>Ga0209382_10000742_pt1 | contig 52635 bp, 44 predicted proteins | sample SoiMetdeltSBSDD5_FD_187599 | JGI IMG/M metagenome (GOLD analysis project Ga0209382, IMG submission 187599) | Bulk soil microbial communities from a Populus tree surrounding site in Tennessee, USA - Soil MetaG P. deltoides SBSDD5 (SPAdes) (version 2) | ecosystem: Environmental > Terrestrial >...
CGGCGCCCGAAGCCGCCAGGACAATCGCGACGAGATAAGTGATGACCGAGCCGACCAACCCCATTAACGTCAAGCGGCTTAGCTGCAATTCTTTCTCTAGGGCCATGCCCAATGGGTTCACTAGGACGACGATTAAATCCAGACTGCCCAAGATGAGGATCGCCAGAATCACCATGCGCGCATAGCCCAACTGGAGCATCACCAGTCCGGCCAGGCTGCATAATAAAATGGTGCCGATAATCGTCGCCACATCAACCACAAAATAAGTGCCTAACAGTGCCCCATTGATCTCCGGCTGCCGCATGGACGACCAGTGGATGCCAACTTTAGGGCGCAGGTTGAAGAGGCTGACCCAAAACGTCGCCATCGAGAAAAAACCGAAAATCTCAGGCGTCAAAAAGCGGATGAGGATCAAATTAGAAATAAACCCGACGGCGAGATTCAGATACGATCCGAGACCGACCCACACCGAATTACGCACGGCTAATCGGCCAAGGGTGCGGCTATCCGGCTGCGAACTAGAATCGGCGGAAGTCGCTTGAGGTAGCTGTGGTGACTCAGACATGAATATGAGATGAGAGCATGCGAGGGATTGATCTAGGAACATACCCCTGAACCGATTTTTGCATAAATCGCCCTTAAAGTAAACCGGTCGGCTTATATTTTATATGGCATGATGACAGTCAACGTAGGCCCATAATGGATATACACAGCGCTTGTCCAGTTTGCAATTCCGTAAATTCTATTCCTGTTTTCCAGAAGAATGGTTACCTCCTAGCTCGTTGCGTCAATTGCACCATGATCTATGTGGATCCAATGCCTGCGGATGCGCTGCTGCAAGCGCACTACCAAAATCCAGCCTACTTCAGCGGCGATGAATCTCTTGGATACCTTAGCTATGCGGATATGCATAAAGCCCTAACCCCACATTTCAAACGCCGCTTGCATCTCATTAATCATTACTTCCCCAGACGCGGTCGGCTGCTGGACTATGGTTGCGCCGATGGCTACTTCCTGACAATCGCGCAAAAGGAAAAATGGCAAATCAGCGGTGTTGAGCTTGCGCGTGGAATGGCCCACCAGGCCGAGCAGGTACTCGGAATCCCAATTCCCAATTCGTTAGACGAGCTGTCGAAAAATACTTTTGAAGTCGTCACGCTTTGGGAAGTCATTGAGCACCTGTCTCAGCCCGTCAATCAGTTACAACGTTTGCGGAATTGTCTGCGCCCCGGCGGTCTGCTGATGCTCTCAACCCCGAATACTGGGCACTGGCAAGCCGTGCGCGAACCAGAAGCGTGGGTGGGTTATCGCCCGCCTTCCCATTTATTATTTTTCACCTCCAGCACGTTGGAGCAGTTGCTTAAACAAGCTGGATTTGAACGGATTGCCATTAAAAAAACCTCGCCGCTACCACCGCTTCCCGGTTGGCTACGCCGTCTGAGCGCCCCGCTCCAACATACCCTGACGACCGGCCAGGCTAAAGCTTGGCCGGTCGTCTTGTGGACTTGGCGAATCATCCGAATCTTCGGCTGGGGCTGGCAACGACTGGCTCATCCCGAAGATGACATCTTCACGACCCTGGAAGCCACGGCCTTCCGACCCGCATGATCCGGGTTTTGTTTATCGCCCGCTATCGAGACGCAACCATGCGCCGCAAGCTTACCTATCTGGCGCAAGCTAATAAGGTGCGTCTGTGGCACGTCTTCCCACACCTCTGGGAAGATGAACTTTTACGAATTGAACACACCGCCCCCCCGCCGGAAATTTATTCACAAACCGCCGTGGGCATGATCGGCCGGCCCAGTGATCCGCATCGAGCCTTCTACCGCACCTTGACTTTCGAGATGCACCATTTCCAGCCGGATGTTATCCATGCCGAAGAAGAGCCGGACAGTTTGGCCGCTTTGCAGATCACTCTGGCTCGGCACGTTTGGGCGCCGCAATCCAAACTACTGTTTTACACCTGGCAAAACATCAACCGCCCTCGCCCTTGGTATGTGCGCTGGGTGCTGAACACGAGCCTGCAAGCTTGCGATGCGATGGTATGCGCCAGCCAGGAGGCATTGGACGTTCTGCGCCAGCAAGGTTGCGAAAAACCGGCGTGGGTCTTGCCGGCAGTTGGTGTAGATACAGAAACGTTCAGACCTTGCCTAAAAACTTCTTATCCTACCGGCGCGTTCGTCATCGGCTATATCGGGCGGCTGGTCAAGGAAAAGGGCCTAGAGATTCTTCTCCAAGCCGTTGCTCAATTGTGCCGGGAAGCTGGATCCGCACATTTAATTACATTAGTGATCATTGGCAATGGACCCGGGCGGGCTTCCCTGGAGGCCCAGATCAAAGCTAATGGTTTAGCAGATCACACCCAACTCTTACCGGCCATGCCGCCGGCCGAAATTGCCCGGCAGCTCTGCAACTTGGATGTGCTTGTTTTGCCATCGAAGACCACCCCTGTCTGGAAAGAACAGTTTGGACGGGTATTGATTGAAGCCATGGCTTGCAAAATACCGGTCATCGGTTCAAACTCGGGCGCGATCCCGGAAGTGATCGGCGAGGCGGGATTAATTTTCCCAGAAGGCGAGGCTCAGGCACTGGCTGGATGCCTTCGACAACTGAGCGAGTCTCCTGAACTGCAATTTGAATTGGCCGAGCGAGGTTATAACCGCGTGAAACGCTTATATACTCAGGAACATCTGGCTGAGCAGACGGCTATGATTTACCACAATATTCTCTGATGACCTCCCCGCCCGCCTCCGTTATCGTGCTGACCTACAACAACCGGGGCTTGATTGAAGCCTGCCTAGCAAGCTTTTGTTCGGCCTTGCTTGCGACCAGTTGGGAAATTATTGTAGTCGATAACGGCTCCACCGATGGAACGGCCAAAATCGTACAGACCGAATGGCCTGAAGTCCAAGTGATTCGGAGCGACCGCAACCGAGGTTTTGCGGGGGGGAACAATCTTGGTTTACGGAGCGCGCACGGTCGGGTCGTTATACTACTCAATAGTGATGTCATCATTACGGCGCCCACGTTGCAAGCTCTAGCCGAGCGCCTGCTCTCACAACCGGAGGCCGGTGTCCTATCCCCAGGCTTGCTGACAGCCGACGGCCGGCCTCAAGCTTTTGCTTTTGGCGGCGATCCCACACTCAGCTACCTGGCGCGCCGGAGCTTACGCGCTTTATTGGGCCTGGGACCTCTACATAATTGGAACATCCAACAACCGATTGAAACAGATTGGGTTTCTGCCGCCTGCTTGTGTGTCCGCCGCGAGATTCTTGAGCAAGCAGGTTTGTTGGACGAGCGCTTCTTTCTGTATTTTGAAGACAACGACTGGTGTCTGCGCATAAGGCAAGCCGGCTGGAAAATCGTCTACGAACCGCGCCTGACGGCCATCCACATCGGCGGGGCCAGTCAGCCGCACCGCCAGATCGCGAATCGGATTTACCGTCAAAGCTTGATCGCTTTTTACACCAAACACTATGGCCTGCTCAACACCATTCTGGTTCGGCTGCTTCTCATCCCCTATACATTGCTGATTGGGATACACTCCAGCCAGAGTACGGCGAACAAATGACGATCTGCCTCGACCTCTCCGCCGCCGCGCACGAGCGAGCCGGACTCGGACGCTATGCCGCTAATCTAGCGCAATCTATGCTCACGTTGGAGCCGGGCCTGACGGCTTTCATCAACGACTTCCGCGAGTCGCGTTTAGGTCCGCCGTTGAATTCGCTCCCGACTCACACCGCCGACTTGCCTCGCAAACTTTGGCGATTACGCGCCGCCGCTTCTTATTTTGGCGGGCCTCCCATGGACAGCGCCTTCGAGGGCGTGACGCTTTTCCATGCGACCGAACACTTGCTGCCCAAACTCACCCGCGCCCGGAGCGTGTTCACGCTCCACGACACGGCCTACCTGCTCTTTCCGAAATATCACCTGCTGCAAAATCGCGTGTATCTCACGTTGATGATGCCGCGTTTCCTGGCACGCGCAGACGCCGTAATCGCCGTTTCCGAAAATACGCGGCGCGATGCACTGCGTTTTTACCGGCTTGATCCGGCCAAAGTTCACGTCATCCCTGAAGGCGTGGAACCCCGCTTCCAGCCGGAGACAGATCTCCAACGACGGGTCGAAATCAAAAAGCGCTACAACTTGCCGGATCGGTTCATTCTCTGTGTGAGTACGATTGAGCCGCGCAAAAATCTACCGCTCTTGCTGGAAGCGTACGCCGCGCTGCGCCCGCGCTGCCCGGAGGTAGGCCTGGTGATGGCCGGCGGAAAAGGTTGGTTGTACGAAAGTTTTTTTGAGCGCCTGCGCTCGCTCGGGCTGGAGAATCAAGTCACGCTCACCGATTACGTCCCAGAGGCCGACCTACCGGGGCTGATTAACTGCGCGGAGGTCTTCGCTTATCCATCAAAGTTCGAGGGCTTCGGGCTCCCACCGTTGGAGGCGATGGCGTGCGGCGTGCCGGTGGTGTGCTCGAACGCCTCCAGCCTCCCGGAAGTCGTCGGCGATGCTGGCATCCTCCTGCCCCCGGACGATGTGCGCGGCTGGACGGAAGCATTGACTCGCCTCCTCACCGACCCGACTTTGTACGCCGACCTGCGCGCGCGCGGACTCGATCGGGCCGGGCAATTCTCCTGGGAAACGGCAGCCCGCAGAACGTTGGAAGTCTACAAAACAGTCCGAAGTCTAAAGTCAGGAGTCAGAAGCCAGAAGCCAGGAGTCAGAAGTTAAACACTCTGACGCTAGACTTAGAACTTTGAACTTCTGGCTCCTGAATTCTGTCTTCTGACTTCAGTCTTTCTCGTGTACAATCGCGAACATGGCCTCTGAAACTCTGCTTAACCGACGTTATAAGTTGCTCGGCCCACTCGGCGCGGGAGGGATGGCCGTGGTCTACAAGGCCCAGGATTTATCGCTCGGGCGCTTGGTCGCGGTCAAAATTCTCCGCGAGACGCTGACTCACGAACAAGAGTTTCTAGTGCGCTTTCAGCAGGAAGCCCGCGCGGCCGCCAATCTAACCCATACGAACATCGTCACGGTTCACGATTTTGGTCGTGACGGCGAGCGCTATTACATCGTTATGGAATATGTAGAAGGCAAAGACCTGAAGACGCTGATCAAAGAAGGCGCACCTTTCAAAATCGAGCGGGCGCTGGACCTGGCGGTTCAAATTTGCGCCGGGACCGGCTACGCCCATCGCGCCGGGCTGGTGCACTGTGACGTGAAACCGCAGAATATGCTGGTGACCGCCGAAGGCCGCGTGAAAATTACCGACTTTGGCATCGCCCGCGCTTTGTCGTCACTGTCGCCTAACGAAGTGACCGATGTGGTTTGGGGCAGCCCGCAATACTATTCGCCTGAGCAAGCCGCCGGGGAAACTCCGACTCCGGCTTCCGATGTCTACTCCATCGGCGTGGTGATGTACGAGATGCTGGCCGGGCGCCTGCCCTTCGTCGCCTCCACCCAACAGGCGCTGGCACTGATGCACCTGCGCGAGGAACCACCCAATCTGGCGCTTTTCAATGCCGCCATCCCGGACACGTTGGAGCGGATTGTGCATAAGGTGCTCGCCAAAGAACCCTCAGCCCGTTACCGGACGGCTGACCAGTTGGGGCGGATTTTGATCTCGTACCGCGAACAAGGGGAAGAGTTGACCGGGGCGCAGTTGGCGATTACGCCGCCTACGCCTCAGCCCCGATCCGGTTCCGGGGAATTCCTCCCCGAAACACCTTTGGTTTACCGCCCGTCGTCAACCCGTCCCCGCCCCTCGGTAGTTGAGCCTGCCTATCCGCAGGAGACATTACGCGGCAGAACCGTTGGCGGGGACAGCTACTTGGCCGACGATGCAGGCTTGGACTGGATCGCGGTCGGGCTGGGCTTCCTGGCGTTTGTGGCCGTCGTCGGCCTAATTCCGCTCTGGATTTGGGTGTATAGCGCCTACACCCGCTGAGGTAGGTAGCTCATTGAATGCTCATTTAGCGCTTAACGGCACCTGGACTTTTGGGTAACCCAAATTATTAGGCGCGGTGAGAGGGGGAGTGGTATAATCGTCTAGGTCAACGCTTCGAATATATTCCCCTGGAGGTTGCAGTGAATTCCGCACGCGTGAGAAGTATCTTTGTCTATGTTTTAATTTTGGTGGCCATCGTCGTGCTGGTGCTGCAGTTTCGCCGAGGGTCCTCGGAGATCAAGCAGCTCTCGCTGACGCAGTTGGCGACCGCCGTGGAAGAAGGCCAAGTCAAAAAAATCATCGTGGATGAGAATACGCTCCGCATCACGATGACGAACAACGACGAGGCCGAGTCTCGCAAAGAACCCACCTCGACCGGCCCCGAACAACTCACCGCTTTGAACGTCCCGATTGATAAAATCCACGCGGTGTCTTGGGAAGTTAAGAAGCCCTCGGACTTGAGCGGGATCGTCACCTTCCTGGGCTATATCCTCCCCGCCCTGCTCGTCGTCGGCGTTATCTACTTCATGCTGCGCCAGGCCCAAGGCTCGAACAACCAGGCGCTGGCGTTCGGTAAGAGCCGCGCCCGCATGTTCACCGGCGATCAGCCCAGCGTGACTTTTGACGACGTGGCCGGCGTGGACGAGGCCAAAGAGGAACTCCGGGAAGTGGTGGAGTTCTTGAAAGAGCCGGAGAAATTTATTTCGCTCGGCGCGCGCATTCCTAAAGGCGTGCTGCTGGTCGGCTCACCGGGAACCGGCAAGACGCTGCTGGCCAAAGCCGTTTCCGGCGAGGCGGGCGTCCCGTTCTTCTCGATTTCCGGCTCGGAGTTCGTGGAAATGTTCGTCGGCGTCGGCGCCAGCCGCGTCCGTGATTTGTTCGATCAGGCCAAGCGGCACTCGCCCTGCATTGTGTTCGTGGACGAGATTGACGCTGTGGGCCGGCATCGTGGCGCGGGCTTGGGCGGCTCTCACGATGAACGCGAGCAGACCCTCAACCAAATCCTGGTCGAGATGGACGGTTTTGACACGGACACGAACGTGATCGTCGTCGCCGCGACCAACCGCCCGGACATCCTCGATCCGGCGCTGATGCGCCCCGGACGGTTTGACCGCCGCGTGATCCTCGACCGCCCCGACATGAAGGGCCGCGAACAAATCCTGAAAGTGCATGTCCGCGGCAAGCCCCTGGCTTCCGATGTGGAATTGAGCATCCTGGCCAAATCCACGCCCGGTTTTGTCGGCGCGGACATTGAGAACCTGGTCAACGAGGCCGCCATCCTGGCTGCCCGGCGCAACAAGAAATCCATCGGCCAGCCCGAATTTGAAGAGGCGATTGAGCGCGTGATCGCCGGGCCGGAGCGCAAGAGCCGAATCATCTCCGAAGAAGAGAAACTCATCATTGCCTACCATGAAGCCGGCCACGCCGTCGTTGGGCACTGTCTGCCGGAAGCGGACCCGGTGCATAAAGTTTCCATCATCGCCCGCGGGATGGCATTGGGCATCACCATGGCGCTGCCGGAGGAAGACCGTACGCTGGAAGCCAAACGCCGGCTCGAGGTCAGGCTGGCAGTGATGCTTGGCGGACGCGCGGCGGAAGAAATTGTTTTCAACGATGTGACGACCGGCGCTTCCAACGACATGGAACGCGCGACGAAGATCGCCCGCTCGATGGTGACGCGCTGGGGCATGAGCCAGAAGATGGGTCCCATGGTCTACGGCCAGAAGGAAGAGTTGATCTTCCTCGGACGAGAAATCTCTGAACAACGGGATTACTCGGAAGCCGTGGCCGAGGAGATTGACGGCGAAGTGCGCCGGTTGATCTCTGAAGCCTATGTCCACGCGCGCGACATCCTGGTCCAATACCGTGAGCGTCTGGACACGATTGCCCGGCGGTTGATTGAAGTGGAGACGATTGACGCCGCCGAGTTTGAGAGGCTCTTCCCCTCGCCACACGGCCGCACGAAAAAAGGCTTGACCGTCCCCGTCCCGGCCCCGGCCGGGGCGTAGACAGCAAGTTGTTTCACCAATAACAGAAAGCCCCGAGAAGTCGGGGCTTTTACTTTATAAAACGAAGAGAAGAGACAATGCCTATGCAATTTTTACGTAGGAACTTTTGGCAAATTCTTGGCATATTGATTTCCGCGCTCGCAATTTATGCGACATATAATGTTTATTATCTTAATAGACCAAGAAAAGAGCTTCAAGTAATCATTTCATCCCCCATTTCTCTAGTGGACGTCAGGCCAGAAGCAGGCCAAGATATCAAAGTCTCGTATAAAGAAGAACTCGTTGATAAGGTATTTCTCCTCCAAATCCAGATTAAGAACGCGGGAAATCAACCTATTGCCGAAGGTGATTATAGTCGTCCGCTTTCCTTCTTTTTTCCAACAGAATACCGATTAGCAGATGTAACAGTAACTTCATCTGATCCATCTAATATCGGAATGACCATTACAAAAACATCTGAACAAAGTGCTCAAGTAAGCGCGTCACTACTTAATCCGGGTGACATCGTCAATGCCCGATTTGTCATTATTGGTGGGGATGACAAGACGATGTACAGCAAAGTGTCCATAGATGGACGCGTTCTAGGTATAAGAGAAATAAAACGGATTTCACCTACTGAGCAGCAAGCCGGATTGGAATTTCAATCTCAAGTGCTCGTTAATATTCTTGGAGGCTTATTAGCCGCATTGGGGGCGATTCTCACGAGCGTCTCACTCAAGATATTTCAAAAGGAAAAGGCAAGCCCATCATAATTGCCTTGGACAGCCGTCATCGGCTCGAAGCCGACGGCTGGCGGCAGGCAAAAACCCGCGACGCGGGTTTCCGGTGTTGGGAGCCGTTGGGTTTCAACCGACGGCAGGGCCAGCAATATGCACAAAAAATTTCTACTGATTAGTCTCCTTTTCTTAGCAATGGGAGGGGCTGTGGCTAGCATATCAGCGCAAGGAGAACCACCCCCCAGTGGAACACTTCTACCCCCAGGCCCAATCACTCAGGCCCAGGCGGCTGCTATTGGTTTAGTAGGCGCTCAAGCCTGGGGAGAACAAAGCGCTCAAGTAACGAGTATTCACAAACAACTACGCAGCGAGTTTGTTAGCCAACTCAAAGCTCAAGGTGACGAGGTACTTGTGGCAGGCACCGGAGATGTTTGGATTGTTGATCTAAGCGGCAAATTCACCCCCAATCGAGGCCCATTCAATCACACACTTCAGTGCGACAAAATGTTTGTTGTGGTAGATGCTGATACTGGTGATGTAATAAGCGCCGGATGCCGATGAGAGCCGCCATCGGCTCAAATCAACGGATAGGGCTTCAAACGGACGGAAAACGGACTAACGAATAGAAGCGGATAAACGGATGGATGATCCGTTTCTCTCCGTTTGTCCGTTTCGCGAAGCGATCCGCTTGAGACCATCCGCTGATGGCAGCGTTCATTGACAACCCCCTCCCCTCCCATTACAATCTGACCACATAACAAAAACACATTCGGGAGCTTGGTGAAACCAGGCTGAGAGGGCGACTGCTCACACGAGCTACAGCGCCGACCGATTGAACCTGACGGGTAATGCCGGCGGAGGGAAACATTTGTCACCCCTGACACCCTCCCCCGAGGGTGTTTTTTATTTACGATGCCACGTACAGTCATCTTTGCTAACGGAGAACTGACCAATCCCACCGCGGCCCGGCAAGCGTTGCGCCCGGATGATTACCTGATTGCCGCGGACGGCGGCGCGCATCACTGCCGCACGTTAGGGCTGACGCCCCAGGTCGTCATCGGCGATTTCGATTCGATTACGCTGGAAGAACTTAACGCGCTGCGTGACGGTGGAAGCCGAATTATTCAACATCCCGCCCGCAAAGACCAGACGGATCTGGAATTGGCGCTCGCCTATGCCATTGAGCATCAAGCGGATGACATCCTGATCCTGGGCGCGCTCGGCGGGCGCTGGGATCAAACGCTCGCCAACTTGCTGCTGCTGACACATCCGGCCTGGAGGGGAGCGCGCATCCACGTACTGGATGGGACGCAGCACATCTATCTAATTCAGGACGAGACCACGATTGAAGGTCAGCCGGGCGACACGGTCTCGCTCATCCCGGTTCAGAGTAACGCCCGGGGAATCACTACCCAAGGGCTGGAATATCCGTTGACGAACGGCACCCTGCCCTTTGGCAACACGCTCGGAATCAGTAATGTGCTCATGGGAAATCAGGCCAAGGTCGAGGTTCGAGAGGGGATGGTGATTTGTGTCGTAATTGCAAGAGAAGAGCTTGTACACGGATCACACGGATGACACTGATTTCACGGATTTTTTTGGTTTCTGTTGGTTAGGTGCACCGCACCGCTTCGCGGAAAATGCGGCGCACTCATACCCCAAGGAGGAATTGAATGAAACGCTTAAACATCTTTTTACTCGTCACTCTGTTACTCGCCGCCTGCGCGCCCGCGACGCCGGCCCTCACGCCCACCGCGTCCGGGCCACGAACACTGACTGTGATGACGCACGACTCATGGAATGTGAGCGCCGACGTAGCCGCCGAGTTTGAAGCCGCTAACAACGCCAAGCTGCAATTCATCAAATCCGGCGACGCGGGCGAGGCGCTCAACAAAGCGATCTTGGCGAAAGGCAACCCGCTCGCCGATGTGTTTTATGGCGTGGACAACACTTACTTAAGTCGCGCCATGGACGAAGGCATCTTCGAGCCTTACAATTCACCCGCGCTGGCGGATATCCCGGAGAGTTTCAAACTCGATCCAGCGAACGGCGCGCTGCCAGTAGATTACGGCGATGTGTGCTTGAACTACGACAAGGCCTACTTCGCCGAGCACAACCTGCAACCACCCAGTTCACTGGAAGACCTGGCGAAAGCGGAATACAAAGACTTAGTCGTCGTAGAGAACCCGGCGACCTCTTCCCCCGGTTTAGCCTTCCTGCTCGCTACGATTGGACATTTTGGGGCGGAGAACTACCTCGGATACTGGAAAGACTTGAGGGCCAACGGAGTCAAAGTAGTAGATGGATGGGAAACGGCGTATAACACCGAGTTTAGCGGCTCGGCGGGCAAAGGGCCGCGCCCCCTCGTCGTCTCGTACGGTTCCAGCCCGCCGTTTGAAGTGATCTACGCCGATCCGCCGATCGAGGACGCGCCGACCGCCGCGATTGTCAGCGATGACACCTGCTTCCGGCAAATTGAATTCGCCGGGATTCTCAAAGGCAGCCAGAATCGCGACCTCGCAGAAAAGTGGATAGATTTCATGCTCTCGACCCGTTTCCAGGAAGATCTGCCTTTGCAGATGTACGTCTTTCCCGTGAATCCGAAGGCGAAGCTAAATGAGACGTTCCAGAAATATCTGGCCATGCCGGATAAGCCGGCTTTCGTCAGCCCGGCGGACATCGCCGCCCATCGAGAAGAATGGATTCAAGCGTGGACAGACGTGGTGCTGCACTAGAAGAAAAGACGAAAGACGAAGGACGAACGACGAAGGACAGATCATTTACTTCCGTCCTCCGTCGTCCGTCCTTCGTCGCACTTCTCCTTCCCACCGCCTTCCTCATCCTTTTTTACTTCTACCCCCTTGCCTCCATCTTTCAAGAAAGTTTCGCGCGGTCTAAAGCGGGGGCGCTCGCGCCTTTTGTTTTTGCTTTTACCTCGCCGTCCGTAATCAAAGTCATCGGCTTTACTTTCTACCAAGCCACGCTTTCAACACTCGCCACACTTGCATTGGGATTGCCGGGCGCGTACCTGTTAGCCCGTTATCGTTTCTCCGGCCAGAGTCTGCTGCGCGCGTTCACAACCGTGCCCTTCGTGCTGCCAACGCTGGTCGTCGCCGCCGGATTCAATGCGTTGCTCGGCCCGCGTGGTTGGCTGAACTTGGGATTGATGTCTCTCTTCGATTTGACCACGCCTCCGGTAAATTTTCTCAGCACTCTCGGCGCGATCATCCTGGCACATGTCTTTTACAACACAACCATTGTCTTGCGGCTGGTCGGCGATTTCTGGTCACGCCTTGATCCACGCTTGGAGGCCGCTGCGCACACTCTGGGCGCCGATCGCCGGCGCACATTCCGGCACGTGACGCTGCCCCTCCTCACACCGGCGATCGCTGCCGCGGCGCTGTTAGTTTTTATCTTTAACTTCACCAGCTTCGGCGTTATCCTGATCCTCGGCGGCCCAAGCTTTGCGACGTTGGAAGTAGAGATTTATCGCCAAACGGTCGCCTTCTTCAACTTGCCCTTGGCCGCCGTCTTGTCCCTCATCCAATTGACCTGCACCTTTGGGCTGACTTTAATTTATACGCGGCTGTCTGCGTCCCTCTCGCTACCACTCACCCCCAAACCGCAGACACTGATTCGCCGTCCTTTGAAAACCTTCGCGGCTCGCCTGGGCGCAGGCCTCCTCCTCTTGACCTTGGTCATGCTACTGCTTGCGCCGCTCGGCGCTCTGGCGCTGCGCTCAATCACGCGTCTCGAACAGCCGCCGGTAACCTCCGGCTTTACTCTGGCGTATTACCAGGAACTCTCGGTGAACCGCAATAATTCTCTGTTCTATGTCTCCCCGCTCCAGGCGATCGGTAACTCCTTACTTGTTGCAAGCGCGACGGTCGTGTTCTCTTTAGTGCTCGGCCTGTCAACAGCGTCCGCCCTCATTCAGTCTGGTCGTCGCTCCGCTCTTTTGGAATCACTCCTGATGCTGCCGCTCGGAACTTCCGCCGTGACACTCGGACTGGGCTTCATCGTTGCGCTGGATCAACCACCGCTCGACTTACGCGCCTCGTCGCTGTTGCTGCCGCTGGCGCATACGCTGGTCGCCTTTCCGTTCGTCGTGCGCAGTCTGACACCCGCGCTGCGGAGCATCAAGCCGCGTTTACGACAGGCTGCCACGGCGCTCGGCGCATCCCCTTTCCAAGTTTGGCTGAAGGTGGACTTGCCGATTGTGGGTCGGGCCGTCCTGGTAGCGGCGACGTTTGCGTTCGCGATCTCTTTGGGCGAGTTCGGCGCGACCGCGGTGATTGCTCGTCCCGAACATCCTACCGTTCCCCTGGCGATTTACCGTTTCCTGTCCTTGCCCGGCGCGTTGAACTATGGTCAGGCGATGGCCCTAAGCACGATCCTGATGCTTGTCTGCGCCGCCGGGATTTTGGCGATTGAGCGGCTGCGCGTGGCGGAGATTGGGGAATTCTAGAATCGCCACAGAATGGACTTTACTGGAAACAAGTTTTTAATCACGAATGGCGCGAATAGGCCAAATGGCACGAATGAGTTTTTGAAGTTTTATTCGTGACTTTACCGCAAAAAGCCTTTTCACCGCGGAGAGCGCTGAGTTCGCAGAGAGTTTAAAGGAAAAACTCAGCGCTCCACTTGCCCCGGCACTTGCCCCGCTTCGCGCGTTAGCGTCGGGGCAAGTGCCGGGGTCTGCGCGCGCACTTCGCGTCCGCGGTGAAAATGATCTTCTTTCAGTAGAGTCATTCGTGCTATTCGTGATAAGTCTTATAAATAGATGAACCATGCCCGCTCTTGAAATCCAGGCACTAACAAAATCGTTTGGCCTCACACGCGCGGTAGAGAGCGTGTCATTCACTTTGGAAGAAAGCGAAATCTTCGCGCTGCTGGGGCCGAGCGGCTGTGGCAAATCTACCCTGCTCGCTTTAATTGCCGGGCTGGAGACTCCCGATGCTGGCGAGCTTCGCTGGCAGGGGAAATCACTGGACCAGGTTCCCGCGCATCGGCGCAACTTCGGTTTGATGTTTCAAGATTATCTGCTCTTCCCACATCAGAACGTCGCCCAGAATGTAGGCTTCGGGCTGAAGATGCAAGGTCAGACGAAAACCAAGATCGCCGCCGGGGTGAAGGAGGCTTTACAGTTAGTGGGGATGGAAGAATTTAAAAATCGCGATGTGAACACTTTATCCGGTGGCGAACAACAGCGCGTCGCGCTGGCGCGGGCGCTGGCGCCTCGTCCGCGTTTGTTGATGCTGGATGAGCCACTCGGCGCGCTTGATCGTCCACTGCGTGAGCGGTTGCTGGAAGAACTGCGGCTGATTCTGCGTCGCCTACATCAAACCGCGCTCTACGTGACTCACGATCAAGAAGAGGCCTTTGCCATCGCCGACCGAGTCGCGATTATGCACGCCGGGCGTTTAGTTCAAGTGGGGACGCCCGCTGAGGTTTACCTGCGCCCGGCCTCGCGTTTCGTCGCGGAGTTCCTCGGGTTCAAGAACATCCTCCCAGGCCAGGTACAGCTCAAAGGTCAGGCGACCCTCCTCGTCACGGAAATCGGAGAGATCAAAGCCGGAGGGGCCGCCGCCGCGCCAGAGCGAGTCGGCCAAGTCGCGCAAATTCTTTTGCGTCCGGATGGAGCGACGGTGGCCGAAGAGGGGGCTTTTCAAATCGCAGGCCGCGTCGTGGAAAAATCTTTTCGCGGCAGCCGGAACATTGTGCGGGTAGACGTCAGTGGATTGATGTTGACGTTTGAGTTCCCCAGTTCACAGGCGCTGCCGGAGGTAGGAGAAAGGCTACCCTTGCGCTTGAAGCCGGGCGCGGTACACTTCCTCGCATGAATAACGACATCATCATCCACAAACTAAATCACGAACGCGAAGAAACATTCCGCTATCCCGGGCGCGTGCTGGCCCGCGATCAGCGCTCGGTGATTCTGGAAGCTTTCTTTAACCGGGAGCCAATGGAGTTGGGCTACGTGACGCTTAAGCCGGGCGACCGCTTTGTGGAGTATTTCTACAGCGACCGTTGGTATAACGTGTTCACTATTTACGATGCGGACGATGGACAACTGAAAGGCTGGTATTGCAATATTACCCGCCCGGCCGCGATTGCGGAGGGTTCGGTGCGCGCGGAGGATTTGGCGCTGGATTATTTTGTACAACCGGCCGGCCGCGAATTTATTCTGGATGAAGACGAGTTCGTGACCCTGCCCCTCCCACCGGAAGAAGTGAGGGCGGCCCGCGCGGCGCTGGCGGAACTTCAGGCGCTGGCCGCCCAACGCGCCGGGCCGTTTGCGCTCAGTTAAAACAAAACCCCTCTTCCAGCGAAGAGGGGTTTTAGCCTCAGCGGCGAACGTTAAATCAGAGCAGGCAGCGCAGGCAGGGAACCGTTTAGGCCCTCCATCAAAGCATCACCATTTTCCCACAAGTAGTAACCTAGCCCGGCAGAGATACAACAACAGCACAACAGCACCACCACCACGACCACGGCAATGATGATATTGCGCTGCTTATTGTCCTGCCCACTCGCGCCCATGCTCACGTCATTCGTCATGTTATGCCTCCTTAAGAGATGAGAAAGATACAAAGAGGGAGCCTACGTGCTCCACTGAACAACCAGACCATCAGTTACGAACCGGCACCGACCGGACGCTGCGCCGCCAGAGCCACCAAATGATGAAGGCCGTGATGAGAATCAGCATCACGGAGATCAGCACGGGCAGCACCACCGCCGCGATGGAAATCGCGGCCGCGACCAAATCTTCAATCACGCTGACCACCGGATTGGCGGTCCCACCGGTTGTCGCCGTGACGATCGGCCGCATGACGACGCTTTTGGCGGCATGGACCCCGCCAGCCACCAGCAGCCCTAAGATCAAGGTGATGGCCGGATGAATATCGGTGATAACATTGGCGCTGGCCGCAAACAGGATCGCGCCGGCCGTCGGACGGACGAACGTCTGGATCGCGTCGTTGGCATGATTCACCGCCGGGATTTTGTCCGCAAAGAATTCAATCACTAAAAGTACCACCAGCGCCCCGATCACCCACGGACTCTCCAGTGTATTCCACGGCTTCTCAAGCTGGATGAAATCCGTAAAGCGCGCCGCCAACGCGACGATGAGCAAGGGCAGATAGGCGTTCAAGCCCGCGCTGCCAGAGAGACCAAAAGCTGCCATGATGCCAGTCAATGCTTCCATACGTTGCCTCCCTTCATCCCAATAAATTAAGTCCGCCCCAGGTATGAAAAATCGAGAACCGCACGGCATCCACGAAGCCGATCTGTAGGATCGCCAGCGTAAAACCGGCCAACAGCGGGATAATCACACCCGTCCAATGCTCCACCCGATTCTCCCGTCGGATGACCATGAGCAGGATCACCGTGTCCAACAGAGTCAGTAGGCTGACGACGCCCAGCGCGCTCAGGAGCGCCAGGGGATACAGCACTACCGGATTATCGCTTAATACCAGTCCAATAACGATGGCCGCCAAAACCAGCAAGCCTCCCAATTCGCGGAAGTTGACCAGGACCGGCTGATTCGTCCAATTTCGCCACAGCGTCTGATTGAAGACCGGATAGATCAAGGCCGCGAGCGCCAGTCCATTGAGCGTGCCAGTAATCAATCGCAACCAATTCTGAGGCTCATACAAGTGCGGCAGGCCGGGGAAGAGAGTCAAATATGAATTGACGCCATCCAAACCCATCAGCGCAATGAAGCCCGCCAACACCGCCATGATCTTCCACGGCGGCAGCGCGCCCGCCCGGCGGCCCGTGACCGTTAACGTGACAATGCCCACCAACGCGCCCAGATAGATGCCGGTGCAGCGCGCGCAGAGCGGAAATTGCCGATCGCCCAGGTGAAACGACCGTCCATCAATGCGATGACAGATGGCATAACCGACGGCGTCCGCTTTGCCCAACAACCCGGCCGGGGTATTCATGAGCCAGGAAAAGAACGCCAACGCCGCTAACCCGGCGACCATCAGCGGAAGCCGGAAGGTCGAGGCCGGTTTAGATAGCGCTTGAATGTGTTCCATCCTGACTCCCTCTCCTCTACAACGTAGCGAAATTATAAGCTTCCCTGACAGGCGATGCAACTCCGGAATTAGTCTCACAGCTAAAATCCTTGACACTCCCTATTGCCGCCGTTATAATCCGCGCACCTTCCTCGATAGCTCAATCGGCAGAGCAATCGGCTGTTAACCGATTGGTTCCAGGTTCGAGTCCTGGTCGAGGAGCCAACCACAAAAAACTGCGAAAACAGGTTGGTCCCCATCCAGTTCTAAAGAATAACCCTGCTCCGGCAGGGTTTTTCTTTAGAACAAACACCTTCCAAACCTGACTGTTTAGCCAACCTCACCCCCGACCTTTCTCCTAAAGTGGCCCTTCGACTGCGCCCCGCATCCTTCGACTATCGCTCAGGACGCGCGGGGCGCAGTTTATCACCTGCCCCGCGAACTTCGCGGGGTGAAGGGCTCAGGGTGCTCACTTCAGGAGCCCTAATGGTTTTTAACGAACAAAATCGGTAATACAACATGTAGCATCCTGAGCCCTTCGGCTGCGCTCAGGGTAAACTCCCGTTCAGGAACGGGAGCGGCGCTCCTTCGACTTCGGCCCGTGAAAACCACACGGGCCTCCGCTCACGCGCACTTCGCGTGCGCCTTTTTCTAATAAAGAAGCCGCGCAGTCGAAGGAGGCGGGCCATGCCAATTACCGATTTTGTTCCTCAAAGCTTATAAGGGTTCTACGCGAAGGGGCTGGGGGTGAGGCATAACAGGCATGCCGCCAAATCAGTTGTCTTTCTTCAGGGCAGTTGCACGAATTCGAGTAACGCTTAGAATAGAGTTGCCCGCAGATTGATATGAAGAAAGCTCTGGTTGCCCTCGCGTTTGTTTTGCCCGCTCTTGGCCTGGGATTAGCCTATCTCTTCCCTCAGGCCGATCCTTCCCTGCCGGCCCCGCTCTTTCATTTTTATATTGTCTCCTTTACCACCTTTGCCGCCACGGTCGTTTCACTATTTGTCACCATTTCCGTCGGCCAGATTGCCCTGCCCCGCCACCTACTCTTAGCTGTCGCCTATGCCTTGATGGGCGGCATTTTCTTTATCCACGGCATAACGACGCCGGGCGCCGTGATTACTCATTTTCACCCCGCTATTACCTGGAGCGCCTGGCTGACCTTGTTCGGCGGCGGGGTGTTATTCCTGGTCGGCGGCTTCGCGGCCTCGGAGCCTAACCCTCGGTTCTTGCGGGCGCTGGCCCTGAGCATTCTGGCCATTTATCTTATTTATGTGGGGGTCGTCATTTTTAATCCAGGGCTGCTCACTCTGCTCCTGACCCAACCTCCCCCCAACTCGGAAGACATCGCCTTCGGGCTGACCCTCGCCGTCTGGCTCGGGAGTACGCTTAAGTATTATGCTCTCTATCGCCAGACTCACAATTTTCTCGACGGGTTGATGGCCTTTCAGTCCGGCTGGTTTGCCACCGCCACCATCAGCATGTTCCGCTTTCCACTCTGGCAAGCCAGTTGGTGGCTCTACCATGTCCTACTCCTCGCCGGTTTTTTGATCGCCGTTGTGGCCTTGTGGCGCGCCTACGAGCAAGTCCGCACGTTTCGCCTGGTTCGGTATTATGCCGCCGCCAGCCTGATCATCACCGCGGCCTTGGCACTGTTCTCGGCGCAGATTTACTCGCAACTGGTTTATCAGAATCTGCTGGCTCAACTGAAAAATAACACCGAAGTCATCAGCTTGAATATCGCCTCCGAGGTCGGGGCGTTCCTGCCGCCAACGACGACCCCCAACGATTTGGAAAACTTGGGGGACACCGGTGAGGCGCGACGTCTGCTCCGGGAGCGCTTGCCCGATTTGCAGATTCAAGCTGTCAACCTATATGACTCCGAGGGGACCATCGTCTTTAGTAGCGAAGAAGAGTTCGTCGGCCTCCGCCTCAAGCCGAATTCCGAAGAAGTGGAAGAGTTAGAGGAAGCGCTGGGCGGAGAAACCAGTTTTGACCTGCACGAACCGGGGTCACCGCCAGCCGCTTATACCCCAACGGCTGACGTTCACATTTTGGATACCTACGTTCCCTTCCAACCTTTGGGCGCCTCGGCGCCCATCGGGATGGTGGAGACCTTCCGAGAAGCGCCGGAACTCGCGCAGGCGATTACCCTCTCCCGCCGGTCGGGTCTCGGCCTGGCGGCTCTCAGCCTGGGCGGATTGTTCCTCGCGCTCTTGGCGATTGTCCGCCGCGCCGATCAACTCATCACTAACCGGACACTCGAACTGGAGCACGCCTACACCAACCTGCGCGAAGCCGAAGGCTTGCGCGACGACTTGACCAACATGATCGTGCATGATTTACGCAACCCGCTCACGGCGATTACCGCCAACCTCGACCTCATCGGCAAAACGCTGAATGATCCGGCCTACGCTGATGCCCCGCCGCGTTTCTTGAGCAGCGCGCGCGGCGCCGGGCAGCGGATGATGGGCTTAATTGACGATCTGCTTAACTTTAGCAAGCTGGAAGCCGGCGAACTGCGGCCGGTGTTGTCCCCCGTTTATTTGCCAACCTTGCTGACTGAAAAGGAAGAGGGCTTTCGTCCCCAGGCGGAAAAAGAAACGAAGACATTCACGGTTAAGGCGCCGGCGCAACTACCCGCCTTCCTGGCCGACGCTGGCCTGATTAGCCGGGTGATAGACAATCTCATCAGCAACGCCTTCAAGTACACCGATAGCGGGGGCCACATCGCCGTTGAAGCCGAGCACAGTGATCATACACTGGTCGTCCACGTGCGCGATGACGGCCAAGGCATCCCACCGGAATATCACGCGCGCATCTTCGATAAATTCGTCCAGGTAGCCGATTCCAGCGGCGCGCCGCTGCGCAAGGGCACGGGGCTCGGGCTGGCGTTCTGCCGGTTGGCGATCGAGGCGCACGGCGGGAAAATTTGGGTGGAATCGGCTCCCGGCTCCGGCAGCACCTTCTCGTTCACGCTCCCGCTCAATCAGCGGCAAGAATAAATTTCTAAGATTTAACCGCAGAACGCGCGGAGCGCGCAGAGAAAAACTCTGCGGACTCGGCGCGCTCCACGGTTAAAAAGCTTTTGGCAGAGGCATCTATCTAGATTCGATCCCCCACAATGATGTCCAACGTCCAGGCATGCGACCCCATCATCACTCGGACAAGTTTTAGATACTTCCGAAACTTCAGATACGTCTCCTCCCCCTCCAAGGCCCGCATCTTCTCTCGATTCTCATACATATTGGATAGCCACGCATCCGCCGTGAGTTTATAATGCGGGTCAAGCGGGATCTGATAGAAGCTCCCCAATTCAAAATTAGCTTCATACAGCAAGTTCACTTCCTGCGCCACGGTGAGATAGTTGCCGGTATAGCCAAAGATAGCATTGACATTCGCCATGGAGCGCGTCATCTGGCTATGTTTCGGATGAGTGAAATGCAGTTCTTTATTGACCATCCGCCCGCCTTCATGCAGCAGGCCGTGAGCTTTCTTGAAGAAGCCGCCCAAATCATGGAAATGCACAATCGCCTCATCCGAATAGATCGCATGAAAAGTCGGCTGCTCCGGTAAATTTTGCCAGTGGATCACTTCAAAGGTCGCCGACACCCCATACCGGGCCGCGCGCGCGCGCGCCGCTTCCGCCTGTCTGGGTGAGACGGTAATCCCGGTGCCGCTAACCCCGTATGTGTGGCAGAGATAAACCAGCGGCCCGCCCCAGCCGCAGCCGGCATCCATGATATGCATGCCTGGCTTCAGCCGCATCAGTTCCGCCATTTTATCCAGCTTCTTCTCCTGCGCCTGGGTGAGCGTGAAACCGGGTTCCCAAATGGAGCCGGAATACACATTCCACTCGCCGCCGGTGAAGCCGTAATAAAATTCCGGGGCAAATTCGTAATGATACGCCGAACGGCGCGTCTCCTCCTCAATCTCATATTTTTGATAGAGTTCCGGCTCCGTCGTTGCCCGCTTCTTATCCGCCTGTTGCTCCAGGTCTTGAGTGGTCATAGCCTGCCTCCTGCTAGATCAGCCAATAGAAATTATCCCGGCGCTTGCGGCTGCAGCGCGGCCAGTTCGGTCATTTCACCGCACACAGTGCATTGCGCCCGATTTTTGTTCGCCACCACCAGCAACCCGCCACAATGCGGGCAGGGTTGCGGCAGCGGTCGTTTCCAGGATGTAAAATCACACGCCGGATAATTGGCGCAGCCATAGAACACCCGCCCCTTGCGCGTCTTGCGCTCGGCAATCTCGCCGCCATCTTTGGGGCACAGCACGCCGATTTTCTCCAGCCACGGCTCCGTATACCGGCACTCCGGGAAATTCGAGCAGCCGATAAATTTTCCATAGCGTCCCCAGCGAATCACCAGTGGATGATTGGACTGCGGGCAATCCCGTCCAACCAACTCGGGTTCCGTGCTGACCTGCGGCATCTCGGCCTCGGCGGCTTTAACTTGGACGGAAAACGGTTCCCAGAATTCGCGCAGGACCGGGACCCAATCGCGCCGGCCCTCGGCAATCTCATCCAGTTCTTCTTCCATGTTGGCCGTAAAGTCCACGCCCACAATCTCCGGAAAGTGTCCGACGAGCAAGTCATTGACGAGGGTTCCGGTTTCCGTGGGAGACAGTCGCTTATCCTCGCGTATCACATAGCCGCGCTGTTGGATCGTCGAGATAATGGGCGCATAGGTCGAGGGGCGGCCAATGCCATACTCTTCCAAAGTCTTGACCAGGCTGGCTTCCGTGTACCGCGGCGGGGGTTGCGTAAAGTGCTGCTCGGGGAGGAGTCGAATCAGGGTAAGCACCTCGTCTACGGATAATGAGGGGAGAGATTTCGCGTCCGCTTCCTCTTCGGGCGCGTTGTCCTCATCCCGCGCTTCCTCGTAAACGGCTAGAAAACCGGCGAACCTCAACGTCGAGCCGGCCACTCGGAAGAGATAGCGCGTCGTCGCACTCTGAGCCTGAATGTCTACCGAGACGGTGTCGAAAATCGCCGCCGCCATCTGGCTCGCCACGAAGCGCTGCCAGACGAGCGTGTAGAGTTTGAGTTGATCTTTCGTCAGATAGTCGCTCAGGGCTTTTGGCTCGCGCGCCACTAGGGTGGGCCGGATGGCTTCGTGCGCTTCCTGCGCCCCCTTGGCGCGGGCCTTGTATTGGGGTGGTTCCGCCGGAAGATAATCCGCGCCATAGCGCTGTGTGACATACTCCCGCGCTTCCTGTTGAGCGATCGGGGAGACGTTCGTGCTGTCCGTACGCATGTAGGTAATTAAGCCGGTCGCTTGTCCCTGACCGACTTCAATACCTTCATATAATTGCTGCGCGGTCGCCATCGTTCGTTTAGCGGTGAACCCCAGGCGCTTGGAGGCTTCTTGCTGCAATGTACTGGTGGTGAATGGCGGCGACGGATTGCGACGGCGTTCGCCGGTTTTCACGCGCGCCACGGAGTAACGCGCCAGCGCCAGGTCAACCACCAACGGCTGAACCTGCGCCTCCGTTTTCAGCAGGCACTCGTCGCCGGTGCCCACCTCGTCCTCGCCGATCTTGATCAGCTTGGCGCGAAACGGAACTTCCGGCTTTTTGCCATTCGGGTTGTCTTTGGTTAACTCCGCTTCAATGCTCCAATACTCATGCGGAATGAAGGCCTCGATCTCGCGCTCACGATCCACAATTAGCCGCACCGCGACGGATTGGACGCGCCCGGCCGATAACCGTCCCCGGACTTTGGCCCAGAGCAAGGGACTGAGCGAATAGCCCACCAGGCGGTCGAGAATCCGCCGGGCCTGTTGGGCATTGACCAACTCCATGGAGATAGCCCGCGGATGGGCAAAGGCTTCTTCGATCGCCGGCTTGGTGATTTCGTGAAAAACCACCCGCTGAGCGCGTTCCGGCTCAATCTCTGCGGCCTCCAGCAAATGCCAGGCAATCGCCTCGCCCTCACGGTCCGGGTCAGTCGCCAGATACACATTCTCGGCTTGCGCGGCTTCGGACTTGAGCGCCTTGACCACCTCGCGTTTCTCATTCGGCACGCGATACTTGGGCGCGAAGTCATGCTCGACATCTACCGATAGCGTCGAACGCAGCAGGTCGCGGATGTGGCCGATGGAGGCCTTGACGGTGTACCCGCGTCCCAAGAAGCGTCCCACTGTTTTGGCTTTCGCCGGTGATTCGACAATGACCAGTTTCCCGGAACGTTTGCGCGAAGCGTCGCGACCGTTCGCCGCGCCGCGACCATTCTTGGTTTTGCGGGCGGTTTTCTCCGGACGCGGCAGACCCGCGTGGGCCTCCGTCTCGCCCATCCGATACAAGTTAGTGCCGCACACCGAGCACTTGCCTTTCGTGGCCGGAGTCCCACTGGCCGTGAAGACCGCTTCCGCCTCCACCATCTCTCGTTTAGTTTTACATTTAACGCAATAAGCTTCCATAGTTAGTTATCACCCATCCCATAGACCTGTGAGGTCTTAGAGACCTCACAGGTCTGATTTTACAAATAGTCATCCCCCTGTTTCTTCAACCGATCCACGACCGACCGCACCTCCTGCGATCGTTCGCGGGGACAGATAAATAACACGTCGTCTGTGTCAATGATCACCAAATCTGAAATGCCTAAGGTCGCGACGAGGCGATAGGAGTGGACCAGCGAACCCGTCGTTTCAATTCCTAGATGTGTACCGCCGATGACGACATTGCCTTTCTCGTCCGGCGCTAGGATGTCGAGCAGCGATTCCCAACTGCCGACATCGCTCCAGCCCAATCCCTCGGCGGGGATGACCGCCACCTGCGAAGCCGGTGCGCCTTCCATAATGCCATAGTCAATCGTCGTTGTCTGCACCTGCGACCAACTATCGGCGAGCGTCGCGGGCGCCGCTTCAATCGCCTGCAACTGCTTGGAGAACTCCGGCATTTGGCGGGCAAACTCCGCCAAGATGCGCTCGACGCGCCAGACAAACATACCGGAGTTCCAGGAGTGCAATCCATCCGCTACCATAGCTTCCGCTTCAGGCAAAGCGGGTTTCTCCTTGAAGCGTTTGGCCTGGAAAACTTCAAAACCGCCCGTCACTCCCAGCGACTCGCCGCGCTGGATGTAACCAAAGCCGGTGGAAGGGAAAGTCGGCTGGATGCCCAACGTGACCAGATAATTCTTTTGCGCCACCTGCGCCGCCGCCGCTAACAAATCCCGAAAACGCGCTTCGTCGGCAATGAAATGATCGGCTGTCAGGCACGCCATGACGCCTTCCGGATCATGGCGGCGAATGTTCAGCGCTGCCAAACCAATCGCCGGCGCCGTCCCACGCGGCTCCGGTTCTAGAATAAAGTTCTGTGCCAAAAGCGCCGGGCACTGTCGGTGCAAATCCGCCGCGTAGGGCCCCGTCGTCACCACCCAAATTTGCTCCGGTGCGAACAACGGCGCTAACCGATCAACCGCCAATTGAAACATACTGCGCTCGCCCAGGAGCTTAAGCAGTTGCTTTGGACGATGCTTGCGCGAGAGCGGCCAGAGACGGGTGCCTCCCCCACCGGCCATGATGACGGCATGGTAATGAATCATCAGGCAAATGACTGCTTCGCGTGACGCGTGATGCGTGACGCGTGATTGTCCTTCATCTTCCGTCGTCCGTCCTCGGTCATCCGTCCTCTTTCACTCCACCACGTACTCGGCGCGTTCTTCCTTCGCCACGACGTAATTCATCCCACCCACCTGCCGCACCATTCCTTTAAGTTCCATGAGCGCCAACGCGCCGGAGACTTGAGCGATGGGCAATCCCATCTGCGTCCCTAACTCGTCTACGTGGACCGGCTCCGCCGAAAGATGTGCCAGAAGTTTTTGCTCCGTCTCATCCGCCGGCAATGCGGCGCGCGCCGCTTTGTGTTCAGTGACCAGCGCCAGATTCAACTCCTCCAGCACATCGGCCACCTCCATGATCAGTTTCGCGCCCTGCTGGATCAGCTTATTCGTTCCCCGGCAGGAGCGCTGCAAGACACTCCCAGGCACCGCAAAGACATCCCGCCCCTGCTCGGCGGCGTAATCCGCCGTGATCAGCGCGCCGCTCCCCTCTGGCGCTTCTATAATCAACACGCCTTTGGACAAACCACTGATGATCCGGTTACGCGGCGGAAAGTTGGCGCTCTCCGGCGGCGTGCCCAAGGGATAATCGCTGACGACCGCGCCGGATTGGAGGATGGCTTCCGCCAGTGCGCGATTCTCCGGCGGATAGATGTGATCCAGCCCGCAACCAAGGACAGCAATCGTGCGTCCGCCCGCGTCAAGCGCCGCGCGATGCGCGACCGCATCTATCCCGCGCGCCAGTCCACTCACAACGGTGACGCCGCTCGCCGCGAGACCGGCCCCCAAATTGCGCGCGACCTCGCGACCGTAAGCGCTGGCGTGACGCGTCCCAACCATAGCCACGGCCCACTCGTCCGCCGGATTTAGTTTGCCTTTGACATACAGCACCGGCGGCGGCTGCGCGATGTTCAACAAATTACGTGGATACTCGGCGTCCGCCCAGGTGAGGACTTGGATGCCCGCTCGTTCCACACGCTTCAACGCCAGGTCCAGATCAACTCCGGCGCGCGCGGCAATAAGATTCTCCACCGAGCGCCGATCCAGCCCGGCCGACTGCAATTCTTCAATCCGCGCCGACCAAGCCGTCGCCAGATCGCCAAAGTATTCCAACAGCCGCCGGACTTTGGCTGGGCCAATCCCTTTGACGAGATTGAAGCCGATCCAGTAACGGAGTTCTGCTTCAGTCATGGAATAATATCACTCTGATCGCTAGGGCACCTGGGGGATAAGAGCGCGGGGAGAATAGCATAGGGTTTTGAGAGATGTCAACCCCTGTGCAAGTGGCGGGTGGCAAGTGGCAAGTAGCGGGTGAAAGGTAACTTGCCACCCCGTTCAGGCCGCGAGAGCCGGCGGCCCGCCGGGGCGAGACGGCCTTCCACCTTCCACCTGCCTCCTGTTATCGCAATCCCGGAATCAAATGAACAGTGACTCGCCGCGCTTCGAGATCAATACTTTGAATCACACTGCGGAGCACGGGCAGCAGCAGTTCACCCGCCGGCCCCCGAACAACGTAGACATCATTGGAACCGGTCTCAATGATCTCGGCAATTTCGCCCAGCGCCTCACCCTCATCCGTAACAACGGATAAGCCGAGGAGTTGATGTTGGTAATAGCGTCCGGGCGGCGGCGGGGAAGCCACCTCCGCGCGAATTTGCACCAGTTGTCCGCGGAAAGTATCCGCCGTCTCCCGATCCGGACAATCCGCTAGTTGAACAAGCAGTTGTTTACGATGGATCCGAACGCCGCGCAGCGGATGCGGTTCAGCCGCCTCGCCTAAATAAACTGTTTCGACTTCATTCAAGTGCTCAGGGAAATCGGTGATTGACTCTAGCAGCAATTCACCGCGCACTCCGTGTGGACGTAAGACTCGGCCTATAGCAAGAAATTCTACTGGCATATCAATAGAGTTAATGTTTGTCCAAAGATGACGGGGCATTCTGCTCAACGATAGTCAGCATGATAGCACAAACTCATAGTCAGCAGGCTATTGGCAAAAGGATGATATTGCTACTTCTATCTCAGGCCAGTAGAATACGCACATGCAAAAGTTATATTGCTATGTTGACGAGAGCGGGCAGGATACCGGAGGAAAACTTTTTATTGTGGCCGTTGTCATTTCTGGCAACGAGCGGGATGCGTTACTAAAACTTGTTGAGCAATTTGAAGAAGAGAGCGGCAAGGGAAAATTCAAATGGGGCAAAGCGGCCCACAAGAAACGATTAGAGTATTTGCGCCGCGTATTTGCCGAAAAGCAATTTGGGGAAAGCTTCCGTTACTCCTTATTCCGTGGCACGACTGATTTTGATCTGGCGACCATCCTGGCAATTGCTAAAGCAGTCAATTGGAGAAAGCCCACAGCGAAATATGCGGTAAACGTCTATGTGGACGGGTTGAGCAAGTCAAAAAGGCTGGAGTATAGTCGCCAGTTGCACAAGTTGGGCATTCCAGTTCGACAGGTACGAGGCATTCCGAAGGATGAAAACAATGCCCTCACCCGGTTAGCAGATGCTTTAGCCGGTCTTGTTCGAGATGCGATCAGCGGCGACAATCAAGAGATCGAGGCTTTATTTGAGAGCGCCAAGCGGCGTGGTAGGCTGGTTGAAGTATAAAAAAAACCACCCACAGAGGGGTGGAAGAGCCTAGACTTGGTTACCCAAGCCAGCTTACCGATACGGCCAGTTTTCGGCTCCGTTTGGGCTTATTGTATCACAGGTGTCAATGCTCATTCGCTATTGAACACAAGAAGAGACGCGCTTCGGCTCGTCTCAGACAATCTCCAATTGGGCGCGTTTGGCCTGGCGCACCGCGCACATTTGGGCCAGCGTGCGCATGGCGTTGACCACCCGCCCGCCCCGGCCAATCATCCGGCCCACATCTTCCTCGGCGACGTGCAATTCCAGGATCACCTCCGGGCCGGAAATCACCTCGCTGACAGAGACCTGGGAGGGATCATCTACAAGTGACTTGGCGATGTATTCGATCAATTCTTTCATAGGAGCCTTTAAATCAGATCAAAATGAAACCACGGATTTCACCGATTACACTGATTGGGAAACGCTTTAAAAATCCGTGAAATCGGTGTAATCCGTGGTTCCAAATTTAGTCATTACTCGGATTTCTTCTCACTCGCCGCTTTCTGCCTCTTAGACACCCGATTAGCAGAGCGCGGCGTGCCGGTTGTGCGCGGGTTGATGTTGCGCGTCGCCGCGCCGGCGGTGGCCTCGGCAATGAGGGTTTCCACTGCCTCGCCCTTCTTCAAGCGTTCGAAGCGCTCTATGGTCCCGGTCACCCTGAACAGTTTGCCCACAGACTCGCTCGGCTGCGCGCCGTGCTGCAGCCAGTGGAAAACGCGGGCTTCATCTAGCTCGATGGTAGCCGGATTGGTGCGCGGATTGTAAAACCCCACGGCCTCCAGAAAACGGCCATCGCGCGGATGCTCACGATCCGCCGCCACAACTCGAAAACTTTGGCGGGCTTTGGAACCGACCTTGCGTAAACGTAAACGAACCATGAAAAAATTCTCCTTCTCTAACTAAGTCCCCGAAACCGGGGAGCGGATCCCATGCCGCGTAGCGCCCGTATCTCTCGTCCGCGCTGAGGGGCTGACCCGGAAGGAGGGTCGGCGCGGAACGAACTCGTCTGGGCGTTGAGCGGGTATTACGTTTGTATAAACACGCTCAAAGTCCGCGTCCGCGCGGACGCGGACTTTGAGCGTGTTTATAGAATTACCTGAAACGCGGTAACCCCATCCCCTTCTTACCCCCCATCTGCTTCATCAACTTCTGCATATCTTTGAACTGGCGCACGAGTTGATTGACCTCGTAGACCGTGGTGCCGGAACCGGCGGCGATCCGGCGTTTGCGGCTGGCGTTCAACACATCCGGACTGCGGCGCTCGCGCGGCGTCATCGAACTAATAATCGCCTCCGTGTGCTTCAACTGCTTCTCAGCTGCCTGTTCGTCAATCTGCATCTTCGGGCCGCTCATGCCGGGCAGCATCCCCAACAACTGACCAATCGGCCCCATCTTCCGCACTTCCTTCAACTGAACCGCGAAGTCTTCCAACGTGAAGGCGCCGGAGACGAGGCGCTCGGCGGCCTTTTGCGCTTTCTCCTGATCCAACTGCGCCTCGGCCCGCTCGATCAACCCCAGGAGGTCACCCATCCCCAGGATGCGCGAGGCCAACCGGGACGGTTCAAAACTCTCCAGCGCGTCCGATTTCTCGCCGACGGCCAGGAACTTAATCGGCACGCCGGTCACGGAACGCATAGAAATCGCCGCGCCGCCGCGAGCATCGCCATCCACCTTCGTCAGGATCAAGCCGGTCAGGCCAACCTGCTTGTGGAAACCTTCGGCGATGCGAACCGCTTCCTGGCCGGTCATTGCGTCCGCCACCAGCAAGACTTCCACCGGCTTCGTGCGGTCGCGGATCGCGGTCAACTCCTGCATCATGTCTTCGTCAATTTGCGAACGTCCGGCGGTGTCCAAGATGATGGCGGTCGCGCCTTGCTTCTCGCCCGCGCTCACGGCTTGGGCGCACACTTCCGGGGGAGTCGCTTCCGCCGTGAAGACCGGGACTTCGATTGACTCCCCGAGCGTCTGCAATTGTTGGATGGCCGCCGGGCGATAGGGGTCAGCGGCGACGAGGAGGATGCGCTCCCCCTGCGTCCGGAGACGCTTCGCCAGTTTGGCGGCGGTGGTGGTTTTGCCCGCCCCTTGCAGCCCGACGAGCATGATCACGCGCGGCTGAGGCCCTTTGAGATTTAACCGGCCCGGCTCCCCTAACGTCGCGACGAGTTCTTCGTTAACAATCTTGATGACCTGCTGGCCGGGGTTGAGCGCTTTGGAGACTTCCGCGCCCACCGCCCGCGCCCGCACTCGGTCCAGAAAACTTTTGACGACGGAGAAATGCACGTCGGCTTCCAGCAGCGCCAGCCGCACCTCGCGCAGCGCCGCGTCCACATCGGCCTCGGAAAGTTTTCCGCGCCGTGTGAGTTGTTCAAAAACCGTCTGGAGCTTATCGGAGAGATTTTGGAACATAGTGGCTACAGGCCGGGGATTGTAACGCCCGGCCTAGTATCCGTCAAGGATGTGCTAAAATTTTTCTTTGAGTCAACGGATGGAACGGATGATAAAACGAATGGAAGAGATTTTTTGCTATGTTTAAAAGAATCTTTGATCGTCCCCCTGGCGAACCATTGCTCGTCTTCCGCAAAAGGCGCACCCGTCGCGCTAAGGCTCCGGTAGCGCCGCCGCCAACCGTCCCCGAGCCGGAACAGTCTGTATCCACGCCCGCCGCGCCGGCTCCCAAGCCGGCCTACGCGCTGCCAGTCAAGGAACCCAGCCGCTTCAAAAAATTCTTGCGCTGGTATGTGAACGGATTCCTCGGCGGTGTGGGGATGGTCGCCTTTCTCATCGTCGTGCTGTTCCTATTCCCCAGCCCGCGCCTGAATATCCTCGTACTCGGCCTGGATCGGCGCGCGGCGGAGAAAACCTTCGTCAGCCGCACGGACACGATGATTTTGGCAACGGTTGACCCTTCCCAGCCTTACGTGGGGATGCTGTCCATTCCCCGCGATTTGTACGTGACACTGCCCAATGGCGCAGAGGGACGGATCAACACCGCTCACTTTTTCGCCGAAGCGGAGTCCGCCGGAACCGGCCCCGCCGCCGCGCTGCAAACCGTCCGCTCCAACTTTGGTGTCACCGTGAATCGTTTTATCCGATTGGATTTCGCCGGGTTCGTGAAAATTGTGGACGCGATGGGCGGAATCACGATTGATGTTCCCGCTCCGGTGACGGATAACGCCTACCCGACCGAGGACGGGGGAACGCAGTTCATTTCCTTTGAAGCCGGCCCGCAGCACATGGATGGCCAGCAGGCGCTGATCTATGCGCGCACCCGCCACAGCTCCTCGGATTTTGCGCGCGCCAAACGGCAGCAGTTAGTTATTCAAGCGTGCTTCAATCGGCTGCTACAGCCCGGCGCGTGGGTGCGCCTGCCGCTCATCCTGGCAGCGGTCAGCGCCTCGATTGACACGAATCTGACGCCCTTCGATATCCTGCGCCTGGCCCCGACTTTATTGCGCGTTGGCCCAACGGGTCTCGACCGGCGCGTGATCGAGGGGAACATGGTTCAACCCAACACGACCTCGAGCGGCGGGTCCGTGCAGTTACCGGTGTGGGACAACATCAACCCGGTGTTGAAGGAGATGTTTGGGGAGTAGAAGAAAAGGAACTGAGGGAACTGAAAGAACTAGGAACTGGGGGAACTGAAGGAACTACAGGAACTTGAGTTCCCGCAGTTCCTTTAGTTCCTTGGTTTCCCCGAACTTCTGTAGGATCAAACCCGACTCTTAGAGTAGTCTCCTCCGACAACAAAATCAGCCTCCCACCGATAGGCTTTTCAGTTTTATAGCGCCTAAGATGAATCAGCGTAATTACTCGGCCTCACCCCCGGCCCCTCTCCTGAACACGATCCTTCGACTGCGCGCGGAAGAGCACCACGCTCCGCTCAGGATGTGTTCAGGAGAGGGGAGAAATACAGGCTGCTCTGCTCCCCCTCTCCCGACGACGCTCTGGCTCTTTGTCGTCGGGAGAGGGGGGCGGGGGGTGAGGCAGGGTTGAGTAAAAGGAGGCTGCCATGCCTAGAGGTGATAAGTCTAGTTACACCAACAAACAGGAACGTCAGGCGAAGCACATCAAAGAAGGCTATACGAAGAAAGGCGTTTCGGAAGATGAGGCTAAGGCCCGAGCGTGGGCCACGGTTAATAAGATGACCGGGGGAGGCAAGAAGAGCGGTTCGGGCCGAGGCAAGAAAGTCAATAAAGCCCCGGCGATCAAAGGTGGTCGCAAGGGCGGCACAGCTTCAGCGCAGCGCTCCGCCGCCGCGCGTTCGGCTTCGGCCAAGAAGGCCGCACGCACACGCGCTGCTCGAAAACGCGCTGGAAGATAAAGACTAAGACGCGGCGCTACCAAAGCGCGCGTTCGATTATCCCGTAAAGGAGGCTGACATGCCTAGAAGTACCAAGTCCAAGTCCACCAAGACCAAGAAACAGGAAGGTCCGGTTGAAGATATCAAAGAAGGTGCTGGCAAGATGAGTGCTTCAGCGGGTAAGGCGCTGTCCCGAACCTGGACCACCGTGACGGGTGGCAAGAAGAGCAGTTCCAGCCGTAGCAAGAAAGCGAGTAAGACCCCAGCCCGCAAAGGCGGACACAAGGCCGGAACGGCGCCGAGCCGCCGGACGACGACTGCGCGTTCGAGTTCGACTGGGGCAAAGAAGACCACGCGGACTCGCACACGAAACGCCGCGAAGCTGCCAATCCTAAAGGTTTACCGACTCCCCTAGTAAGAGAAGTTCCGGGAACTGAGGGAACTACAGGAACTTTAGTTCCCTCAGTTCCTTCAGTTCCTTATTTTTTCCTTCATCCTTCCTACTTCATCCTTCATCCCTCGTTCCTTGCCACTCCGCCACATCTCTCACACCAAACTTCTTGAGCGGCGAATCGCCCGGCGCCTTCCCCAAGATACCGCAGACGAGCCGGTAAAAGCCATCACTCTCGCCGCTTTCCCAATCGCGCAGATCCACCCACAATGTTTGGCGGACGAAGAGCGGCAGTTCCGGCGCTTCTTTGACGCCGGGCAAGATGACCGGAATCATCCGCGCGTCACCACTCGCCCATTTTTCAACGTAGGCTCTGATCTCCAGGATGTGCCACTTGCCAGTGTCCGCTGGCCCAAAGCACAACGCCGCGCACGGAATCGTTTTGATCGCCTGCTCCAAAGCATCTGAAACCGTGTCGCCTGGAGCAAGATTCCATTTATCCAGCCACGGGCGCAGCCCCACCTTGAGCAACTGCTTGGCGATCTTCTCCACCGCCGCTTTGTCTCTCGTATTGTGACTCAGGAACACATCGAATTTTCCTTGCGCTTCCTTCGCTTTGATGACGAAGGCCGCGGTCATGCGCTGGCGGCCAACCCTGGCATCCGTCACCATTTGCGCGGCGACTGATTCAGCCTCACGCGTCGGCGCGGCGAGCAGGTCTACGAGCGGAGTCGTTTTCTCGCAAATAGGGCAAATTAAATTTCTCTTCCGCGCGTCCAGTCGCGCTTTCACGACGCGATCTTCAAATGGATTTTTGCAACTCATACAGTGATAGGCATGCCGCATCGTCACGCCACCGGGGTTGCTTTTCGCCCATATTAGGTTGCCTACGAATTCAAGAAAACCTTGCCGGACGAATGCTGGTGTTTCATTATCATAAAACACCTCTAGTTCGCCCTGACCACGCCCATAGTCACGCAAATGGATGAGACAACGTCCGCCAGCCTCAGCATGATAGGCGGCGGCATCTTGAAAAAACTCTCGCTTTTTAAACCCCTCGTAATGCGCAAGGTGCGCGATGAGCCTAGCATAAATACTCCGCAACGGGCCAGCGAAGCCGAAAGTCACACCAAAAGCTGCTGCACCGGGGAACCGGAGTTCCGATGTACATTGCGAAGGAAATACTAAGTAATCCTCATCCTTAATTCGCTCCCGCAGCGCTAGATCAAGAGATAGTAATTTCTCCATCACATACCACAGCAGATGCTTCTCAGACTCGCGGTCGGACAGCCGCTCGTCCGGATCGAGCTTGAAATTCCCCTCGCGCACGCGGGATTCGAGCAGATGCCCCGGCCCGTCCGGTTCGTCCTTGGCCGCGACGAGCAGTGCGCTCGAATATGCATCCACCCGCGTGGGGTCAAGCAGCGCCAGATCCTCCAAGCGCGGCTCCGCACCGGTGGTGTGGAAGATCAACAAACCCACTGTGTCCGAGGCTTCGAGACGCTCTAGATGGACGATGAATTCCTCCACCGGAATCTTTTCCCCCAAATACGCCACGAAGCCTTCATGCAGTGCAGAGATAGTGAAGAGAGATGGAAACCCCTCACCCCGGCCCTCTCCCGACACGCGCCCTTCGACAAGCTCAGGGCGCGGCTCCTCATCGACTTTCCCTTCTCCCCTTTGAGGGGTGAGGGGTGAACTCGCTCCCTTCAACCTCCCCACATACTCCCGCATCGCCGCGAGCGTGGTGGTCGTCGTCACCCTCGGGACATCGTCCCAGGAAATCCCCTGGCGAATCGCCTCCAGTAACTCATCGCAACCTTCACCGGTCTTGGCACTTGTAGAAATAAATTGAGCAAAGCCATTCTCGCGGACGAAGGCTTCGATCCGCTCCCTACTTACAGGAAGGCCACCACGGTCAATGCGCGAGGCGACAAGGATCTTTTTCAACTTCGTGTTCGTGCGCACCTGGTCAAGTACCTGCGACCAGTAGGCCGCCCCCTCAAAGGGATTTGTTTCGTTGCGGCTATCAAACAGTACGCAGGCCAGTGCGGCATCATCTATGCTCAATTGATGTACTGACCGGTAGGCGGGCTGCCCGGCGAGATCCCATAGCACCGTTTCCCGACGCAGCGAGACACCGTCCGGTTCCTGTATTACTTTGCTTTCGACAACATGCGTCTGGCGGTCATGTGAGGATTCCGTTGGGATGAATCGCTGGTGAACCAGCCGCTCGGCTAGACCGCTTTTTCCCACGCCGCTGTCACCAACAAGCAGGACTTTGGCATTTGTATATTGGACTTGATCCGGCGCGGGAACTTCCGATGAACGCGCCTCGCCGACAAATTCCGACAAATCCCATACTCGGATACCGCCACTCTGATCACCGGAGATCGCGCGGCATCCATCAGCGCTCCACGCCACGGTTCTGATGTCGCTCGTGTGGCCTTCGAGCACGCGCTCACAGCGCCCCGTCTCCACATCCCACAGCCGTACTGTCTTATCGTCACCACCGGAAAGGGCGCGACGACCATCGGTGCTCCACGCCACGCTCCAGACCAAATCCGTATGGCCTTCGAGGACGCGCAGGCCACGCCCGGTTTCTATGTCCCATAGCCGCACGGTGTTGTCCCAGGAGCCGGAGAGGGCATGGCGTCCATTAGAGCTCCACACCACGCTCCAGACCAAATCCGTGTGGCCTTCGAGGACGCGCAGGCAGCGTCCGGTTACTAAGTCCCACAGCCGCACGGTGTTATCCTTAGAGCCGGAGAGGGCGCGACGACCATCGGCGCTCCACGCCACGCTCAAGACTGGATCTGTATGGCCTTTGAGGCTGCGCAGGACACGCCCGGTTTCTATGTCCCACAGCCAGATGGAACAGTCAGGATTGCCAGCGCCGGACAGGGCACGGTGTCCATCGGCACTCCATGCCACGCTAAAGACCGGATCCGTATGGCCTTTGAGGCCGCGCAGGCAGCGCCCGGTTTCTATGTCCCACAGCCGCACGGTATTGTCGTGAGAGCCGGAGAGGGCGCGGCGTTGATCAGTGCTCCACGCCACACCATAGATTTTGTCTGTATGACCTTTGAACACGCGCAGACAGAGCCCAGTATCCACATCCCACAGCCGAACGGTTTTGTCCTGGCCAGCGGTCAGGGCGCGTTTTCCATCCAGACTAAACGCGTAGACATAGATCGGGGCTTCGTAGTCGAGCTGGATCGCCTTTTCTGCAACCTGCTCACGCGAGGCCTTCTTTTGCACCACCTTCTGATTCGCTGACGGACGGCAGGCTTCGAGGAGCTTGGCATATTCCTGCTCACGTTCATCGGGGAGCCAGTTGAGGGGAATGAATTGCGCGAGGGAGCGAGGGAGGGGAGTGTCGTCGAGGCGGAGGGGGATGAAGCGCAGTTCCATGTTGAGCGGGTCGCGGAAGGGGAGGGTTTGGGATTCCAGCGCGGGCCAGTCGTCGGGGCTGAGGGAGTGGGAGGAGAGGCAGAGGAGGAGGGTGCGGGAAGAGGCGAGGGCGGATTCGGTTTTCGCCCTCACCCCTGTCCCCTCTCCCTCGCGGGAGAGGGGGATTCTTTGATTAGGTTCGGATTCGTCGAACCATACTTTTAGACCATCTTTTTTCAGTCGTTCTGCGAGGGCGCGGACGACCGCCGTGTCCTTGGGGCTGTGGCAGAGGAAGACGTCGTAGGTGAATGAGTCAGGCATAGATACCCCTTTCAGTCCGAAGTCGCCAGTCCGAAGTCCTAAGTCAAAACCTTGTCGCCCAACTTCAGACTTTGGACTTCGGACTTCGGACTTCGGACTTAAGGCTCAGGTCCGCAAACTTGCTGTAATTGCTGGTTGATACTCGGACTGACCGCTACCGACTTCAATTCTGTCACATAATTATATTCGGCGGTGTCCGCTACTACGGCATACAGTAAAGACAAGGGTTTCGATAAACCAGGATTATCGCACGGGACTGAAATCACCATCTCAATCACAATTTCTGAATCCCCTTGAGGAATCCTGGGGTCTTCCGGATAGGGATATGTTTCCTGACCCAGGTAACCCGAACTCGCCCAAGGCTGATTGTGCTCCCAGGCCTCAAACCCCCCTAAATAAAATGACAGACTGGTAATTTCTTCCCCGGAGTCATTCTTGACTTGTAAAACGGCTTGATACGCATACTCATCCGGAAATAAATGAAAGCGCCCGACTGTTTCTTCTTTAATCGTCACAGAAACATTCCGGGCAAGTTTAGCCGTGTAAGCCTGCTGTTGCATCGGGTATACCATCCCCCACTGCATAGGAATAATGCTGGCGGCCAGGCAGTTGAACAAGAGGGGGAGGCCGAGACGCAGAAGTAGATGCACTTGATACAACTTTAGGGTGTGGGCGATAAGGGTATAAATCACGAAGATCATCCCGGTGGCCGGAAGAACGAGCAGCCATTGCAACCCGAGGCCGATCAAAACCGGAAGCAGCCCGAATGATCCCGAAGTAGGAGGAAAGAACTGCTGGATGGCGGCAATCACTAACGCCGACAGGATTGACAACATCAGGAGCAGCAAATAGGTCAAGAGCTTCTCCAGCTTATCCGGATAAAAATCTTTCGGAGCCGAGTTTGTTTTCATAGAGGCTCCTATCGAATAATTGCTTCCACCACTCTCGTCTCCACTTCAACCGCCGGCTTAAACTCGTCACTCGCCATGTAGTCCAGCAGGCTTCGGCGCAGTTGGCGCGCGACGAGGCGCTGATCCAGGTTCGATTTTAAGTCCATCGAGCAGACCATCAACCGCCCCGCCCCGACCTTCGCCTCCCACAACAAACCGAGGCGGCGATTCTCGAACCAGTCGTCAATCACTTGTACGAGCGGGCGCAGTTGGGGCGGCAGGTCATCCAGGATCATCGCCTTCGAGTCGTGGATGAGTTCCCACCACTGCCAATTCGTGTGAGAGTCGGTTGGGAAGTGGCGGAAGACGGGATGCGTTGGATCGCACAAGAGGCCCATGGTGTGCGGCGGCTGCTTATTGGTGAAGGCGGTGTTCCAGAAGATCGTTGGGAAACCGAGCACGATGTCGTTCTGAATTTGCGCGGAGGGGAGCAGGAGCAAAACTTTTTCGCCGTGCTCGAGCGCCGCGAGCGCCGGTTCGTCGAGCGCGTCCACGATCTGGATCCCATCGGGCGCGGCAGAATCTAAACGGTCAGGAAAAACCCAAACGTCCCAATCGTTCTCGAAACGAGTCCCCTCCAAACCCACGACGAGCGAATACTTTCGGGCCGGTGTTACGTCGCTTAATCCAACTTCAATCGCGCCGGCCGGAAAGCCCGTTTCCAACGGGATCGTCATCGGCTCGAAGCGTCCGTGTGCGATGACGCCGGCTTGCTGATCCACAAATTTCCAAACGACGACCGCGTCTTCGAGCGGCGCGGGGCCGGCGTGGGCCAGACAAATTTCGGCGCGGAGGGTTTCGCCGGTATGCCAGATGCGTTTGGAGAGGCGGGCAAGCGGAACGGTGGTGTTGCAAAAACGGCGGAACTCGTCCGCCGTGACGTACGCTTTGGAATCCCAGAAGGCATCCAGCACGCCGATGAGCGCCGTTCCCTGGCCGGGGAAATCATGCAGGTCGAGGAGTTGGAATCCGGCAAAGCCCGGTGTGCGCAGCGCGGCTTCGATCTCTTCCTTGTAGCACAGGACCTGCAACTTGCCTGAGGCCATTAGAAAATCTCGCGCTTGATCGCCGAGGTGATGCGCCGCGAGGAGATCGCGAAAGATTTCAAAGTTCTTGGCCTTCAGGCGACCGGTGTATTTTTGGATCTCATCAAAGTTGGGATAGGCGCACCATTGGCCGATCTCGTGACTGATGAGCGGTGCGTCGGCTGCCTGAACATCTTCTCGGTAATCGGTGACGGTCTCTGGGGGGTGGCTGTTGATCCGCGAGTTCAGCCCTTCTTCCCAATGTTGGATGCGGGGTTGGTGAAAGACGTGGTAGTCGTTCTCAGGAATGAGCGGCCAGCCCGCGCCGCCGGTGTAAAACCGGCGCGGATCAGTTTGCTTCCAATAGGTGACCCACGACGCCAAATATTCTTCGGGCTGGCCGGTTGGCTCGTTGCCGTGCGCCAGCATCAGGAACGAGGGATGATTCCCGTACGCGGCGCTGATGCGCCGGCCTTCTTCGTACAACCATTCATCCACCGGATCGCCCTCCCCGACCTTCGTCCAGACGCCGCATTCCACGTGATAGTAGAACCCCAACTCGTCGGCGGCGATGAAGGCGGCTTCCGGCGGACACCAGGAGTGAAAGCGAATGTGGTTCAGGCCATGCGCCTGACAGATGCGAATGATCCGCTTCCAAGGCTCGACTTCGGTGGGCGGGTAACCGGTGAGCGGGAAGATGCAGCATTCCAACGTCCCGCGCAGAAAGAGCGGGCGACCGTTGAGCGCCAGGCGCGTCCCCTGCACACTCAGGGCGCGCATCCCAAAAATGACCGCCGCGTGATCCGTGCACGGCCGGCTTTCCACGGAAACTTCCAAGTCCGCCTCCAGCCAATAAAGCGCGGGGGAAAACTCGTCCCACAACTGCATCTCGTCGCCCAAGGGGTAGACGATTTCGATATACGCCCCTCCGGCGCTGATCTCGAAGTTCGTCGAAACAGCCGCCAGCGTATGCGCGGACGCGGAGTTGTAAGCCGCGGCGTGCAGCGTTAAGCATCCCTGGCCCAGGCGCCGCGCGAGCGCGTTGCCGATTCTGACCTTCACCAGCGCCGACCGATTGGGGACATCCGGATAGATGGCGATCTCGTCGAGCCAGATCGGGCTGCTCGCCCGCAACTCCAGCCGCCCGACGATGCCGTTCCAATTCGTTTGGGTCCCATCGTAAATGCTGTGCGCATTCTGCCCGACGTTGAAGAGCAGCCGGTTGTCAACGCGGATGGTGAGGCGATGCGGGCCGGGCGCGAGACTCGCGCCCAAGTCATAAACGTGCGGCGTGGAGAGACTACGGTCGAAGCCGTTCGCGTGTCCATCCAGCCAGATGCGCGTTTCCCAGTGAGGCCGCTCGAGGGTGAGCGTGACCCACTGCCCCGACCAGTCGGCGGGAATTTCGATGGTGCGCTGATACCAGGCGACGCCGCAGTAATATTTTTCCGGCTGAAGCCAGAAGGGGATTTTGACGTTGCCCGGTTGGCAATACGGCGCGTATTTGGAGTCGGTGTACCAGGAACGATCAACGATGGCGCCGACCCAGGGAGTCTTGACCGAGATGTCCTCGCCGTAGCCCTGCGCCTGCAAGCAGCCGGGCAACTCGATCCGATCCTGCAACGCGCGCTCGAACCAGCGCTCGCCCAATCCCTGGTCATGCGGGTCGAGTTCAAAATTCCAAGTGCCGGATAAATCCATGAGTTGGGTCTCCTAACGGGTCACGTGACTCGTGAAGCATTCCATCAGCTATCTGCCATCTGCCATCTGCCATCAGCTATCTGCTATTCGCTATCAGCTTTACTTTGGCCAAGCCGACGGCGCACGAACCGTAATACTCGGCGATGCTGCCCGAACCAAAGGGTGTTTCGCCGGTGTAGCGCTTCGGTGGATTCCACGATCCGGTGTAGAAGAGAGTAAACCCATTCTCGCCCTCGGAAATCAAGCCAAGCGGGGTGCGCACCTCCGACGCCCAAGCCTCCGCCCCACCGGGCTGGACGATCAATGACTGACCAGGCGTCCAATGAATTCCATCCACTGAAAATGTATAGCCGATGGCATTCGGGATATCATTGTTGTACACGGCGGCGTAGACTCCATTCGCCAACACGGTGACGACGGGGTTCTCGATGAAAACCGGTTCGACCGGCGATGGATTTAATTCCGAGCAGCGATGCCAGGGGCCGCTCAACTCAGGCGCGGTCGCCAGGCCCACTTGCCAGCGCTCAAGTGGGAGGTGTTCAGTCTGACTGCTGCCGTAGAACGCGTACCATTGTTCTCCGACCCGATACGGAAAAAACGAGTCGGTACCCTGGAGTCCTTCCCACGCATCGGAGTCGGGTCCCGGCTCAAGCACGATTCCGAGGTCTCGATACGGCCCGCCCAATCCTCCTTCCCCTTCGACGAGGGAGGCTGCGCGCCAAATTCGGCCCAAGTGGTTGTTGAGGAAGCGCTCCGGCGTGTTGGGTGCGGCGTGGTAGGCCACGTAGAACAGGTTCCAGCGGCTTTCCTTTTCATTATAGATGGGCATCGGCGACCAGAGCGCGGCACGCGGGTCTTGGCCTTGAAATTCACCACTGGACTCGTAGAGCGTGGACTCGCGCTTCCAGTTCAGGCGATCGGCGCTCGTCCAATGCGCCAGGCGCATCTTGACCCAAAACGGATCGTCCACCAATTCTGAAGTGAACAGATGGTAGACGTTGCCGTGCTTAAACGCGCGACCACCTTCAAAACCATACCGGTTTCCCGCCGCGTCGGGATGGCGAGGGCTGAGGATGGGAGACGGGTGTTGCTCAATGAGCGCGAGTTTCCAGTTAGATACGTTTATGATTTGAGCCTCGTCTGTATGCGACGCCTCACACATTCCGAGTCACGTGATCCGTGAGGCGTGACTCGTGATTACCAATTCGCTGTTGTATCCAAGATCATTTGCTACTGGGAGTCTAGTGGCTGGAAATGTATGAAGGCCGCAAAAATATAACCGCTCAACCCGCCTCACCCCCCCACCCCCTCTCCTGACGACGCCCTTCGACTGCGCGCGGAAGAGCACCGCGCTCCGCTCAGGGTGCGTCGTCAGGAGAGGGGGAGCAGAGTCTCTTGTATTTCTCCCCTCTCCCGAAACGGAAGAGCTGTTTCGGGAGAGGGGCCGGGGGTGAGGCAGAGTAGTTACGCTTTATTTATCGAAACAATCTTTAGCACAGCCGTCATTCCCACGCAAGTCGCAGATACCCTTTAGGGTACGAGAATCTAATAGTCGGCGCCCTGGATTCCCGCCTTCGCGGGAATGACTCTTTACGTCCAGACAACTTTTTATGCACAGCGCACATTGGCATCACGCTTCACGAGTCACGGATCACTCGTTCCATCCGCTATCGGCTCTCAGCCATCCGCCATCGGCCGATGCAGCGCCGCGCCTAGATGGTTGATGTCCCAGGCGAGCACTTGGTCAAAGTGAGCACGAGCATCATTGTAAGCGCCCAAGCCCAGATGCCCTAGCGCCAGCATGTAATGACAATGAATTTGATTGCGGTGGTTGAGGTCTTCGTCGAAGACGAGGAAGTCAGGCAAGGAAACGGCGAAGTAATCCATGGTCACATCATCGTCCAGGTGAGACTGGCCGTAGGCGATTAATTTCTGAAAGACTTCCTGCGCTTCGCTCGACCGGCCAAGTTTTTGGCGCGCGAGGCCCTGGTAGAAAATCATGTCCGGCGGCTGGTCGTTGTAATACATCGGCGAGGAAGGTTCGCTCTGCCCGATGGAGGCTCGCTCAAAATAATTTTGCGCCTGCGTGTTATCGCCCAAGCCCTCATAGGCGCAGCCCAGGTAATAGAAGATGTGATTTTCCTGCGCGCCGTACAATTTGCCTTCGCCCAAGTTGGGCGGGTAAGTTCGCGCGCGCTCTAAACATTCAATTGCCCGCTGATGCTCTGATTGCTTGATTAACTTCTTAGCTATCTCGACCAGGCTGGTGACATAGTGGCCGGTGACTTTGCCCTCGCCGCCCTCCCACGGATGGAAACGTCGCTGCGTGAGTACCTCGAGCGCGGCTTCCGGGCGACCGAGGCGATTGAACAGGCTGAGGCGCTCGACGGTGAGATCGTCGCGCTGGGCGACGAGTTCGGCGTGCGCTTCGAGATTCTTCAGGCGCTCGGCAGGTTCACGATTAAGCTTCTTGTATAACTGATCCAGTTCATAGAACACGCGCGCATCGGTGGGATCAAGTGCGAAGGCACGTTCATAAGAGTGCCGCGCGCGTTCTGAGTCGTGAAGCTTGTTGTAATATGCCAGGCCGAGATTACGATGAACGGTCGGGAACTTTTCGTCCAGGTTCCGGGCGCGTTCCCAAGACTCGACGGCTTCCGCATAGCGGCGATGTGCATACCAGAAATTTCCCAAGTAGTATGGCGCGCGGGCGTCGGCAGGGTTCAGACGCATGGCAGCTTCCAACGCCAGCACGCTTTCCAGACGATTCGGAAAACAGTAATCCGGCGGCATGGACGCGGCCAGCTTGAATTCTTTCATCGCGCGGGCCTCGTCGCCGACCTGAGACCAACACCAGCCCAGATAATATTTCACGAGCGGATCAGAAGAAGGCGTGCGTTCAAGCAGGTTAACGGCTTCCTCCCAAAGTCCGGCGTGCGCGTAATCCAGGGAAATCTCCAAATAGGGTTGAGCGTCGTCGCGCGCGTAACGTTCAAAGTCCTCTTTGCCGTTCAGCAAGTGTCGCTCCCACAGCGCACCGAACTCCATCGGCTCCAATTCTAGCGCGCGATAGGTTTCCAGCAGCGCTTCGTCGGTGTGTCCTAAACGGCGCAGGATCGCCGTTCCTAAGTGCCGCGCTTGACGATGCGCGGCATTCCGGTTGAGCGAGCGGCGCGTTAATTCCAACGCTTCTTCCAGTCGGCCGGCGCGGCAGGCGAGGCGCGCCAGTTCAAAGTAAGCCGCGTCCTGCCACGCGGAACTCCACACGGCTTTGTAGAGCGCGTCGAACGCTTCACGGTAACGCGCTTGCATCTTGAGTGAGAGACCGAGGTTGTAGAACGGCTCGCCGTCATACGGATTGGGATTGCGGGAGGTGAGGCGCTCGACAGCTTTGCGAAAGAATGACTCGGCTTCGGCAAACTTTCCGCGACGATACAAAAGGAGTCCCAGCGCATTGTTGCAACGGCTATCGAGCGGATCGCGCCGCAGCGCTTCTTCGTAATACGGCTCCGGCGGATAGGTGGCGTGGCGATACTGTTCCAGGTGTAGGCCATTGAGGAAGAGTTCTTCGTTGGAGGTGATGGTCGCAGGCGGACGCGCGGCGGTGGCCGGAGCGGGGATGGGCGATTTCTCTTCCGGCAGCGGCGTGAATGAAATCAACACGCGGTCGCCATCCAAAACTTCGAGAGTCAACTCGGTGGGTCGCAGCGTCCTAGAGGGAAATAAGACTGTCTCTTGCAGCGCGGTTTCAGGGGATAACTCTAGAGTTCGTTCAAAGAGCGCCTTGGAAAGATGTTGCAATCGTACAGTAACAGTCCGAGGCTGAGAAACATACACCCCGATATGCGCCTTCCCATCTTCCAATTCCAAATTCACTACGGCTTCTTGAGAAGCATTCTTCGCCGCGCCGATTAATTTATATGGCATGAAAGTCTGGGTGAAGCGCTTTTCCTCGCCGGGTTGAATCCAGGAAAAGTCCGGTTGATTGTCGGTGTACGCGCCGCACATCAATTCAATGTACGGGCCATCTTCGTCGGTTAACTCGCGATCCCAGGCGTAACCGAAATCGCCGTTGCCCCACGTCCACTGTTTCTTGCCAGGGACGACGTGATGATTGGCGATGTGCATCATCCCGGCTTGCTTGCCTTCATCGTAGCAGCCGACGAAATCGAAATCGGAATGATAGGCCATGTAGGAGGTCGGCACGCGGATATTTTTGTAGCGCGAGATGTCGGTGCCGGGCGCGTAATTGTATTTATAGTAGGTGCCGGTGGCGATGGGAAAATCCGAGACCGCACGTTTGCCGTGATCCATGACGGCCTGCACGTCGGGCGGGAAGACCGAGCGGTAGTCGTCGTTGACGTGCACGGCCGGGTTCGCCCACCAGAGAAAAGTCTGCGGCTCGGCGGTGCGGTTGTAGAGGCGAACGTGGATTTCCAGGTAAGCGCGTTCGGGATAGAGGGTGAAGCCGTGCGTCGCCTGCGTGTTGAACATGCGCTCCATTTCGGAGCACCAGACCGTTCGGCTGCCGTCGGGATTTTCGTCAATGCGCCAATCCACGGGTGAGAACGTGCTGGGCCGATGATGCTGCGGCCAGTTGAATTCGATGCCGCCGGAAATCCATGGGCCGGCTAATCCGACCAAGGCCGGTTTGATGACGCGGTTGTAGTAGATGAAGTGATAGCCGTTGGTTTTGTCGAGCGCCATTTGCACCCGACCACCCAATTCCGGCAAGACCATGATTTTGAGATAACGGTTTTCTAGAAACAGCGCGGTATAGGCGCGGTCGTGCTTTTCATCTTCGACATGATCAATGACCGGATAGGGATAGACGACGCCGCTGCTGCCCTGGTAAACACGCTTTTCCAGGAACATGGGATTTTTATCCGGCCGGCCGATGCCGTAGGTAGGGATGGTGATGTTTTCGGCCCAGGCTTTGACGGTGTCGTTTGGCATAGGTGAGGTTGCCTTCAAGTGGAAAAACGGTACACGGATTGCACGGAAAAAAGCCGGATGCCACGGAAACTTGGTGAATTATAAACGGATCGGCCTCAATCCACATTTACGCGGATGAGGCCGATTGGTTGGGTTCACACCTGCGGCATCGGTTGAAAACCGACGCCTCCGGCGCGGAGGAAACCCGCTTCGCGGGTTTTTGCTTGACGCCAGCCGTCGGCTTTTAGCCGATGGCGGCCTATTTCAACGAACGCAATCTCTTAATTCCAACTCCATCGAGCACCTCAGCAAAAAATTCAGTTGTGCTTTGAACAGCCAACTCACAATATTCAGTCGAAACTCTTAAGCGCTTATCATCATCTATCTGAAGATTAAGACGTTCAATAATAGAGTCATCTACAAACCCCGACGTATGCACAATACAGTTTCTAATCTTTCGCAGATCATCAATACCAGACCAGTGTGCGCTGTTTTTAACATCAAAGCCACCGACTTCTTTGAGAATTTGTTTGCACTGGGAAATTTCTCTTGGTCTGTTCCCATTCTGTAACCCTTTTCGGCGTTTGACTTCAACACAAACTCTTTTGAGTTCATCCTCTATCACAAGCCAAACCAAAACAATGAATGAGTAGCGGAAATTTTCAGCGAAAGTGCTTTTAAACTGTTGATATTCATTTTCCCTCCATTGAATGAAGCTGTATTGGTCAGCATCACTCCACGAATCAGGTACGTTTTCTAAATCTTTCTTTAGTTGCTTAGATTGTTCAGACTCTATGCATGCAACTTGCGTGCTCATAATGGCAAAGTAATTTGCAAGCCCATTCAGTCTTTCTTGAAATCCTGTTATGTAATAATGGGACTCTAAATCAAGGAGGCTTAGGTCAATCTTATCCAAAGCAATTCCTTTCTTGAATTGAACCAAGCGCCTAACAATGAGCAGGCGAGAACTTGCTTGCGTCGGTCTGGGAGTCGAACGGCAGTAGCATTTCCCCGAACCCACCCTTGTCTTTCCGATAAGTCAGCACAGCGCGGTTAATCAGTCAGCGGCCAGTGAGGCGCCTGCGAATTGATTTCAGGCGCTGCGCTGTTCCAGTTTCGTCTTGAGAGCCGCCAGCGCCTTATCCATCATTGGCTTCCCAACGAGGGGATAAATGGCAATCCGAAAAAGAAAAGCCTGCAGCGCCGGCAGCGTGACGGTGACCGCGCGCTCCATCAACGTCCCGCCAGCCTGGGATTGGAAAGTGAAAACGTGCGAGACGTCCGCAAAATCGGGATCATGCGCGATGAACGTGAAGCGCGTAGGCGGTTGATACTCCGTGACCCGTAGCTCGTTGGGCCGATTCTTTTGGCCGGCGACCTCGCCATAGGATTGATACCGGCTGCCGACCGCTGCCGGGCCGGGCGTGAGCGCTTCAATCTTCAACTGCCCACCGCTCCATTCCGGATGACGCGTTAGATCAGACACATAGTTAAAGACGGTTTCCGGCGGCGCATTAATTGAGACTCGCGAGAGATTGGTGATCGTCGTCATTGAATTTTCTCCTGCTCGGATAACTTTACAAATGCAACTTCGGAATAAACCGTCCCGTCCGCTCTTGATACGCTCGATACGCCTCGCCAAACTTGCGTCCCAACTCTGCTTCTTCACGGGGAACGACGAATGCCGCAATGCCGATGAACGCCAGGCAGGATATGAGGAGCATGAACCAATTCGCGGCTAACAGGCTGAGTGAAATCAATCCGATCATAGCGAAAGTGTATAAGGGATGCCGAATCCAGCGGTAAGGGCCGTGCGTGACCAGAGCATGACTTTCCTTGGTCAGAAACGTCTCCGAGATATTTTTGCCGATGCTGCGGAACATCCAATAGATCATGGGCAACATTCCCAGGCCAACGATAGCAGCCAGCCAACGCAGCCAGTCGGGCAATGGAAATGACGACCAGGCCATCCATTGCGGATTCAACATGTAGGCAAAGATGGAAAGAAAAAGTGGAGCGGCGAAGAGCAGCCGCCCGAGTACCGCCGGTTTGCCCTCCCGCGCGCGGGGGATCGCTTCGCCGGATTGCCGCGCCCGGTAGCGAAAGTAGCCCGAGATAAAAAGCATACCAAGGAAGATGGCGATGAAGAGGAAGTGAAAGAGTTGGTCGTTGGTCATAGATAGACTCACCTGAAAGCCTAACGGCAGAGTTCACCTGCTCGCGGAGCGCCAGCGGAGCGAGTCGGGTGCAACGCGGTGTTAGCCCGCCGCACTTCCGCATAGCGCAGCCATGACATAGCTATTGATGAATTCGTAGAGCACCCCTGAATTCCGAGTGCAACTGCGGATCACTCTCAATGGTTGCCACGCATTCCTGATATGACTGCAAACCGCTTTGAAGCACGAAACCCTTCTTAGAGGGCCCAGGCGCTCCTGACGTGTCAATGCAAGGCAGAACACAATCCAAGCGTACGGAATGCTGGACAATCTGTTCAATGGATGCCCGCCGGATTCTGCTGTTTGCAATCTCTTGTGCGTTGGCGATCCACAAGGAGGACTGCTCGTTGGCGCACGCCTCTGCATGATGATGCTGCCTGCAACTCTGCAGGTTGTAGCAACCGCACGGTGGGGTCGCACTAAATCGGGCGTATGTGGCCAACCATGCCTCCAAGCCGATGAGGCGCTGGGCGGCTGTGTGCGTTGCCTGCAAAAGACGCTCCAACTGCGGCGAGTCAATGTCTATGTGTCCCAGAGCGTCCGATTCGCCGAATGCTGTCCTTTGAACACGCTTAGCCTGCACGCGCGCATGGATGGCGTGATTTCCGCGCTCAACGCGCCAATACCAATCCGCTCCCGTCCGGGTTTCTTCCGGGTGCGTAAACAGTATGAGATCTACGTGCTGTGGAAATCGTGATAGGAGCTTGGTTGCCAGGTCAACTGTGATGGCTTCCTCGCCAACAATCTGGCGCGAGCCCGTTTCGCTCGAACGAAGCTCGCGGGCGAGAAGTTGATCGCGCGAGAGCCAGTCGTTGACGACCTCGAATGCAAAGCGCGCGATGTCACACAGGGTCTTGCGGTTTACACCTACTCCATTCATGCGCTATTCACTCTATAATCGGAGGCTTCCAAGGGGGTGGCCAAACGATCAATCCGCGAGCGGGCTAACATATGAGTAGGCGGCAGTCCTTCGCAGTAAAATCATCCACACAGACCCAAATTATGCTAAGTCATCTTCCAATATTTTGTGATTCCCCCTATGAGGAAGAATCTTCTTTCGGAGAAAACATCACCCCATCTGGCTAAGAAACTTCTGAAAACGGGAAAGTTCTTCGGGGTAGATTTCCCGCAGACGACGTGCACGCCGAACTACTAGCTTGAGTCGTTCTCGATCCAAATTCACGGTGTACGCGCTGCGGAAGACGTGTCGGAACCGGCGGAGTTCATCCAAACATTCGTAAGCTTCATCGCTGACCAAGCGTGGCCGCATGTCTGGAACATCCAAGATCATTCGATGCAGAAGCTGGGCATGCCACTTGGACTTGTCGCTGATCTGATTCTCAAATGTCTCGGCCACACGTTCAAAGCTATGTTCAAAGGCCATGTATAAGTTGTGCAAGTAATAGCCCGCGACAATCGCCGCCTCTGGAGTATCCAGCGTATCCCAAATACTACTCAAGGCCTCGTATAAGCGAGCAATGACCCGCTCATCGGCTGCCAGATCAGCCTGTAGGAGTTTAGTGGCTTCGCTCATAAATCAATTTCCCCGTCGCGCGCACACGTTCAGCAAAATCGGAAGGTTGAGTGATGTCGCGTACATCTATCAGCCAATCGGGAGCGGCCCTTTCAATCGCCCGCCAGATGGCGAAGTAATCCGCCACGCCAAGCCCTTCAATCGCCACGTCTATATCCGAATCCGCTCGGAAGCCATTTGGGCGGGTGATGGAGCCAAAGAGAAAAACGCGCCGGACGGAAGGAAAATCAACGATGACGCGCCGGACGGCCTCGGTGACCGCGCGTTCGGCGGCGGCGCGGCGAGTTTCACGTTCGGCCTGCACTCGTTGAGCGCGTGCTTCTAAATTACGGCGAGCCGCGTTGATGTCAATGGTCATCGTGAAATAGTCTAGTGCAGGGAATGGAGAAAGGCAAACGGAAGTCGGCCAGTCCGATGTCCGAAGTCAGGCGCTAAAGGTTTTGACTTCGGACTTCGGACCGGCGACTTCGGACTTTACTTGCCTCTTTCTATGCGGCGCGCCGATAGCGCATGAACACGACCCCGGTCGGCAACGGTGAAGCCTCCACCAAGGTCAGATTGAGACGCTGGCCGGCTGGATACAATCGCTTACCGCCCCCCAGCACCAGCGGATAAACGTGCAGGCTGTATTCATCTACCAAATCATTTTGAGCCAGCGCCTGGATCAGCACGCTGCTGCCGTCAACGAGGATGTTCTGGCCGGGCTGCTGCTTGAGCTGACGGACAGCCTCCACCACGTTGCCGCTGATTAAGGTAGAGTTCCGCCAAGCTGAGGCGGATGGCAACGTCGTGGACACCACATACTTGTGCATGTTGTTCATCGTATCCCCAAAGGGGTCACCGGCCGGCATCGGTTCAAACGCGCCGCCGTGGATTTGCCATGTCTTGCGGCCCAACAAGAAGGCATCGGCCTGGGATATCGCCTGAAAGAAGTGCGCCCCAATGTCATCGTGCCAATAGGGACGCGTCCAGCCGCCATGCGCAAAGCCACCCTCCGTATCTTCATTCGCGTGACCGGGCGCCTGGATCACACCATCCAACGTAATAAATTCAGCGACGATTAGTTCTCTCATGTTTTACTCCTTTGAAAATAGAATGAGGCGGTTCCCAGTCCGAAGTCCACAGTCCGAAATCAGAAAACCTTCGACGGAAGACGGTGGACGGACGAAGGACGAAGGACGAAAGAACGAGATACGGAATACGAAATAGGGTTACGCATCACTTCCGACTTCGGACATCGGACTGGCGACTTCGGACTTGAACTGCATCCGATACAACCGCGCATACAACCCATCCAGCGCGATAAGCTCAGCGTGATTGCCAAGTTCAATCAATTGTCCTTGATCCAACACCGCGATGCGATTCGCGCGGTGGACTGTGGAGAGCCGATGCGCGATGATGACGGTCGTGCGGGTGCGCATCAAGCGTTCGAGCGCTTCCTGAACTAAGCCTTCGGATTCGGAATCCAGGCTCGAGGTCGCCTCATCCAGCAAAAGGAGACGCGGGTCTTTCAAAATCGCGCGGGCGGTGGCGACGCGTTGGCGCTGCCCGCCGGAGAGCTTGACGCCTTTCTCGCCGACGAGTGTATCGTACTTTTGCGGCAGGCGCAGGATGAACTCCTCTGCGTTCGCGGCGCGGGCCGCGGCTTCAAGCTCGGCGTCGGTCGCTTCCAGTTTGCCATAGCGCAGGTTCTCGCGCACCGAGCCGGAGAACAACAAAGTCTCCTGCGGGACGAGTCCAATCTGTCCGCGCAGCGAGGCGAGCGTTACCTCACGCAGGTCATAACCATCCACGCACACCTGTCCGCTCGTCGGATCGTAAAAGCGTGGGATGAGGTTGAAGAGCGTAGACTTGCCCGCGCCTGACGGCCCGACGAGCGCGAGCACTTCGCCCGGTTGAATTTCTAATTCGATGTCGCGCAGCACGCGGTCGGTGCCGGGGTACGAGAAGGAAACGTGATCAAAGGTGATGCGGCCCCCTGCGGCTGGGGGAAGTATTTTCGCATTCGGCGTGTCTTTGATTTCTGGATCTTCATCTAATAACTCGAAGATGCGGCGCGAGGCCCCAACCGCTTCCTGAATTTGAGTGTAGAGACTGGTGAACGCGCCGAGCGAGGCGGCGATGTTGATGCCATAAACTAGGAAGGCGATGAGCGCGCCGCCGGTGAGTCGTCCGGCCAACACCTCACGCCCACCGAACCAGATCAGGCCGGCAAGTCCCCCAAATCCCAGGAAAGCGATCAACGGCCCAAAGGCCGAACGCACCCGCGTCAAACGCATCGTCACATCAAAGGCGCGCTCCATTTGATCGCGATACCGTTTCACTTCGTATGGCTCGCGCGTAAACGCCTTGACGACGCGCGTCCCGCCCAACGCTTCTTCGGCAATCGCCGTCCCATCGGCGAGTTGATCCTGCACCGCCATGGACAAGCCGCGCAGCCGTCGCCCGAAGATTGCGCCGCTGACGCCGACGAGCGGCGCGAGCAGGAGGACGAAGAGTGTGAGCCGCCAGTTGAGGATCAACATCAAGACGAGCGAGCCGACGAAGGTGAGCAGTTGGCTCAGGACGGTGGCGACGTTGTTGGTGAGCGCCGAACGTACGAGCGTGACATCCGAGGACAGGCGCGAGACAAGTTCGCCCACGCGCCGGTCGGTGAAGAAGCGTACGCTCAAGCGATGCAGGTGCGCGTACGTCGCGGCGCGCAGATCAACGACCACGCGCTCGCCGACATAGGCGAGGGAGTAGCCTTGAAAATAATAGAAGATCGAGCGAGCGAGGAAGACAACTAACAGGAGCAGCGTGATCCGGTTAAGCTCGGCCATGTTGCCTTTGGCGAGCACCGCATCCACCAGGTTCTGCATGATCCACGGGAACACCAGCCCGAGCGCCGCGCCAATGATGAGCGTGATGACGGCAAATACCATACGGCCGCGATAAGGCCGGAGGTAGCCGAACAACCGGCGCACCTGATCGGGTGAGGGCCGGACGAAGGGTTCGTTTACAGGAGCAGGGCGGCGGGAGCCAAAGTTGTAGAACATAGGCAGGAAAAGCGTACACGGATTGCACGGAAAGAAAGCCGGATGTCACGGACTTTCTTTTGACTTTCAGTGTAATCCGGGTTTATCTGTGTGATCCGTGTACAAAATTATACCTCGGCCTGATCAAACATTACCGCCGATATTCCGCGATCTTCGGAAACTGATTCGCGGCTGCGGCGATGCGAACGATGTTGCCGATAGGGTGGAAGCCGATGTATAGGCGGTCACCTTGATAGGTGGCAGCGATCGCCATCCCGACCACTTGCCCGGTATGTTGACTGATGAGCGGTGACCCGCTCATTCGCCCCGGATCGAACGAGTCATCCATCACCACCCAAATCCCTTGCATTTCCACGGATTGAACGGTCCCGGCCAACTCGCGCCGACCGCCCTGCCCATCACCCAAACCGCTAAAGAGCGAGACGCGTTCTCCGGGCTGCGGCGCGCCGCGCGGGTCGGGCGTGAGCGCGAGGGACTCGTCAATCGGCTGGTTAAGTTTCAGCAGCACGTAATCTCTGGCGAGTTCTAGCCCTTTCAGCGGCGTGCCCGGTGGACCATACAATGTGTCAAACTCGGCGAGGTAATTGTCTTGGCCCGCGATGTGAAACGCGATGCGCTCAAGCGAATTGTTTGGCGTGCCGAGCATCCAGACACTGTGCGCGGTTGTGACGCCAACGATCTCAGCTTGACTCACGCGCAGAAAGAAGCCGCTGCCACTCAACTCATACGCTTGCCCCTGAGTATGAGTCCATTCCTCCAGACCCACCACCCCGCTCGGTAGTTCTCCATAGGCAGCCAGAATGATCGGCGGCTGGGGCGTTGGGCCGAAGGATGGGCCACGCGGCCTAATGCGCGGCAGGAGCAGCGAAATAACCGTTAGAATGATGGCAGTGAGAGCGAGGATGACGATGAGTGCGCGGGCGAGGAATTTGGTGTTCATGAGGATTGGGTTTTTGAATCGCTGAGAACGCTGAAAGAAACTGAGCGCGCTGAATTTGTGGCTACGAGTACACCTCCCTTCAGTAGAATTCATCCCGAAAGAATCGGTCACTCGTCACTCGTCACGCATCACGCGTCACGTTTTACGTTTTCTTCCTTACTCGTTATAATACTTTCACCGTCCCCTTAGCTCAATTGGCAGAGCACACGGCTTACATCCGTGGGGTTAGAGGTCCGAGTCCTCTAGGGGGCATCTTTTTCTTGGAAGTGATTTACGGAATACGGAATACGCAATATGTGGGTGTTACGAGATATTCCGTATTGCGTATTCCGTAAGCTAACCTGGAATTTGTTGTAATAAGTGCTGACACGCCGGGGTCAGGCTGGGAGGCAGCCTGACCCAAATTATTTAAACGCACTACTTCACCACCACAGTCACCTCGAAGGTTTGCACCGGCGGTTCATCCGGTTCGAAAGGCCGATGGTAAATCAGCTTGAGCGGCGCCTGGCCCGCCGCAACGGCTTCGAATGTCAGCGACACCTTTCCGCCTGATCCAACGCCTCCACTCTCGGGCGTAAACGCCGGTTCACCCACCTGCTTGAGAATGGCTAAATCTTCAGAAGCAAGCTCCCACGTATAACCCGTGGTGGGATTGCCTTCCAGCAGAACAGTCAGCGTTTCCCCTTGGGAGACTTCGATTGTCTTGCCGGCATCTTGCTCGGTAATCGTCCGCGACGACGGCGCGCCACAAGCAACCAGGACGGTCACACAAAGCAGACTCGCGAAAAACCCGATTTGACGATTCATGATTAAACTCCTACTCTGAATAAAGGATTTACAGGATCAATAAACTTTGTCGGCAGTATAGCCCAAATTGGCGAGGGTATAAACGCATTCAGGGCAATCGCATCTAAATTGGCCGGGAAGTCGGCTAAGATAGCGGGTATCCCTTTTTCATGGAGGCCCTTATGCCCCAGCGACTGCCCGGAGCGTTG
>Ga0209382_10000743_pt1 | contig 52571 bp, 50 predicted proteins | sample SoiMetdeltSBSDD5_FD_187599 | JGI IMG/M metagenome (GOLD analysis project Ga0209382, IMG submission 187599) | Bulk soil microbial communities from a Populus tree surrounding site in Tennessee, USA - Soil MetaG P. deltoides SBSDD5 (SPAdes) (version 2) | ecosystem: Environmental > Terrestrial >...
GCTGTAATTCTCGATCTTCTCCGTCACCAGGACTTCACGTTGCGCGAGCGTGCGATTGTGCAGCGGCGCCGGTGCGGTGAAATTCGAGCCCGCGATGACAGCGCGCGTCATCTGCTTGATGACAGTCGTGACGGTTTCGTGAACGCGCTCGGGAATGAGCCGGTTGATCCGGCGCTGCAGGCCGCGCGTCGCATGGCTCCACAGCCCCGGCGGCGTGCTCATCTCTTGCTGCCAGCGGCGCAGCTCGGCGAGCGCCTGTCGCTCGTAGTCGTCGTGATGGAGAACGGGGAGGGCCATGGCGCTATGAGAAACGCCACGACCCTCCTTGGCAAGGTCTAAAGGGAATCGAGGAACGTCAAAACGAGATTCTTCTGCTGATCCGTCAGCGCGTTGTAACGATCGCGGGCACCGGCACCCTGGTTGGCGTGGCGCTGGATAGCCTCCTGCTTCGTGAAGGACAGGCCGTCGTGCATCAGCCTGTTGCGCGTCCGGAGCGCCCACAGCGGGGCCGTCCGCATCAGATTCCTGGTGTTTGCATACTCCGGTCCCGGGAGCACGGGAATGCCGTCGCCGGTGCCGATGTCATGCGACAGGAAGTCGCTGTAGGGATGAATGATCTTGTTCCCAAGCGCGAACGGGATACGGAATGCACCGCCGTTGACGAACGACCCGGGCCGCGCAGTGCGCAGCGCGGAGACGTGACAACCGTTGCAGCCAACCTGGTTGAACAGCGTTTCACCCGCCCGAACGTCGGAAGTGATTCGCCCGCGCGCAGGTGCCTTGGTCGAGCGCATGAAGTTCGCGAATGCCTCGACGTCCTCGCCTTCGTCCTCGGGTTCCGGCACCGGATCGAACCCCGTGCCGAAGCCGACCTTGCGGCCGGCCGAGGTGTTCTCGTCCGGGAACAGCGGGCTCGTGATGCCCATCTCGTTGAGATACGCGTCCGCCGAGAACGACTCGAGGCTCGCGTGCTGGTTCTTGTGGCCGAACCGGCCGACGCGCATCGCGTTACCAGCCTCGAGCACCGGCACCATGATGGCGGTGCCGCGGATTTCGGCCGGCTGCGCATCGCGGATCGCGAGCAGCGTCTCGTTGGCGACGCACTCGACGAAGCCGTTGCCGAGCGTGTTGGTCGAGATGCGGAAGGTGCGGACGTCGTCTTCGAACGCGATGCGCTCGACGATCGCAGGATTGGTCGCGCGCGAGTGGATCAGCGAGCCGCCGAGCGATTCGAAGAAACCGCCGGATGCATCGACCCGACCGGTGCGGTGCTCGGCGATCTGGCTGGCGCCGCCGGTCACGACGTTCTGATGACATTCGGCGCAGCTCTGTGCGTTGTAGGTGGGCCCGAGACCGTCCGCGATCACTTCGACTTCTTCGAAGATGAAGCGGTTGTCGTTGAACGAGCGGTCGGGCACGACGTTGTCTTCGTCGATAGTGTTGAACGCAGGCCCCTGTTGCAGGAAGCCGTTCGTGCGGTTGTCGAAGCCAGTCGGCGCCTCGCTGAAGAAATCCGCCTGCGTAACCGCTGCCGCATCCGTCTCTGCCGGCATTCGTCCTGAATGCTGGAAGCGGCTGGTGGCGCGGTCGTCGGCCGTCGAGTCGAGGCCCAGTAACAGCAGCGGCGATACAGTCACCGCTAACAGTGCAAACCTTCTCAGCGCTTGCATCACGATTCTCCCGGTTGATCGTTGAGCAAAAGGATCCCGCCTCGCGCGTTGCGCGAGTTTTTTCTGATGCTGGTTGTCTCCCCTGTGGCGCTGTCGAGGCAGCGATCTGATTTGAGACGCGCGGCAGCGTGCGCTCATCGATTGCCGCATGCAATGGGTTGCGCCGTCACAAAGTTGCGACGGCAAAGATCACTGACAGCCGATCAGACTAGCTGAGTGCCGCGCCGAACCAGCGTCCGTGCAGGAAGAAGAGCGCCGCGAAAACTGCGATCGCGACCAGCGGCCGCACGATGCCGATCTCCCGCACTGCTGCTCCGAGGTGATTGCGGCGCGCGGCAATCGCAGCGAAAGGCACGTTGGAAGTCTGTTGAGCGAAGTGCTCCCACTGCTCGCCGTAGGCACGACGACGCTTTGCATCGATAGACGCAGTGCCGCCCACTGCGAGCACCAGCAGCGAGCCGAACACGATCGACGACGCAAGATCGCCGTTGATCACCAAATGCACGAATGCCCACAGCGCCGTGCCCCATAGAAACGGATGCCGCGTGATGCGTGTGATGCCGCGCACCTGCACGCCTCGCGTGAGCTGCGACTCGCCGCCAGCGCCGGCCGGGCTCGGTGTCGAGACGCCGATGACGACGAACGCCACCGCGATCAGCACGAGGGGCTCGGCGACAGGCTTCAAGGCGACCAGCTTGCCCCACAGCGCCACGTACGGCGCGCTGGAGTACGCCCTGATCAGCCAGATCAGACCCATGATCGATGCGAGCGCGAACAGTCCACGGAAGACTTTCTCGCCGGCGATGCGCACGAGGTGGTCGCGCAGCTTCGTGCCGGAGATGCCGAAGTGAATGCCGAGGAAGAACGCGGCGGCGGCAATGAGATTTGCCATGGCCGCATCTTACATCTAGTACACGTCGAGGTCGTGACCGATGATGAAGCGGCCGCGGTAGACGCTGCCGATCGTGCGAGCCAGCTGCTCCTCGCTGGCCGTCCCTTTGCGATGCAAGATCAACAGCTCCGGGCGCGCTCGGGTCGCCAGCTCACTGAGTTGCCGCACGGCGTCTATCTGCACTTCGCGGATCAACACGTCGCAGCCGTTGCACTGGCCGACGACGGTTTGAGCTGGGCTGGCCTCGCCGGCGATGACGATCTTGCGATCGGCGGTTTGCAGCCGATAGCCGCCGCTGAACGCGATCACCGTGATCTTGTCGTCGCGGTATACGAGGCCAGGCGTAACCTCGTGCGCGTTCACCTGAGCTCTCTCGTTCCACGCTGCAAGCACGTGATCGGTCAGGGTGCGGATTCCGGCAGGGCCGTAAACCTCGAGCGGCGGCTTGCGTCCAAGCAATGACGGTGTGAACACCAGATCCGGGTAGCCGCCCGTGTGAGCGAACTGCAGCTGCGTGACGAATGCATGCGTGAGGTTTACAGGATCGAGCGCCGCGATGCCTTTCTCGTGCGCCGCGGCGGCGCGGCGGATGACGCCTGGGCCGACATCGACCAGGTACGCACGACCGTCGACGACGATAGCTGTAGCCGGCCCTGCGCGGCGCGACCGCGGGCCGGAGTCGCCGGTGCCGAGCAACACGATCTGCGTCGTCAACGCCAGGGCTGTAATCGTGGCGAACACGAGTTGGGATCACGGAGGAGGGGATGGGAGCGATACTGTATATAAACACAGACACGATATCAACACGGGAAAAGCTGCGGGTAAGCCCGCTGTGATACTCGTCGGCGTTCAACGTATATGACTGACATGGGGTCACGAGGGGCAGCTGCGGATCGCTCGATGGATTGGTCGGCGTCTGGCGAAGCGGACTGGGATGCGATTTACGCGGAGCATCTGCCGCGCATTTACAACTATTTCCGCTTCCGACTCGCGGCCGATGCGGACGTCGAGGATCTGACCGCGCGCGTGTTCGAGAAGGCGTGGTCGGCACGCAGTCGCTACCGACGCGACGTCGCAGCGTTCTCGACCTGGTTGTATCGAATCGCGCAGAACGTCGGCGTCGACTACCTGCGTTCGCGTCGCACGCACACGCCGCTCGAAGATGCAGTGGAAGTGATCGCGGACGGCACGCCGGAGTCCGACGAGGAACGGCGCTCGGATCTCGCGCGGCTGGCTGCGCTCACTGCAGCGCTTGCAGATCGCGAGCGCGACTTGATTGCGCTCAGGTACGGCGCGGGCTTGAGCAATCGCGCGATTGCGCCGCTGGTGGGGTTGAGCGAATCGAACGTCGGCACGATCCTGCACCGGACGGTGCAAACATTGCGGTTGCGATGGTAGCGGCGGAGAGCACCGATGAACGATGAATTTCTCCATGCACTGCGTCGCGATCCGCCGCCGGAGTTCGCGCGGGCGCTGAAGCGCCGACTGAATCGTCTGCCTGCGAGACGCAGCGCGTGGTCGTCGCTCGTGCGGACGATGCTCGCGATGTTTGTGATCGGCGGCGTCGCGGTGGCCGCTGCACTGCTGCTCAGGGATCGAGAGGAACCGCAACGCGAGGATGCGCCGATCGCGCAGGCGCCCGCACCTGCACCAAAGGAACTGGCGCGTGTGGCACAACCCACGAACGCTCCGCCGCCGAAGCGACAGATCACCATAGCCCCTGAGCCGCAGCCGCCCGCGGAAGAGCCGCCGGCCAAGGATATTCCCGTCGCTCTGCTCACCTCATCGTTGGCCCGGCCGCTGGCGCAGGCGCTCGTCGAGCACCTGAACAAGTCCAACTCGTTCGCACAACCGCGCGTGGGTATCTCGGAAGCCGACGACGCCTTCCGCTCGTTGTGTGCCAACACGGATTTCGTCATGGCATCGCGACGCATTACCGCTGTCGAGCTTGCTCTGTGTCAGAAGTGGGGCATCGACGTGGCGGAATGGAATCTTGGCTACCAGGCAGTGGTGCTGGCGGCAGCCCCCACAACGGAGTTGCTGCCGATGACGCCGCGCGAAATATTCCTCGCGCTCGCGCGGCGCATTCCCGATCCGGCCGTGCCGGAGCGACTGATCGACAATCCCAACGTGACTTGGCGTGACGTCGACGCTCGCTTCGACTCCCGCAACATCGATGTCCTGGCACCGCCCGACGCCGCGACGCGCGAGTTGTTCGTTCAACTTGTCATGGAGACCGGCTGCGATACCTTCCCGTGGATCCGTAGCCTGCGGTACGCGGATTGGAAGCTCTACAGCGACGTTTGCCACGAAATACGCGGCGACGGGCACTATCGTGAAGTGCAGCTGAGCAGCACGCTGGTCGGTCGAACGGTCTGGCCGCAGCCGAACTCACTCATCGTGCTCCGCTATCCGCTCTACGCGACCGTTAGAGCGGAGCTGAAGACCATGCTCCAGGGACCGGCGCCAACGCTGTTCCGACTCAGCGAGAGTACCTACCTGGCTGCAAAGCCGGTGTATGTCTACGCTCAAAAGAGCCATCTGAACTGGAGCGCGGGAACGCGGGCGCTCGCCTCCGAGCTGACGAACGAGGATGCCGTGGGTCCCTTCGGCTACTTGGCGAAACTCGGTCTCATACCGGAGGACGAGGCGGGACGTCGTAAACAAAGAGAGGAGCACGCAAGATGAGAAGTCGAATAACCACAAGCGTCTTGGTAGCAGTCGCACTGTTTACGATCGCCGCTGCGCCATCGGCCAGCGCCCAGGTCGAACGTACCGAAGACAAGTCCTCGCCCGCGCTGGTCGGCGCAGTGCCCCTGGAACGTGTGATCGCAGCGGTCGCGAAGCGGACCGGCAAGAAGTTCATCGTTGATCCACGCTTGCGCGGCGACGCGACGCTGGTCGGCCAGGAGCCGACGAGCGTCGACTATCCCACGCTGCTGTTGATTCTCCGCGTCCACGGCTTCGCTGCGGTGGAGCAGGGCGGTTATGTGCAGGTGATTCCGGATGCGAACATCCGTCAGTACCCGGTGCCGCTCGCGACGGGCAAGGAGTCCTACGCGGACGGCGAGTTCGTCAACAAAGTCATCATGCTGAAGAACGTCCCGGCGGCGCAGCTGGTGCCGATCCTGCGTCCAGTGCTGCAGCAGGCGGCGCATCTCGTGGCGCTGCCATGCAAGAACGCTCTGCTGATGGTTGATGTGTTCGCTAACGTGAAACGCGTAGAACAGATCACGCGTGCGCTCGACGTCGGCGATGCCTACGCCCCGCCCTCTTGCTCGGCCGAGTGGCCGCCCAAGTAGGGCTCATGACTTGCCGGGTCCGGCGTACCCGAACAGGTACGCCGCGACCTTGCGCATCTGGATCTCTTCCGAGCCTTCGGTGATGCGATAGCGGCGGTGATGCCGGTAGATGTGCTCGAACGGCTTGTGACGCGAGTAGCCGATGCCGCCGTGCACTTGCATCGCACGGTCGGCAGCTTCGCAGCACATGCGGTTCGCCCAGTAGTTGCACATCGACACCTTGTCGGACAGCCGATGCTCGACTTCAGGATGCGGCATCTGGTCCATCTCCCACGCGGTCTTGCGGATCAGTTGCCGGAGCATTTCCGCCTGCGTCGCCAGCTCGACCAACGGCCACTGGATCGCCTGGTTTTCAGCGAGCGCCTTGCCGAAAGGCTTGCGCTCGCGCGCGTAGCGCACGCTTTCGTTGATGCAGTACACGGCCGCGCCGAGTGACGACGCTGCCTGGCGGATACGGTTCTCGTGCACGAACGCCTGCGCGATCGGCAGGCCGTGATCGATCTCGCCGAACACTGCAGTGTCTGGCACCCAGACGTTCGTCAGGCTCACGCGCGGATGATCGGTCGGCATGTTGAACGTCCAGAGGTATTCCTCGACCTTCACGCCGGGCGTGGTGCTCGGCACGAGGAAGGCGCTGATGCCTTTCGCGCGGCCCGCTTCGCCGCTGGTGCGCGCGAAGACCACGCAATGAGTGGCGACGTGCATGCCGGTCGTCCACATCTTCTCGCCCTCGATGCGCCAGCCGTCGACGGCGTTGCGCTTCTCGCGCACGGCGCGAGTTTCCATGTGCGTCGCGTCCGAGCCGTGCTGCGGCTCGGTCAAGCCGAAGGCGACGATGACTTTGCCTTCGAGGCTGCCGCGAATGAACTGCTCTTTCTGCGCGGGGCTGCCGAAGTCGCGCATCATCACGATGAACGGAAAGTTACCGACGACCGAATGCTCGTTCTGCAGATCGTTGTGCAGGCCGAGCCCTTGCGCTGCGAGATGCTCGCGAATCACCGCCATCCATAGATTCGAGCCGCCGTCGCCGCCGTATTCGCGCGGCAGCGAGAAGCGATAGAAGCCGGCGCGGTCAGCGCGACGCCGCGCTTCCGCGAGCAACTCTTCCCATTCGCGTCGCGGCAGGCCGCCGCCCTCGAAATCCGTGCGCGCCCACTCGCGGCGATGATCGAAGAAGCGCTGGTTGTCGTTCTGCGCCTGCAACGGCGCGATCTCCGCAGCGATGAACGCATCGAGCCGCGCGAGATAGTTCACCAGGTCGGCGGGCAGCGAGAAGTCCATGGTCAGCTTCCGGTTTCGCGCCGGTACGACGCGTACGTGGGTTGATCGATCGCGACCTTCGCCAGCGTCGTCGCCCAGAGGTGGTCGGCGACACCGGGCGTCTGCAGGCCGACTTCGCCGGCGGCGATGCGGCGGCTCAGGAGTGTGTTCAATTCGTCGAGCGAGCCCTCGACGCGCAGCAATGTCTCGAGTCTCGCGTGCTCGTCACGCTCGGCGGCGGGCCGAAGCTCGAGCTCACGTTTGACGACATCGAGCGCGTTTGCAGCGACGCGCGCATGAAAAGATGCGTGGCCCGAGAGCTGTGGGACTGCGACGTCGCGAAGGAACGCAGCGGTTGCTTCGAGCAGCTCAGTGACGGTGGGTGGGTCCTGCATGATTACCTCCGCGGCGCCAACAACCGCAACAAGTCCAGCTCACTCTCCGACGCACGTCTCGCAATCAACGCTCGCTCTACACTCTTATCTCGTCCACTACGTAGCCACTTCGGCATGTCAGCGCACATGATTCCCCAGCGCAGGCTCCCGAGCACGTCCCACCACGCCAGGCGCGCCTTGTCGATCGAGTTGCCGCTTGCGCGCTCATAGGCGGCGAGCAAATCGTCGCGCAGGCCGAAGCCGCCGACTGGCTTGTCGAGCTCGCCAAAGCGCCACGGCGGGATGCACATCCATGCGAGATCCTCCACGGGATCGCCGATGTGCGCGAGCTCCCAATCGAGGACTGCGTGCACGCCTTGTGCGCCGATGATCAGATTGCCGTGACGATAATCGCCATGAACGAGCACCGGTGCGACCGCGGGCGGCAGATGCTCGCGCAGCCAGCGAAATGCAAGGTCGAACACCGGTCGCGCGGTTTCCTGCGCTTCATACTGCGTGTGCAGGTGCTGCACTTGTCGCTGCGCGTCGAGCACCGGCAACTCCGGCAAGCGTGACGCATCGACCGCATGAATTGCCGCAGCGATGCTGCCGAGCTGGCCGGCGAGCTGCGGCCGAACCGCTGCGAGCGCCGGATCACGCAGGATTTTTCCAGGCAACGTTGCGCCGGCGATCCGCTGCATCACGAATCCCTCGCCGAGCCCGTCGTCCGGTGCAAGCACGTGACGGACTTCTGGGACCGGCACATCGCACGCGTGCACGGCAGAGAGCACACGTGCTTCCACTTGCAGCGTGAGCACACCCGGCCCGCGGCCCACGGCAGAGCGTCGCAGGATCAGCGGCTCGACGCCCGCAGCGCGGACAGCATCGAGCGACCAGGTCTCGTTGGTGGCGCCCGCGGACAAGCGCGTGAGATTGGTTACGTCCTGCACCCGCGGATCGAGGCGGGCCAGCACGCGACGCAGGCTCTCGCTCATTGCAGGGTCGCGGCCGCTCATGTGATCGTATATACCTCAACGAGAGGTGGACTGTGGCGCAAAAACTTTTCGACTTGTCCGGCAAGGTCGCCCTGGTCACGGGTGGCAACGGCGGCATCGGGCTCGGCATGGCGGAGGGCCTGGCGCAGGCCGGCGCCAAGGTCGCGATCTGGGGCCAGAATGCCGAGAAGAACCGCATCGCCGAAGAGAAGCTGCGCGCCCACACGCGCGATGTGCTGGTTCAACGCGTCGACGTTGCGGACGAGCAGGCGGTCGCGAGCGGCATCGCCGAGGTGATCCGCACGTTGGGACGGCTCGATTTCGTCGCGGCCAATGCGGGTGTCGGCGGCGGTGGCCGCTCGTCGTTCGCCGAGACGACCACGGAGCAGTGGCGTCGGATCACGATGACGAATCTCGACGGTGTGTTCTGGACCTTGCGCGAAGCCTGCAAGCACATGATGACTCGCGCCGAGGCCGGTGATCCGGGCGGCTCGGTGGTCGTGACGTCGTCGACGTCTGCGATCCACGGCGCGCCGCGCAACCAGGCTTATGCATCGACGAAAGGCGCCGTGATCGCGATGATCCGCGGCATCGCCGTCGAGTACGCGCGCTACGGCGTACGCGCGAACGCAATCTTGCCCGGGTGGATCCGTACCGACATGACCGCAACCCTGCAGTCGTGGGATAAGTTCAATGAGAAGGCGATCGGCCGTGTGCCGATGCGCCGCTGGGGCGAGCCCGAAGACTTCGCGGGCATCGCGGTGTACCTCGCCTCGGACGCCTCGCGCTTCCACACCGGCGACAGCTTCGTCATCGACGGCGGCTATACGATCTTCTAAGCCGAAGTTTTCTTAAGGAACTGGGCGCCGGCCGGCCGGATCGCGGATACTTGCCCGCCATCCTTGCAGGGGAGAACCACCGTGAACAAGATTCTGACGTTCGTAGCGGCTGCCGTGACGATTCTCGGCTTCACACGTGTCGCGTGGGCAGAGGGACTGAACACGCAGGACTACATCGACATCGAGCAGCTGTACGCGACCTATAACCACGCCATCGATTCCGGCGATGCCGAGGGGTGGGCCGGCACGTTCACGCCCGACGGCACGTTCAACAAGTTCGCCGGGCACGATCAGCTGGTCGGCTTCATCCAGCAGTGGAAGGAAAAGATGAACGGCGCCAACCGCCGGCACTGGAATACGAACCTGCGCATCCTGCCCAGCAAGGACGGCGCGAGCGCCTCGGTGTTCCTGATGCTGGTCGATGTGAGCACGAAGAGCATCGTCGCCACGGGCATGTACAACGATACGCTCGTCAAGACCGCCAGCGGTTGGCGCTTCAAGACGCGCGCGACGAAGATGGACGCTGCAACGCCGCCGCCAGCACCGCCCTCGCCGCCGTCGGCACTGACCCCGAAGCAGTAGGAGCCGACGACCCCGTGCTGAACGTCTGGTTGCTGAAAATCGCCGAGTGGATCGGCGCGACGTGGACCAGCGTCGCTCTGCACGAGTCCTTCTACATGTACGGATGGATCGAGTCGATCCACGTCATCACGCTGACGATCAGCCTCGGCATGCTGATCGTCATCGACTTGCGCATGCTGGGCTTGTGGCTGACGAGCGTGCCGGCCTCGACGATTGCACAACGGCTCGACCGGCCAATGCTGATCGGTTTCTCGATCATGGTCGTCACCGGCGTGCTGCTGTACGTCGGCATCCCGATCCGCACGACGCAGAGCCTGTGGTTCCGGATCAAGATGATCCTGCTGGTCGCGGCCTTCATCAACGCGTGGCTGTTCCGTAAGCACATGCAGAGGTCGGTCGGCTCGTGGGACACGGCAGCGGTGCCGCCGCGTCGCACGCGTGTCGCAGCTGCGTTGTCGCTCACGCTATGGGCTGCCGTAGTGTTCTGCGGCCGCTTCATCGCCTATGACTGGTTCGACTGCGGCCAGGACAACCCGCCTTTCATCGATTGGGCGGCAGGCTGTGTGGCCGGTGAGGACGTGGGATGAGCTTGCTGCATTACTTCGAAGCGCTGGAGGCGTCGCCCATCGGGGTGTTCGTCAAGGACAAGGCGGCGACGTTCGCGATCATCGAGGCCGTGCATCTGGTTGCCCTGGCGCTGCTCGGCGCGGCCGTGCTGAGTGCAGATCTACGCCTGCTCAACGTCGTGCTGCGTGACGTACCGTCGAACACGGTCACGGATCAGGCGCACAGATGGTTCAAGCTCGCGCTCTTGATGTTGGTGATCACGGGGTTCTTCATGCTCGCGGGCGTCGCGACCAAGTGCTATCACAACCCGTTCTACTGGACGAAGATGATTGCGCTAGGGATCGGCATCGTGTTCGTGTTCGCGATCCGTGCGCCGCTGCTGCGCAAGGATCACGCGCAGCTCAACCCGTGGACGCTCAAGCTGATGGCGCTGGCGTCGATGACGATCTGGTTCGTGGTGGCCGCGTCGGGCCGCTGGATCGGCTTCTCGGGGTGAGAGAAGAGTCGGGCTAAAGCCCGACCTACAGCGAACCCGCGAGCTTTACTGTGGCGATGACGTCGATCAGCTGCACGGTCCAGTAAACCGCCGCTGCGAGCAGGATCGCGGCGGACACCGCCACCGCGATCTTTTCCTGTGTGCTGACTGCGGCCAAGGACTACTTCTCGGTCTGGTCCGAGCCGTCCTTCGGCGCGCCGGTGCCCGACGAGCCCATGAACAGCTTGCGGCCGTCCGGGAACGTCACGTCGCGGCCGTTGGCGCGGCACTTCGGCTTGCACAGCTTGTCCTTCGACTGATAGCCGCGCACCACGATCTCGGTGCCGATGACCAGCGAGTCCTTGGTGATGCCCCGGCGCAGCAGCGTGTTCGGCGTGCCGCCTTCCACCATCCACGGCGTCACCGTGCCATCGGCGTTCTTGTTGTCGATGTGGATCCACGCGTGCGGATTGATCCACTCGACCTTGGTGACCGGCCCGCGCAGGTTCACCGGCAGATTGGCGTCGAACTCAGCGGCGAACGCATGGTGTGCGAGCGCGACCGCGCCGCCAAACAGCGCGGACGCAACCGCCGCACCGGCCATTACAAACAACTTCGTCCGCATGGGATATACCTCTACTCTTTCTGCTCTTTCGGTGGCGCAGGCTGCGTCGGCTTCTTGCGCAGATCGCCGTACATCAGCTCTTCGACGAATTCTACGCACTTGAACTGCATCAGCTGCGCATTCGGCTCCACGCGCCGGTACAGCGGCATGCTGATCTTCCACGGGCGCGAGAAGGTCTTGGGATCCTCGATCGTTGCCTCGTACCAGACGTGATCCGCGCCTTTCTGGGTCCAGCGCTCGGTCACCTTCAGCGCGTCGCTATGGTGGTTGCCGGCGCGATCGAACCAGGTCGAGTCGTTGAAGCCCGTGACCGTGATCACCAGCGTGTCGCCTTCCCACTTGCCGACGGACTGGCCCATCCACGAATCGGCGGGCGGCGGTCCCGGGTCTTTCATGTAGACGTTGCGGACCGCTCCAGCGTATTCGTACGCGATGAACAGGTAGTCCTTGCTCTGGAAGATCTGGAACGGATACGGCATGTAGTTGGCGCGCGGCACGCCGGGCAGGTAGCACTTGATCTCGGGATCGGAAGTCAGCCAGTTCTTCTGGTTGTCCTTCTTCTTCTCGAGCGCGGCGGGCAGGTACGGGATCGCGTCGCCTTCGATGATGCCCAGGCCGGCCGGCACCGAGCCGACAGCGCCCATCTTGACGATTTCCGGCGCCGGCACCGGCACGAACTGGCCCGGCACCATGGCGAGCGCGGCGCGCGCGGCGTGCGGCTCGAGATCGAAATTAGCGGTGTTCAGCGCCTGCCAGATGCCGTTCAGATCGGGCTTGCCGTCCTTGGTGCGCGGCCCCTTGGCCGGTGCCCCTGCAGCCAGTGCGCCAGTGGCGAAAACTGCAGCCGCAGTCAGCATTACAGCGCGTGAAAGTACTCGCATCGTTGGTGTCTCCCCCAGAGTCCGGCGATAAGACAATGTGCACCGCAGGCTGTCAATACAGCGCCGCGTCAAGAACGCTTGATCCGCGTAAGTGCGCACAGTGTGGCGGGCGAACCCCGCGGCCTCTGTGGAGAATCGTCAGATTCGCAGCCGTTCGCAGCAGATCGGCGTGGCGGCAGCGGCGGCCGTCTGCAAGACTAACTTCATGAGAACACTGGCCTGGATTCCACTGTGCGCAATGGTTGTCGTCGGCTGCAACGGGTCGGCACCGCCGCCGGCAGCCACTACGGCTGCGGCCGCGCCGCCCTTTCACACCACGCTGACCACCAAGCAACTGATGACTTGGATCATCGACCCGAATGCCACGGCCATCTGGAACTCGGTCGGCACGGTCTCGACGGACAAGGGCACCGAGGAGAAGCACCCGCAGACCGACGAAGAATGGGCCAGGTTCCGCAACGCTGCCGCGATGCTGGTCGAGTCCGGCAACCTGCTGATGCTCGACGGACGCGCCGTCGACAAGGATCAGTGGATTGCCACCGCAAGGGGGATGTCAGACGCGGCGGCTACGGTGCTCGAAGCGGCCGAGGCGAAGGACGTCGAAGCCTATTTCGATGCCGGCGGCGCACTGTATGAAGCGTGCACCGCCTGCCACTCGAAATACCTGATCGTCCCGGCGGAATCACGCTGACGGCTTGTCACGCTGATATGCCGCGAACTCCTCGCGGCTGAGCACGCCGTCCTTGTTGGTATCGAGGCCCTTGAAGGCCACGAACAACCCATCGTTGTCGGCCGCCTCGTTGAGGCTCACCTTGCCGTCGGAGTTCTTGTCCAGCGACTCGAAGCTCGGTTTGGCCGGCTCCGCTGCCAGTGCTGCGCCGGCTGCGAGAACACCCAGCGTGGTAAGCGCAGCGAGTAGTGACACCTGAATGCGAATCATGGCGGGTTCTCCTGGAGGTATGCTCGAGTCATGGCCAAAGACATCAATCAGGCAGTGCGCGAAGTATGCCTGTGGTTCCCTGAGTCCGCCGAGGTCATCTCGCACGGCTCGCCGGACTTCCGCGTGCGCGGCAAGACCTTCGCGACCTACGTCATCAACCATCACGGCGACGGTCGCATCGCCCTGTGGCTGAACGCACCGGCAGGTGCACAAGAGCTGTACACGAAGGAGGAGCCGAAGCACTTCTTCGTGCCGCCGTACGTCGGGCCGCGCGGCTGGCTCGGCGTGAACCTGGACAAGGGCATTTCGTGGAAGCGCGTTGCAAAGCTGGTGCGCGAGGCCTACGAGAAAGTTGCGCCGCCGGCATTGGCAGCCAAGCTTGGCAAGACGATCGCGATCGCGCCGCCGACGAAGGCGCTGTCGGCGGCTCAGATCGATCCGATGCAATCGAAGCGCGCGCAGGCGGTGCTCAAGGTCATGCGCCGTATCTGTCTGGCGCTCCCCGAGACTTCCGAAGACAAGCAGTTCGGCTTCCCCGTGTGGCGCGCCGGCAAGAAGACGTTCGCGCAGGCTTATCAATATCGCGAGACCGACCGGCTGCGCATCGCGTTCTGGGTCGGCATCGAGCAGCAGGCGATGCTCACCGGCGACAAGCGCTATGAGATTCCGAAGTACATGGGCCACAACGGTTGGATCGCGCTCGACGTCAGCAAGCACCTCGATGAGGACGAGGTGGGTCAGCTGGCGCTATTCAGCTACCGACACTTTGCACTGGGCCGGATGCTGCGGCAGCTGGGTGAACGCTGATATCGAGGCCGTACGCTTCGAGCAGCGAGAACCCGGACCACGCGATGAGCGTGACGCCGAACATCTCCAATGTCTCTTCGACGACGACCTGGGCGAGGAACGCAGCGCTGTGCTTGTCTGCGCTGACCAGATTGGCGACGAGCTCGACGACGACTGCGCCGGTGAACATGACGATGAAGCCGACGATCAGCAACACCAGCGCGCGCGGCGCGCGGGCGAGGAAGACGTGACGCGTGCCGCGCACGACGATGGCAATCGCCGCGATTACCGGAATCCCGATGAGGAACGGCCACAGGCCGGTACTCCACAGAGCAGTGCCTTCACGTGTTCCGCTGCTCATGAACGCGTCGGTCGCGAAGCCCAGTCGCTCGTGGATCTCGGCAATCTCGTCGACCGAGAACACCAGGCAAGCAAGTGCGAGCGCCGTGATGCACAGCGCGCCGCGCATCCGGCGATGCCAGGCGTGACTCGCGAAAGAGGCGAACATCGCGCCGGCGCAGAACCACTGCATCGACGAGTACCACGTCGGTATCGTCTGCTCCTGGTCGAGATTGAAGAGATTGCTCAGTCGTGGCCAAGGGTGCCCGGCTGCGAAGTCGATCACCGGAATGAGCGCGAGCGCGCAATCGGCTGCGAACAGCAGCGCGATGAGCAGCGGAATTCGTCGGGCGCCCGCTAACATTTGACCTGCTAACGCGCATGTGTCGGATTCGTTCCAGTTTGGTTACAGCCTTTCTTGCACCGGAGTGCCGATGGCTGACTACACGTTGATCAGCGTGCCGCCCGGCGTAGCGCGCGAGCGATTCCTGCCATTACTGTTGCTGGCAGATGAATCGCTGCAGCAGGTGCGTTCCTACATGAACAGCGGCGAGCTGTACGCATTCGTCGGGCATGACGAAGTTGCCGTCGGGATAGTGCTGACAACTCCAGCCGAGCAGAACAGCGTCGAGCTGAAGGCAGTCGCGGTCGACACGACGCAGCAGAATCGCGGCATCGGCCGTCGCATGCTCGCAGCAGTGATCGATGAATTGCGTCGGCGCGGCGTGCAGCGCGCCATCGTCGGCACTGCGAACGCCGGTATCGGACAACTCGCCTACTATCAGAAGGCCGGCTTTCGCCTGCTGCGGATCGAGCGTGATTTCTTCTCACCAGCGCGCGGCTATCCCGCTGTCATGGAAGACAACGGGATTCGCCTGCGCGACATGGTGTGGATGGATCTGGATCTCTAGAGCTCTTTGTACGAGTCGATGATTCTCGACACGATGCCGTACTCGATCGCCTCTTTCGCGCTCATCCAGAAATCGCGCTCCATGTCGCCCAGCACCTTTTCGTAGGACTTGCCGGTCTGCTTCGCGATCGAACGCGCGATGCGCTCGCGCGTACGCAGAATCTCTTTCGCCTGGATCGCGATGTCCGTTGCCGGACCGCCGGCGCCGCCGAGCGGCTGATGGATCATGAAGCGCGTGTTCGGCAGGCACATCCGCCGCTCCTTGTCCGCGGCGAGGAAGATGTGAGTGCCTGCGCTCGCCACCCAGCCGGTGCCGATGGTCGTGACCGGCGCGCCGATGAAGCGGATGACGTCGTGGATTGCATCGCCCGACTCGACGTGCCCGCCCGGCGAGGAGATCAGCACACGGATCGGCGCGTCCGACTGCTGCGCCATCGCCACGAGCCGCTCGCACGTCGTGCGCGCGACGGTGTGGTTGATGTCGCCGAACAGGAATACGAAACGCGACTTGAACGACAGCTGGTCGATGATGCTTTCCGGGCGTTGCTGGTCGTTGCGCTCGGGCTTGTCGTCTTTCTCGTCGTCGTCGTCGTAAGCGCCCATGGTGGCTCCTTCGAATGCGGGCACGCAGTTTAGAACAACGCGAGCACGTTGCGCACTGTGATGACCATCAGCGTCAGCGAAGCCAGGGCAAACACCGAGAAGCGCACAGGCACGAAATTCGAGGTGCACTGAATCAGCGAGTGGACGATGCGCAGGGCCACGTAACCCCAGGCCAGGCCCACGTTCAGCGGGTCCGCCACCCCGGCCAGATGCGAATAGACCGCGAGCGCGTAGAACACGGTCGGTTGCTCGTGCAAGTGGTTGTAGTTGTCCGCGATCTGCTGCACGGAGACGGGCAGGGGGTCGAGATCGCCCTTGCGCTTGATGCGGGCCGGGTCGATGCCCGCGGCGCGCATCGCCGGGAGGCGGGTCGCGTAGAGCCAGAACCAGATCGCGAAAGTCCACACGATCAGCGCGAGCACGGGAGTAAGCATCGTCGTCTGCATGGGCAGTCTCCTTCTGGTTTATTCTTCCTCCTATTATGACGACACAACTGCTGTTCCGGGACGATGCTTACCTGAAGACGGCAACCGCGCAGGTCGTCACGGTCAGCGAGCGCGGGATCGAGCTCGATCGCACGATCTTCTATCCGTTGGGCGGCGGGCAGCCGGGCGACACGGGTGCGCTGATCCGGCCGAACGGCGAGCGCATCGTGATCGGGGACACGCGCAAGGGCGACACGTTCGACAGCGTGTTGCACATTCCGGCAGCCGGCAGTGCGCTACCTGAACGGGGCGAGCCGGTGATGCTGGAGATCGATTGGCAGCGGCGCTACGCGCTCATGCGATTGCACACTGCGTTGCACGTGATGTCGTGCGTCGTCGTCGCGCCGGTGTCTGGCGGCAACATCGCCCCTGACAAGGCCCGGCTCGATTTCGACATCGACATGAATTTGCTGAACGCAGAGCGCATCGAGCAGGGCACGAACGAGCTGCTGGCGCGGGGGACGGCTACCGAGACGGTCTGGATCACGGACGAAGAGCTCGACACACGACCGGAACTGGTGAAGACGATGAGCGTGCAACCGCCGCGCGGCGCGGGCCGCGTGCGTTTGCTGCGCATTCCGGGGATCGACCTGCAGCCATGCGGCGGCACGCACGTCGCGAACATCGCCGAGATCGGCGCGATCCGCGTCGTGAAGATTCGCAACGAAGGGAAGAAGAACAAGCGGGTCGAGATCGCGCTCGTGTAGCGCCGCCATCACAACTCGCGGTTCAATCTCTCCAGACTTGCTGCCACAGCTGCCATCGACTGTGGCCGATAGCTCGCATCCGCCTTCCACCGGCGCAGCACGCTGTCGTGAATAGTGTCACTGCTGGCCACTTGCCGCGGTGATCGCGGCAACAACGCGAACGGCGCTTTGCTCCACGGCTGATGAATCGCCGGGCCAATCAGCGGCTCCGGCTCGTACGTGAGCGGCGTGGCCAATCGCACGCCGACTTCCGCGAGCTGCTTCATCATCCATTCGAGCGCGATGTCCGAGAGCCGCGATTCCTGCGCGCTGTAGCCGCCGCCGACATCGGCGTGCGCGCCGACGAACCACACTTGCTTGACCCCCGGGCGGCTCTCCCAGGCCGTGACAGGAAAGTCGCCCCGCAGCTCGTCGACGGCCATCGCGTGAAAGCCGTTCTGCACCTTGTTGCTGAGCTTGGTATCGACGAAACGGAACACGTCATAGCGCTTGTCGCCGGCGTACGCGGGAATGCCCATCGAGCCGACCGTGTCCCACACGGCAACCGATTTGACCGGCACGTCGGCGATCAGCTGGTCATCGTCCAGCACCTTGCGCGCGAAGAAGCCGCTGACGAAGTTCAGCAGGTGATTCGCGATATCGGTGAGCTTGCCGGCGCCGTGCAGCGACATGTTCTTGCACTTGCACCAGGCACCGACGCCGAGCCGGTACGCTTCGTTCTTGTCCTCGGGGTCGTACTCGGCGCGATTCAGCAGACCGACGCACGAGATCATTCCGGCCAGGGCGCGCGCTGTGTACGCGCCGCGGCTGAAGCCGGCGATGTGAATCTCGTCGCCCGGATCGTAGTGGCGCGAGATGAACGTGTAGCCGCGCACGATGCGCGCGATCACGCCCATGCCGAACATTCCGCCCATCGCTTTCTTCAGGAAGCTGTCGGAGTCGCCGACGCCGTGGATGTACTTGGCGATCTGCACGACGCCGCCCGCCGCATCGGGCACGACCTTCTCCTGCTCGTCACGCATCGTCATCGTCTGCGGCGTGACGCGCCCGGCCAGGTTCGCGAACAGCTTGACGACGTTCGTGACCTTCGCGCCCGCCAGCTCGCCGTGGTCGTCGGCCGAGTCGATCGGCGTGACGCCGGTTTGCTGCTCCGGGCCGTTCCAGGTGCCGTCCGCACAGAACACGATTCGCTTCGGCATACAGCTCACTCCCCGCGACTACAGCGCGACCGAGTATGTATTACGCCGTGCGCCGCACGAAAGCGATAGTCCAAAGGTGCGGGACCGTTCGCCGGCCGCTAAACTCGGCGCATGAGCGCAGACCCTTCGGTCGAGTTGGTCATCGAAGCCCGGCGCCGCGATCTCGGCGGTTTCGAAGTCGGGCGCGTGCTGCCGTGGACGAAGCGCCGCATGGTCGGCCCGTTCGTGTTCTTCGATCACATGGGGCCGGTGCAACTCGCGGCGAATCTGCCCCGACGCGTCGACGTGCGGCCGCATCCGCACATCGGGCTCGCGACCATCACGTATCTGTTCGCGGGCGAGATCGTGCATCGGGACAGCCTCGGTTTTCACCAGGTGATTCGTCCCGGCGAGGTGAACTGGATGACTGCGGGCCGCGGTATCTCGCACTCCGAGCGCTTCGAAACGATGCGCGAGCACGGCGGGTTCTTGCACGGCATTCAGGCGTGGATTGCGCTGCCGGCGAGCGACGAAGAAATCGCACCCGACTTCGTGCACTACGACGCCGAAGCATTGCCGCTCGAGCGCAGCGGCGGTGCGACCCTGCGCGTCGTCGCGGGTAAAGCGTTCGGCAAGACGAGCCCAGTGCAAACGCAGTCACCGCTCGTCTATGTTCACGTCGAGCTGAAGGCTGGCGCGAGCACGGCTATTCCAGACGGTTACAGCGAGCGCGCAGCCTTCGTCGCGGCCGGCACCGTTCGCGTCGGGCAGGACAGCTACGAAGCGGGACAGATGGTGGTCTTCGCACGCGACAGCAAGCCGCAAATCGTGGCGTCGACCGATGCGACGGTGATGCTGCTCGGCGGCGAGCCGCTCGGCACGCGTGACATCTGGTGGAATTTCGTGTCGTCGCGGCCGGAGCGCATCGAGCAGGCGAAGGCGGATTGGCGTGCGGGGCGAATTCCCTTGCCGGTCGGCGACGCCGACGAATTCATTCCGTTGCCGGAGGAACCGCCGCCTCCGCCGGAGCCGATGTCCTAAAGTCTCAACGCGCGGGTTTGCGCCAGAAAACCGCGTGTTCTTTGCCAGCCGCAGGCTCCTCGGTCTTCGTTGTCGGCGCGCAGCCGCCACCACAGGCATCGCAGGCGCCGGCCGATGAACTGTCGTTGAGATTGCCGAACACGCTCGGCAGCGCCGTGCGCAAGCGCGTTCGCACGGCGTCGCGCATCTTGCGCGGTCCGAGCCGCCACACCGCATAACCCGCGCTCACCACGATCGCGATGATGACGAGTAGATTGGAGAGCACGGTGCTCATGCCTTCCCCATGAGCCACACGGCGACGTTGTACGTCACGAACGACGCCGCATACGCGAGCGCGAACAAGTAGCCAGCCATGATCAGAGGATAGCGCCACGAGTTGGTCTCGCGCTTGACGGTCGCGAGCGTGGACAAGCATTGCGGCGCAAACACGTACCACGCGAGCAGCGACAGCGCCGTCGGCAGCGACCAGGAACCCTTGATGAGCGGCGTCAGTGCATTCGCGACGTCGTCGCCAGTCGCGGCAAGCGAATAGACGGTACCAAGCGCGCCGACCGCGACCTCACGCGCTGCCAGACCCGGTACGAGCGCGATGGAGATCTGCCAGTTGAAGCCGATCGGCGCGAAGACAACCGCGAGCGCGGCGCCGATCTTGCCTGCGATGCTGTATTGAATCGCCGGTCCGGTCGCGTCCGGCGGCGGCGCGGGGAACGAGCTCAACGCCCACAACAGGATCATCAGCGCCAGGATGATCGTGCCGACGCGGGTCAGGAAGATCTGCACGCGTTGCCACAGGCCGATCGCGAGGTTGCGCAGATGCGGCCAGTGATACGCGGGCAGCTCGAGCATCAACGGCTGAAAGCGCGAGCGCATCGTCGTGCGCTTGAGAACGTAGGCCACAGCCATCGCGCCCGCGACGCCGGCAATGTAGAGCGCGAACAGCACCAAGCCCTGCAGTTGCACTGGGCCCCACACGGTCTGCTGCGGAATGAATGCTGCAATGATCAGCGCATAGACCGGCAAGCGCGCCGAGCAAGTCATCAGCGGCGCGATCATGATCGTCGCGAGCCGGTCGCGCGGATTTGCGATCGTGCGCGTCGCCATGATGCCCGGAATCGCGCACGCGAAGCTCGACAGCAACGGAATGAACGAACGGCCGGACAGTCCGACGCCGCCCATCATGCGATCCAGCAGGAATGCGGCACGCGGCAGGTAACCGGAATCCTCGAGCACGAGGATGAAGAAAAACAGGATCAGGATCTGCGGCAGGAATACGAGCACGCTGCCCGCGCCTGCCAGCACACCATCGAGCAGCAGGCTGCGCAGTGCGGTGTCGGGCATCACTGATCGCAGATATCCCGCGAGCGCATCGACGCCGGCTGTGATCGCATCCTGCGGCACGGTCGCCCAGGCGAATACCGCCTGAAACACGAGGAACAGCGTCGCCGCGAGAATCAGCAGTCCCAACACCGGGTGCAGCACGATCCGATCGACCCGATCGCTCATCGTCTCGCTCGCCCGCGCTTCGCCGCCGGTGGCCGCGAGAATGCGCCGGACTTCCGCGTGATCGCGCACGACATCCGCATTGCCGGCAGACGCTGCGAGTTGTGCCACGGCGGGCCAATGCGCATCGAGGCGACCAAGCAACTCGGTGACGCCCGACGGCCGCACGCCGACTGTTTCGACGACCGGAACGCCGAGCTCGCGCGCGAGCGCGTCCTTGTCGACAACGATGCCGCGCTTGCGCGCCAGGTCGCTCATGTTGAGCGCGAGCAGCAGTGGCACGCCGAGACGCTTGAGCGCGAGTACCAGGCGCAGGTTCTGACGGAGATTGGTGGCGTCGGTGACGCACACGACGGCGTCGGGTTTCGTTTCGCCGTCGCGACGGCCGAGCAACACGTCGGTCGTCACTTGCTCGTCGGGCGTCGCCGGCTCGAGGCTATAGAGGCCGGGCAGATCGAGGATGCGAACACGTTTGCCGGACGGCGTAATCGCCACGCCTTCCTTGCGCTCGACTGTCACGCCCGCGTAGTTCGCGACTTTCTGGCGGCTGCCAGTGAGCAGGTTGAAGAGCGCGGTCTTGCCGCAGTTGGGATTGCCGACCAGCGCTATCAGCTGCGGGGTGCCAGCTGCGACGGCACTCACGATCTACTCCAGCGGCGCGATGCGAATGCAGTCCGCTTCCAGCCGGCGCAGTGCGAAGGTGGCGGTGCCGACGCGGACCGCGACGGGCTCGCCACCGAGAGGGCCGCGTGCGAGCACGTGCACGCGCTCGCCGGGGAGAAAGCCGAGATCCGCCAACCGCCGTGTCAGATCGGACGGCACGTCGGGCCCGCTCGGCACGACGCCGACGACGCGCGCGGACTGACCCTTGGCGAGGTCGCTCAAGGCCTGGCACGTGTGAGGCGCGGAGTATGCGTCGAGAGGAAGGACAGCAGACATGGCGAAGGAGACTACATGAGAATCGTTCTCATTGCCATGCGCAGTCGTAAGAAGGCTCTCAAGAGGCGGCTAAGCCCCTAATTTTCGAGCCAAAAATACCGTGCCGATGCCGGCGAACGTCATGGCGACCGAGCCCACCAAGTGCACTGCTGCGGCCGCCATCGCCCACAGTGCGCGGCCTTGCTGCAGCTGGATCACGAGCTCGGCGGAGAACGTCGAGAACGTCGTGAGGCCGCCGCAAAAGCCGGTGATGACGAACAGCCGCCATTCGAGAGGCAACGTCGATGTGGCGAACGCTGCGATCGCGATGCCGACGACGTAGCCGCCGATCAAGTTCGACAGCAGTGTGCCGGGCGGGATCGGCGGGAAGGAGGCGTTGAGCCCTGCGCTCAACCACCAGCGCAACAGCGCACCGAGCGCAGCGCCCAGAGAAACTGCGACGATCGATTTCACGAGCATGTTTTGAGCTTAGCATTCGAGCATGAAACCGCACTTGCTGTTCTTCGCTGTCGAGACCATCGGGCTGTTCGCAGTCGTGCTGCTTGGCTCGCGCCTCATCGTCAGCGCGCCGGCGCGTCGCAACGTGCAGCTCGCGGCGCTCATCTGCTTCAACGCAGCCTGCGCTCGGCTGCTCGCGCGGCAGGAGTATTCGTTCTGGATTCCGGCCGCGTACGACATCGACGTCGGCGTGTGGGCGGCACCGATGAATCTCCTGCGCAACATGACGCCGGGCCTCTTCATGTGGCTGTGCCACTCGCTGTTTCGCGAAGGGCGCCGCTTGCCGCGCTGGCTGCTCATCGCTTTCGTCGTGCAGTGTCTGTTGGAAGAACCGCTGCCGCTGCTGCTCGGAGCGCATGCCACTCAGTACGACCCACTAAAAGTCGTGCCTGCATCGCTGCAGCTGCTGTTCGTCGGGTGTGGGCTGTACTGGACGCTCTCTGGCTGGCGCGCCGACCTCGTCGAAGACCGGCGACGGCTGCGCAAGATCTTCATCGCGATCGTCGGCACCTTCGTGTTCGCGATGGTATTGGGCGAGCGGCTGCTGATTCCGTGGCAATCGGCCACGCTGTTCGATGTCCACATCACGCTATCGATGATCGGCGCGCTGCTGAGCACGGTCATGCTGTGGATCATGTTCCGGCCGGACGCGGCGGCCTATCTCGATCCATTCCGCAGTGAGGGCGTGCGCGCCGCGGTCGAGCGGCCCCAATACGATTTGTACGATTCGGACGTGCAGGCGTTGCGGCGTGTGTTGGATGTCGAGCGCGTCTATCACGACAGTGAGCTGACGGTTGCTTCGTTGGCAGCGCGCGTCGCCATTCCGCAGTATCGGCTCAGGCGCTTGATTCACGAGCGGTTGCGGTACAGGAACTTCAACGCTCTGCTGCATCGGTATCGCATCGAGGAAGCCTGCGCGCTGCTCGCCGATCCGCAGCGGCGGCACCTGCCGATCCTCACGATCGCGCTCACGGTCGGCTACAACTCCATCAATCCTTTCAATCGCGCGTTCCGCGAGCTCAAGGGAATGACGCCGAGCGAATTTCGCGCCCGCGCGCACGCCGCTTCGTAGAAAACTCGCACCGATTCCTGCAATCGCGCGCCGCTTGCAGCAATCGACATGCTGCGGCGAGCCCGCGTGCCTAGTCTGCGGCGATGAACATCGTGTGCTGTGTCGCGCTGGCGCTGATGCTGCCAGGCAAGTTCTATCCGTCCGTCAGTTACACGAGCGACTATCGCTACAACGGTGTCAGCTACAGCGGCCGAGAGCCGACGCCGCAGGCTTCGCTGCACTGGCTCGGTTCGCACGGTTGGTACGCCGGCGTGTGGACCTCAGGCGTCGACTTCGACGACCCGGGCAATACGTCGATCGAGGGCGATCTCTACCTCGGGCGCACCTTCGAGCTCGGACCCAGCCGCGTCGCCGGCGAAGTCCTGTACACGTTCTTCCCCGACAAGGATTTTCGCGGTCCTACGTACGACTTCGTCCAACTGAAGGTTCGCGGCAGCCGCGCGTTCGACGCGCTCACGCTCGGCGCGGTGGCCGCGTGGACGCCGCAAGCGTCGTATCGCTCTGGAACCGCGTGGCGAGTTGCGGCCGACGCGGCGTATTCGTTCCATCCCGCGCTGAAGGCGAGCGCGACAGTGGGGCGACGCTGGATCGAAGCAGGAGTGGATCGAACCTTCTGGGACGTGGGTGTCACCGGCACGTGGCAGAAACTCGCGCTCGACCTGCGCTACGTCGATACGAATCTCGACGAGTCTGAGTGCGGTTTCACGGAGCGCTGTAGTGCGACGGTCGTCGCTACGCTGACAGTGAGATTCTGGTGAGCGGAGCCCGGCTCAGAACCACGCCCGCACGCCAGCGACGAAGCGAGTGTCGCTACTATCGTCACCCGCCAGATCTGCGGTCTCGCCGAAACGCCGGACCCAGTGTATGCCGACGTACGGCGCGAACTCGCGGCGTATTTCGTAACGCAGCCGCAGTCCGGCCTCGATATCGGACAGGCCGGAGCCGATGCGACGCTCGGGATCGTCTTTGCCGTACACGTCCGCTTCCAGTTGCGGTTGCAGGACGAGTCGCTGCGTCAGGAGCAAGTCGTAGCTGACATCGACTCGCAGCGCCGTTCGACTCTCTTCGCCGACATAGATTGCGGCTTCGACGTCGAACCACTGCGGCGCGAGGCCCTCGACGCCCAACGCCAGCCAAGTGCGTGACGGTCCATCGCCGAAGTCGTGTCGCAGGCCTACTTGCGTGCTCCACCACGGCGAGACGATGCGATTCCACAGCGCTTCGATGCGAGCGTCGTCTGCGTGCTGCTCGTGCACGCCTTCGGCCTTCAACCACAGCTTGTGATAGTCGCCGCCGTAGTACGCCTGTGCATCCCACGTGATGTCCGCATGATCCGGGTCATCCTGCCACTCCAGCTGGTCGACGATCACGCGACCGTAACGCTCGGTGTCGTCCATGCGCATCATTTCCACCATCTGCTCGTACGACTGGTGCGGCAGCAGATGCTGCGGCGGATCCGGCGGCACGTGCTGTGCGGCCGCAGTGCTCGCGACAGTGAGCATCGCCATCGCGATTGCGCGCTTCATTCGACGTGCACTTCGCGGAACATGCCCGCTTCCATGTGATAGAGCAGATGACAATGAAACGCCCAGCGGCCGAGCGCGTCGGCAGTCACCGCGTAGCGAACTTGCTGGCCGGGTTGCAACGCCACTGTGTGCTTGCGGACGAGGAACGCACCGGACTGGTCTTCGACTTCGCTCCACATGCCGTGCAGGTGAATCGGATGCGTCATCATAGTGTCGTTGATGAGCGAGATGCGCAGCCGTTCGCCATAGGTGAAGCGCAGCGGCGGCGCCTCGGAGAACTTGCGGCCGTCGAACGACCAGATGAAGCGCTGCATGTGACCGGTGACGTGCAGCGTCAGCTCGCGTCCCGGCTCGCGTGAGTCGATCGGTCCGCCGAGCGTGTGCAGATCCGCGTAGGTGAGCACGCGTCGACCGTTGTTGCGCAGGCCGGGGCCGGGATCGTCGAGATTCGTGCGAGGTTGCGCGTTGCGCATGTCGACCGTGGGGGAGGTAGGCGTCGAAGCCACAGCGCCCCCGCCGTGATGCGCATGTTCTCCGGCTCCGTGCGCCATCCCCATGTCGCTCATCGCGAGCACCGGCCTCGCGTCGAGCGCCGGGATCGGCGCTTCCATCCCAACTCGCGGCGCGAGCGTGCCGCGCGCGTATCCCGAACGATCGATCGACTGCGCGAAGATCGTGTACGCGCGATCGTCCTGCGGCTCCACCAGCACATCGAACACTTCGGCCGCGGCGATGCGCAGCTCGTCGACCGTCACCGGCTCGATGTCCTGACCATCGGCGGCAACTACGGTGAGCTTCAGATCTGGAATGCGCACGTCGAAGACACTCATCGACGAGCCGTTGATCAACCGCAACCGCACGCGTTCGCCCTTTGCGAACGTTCCAGTCCAGTTTCCCGCCGGCGTCACGCCATTCGTCAGATATGTGTAGGCGTACCCCGAAACGTCGGCGAGGTCAGTGGGCTGCATGCGCATCGCGCCCCACGCGCGACGGTCGGCGAATGCAGCGCTCAAACCTTGCGAGCGCGCATCGCGAACGAAGTCGGCCGCCGTGCGCTTGCCGAGATTGAAGTAGTCGCTCTGCAGCTTCAGCGTGCGATAGATGTCCTCAGGATCCAGGTCGCTCCAGTCCGAGAACAGCACGACATGCTCGCGCTGCGCGACGTGACGCTCGCCTTCGCGCGGATCGATGACGATCGAGCCGTACAGTCCGACCTGCTCCTGGAAGCGCGCGTGCGCGTGATACCAGTACGTTCCCGACTGATTCACTTTGAAGCGATATTCGAACGCCGCACCCGGCGCGATGCCGGCGAAGCTGACCCCGGGCACGCCGTCCATGTCTGCGGGGACGATGAGCCCGTGCCAGTGCAACGCTGTCGTAGTACGCAAACGATTGGTGACGCGGATCGTGACAGTGTCGCCTTCGCGGAAGCGCAGCGTCGGTCCCGGCACCTGGCCGTTGATGGCAACTGCCGTGCGAGGCGCGCCAGTGTAGTTGACCGGCAGCTCATCGATCGTCAGGTCGAACTCCGTGCCGCTCAGCACTGCACCCGGCCGCGTCTCGGCGCCGCGAGTCGAATTCCAGCGTGCCCCGCCGAGCACGAACGCTGCGCCTGCGAAGCCGTGCACGAAGCGACGGCGCGAGATCATCGAAAGCTCCGCAGCAGCAGCAACGCTCCGGAAATCGACAGCCACAACGCGGCCATACCGATCGTGATGATCAGCGGGTTGTTGAAGTTGTCGCGGCCGCGATAGTCCATCGTGTGCAGCATCCAGAAGAAATCGTACCAGCGCCAGGAGGCGGTCCTTGCCGCGATGAAGTGCCCGTCGTCCGCGGCGAAGTACAACGCTGTGCGTTGCGGATCATCGAACTGCGCTTGCCACACCGGGCCGCTCGCGCGCGATGCGATGTCCGGGTGCGTCTGCAACGTCGCGGCGACGAGTCGACCGCCGCCTGCGTAGCGCCCGAGCGCCAGGCGACGCAGCCAGTCTTCGTCCACCTTCACCGGTGTGCCATCTTCGATGGCACGCAGCTCCACGCGATCCCGCAGCTCGACGCGCCATACCCAGCGGTCCGCGAGTGAGACCGCACGCACGTCATAAAGATCCTGGGCGGGATACTCGCCGAGCCAGATCGCCGGCTCGGTCTTCATGAGTGTCGGCGAAAGCACCGCCCGCTCCGTCGTGCGCACGGTACCCGCACCATTGACAGCGTCATGATCGAGCCACGCGAACATCACGCCACTGACGGCCCACAGAACGATCTGCAGCCCGATGATCAGGCCGAGCCACTTGTGAAGCTTGCGCAGGAGCAGCATTGCTATGGGCGCATCGTCCGCGGACGCCGGAAACTGAAGTACAGCAACCACACGCCGCTCGCGACCGTAACTGCGCCAAGCACAGTCGCAATGCGCGGCACGACACCAGTCGGTGCTTCGCGCTCGCTGTAATCCATGATGTGCAGCATCCAGAGGAAATCGTACCAACGCCACAAGCGGTGACGGCGCGCAACCAGCGCGCCGGTGTCGGGATGCAGATAGAGAGTCGTCTCCAGCCAGTCGTCGAAATCAGCGCGCCACAATGGCGCCGCGCGGCCGCGCACTTCCATCGGCACTTCGTGCTCGAGCAACTGAATGGCGCTCAGCCGGCCATTACCGGCGTAATAGCTACGGGCAAGCTGACGAATCATTCCGGAAGAGAGCGGCGACAGTTGCTGACCGCTCGTGGCATCGACCAGCACTCGGCGACCGGCCGCGGTCAGCTCGTAGACCGGCGCGCTCAGTATCGGCAGCGAATGCAATGAAACCAGCGTGACTTCCGGATACTGGCCAGCGAGCTGCGCGACCGGCAAGACACCCTTCGTGCTGCCGACCGGCGTGCGTAGGTTCCGCACCAGCGGGTCGCCATGAATGAAGTCGAGGTCGATCGCGACCATGTAGAAGCCGGTGATCGCCCACACCAGCAATTGCAGGCCGACGAACAGCGCGAGCCACTTGTGCACGCTTCGGGACAGCAGGGACAGTTTCATTGGCGGCGAAGTGTAGCCGCGTTTGCGTGCCGGGAGAGACCTCAGCGATCGATCTGCGTGGAATCGCGCAGCTGCTGGGCGCGAGCGGCTTTTTCTTCCAGCGTGAGGCTCTGATCTTTTTCCAGCCGCATCAGCTCGATCAGCTGCCGCGATACGGCCTCTTCCTCGCCGTACAGCGCACGCGCGACGACTGGGCCGAAATGCGCCGCCCGCAGCGCGTGCAAGCCGTCGAGCTCGGCCAGCGCCGCTTCCTCGGTCGCGGGAGCGACGCCGGGCGGATACGCCTGTTTTTGGGCCTGCTGATAGTTGTCGTAGTGCTCGAGCAGCTCGGCGGCTTGCGCGCTCGCCGCGGCAGGCAGCGGCTCGATCGCCTGCTGTTTCGCCTCGGCCAGATGATCGCTCTCGGTGCGCGCGAACAAGGCTTCCATGTTCAGCCGCGTCTGCGTATCGAGCACGAGCCGCCCGGCAGCATTCACTCGAAAGGTCTTGTCGTTGGTCTGGGCCACGGTCGGTTCGGGTGTCGGAGCACTCTCGTCCGCGGGTGCCGGCACGTTCGCGGCCGGCTCCGGATGCTCGGCCTCATCGCTCGAAACGGCCGTGGCTGCGGGCTCGTTCCGAACAGCCAGCGCCGCAGGCGACGACTGCGGCTCGTCCTTGCGCTGCGCAGGGCCGAATACCACGCCCAATCCAAGCGCGAGCGCAACGATTCCCAGCCAGATGTAAGTGCGCGTCCTCATGCTCACAAAAGCGGGGCGACGGTGAGCTTGATGCTCACCGCCGCCGCGCCGACCCCCGCAGGCTTACCCCCACGAAAGCGTGTTGTCTACTAGTACGGGCACGTCGACCGATAGTCAGAGAACACCGAAGGCGTCGCGAACGCCGTGTGCGCCGAGCCGCACAGGAACGTGTCGTAGCGCGTGTCATTGTCCATGAAGCGCTTGGCCCACGACACTGCGTAACGGCCGATCGGCGTGTTGGTGCTGTTCGGCGCGAAGTGGCTGGCGCCGTTGAGCTCCGCGTACGCCTTGTCGAGCGAGCCGGGCAGGCTGGTGTAGAACGGGATCGAGTGCGATGAAACCGGCGCCACCGTATCGTTCTCGCCGCCGAAGATGATCGTCGGCACGCGTACCGTCGAGAAGCTCTTGGTCGTGCTCCAGGGCGTCATCGGTATTCCAACCTTCAATGACGGGTTGTCGCGCGTAGCCATCAAGGTGCCGCCGCCACCCATCGAATGTCCGCCGACGCCGAGCCGGTTCGCGTCGATGCGGCTGCGAACGGTGCTGCTGCTGGAGTTGGTGAGATAGCGCAACGCCGCCATCAGCTGCGTCGCGCGACTCGGCGGCTGATCGAACGTCGAGTTCGTGTTGATGGTGATGACGACGAAGCCGTGCGTCGCCAGGCGCCGTCCGATCCAGGCAATCGACGACTGGGTCGCCGTGAAGCCCGGGCAGAGCGCCAGCGCCGCGTACGAGCCGGCGGTCGTCGGGTAGTACACCGTGCCACCGCCGAAGCCGATCACAGAGCTTGGTACCGACGCGGTTGCGACGGCGAACGGGCCGGCGGTGGCGTTGAGGATGGTGGACGTCGGATCCGGCCCTTTCTGGAACGGATTCGTCTGCGACTGCGCTGCTGCTGCGAGCAGCAGCAGACCGAGGCCGACGGCGCAGCGGCGCTGCCAGCGATCCATGATCTTCATAGTTAACCCCCTGTTGATTTTCTGATCTGTCGTGCGGCGTCCGGCCCGAAGCCGCCCGCGCGCGTCCTGCCGCCGTTCCGGGTTGTAGAGCTGCGTGCCGGAGTCGATGGCAGGGCTGATATATCACAGGTTTTTCTTGATTTGCTATAGAAGGGCAGATATACACCTGAATGTAAAATCTCTATCACTGCGATTTCCATCGAGCAGAATCGGTTAACGATGGCGGCCGAGCCGCGGCTAGTGCGTATTGCGCAAAAAAACCTGTACGCTCGCTGCGCCCGCCGGCGACTCTTTCATGCCTGCAATACCATCCGTCGAACAACTTGCGACCTCGGCTGCGAGCGCTGCCAACAAGCACGACCGTGTGCTCGATGAAGCTGCGCGTCAGTTGAACGAGAAAGGCGTGCTGCTGACGTCGCTCGCGGAAATCGCCGCGAAGCTCGGCGTCACGCGCGGCGCGATGTACTACTACGTCGCGGATCGCGAAGACCTGGTGTTCCAGTGCTATCGGCGCGCAGCGGAAATTACCGCTCGCCACCTGCTCGAAGCGTCTCGCGCCGCCGGCACTTCCGCCGACGTACTGCGTGGGTTCGTGACGCGCATGCTCGATCCGAACGAGCCGGAGATCGCCGCGCGCGCCGAAATCGCGATGCTGAACGAGACTCAGCGCGACACGATCCAGGGCTTGTACGACGCGCTTGCAACCCGTCTCGCGCATGTGCTGGAGACGGGAGAGCGCGAGGGCGTGCTACGTCGCTGCGACGTCGAAGTCACGGCTCGCATCATTCTGAGTCTCGTGACGTGGGCGCCGCTCGCGCGGCCGTGGGCGCACGCCGTCGGTCCGATGGGTCACAGCAGGCTGCTCGCTGCCGCCACGGCAACGGTCTTCGAGGGTTTCTCGCGCTCCGGGCAGTTGCCCGAGTTCCAACCGCTCGATCTCGCGGCCTTGTCCCCACCTGTCGTGAGTGCGTTCGATCGTGACGCCGCTGGCCAGGCGAAGCGCGAGGCGTTGCTGCGCGTCGCATCGAGGCTGTTCAATCGCAAAGGTATCGACGCGACGTCGCTCGACGAGATCGCGGCGCAAGTCGGCACGACCAAGCGCACGCTGCATCATCACATCGGCAGCAAGCAGGATCTGGTTGCGGCGTGCTACGACCGCGCGTTCCGCATCTTCTTTCTGATCAAGGACCGCATGCTGGAGCACCAGGGCACGCGTCTGGAGGCGCTGGCTGCAGCCATGCATGCGCTCGCGCTCGCTTACCCGAGCGACGAGCAGACACCGCTATCTCCGCTGGTCGGGCACGGCGCGCTGTCGCTGGAAGGGCAAGCCGCATTCGATCGCAACTCCGGTTTGCTCGGAGATGCGTACCACGGGCTCATCCGGCAAGGCATCGAGGAAAGCAGCATCGTGCCGATCGACGACATCGAAGCGCGCGCGTTGATGTTGCCCGGCTTGGTCAGCTGGCTCGTCAAGGAAGACGTGCCGCGCGATCTCGCACAACAGCGCCACATCGCGCGCGAGGTCGCGAACCTGGTGGCGCTGGGGCTCCGTGTGGGTCAGGCTTCAGCCTGACTCCTCAATACCTCCACAACACTCCCGCCGACGGCACCAGCGGCAGCCACGAATCCTCTTCGCGCGAATAGCTCAGCGAGCCGTCCGGATTCCGCGAGACCTCATACTTGACGCAGCACGCGTTCTCGCGCGACGTCGCGTTGTTCACTTCGACGAACACATCCAGCGCGCCGCGGGGCAGCGCGAACGTGCGCGTGACGCGAAAGTCGAGCGTGTTGTAGTCGCTGAGGCGCGCGCGATTGCGGTGGGAAAGCACGATCTGCGGATTGCCCGCGTCCACGTCCGTTACTTCGAGCACAGTCGTCGGCCAGCCGGTGTGAAAGCTGTCCACCAGCGTTGCACTCCACGGACCCTTCGACCAGACGATCCCGAGGTTCACGGCATGGCGCTGATCCCAGCTGCGCGGCACATCCATCCCATCCACGTGATCCTCCGCGCGCGACCAGCTGTAACTCAGCCATCCGCTCCATGAGCCGTGCGGTCGCAGCCGCGCCATCATCTCGATGCCGCTCGCGCGCGCACCGTCCGGCGCTATCCGCACACGGTCGAACTCCGCTTCCGGCAGGAGCACGAGCGGATCGAAGATGTTCTCGAACCGCGGATTGATGTGCCGATAGTCCTTCACGAACGTTTCGACGCGCAGGTCGAGGCCCGCGGCGAACGCGTGATCCATGCCGAGGATCCAGTGATACGCGTGCTGCGCCGGGTAGAACGTGTCGACGCCGTCTTCCACCTGCAGCTCGTTGATCCCCTGGAACTGGACGAAGCGGCCGACGCTGGCGCGCAGCTGCGTTTGCGGGGATAGCGTGTAGAGCACGCCTAGTCGCGGGCTCCATTGCTCGCCATCGTCAGAACCGTCGTACGTCTGCGTGTCGATGCGGACGCCGCCTTGCACGTGCCAGCGATCGTTGAGTTGGGCATGCACGTCCCAGTAACCCGACGACTCGTAACCTTCCGGCGAAGGCGTAGTCGTGCGCGCCGTATCGAAACCTGGCGAGCCCGGAAACGGAAAGCCCGGCACCACGTGCACCGCGCTGGAGTAGTCGTAGTCGCCCCACAGCCGTCGCACTTCGCCGCCGAAGCGATGCTGCAACATGCCGGCGTCGAGGCTGTTCTCGACGCGTATGCCGATCACGTGGAACAGCCGTTCATCGCGCACGTCTGCCGTGCGGATGCCGGGCTCGTTCACTTCGCCCAGACGGCGGTTTTCCAGATCCGTGTAGGACGCAATCACTCGCGTCGCTGCGCCGTCGCGCCATTCGTGATCGAGAGTCGCCCACATATAGATGTTGCGATACTTCGCCCGGGCGCTCTGCTCACCGTCCTGCTGCCGCGCGACGATCGTGTCGCTCGAGACCAGCGCTTCGAGCGATGCGCGGGTGTCATCGTTCACGACATAGTCGAGGCGGCCGAAGCCGTCCGAGTATTGCGGCTCGCCGAAATCGTTCTCGCTGAGGTAGGCGAGGTCGCCGACGTTGCTGCGACGTGCAGACACGAGCGCGTGACCGCGGCCGTCGTCGAACTGGGTGGAGGCGAGTGCGCTGGCGTGAAACAGGTTCAGTCCGATCTCGAAGTAGCGCGGGTCCGCAGGCCGCACGGCCGTGGCATCGATGATCGCGCTCATGCGGTCGCCGTACTCGACCGGAAAGCCGCCCGAGTAGAACTCGATGCCGTCGATCAGCCGCGAATCGAGCAGGCTCACCGGGCTCAGGAAATTCTTCAGGTGAAACGGCTCATAAAGCCGCAGCCCGTCGAGCACGATCGCCGTCTCGTTCGGCTCGCCGCCGCGCACCGAGCCGATGCTGGAAAAGCCGTTGGTGGTCGTGCCCGGCAAACGTTGCACGGCGCGCAGCGTCTCGTCGGCGAGGCGCGGCATGTCCTTCACCTGCTCCTGCGTCAGGAACGTGCGCGCCGCGATCTCGCCGGTCGCGAGCCGATAGCGGCTCGTCTGCACGATGACCTCTTCGAGCTGCGTGTCCTGCGAGTCAGCGTCGTCCGCGCCACGCTTGGGCTCGCGTGCGGCCGAGCCCGCGACCACGGCGAACACACCCGGTGCGACTTGCGACAAAGCGAGGCCGTGCGCCGCGAGAATCTCGCGCGCCAGCTCCACGCCTGAGCGCTCGTGCGGCTCAGTCTCGATGCGCAGATCGCTCGGCACGATCTGCGTGTTGTAGATGAAGGTCAGCCCCGCCGAGCGCAGCTCGTCCAGCACCTCGCTGACCCGCCGCCCGCGCAAGTCCTGCGCCCAGGTCGGGGTCGCCAGCAAGGTGCAGATCAGGAGCCAGCCGACGAGCTGTCGCTGCTTCATGTTCCTCCGATTGCCACAGCCGCGCGCGAAACGCCAGTGCATACACCGACAGCGTGATCAGCCAGACCAGGAACGCACTCCATACATCGTGCGACACGAAGTGCGCGCCGCGCGCCTGCTGCGCCAACCCGAACGTCAGTCCGGTCGCGAGGCCCAGTCCCAATCCGATCCTCGCAAGCCTGCCGTGCCGCTCGCGAAAAACAAAGTATAGGGCGAGCAGCGCGTAGCCGGAGCTGGCGTGCGCCGCAGGAAAGCAACGGCCAAGACGTAGCGCGTCCGGTCGGTCGTCGAACAGCTCGACGTACGGGAAATGGCCGCCGAATGCTGCGAGGTCCCAGGGGCAGTCGACGTTCGTCAGCGTCTTGAGCAGGCCGACCACGCCTATCGAGAGCAGGACCGAGATCGTGAAGAATGCAGCCGGTCGGCGCAGTGCGCGCCAGTCGCGCTCGGCGAACGTCGCGATCCAGAACGCCAGCACCAGCGCGACGATCGCGCGGATCGCCCAGCGCCCGCCCGTGTGGATCAGCTCGTTAGTCACCCAGGCGTGGCCACCGACCCACTGGGCAGTTGCGGAATCGAAGAACACCGCGCGCGCGATGTACTCGTCGAGCGGTGAGACGGCAAAGACGGTCGCCGCCACGACGAAAATCGCGAGCGGGATCTGCAGGTGCGACCACCAGAAACGCACGGCTTGCACGATATTCAGAACGACCGCCGCGTTTCGATGAGGAGTTGCATGCTGTCGATGTCGCTGCTGCGATCCAGCGGGAACGCGAGATCGATGTGCAGCACGTTGCCGAGACCGGAACGCGCGCTCCCCAAGCGCAGGCCCAGCCCGACGTCCTTGAGCCAACCGGCCGGCGCGGCAGCGAAGGCGTCCTGTCCCCATGTGCGGCCGGCATCGAAGAACACTGCCGCGCCGACGTTGAACAGCTTCAGCGGTTGCCAGTCGGTGTAAAACCGCTGCTCGAGCGTCACCAGCGCGCGCTGGTCGCCGGCCTGGTAGCGCAGGGGGTAACCACGCAGGCCATTGTCGCCGCCGAGCAGCAGTTGTTCCTCGGGATCGCGATGCGAAGTGACGGTGCCGCTGACGGCCGCGAAGAAGACGCGATGTACCGACTGGCGCAGGTAGTAGCGGCTCGACCAATCGATCGAGGCATTGGCGAGCGAATCGCCTTCGACACGCGTGCCGAAACCGAGCGAGTGGATCAAATACTGCTCGTGACCGAGATCCGCGCCTGCCTGCAGCTTGCCGTTGAGGATCAGGCCGTCGTGGGTCGAGCCGAGCGCAGTGGCGGCGAACCCCGCCTCCAGGTGCGCGCTCAGACCCAGGTAAAGATCTTCGGTGCGGCCGATCTGATCGAGATTGCGGGTGCTGACGTACTGGTCTTCGAGCACTTCCCAGCCGAACCATGGATAGGCAACGACGCGATCGGCGGGAATGGTTGCGTCCGGCTGATCCGGCAGCGTCTGGAACTCGCGGGCGTTGTAGCGAAAGCCGCCGAGGTAGCGCGAGGTCCAGCCGTCGTGCAGTCCTTCGGACCAGCCGCCGCCGATCTCGAAGTGGCGCTCCTGCATCTGCAGCCGCTCGACCGCATGGCCGAGCGAATAGCGCGAGACGTCGCTGGTCTGGTCCGCAGCAGCAAGTCCGGCGCTCCAGCGCGTGTCGAGGGCGTAGAACGGCCGGTCGAGAGAGATTGCTTTCGAGTCGCCGTCACTCAGCGCCGCGTAGGTCGTGGACAATTGCCACCAGCTGCCGAACAGATTCGGATCGACGTAGCCGAGCTCCCACGAAGTGCGATCGACATCGGCGGCGCGTTCCAGCGACAGGTGCTTGCCGAGGCCGAGGAAGTTCGTGTCTTCGAACGTCACTTTGGTGCTGTTCTCGCCGCCTTTGCGCCCAAACGACAGGCCGGGGCTCAGCGTCCAGACGTCGTGAACGCGCACCAGCACGTCCACAGTATTGTCGGCCTCGTTGTAGCGCACAGGCTCGACACTGGCTTCATTGAGATAACGCAGCGCGCGTAGCGAACGCGCAGTTTCATCGAGCACTCGGCGGTTGTATGCGTCGCCCGTGTGGAACAGCAGCTGCTGCTGCACGGTCGTGTCGTGGGTCGAGATGTGCAGATCGTTGGCGATGCGGTACGGCGCAGCGAGCCGTGTCGTCGTCTTCTCGAAGACGTCGTCGACTTGAATTTCGATGTTGCCGATCCGCGCGCCGCGTTGTTCGAGCTCGGCATCGCGTGCGACGGGCGCTGCATGCGCGCACAACGGTGCGAGCAACAGGAAAGTCGTGGCGCTGCGTAGAGCTCCGGCCATTCTGCCCCCTGAGTCGAAGGTGTCGGGGGTTGGACGGACCGCTCGTTCGGAATCAGTCGCTCGCGAGCGTGATTCCGATCAATTCATCCTTCGTCTCATAGCGCTGCAAGTCAGTGGTGGAAAGCACGGCGCTCAACGCGGTGTCCGGATCGAGACCGGCAATCGAGCCGCGCAATTTGAGCCCGCTCGCTGCGCTTTGCGCCGCGTTCGAGGAATACACGACCTTGCGGCCGGTCTCGCGCCCGACCCAGTCGAGGAACACAGCGAGCGTGTGGTCGTTGATGTCGAATTGCGGCGCCGTGTGTGCTGCCCATTGCCAGTGCGGATCGTGAGCGGCGACAGTGCTGCGCACGACCTGCCCGCGCGGCGTCACGCGGATGCGCTCGCCAGCGACGCCGCTGCTCGTGCCGGCAGCGTTCGCGATCATCACGCGACCTTCGCGCACGCTCACTACCATGTCATCGGCGTGCGTCCGCACCTCGTACTGAGTGCCGACATGACGCACCGAGCCCGCATCGGTGCGGATCGTCAACTCCTGCGGATCCTCCGCTTGCGAATCGACATACACGGCGCCGGCGGTGAGCACGAGCTCGTCAGCCGCCGCAACCCTCACGATCGTGCCGCGGTCCAGGCGCAGCGACACTGCATCACCGAATTGCAGCGCGGCGCGCGAGCGATCATCAGTCTGAAGCGTTTCGCCGGTCGACACGCTCTCTGCGATTGCGAGCTCGTGTGCCGCCTGTGCCTCCGGCCGCACCAGCAGGTGCCCGTCGATGCGAGTGATCTGCGCGACCTGAACCGGCTGCGGCGTCAGATAGCGCACGCCGAAGAAAGCGACTCCGACGGCGAGCAGCGCACTGGCCGCAATTCCGCTCACCACGAAACGGCGTCGTGCGCGGCGTTCCTGCAGCATGCTCTGCCACTCGGCATGCACAGCAGCCTGAACCTCGCGCATCACGTCTGCAGAGGGCTCGTCGCGCGCGCCGACTTCGAGCAGCAATTGCTCGATGCCGGTGTCGTCGCTTTTCACAGGTTCATTTTCCACGCATGGCTCCCAGGATGTCCTGCGCTGTCGAACCGAATACCGTCTCCAGGGCCTCCCTGAACGAGGTGCGGGCCCGCGCCAGCACCGATTGCGCCGCTATCTGCCCGATGCCCAGCAGCTCGCCGATTTCCTCGACGCTGCGGCCTTCGATGTACTTCCACTCCAGCACGTCGCCATAGCGCGCGGGCAGGCGGTCGAGCACGGATTGCACCAGCCGACGCGTCTCCGCGGTGCCGTACCCGTGCAATGGATCGTCTGCCGCCGGCGCTTCCACCGCTTCTAACGCGGCTCGCAGCTCAGGGCTGTCGTCAATCAACACTACGTTCTCCGCATGACGCCTGTTCGCACGCAGGTAGTCGACGATCTGCCGCCGGCAGATCTGGCACAGCCAGCTGAACAGCGCCGCCTCGCCGCGATAGCCCGCGAGGCTGCGCATAGCCTTGGTCAGCGTCGCTTGCACGACCTCCTTCGCCGCTTCGACCTCGTTGCTCAGGCGCGGCAGGGCGAAGCGATAGACCCGTGGAAAATACGCCGTGAAGAAGCTGCGGAACGCAGCCTCGTCGCCCGCCAGCATGGCGTCGATCAGCTCACGGTCGGTGTCGTACATGGTCTGCTACTTAGACGCTGATCGGCGACAAAAGCAATCGCTACTACTCATGATCTGGGGGCAGCGCCGACCGGCACTGCGCGAGGATGTCCATCTCAGGGTCGTAAACCGCATTGCGCACAGCTACGGCCCCGAGCACGGTGTGATACAGGTTGTCGTGACTCACTGCGTCATGCGAATGCGCCTGCACGCAGCTCATGCTCAAACCGGTGCGCTCGACGTAGCCCCGCGAGGCCCAAAACAGCATCGGCACTTCCTTCTGCACCCGCGGCGCGAAAGAGTAGGGCATCCCGTGTAGATAGATGCCCTGCTCGCCGAGCGATTCGCCGTGATCCGATGCGTAGACCAGCAGGCTGTCGAAACGGCTCGCGTTCGCTTGCAGCAGATCGATCTGCTGCGCCAGCACGTGATCGGTGTAGAGGATCGAGTTGTCGTAGGCGTTGACGACTTCCTGCGCACTGCAGCGCTGCAGCTCGTTGGAGCGGCAGGCGGGTTTGAAGACCTCGAACTGCGACGGATAGCGCTCCGAGTACGCAGGCCCGTGGCTGCCGATCGCGTGGAAGATCACGACGGTGTCCTGCTGCACGGTCGCGAGCCGCGCAGCCAGGTCGGTGAGCATGACTTCGTCGTAGCAATACGAGTTCGGGCAGTGCACGGGATCGGACTCACCCGGATAGGCAACGTGCATGACGCGCGCGCAGACACCTTTGCAGCCGGCATTGTTGTCGCGCCACTCGACGGCGAACCCGGCCGTCGTGAGGGAATCGAGCAGGTTCGTGTAGCGCTCGGCCTGATCGACGTCAAAGCGCTCGCGCGGCAAATGGGAAAACATGCACGGCACGGAGATCGCCGTGGACGTGCCGCAGGACGTCGCATGGTCGAAGTACACGACGTCAGGCCGGCCCCTCAGCTCCGGGTTCGTGGCGCGCGCGTAACCGCCGAGCTGGAAGTTCGCAGCTCGCGCCGTCTCGCCGACGACGATGAACAGCACCAGCGGTTTCTCGCTCGCAGCAGCAGTGCGCTGCACGTTGCCCGCTGGGTCGATCAGCGGCGTGCGCGGATCGTGCTTTTCCTTCGCGGACAGCAGGCCCGCAAGGCTCACGAGCGGTGCGGCCGGGCTCAGCGCGTAACGGACGGGCTTGTGCTCGCGAAAGAAGACTGCGTAATTCGCCGAGCACGCGAACAGAGCGACTGCGCATAGCGCGAGCGCCGATCCGATGAAAACCAGCCGCTGTCGCAATTGCACGCGCCAGCTGGAGGAGGGCAGCGTCACGCGCCAAACCAGCACGGCCGGCGCGACCCCGAGCAGCAGGATGTGGGCGAACAGATCGAAATTGATGAGGCCGCCGATCTCCGCCGGATCGGTCTCGAGCACGTTGCGCATCATGTCCTGATTCATGACCGCGCCGTAGGCGCTCGCAAAGTACGAGCTGGCCGCGGCCACCAGGAACAGCGCGCTGGTCGCGACGCGCAGACCGAATCGCGTCGGCACGAGCGCGAGCAGCAGCGCCTGCAGGCACACGACCACGACGAACAGGGAAAGCAGGAACAACACGGCGCGCGGCGCCGGGTGCCACATCGCGGTGATCGCTTGATGCCAGAACTGCAAGTTGTACAGCAGTGCCCACGCGACCGAGACGGCCCGGATCAGGGCGACGTCGGAGCGCAGCGCGAGGCCGGCTGTCCAACGATCACGCAACCATGCGTAGAATGCCGCGCCGAAGCGCGTGTCGGTAAGCGAGCGAGTGGAATTCATCAGATGTTTGACGGTGCAGTCCGCCGAAATCAATCGCCGTGGGTCGATGTCCTATGGCTGCTGGCGTTGGCGCTGTTGCTCATCGCCACAGGCATCGGCTTGCGCGACCCCTGGCCCGCGGATGAGCCGCGTTTCGCCCTCGTCGCGCGCGACATGGTCGCGACCGGCGATTGGCTGCTGCCACGCGTAGGCGGGCAGCCGTACGCGGACAAACCGCCGTTGTTCTTCTGGCTGATCGCGCTGGGCCTGGAGTTGACGCATTCGTTGCGCGTCGCCTTCCTGTTGCCGTCATTCCTCGCTGCGTTCGGTTGCGTCGTGCTGGTCTACGACCTCGGCCGCCGCTTGTGGAATCGCGAGGCCGGGCTCGCGGGCGCGCTCGCGCTGTTGTTCACGGTGCAGTTCGTGTGGCAGGCGCGGCAGGCGCAGATCGATGCGACGTTGTGTTTCTGGACGACGCTCAGCTTGTACGGATTGCTGCGGCATCTGTTGCTGGGGCCGTCGTGGCGCTGGTACACGATCGGGTGGGCGGCGGCCGGGCTTGGGGTGATCACCAAGGGCGTGGGATTCCTGCCGCTGCTGGTGCTGGTGCCGTTTGCGATCCTGCGAGATGCGAAATGGCAGCCGCGCAAGGCGGCTGGCGGTGGCGCTCGCTGGCTTCTCGGACCGCTCGCGTTCCTCGCAGCCATCAGCATCTGGCTCGTACCGATGCTGCTCGCCGCCACCAACGATCCGACGCTCGCAACATACCGCGACGACATCCTGTTCAATCAGACCGTCAAGCGCTATGGCAACGCCTGGCATCATCGCGAGCCGTTCTACTACTTCCTCGTCGATGTGATTCCCGGGCTGTGGCTGCCGCTCACGCTGCTCGTGCCTTGGCTGTTCTCGCATTGGCGCAATGCGCTGCGGTCGTTCGATCTGCGCATTGCGTTGCTCGCATCGTGGATCGTGCTCGTCGTGCTGTTCTTCACACTCAGTACGGGCAAGCGCGGCGTGTACGTCTTGCCGGCGGTGCCGGCCTTCGCGTTGCTCTGCGCGCCGTACCTCGAGCAGATCGCGAGTCGCCGGGGTGCGCAGCGCGCGATGTTCGTGCTCGCTTCGCTCGTCGGCGGGCTCTCCGTGCTGGCTTTGCTCTATCTCATCGTGCGACCCGACAAGCTTGCCGACGTGATCGCGTCCTACGGCATCCATCCGTTCGGGCCGCTCGTGCTGATTGCGATTGCGAGCGCCGTCGTATGCGCTATTGCGCGTCCACATCGCGGTTTCCTGGCGTTCGGCGGTGTACTCGCAACCGTGCTGCTCATCGTGAGCTTCTGGGCAAATCCGCAAATGAACGACGAGCGCTCCGGCGAGTCATTCGTCGCGCGCATCGAAAAAACCGCCGACCCGCAGCAGGAGCTCGGTCTCGTCGCCTTCAAGGAGCAATACGTTCTGAATGCGCGCCGCTCGATCGTGCACTTCGGTCATGCGCGCTGGCGCGAAGCAGAGCAGGAGATGGCCGATGCAGCGCTATGGCTGTCCGAGAAGCCCGGGCGTCAGCTCGTCATCAACGACAGCGCGCGCACCGCGTGCTTCAGTCACGCTCCGGTGCAATCGCTCGGGCAAGCGAATCGCAGCGAGTGGTATTTGGTGAGTGGCGGAGCCGATCAATCGTGCGTCACCCGCGGCAAGCCAGGCGCTGCGCACTACTATTTGCCGCCGGGCGGCACGCGGCTGAGCAGCTGAGCGAGCGCGTCGAAGCTCGCCGGCTTGACGAGATGCGTATCGAAGCCTGAGTCGCGCGAGCGCTGCACGTCCGAGCTCTGCCCCCAGCCACTCAGGGCGACCAGCATCATGGCCTTGCCCCAGGTCTCGGACCGGATGCGGCGCGCGGCTTCGTAGCCGTCGAGAACCGGCATGCCGATGTCGAGCAACGCGAGGTGCGGCTGACACTTCTCGGCCAGCTCGTACGCCTCAGCGCCGTTCGCAGCCTTCCACACCTCGTGGCCGTCGCATTCGAGCAGCAACGCCAGGCTTTCGAGCGCGTCGGGATTGTCGTCGGCAACGAGGATGCGATGTCGCGGCTGCGTCGCCGCCGCCGCGCGTGCCGCGCGATCTGCAGCGGCAGGAATGCTGTCGAGCAACGGAATCCGCACGATGAACTCGCTGCCCTGGCCGACGCCGGCGCTGCGCACGGCGACTTCGCCCGAATGCATCTCGACCAGCTTGCGCACCAGCGCGAGGCCGATGCCGAGACCGCCCGGCGTGCGATCGTCGGTCGTCTCCAGCCGCGAGAACAGGTTGAACAATTTCGATTGCGAGTCCGGCGCGATGCCGATGCCGTTGTCCTTGACGCGGAACTCGACCAGGCGGCCGTCGCGCCGCACGCTCATGTGGATGCGGCCGCCGTCGTTGGTGTACTTCGCGGCGTTGTTCAGCAAGTTGCCGAGGATCTGCACCAGGCGCGTGAGGTCGCCGCGCACCATCAGCGAGCCGTCGGGACAATCGATCGACAGCTCGTGGCGATGCTCGGCGATCATCGGCTGCAGCGCCTCGACCGCGCGCGCGATGATCGTCTCGCTGCGCACCGGTTCCTGTGCGAGCCGGATCGTGCCACGCGTGATGCGCGAGATATCGAGCAGATCGTCGACGAGCCGGGTCAGGTGCATCGCCTGCCGGTCGATGACGTCGCGCGACCATTTCAGCTTCGGGTTCTCGATCGGGAAGCGCGACATGATCTCGACCGCGTTGCGGATCGGCGCCAGCGGATTGCGCAGCTCGTGCGCGAGGATTGCCAGGAATTCGTCCTTGTGACGGTCGGCTTCGAGCAGCAGCGCTTCGGCGCGTGCGCGCTCGGCGATCTCGGCCTGCAGCGCTTCGTTCGACGCCGCCAGCTCGGTGTTCGCTTTTTGCAGATGCAGGTTCAGCGCTTCGAGCTCGCGTGTCTTCTCCGCTTGCAGAGTCGTATTGGCCTGTTCGAGCTGCTCGTTGGCATCCGCGAGACTGCGGTTGAGCTGCTGCAGCTCCAGGCGCTGGCAATGCAGCTCGACCAGCACCGAGACCTTGCTGCGTAGAATCTCCGGCACGACCGGGATCGACACGTAATCGACCGCGCCGAGCTTGTAACCCTTGAGGCGGTCGAACTCGGTATCGTGGACGCCGGTGATGAAGATGATCGGCGTGCGCTCGAAGCGCGGGTGATCGTGGATCATCGCCGCGGTCTCGAAGCCGTCCATGCCCGGCATGCTGACGTCCAGCAGCACGAGCGCGAACTCGTCCTTCATCAAGCGCGCCAGCGCCTCGACGCCCGAGCGCGCGCTGATCAGGTTCTGGCCGAGCTGGCCAAGGATCGTTTCGTACGACAGCAGCCGCGCCGGCTGGTCGTCGACCAGCAGGATGTTGACCTTGTCGGGCAGGGCGCGCGGCAGTCGCGCGCCCTGCTCGGCCTTGTCATGCTTAGCGCTCATGCGTTCAGCGGTGCAACCACATCCTGACCAGCGACAACAACTGCTCGGTGTTGACCGGTTTCGCGACGTAATCCGAGGCGCCTGCCTCCAGGCACTTCTCGCGGTCGCCCTTCATCGCCTTCGCGGTGAGCGCGATGATCGGCAGCTGGCGGAACTTCGGATTGTTGCGGATCCGGCGCATCGTCTCGTAGCCATCCATCTCCGGCATCATGACGTCCATCAGCACCAGTGCGAGGTCGTCGGTCGACTCCACGAGGTTGATCGCGTCCTGGCCGTTGGTCGCGCTGATCACCGCCATCTTGTGCCGCTCCAGCAGGCTGTTGAGCGCGAAGATGTTGCGGATGTCGTCGTCGACCACCAGCACCTTGCGATCCTGCAGCGGCTCGTCGGACTGATGCAGGGTCTCGATCATGCGCTGTTTCGCCGGCGGCAGATCGGTGATCACGCGATGCAGGAACAAGGCAGTCTCGTCGAGCAGGCGCTCCGGCGAGCGCACGCCCTTCAGCACGATGCTCTTCGCCTTCTGCCGCAGCTCTTCTTCCTCGGCAGTCGACAGCTCGCGGCCGGTGAACACGACGATCGGCGTATCGCGCAGCCGCTCGTCCTGCTGGATGCTCTCCATCAGCTCGAAGCCGGAAACGTCGGGCAACCGCAGGTCGAGCACGATGCAGTCGAAGCTCTTTTCCTTGAGCGCTGCGAGCGCGTCGGCGCCGCTGCCGACGGCGGTGATCTTCACGTCGTCGAAGGCGATCAGCTCGGCGATGCTCATCTGCTCCGTCGGATCGTCCTCGACCACCAGCAGCTCGCGGATGCGTGGGGCGGCGAACTCCTTGATGCGCTGGAGCGCCGCTTCCAGTCCTTCCGTCGTCGCCGGCTTGTTCATGAACGCGAACGCGCCGCGCTCCAGGCTGTACTGGCGCTCTTCTTCGACGGTGAGGATCTGTACCGGAATGTGCCGCGTGGCGGTGTCGCGCTTCAACTGGTTGAGCACCGTCCAGCCGAGCATGTCCGGCAGGAATACGTCGAGCGAGATCGCCGTCGGCCGATGCTTGCGTGCCAGGCTCAGGCCTTCCATGCCGGTCTTCGCGACGATGGCCTTGAACTCGGTGTCCCGCGCCAAGTTGAGCAACACCTTCGCGTAGTGCGGATCGTCTTCGATGATCAGCAGCACGCGATCGTCGGGCTGCAGGCTCTCGCGGTCGTCGGGCAACTCCTCGACGCGCACTGCCGGCAGCGCGATCGGCTGGAACATCGGCTTCGCTTCGGTGCGTCCGGACTGCAGCGGGTTCTGCAAGTAGGCCGAGCCCATGTAGCCGATCGGCAGGTACAACGTGAACGTGCTGCCGGCGCCGGGCACGCTCGTCAGCTTCAGCTCGCCGCCGAGCAGGTGCGCCAGCTCGCGGCTGATTGCGAGACCCAGGCCGGTGCCGCCGTATTTGCGCGCGGTGCCCGCGTCGGCCTGTTGGAACGCCTCGAAGATGATCCGCTGTTTCTCGGGCGCGATGCCGATGCCGGTATCGGTCACCGCGAACTCCACGACCGATGCTGCCTGAGTGAGGACCGGATGATCCGGGCTCCAGCCGCCCTTCGCCAGGCCGACGCGCAGCCGCACGCTGCCGTGCGAGGTGAACTTGAAGGCGTTCGACAGCAGGTTCTTGAGAATCTGCAGCAGGCGCTTCGAGTCGGTCGTGATGTGGCGCCCGACGTTCGGATCGAAGTCCGTGACGAACGACAGCGTGCGCGCGTCCGCCTCGTGGCGGAAGTTGCGGTCGATCGTCTCACGCAGGTGCGTGAACAGCAGGTCCTCGGACTCGACCGTGACCGTGCCGGACTCGATCTTCGACAGGTCGAGAATGTCGCTGATCAGGTTCAGCAGGTCGGTGCCCGCCGCGTGGATGGTCTTCGCGAACTCCACCTGGCGCAGACTCAGGTTGCTGTCGGCGTTCTCGGCCAGCTGCTGGCCGAGGATCAGGATGCTGTTGAGCGGTGTGCGCAGCTCGTGCGACATGTTCGCGAGGAACTCGGACTTGTAGCGCGAGGTGAGTGCCAGCTCGGCGGCCTTCTCTTCCAGCGCGCGGCGCGCCAGCTCGATTTCCTGGTTCTTGCGCTCCACTTCCGCGTTCTGCTCGGCGAGCAGCCGCGCTTTGTTGGCGAGCTCTTCGTTGGTCTGCTGCAGCTCTTTCTGCTGGGCCTGCAACTCGCCGGCAAGCTCCTGCGACTGCTTCAGCAGGCGCTCGGTGCGCATCGTCGCTTCGATGGTATTGAGCACGACGCCGATGGAGCCGGTGAGCTGCTCGAGGAATGCCAGGTGCGAGGCGGTGAACTCGTGCATCGATGCGAGCTCGATGACGGCTTTCACCTGGCCTTCGTACAGCACCGGCAGCGCGATCAGGTTGCGCGCGCGCGCCTCGATCAGGCCGCTGCGCACGTGGACTGCTTCGCGCGGAATGTCGTTGACGAGCAGGCGCCGGCCGTCCGCTGCGCATTGGCCGACGAGGCCTTCGCGCAACGCGTAGCGACGCGGCTCGCCGCCGTCGGCCTGCGCGTCGGCGTAGTTGGCAAGCTGCTTGAGTACCGGCCCGCGCTCGTCGAAGTCCATGACATACACGATGCTCTGCTGTGCGTTCACGAGCGGTGCCAGCTCGGCGAGCAGCATCTGGCCGACCGTCACGAGGTCGCGCTGGCCCTGCATCATGCGGCTGAACTTCGCGAGGTTCGTCTTCAGCCAGTCCTGCTCGGTGTTGCGCTCCGTGGTGGCGCGCAGGTTGCCGATCATCGCGTTGATGTTGTCTTTGAGCTCCGAGACCTCGCCGCGCGCGTCGACCTGAATCGAGCGCGTCAGGTCGCCTTTGGTCACGGCCGTTGCCACTTCGGCGATGGCGCGCACCTGCGTCGTGAGATTTGCCGCGAGCAGGTTCACGTTCGCGGTCAGGTCCTTCCACGTGCCGGCGGCGCCTGGCACGTTCGCCTGGCCGCCGAGCCGGCCTTCGACGCCGACCTCGCGTGCCACTGACGTCACCTGGTCGGCGAACGTCGCGAGCGTGTCCGTCATGCTGTTGATCGTGTCGGCGAGCGCCGCGACTTCGCCTTTCGATTCCACCGTCAGGCGCTGGCGCAGGTCGCCCATCGCGACCGCGGTCACGACCTTCACGATGCCGCGTACCTGGTTCGTCAGGTTGTTCGCCATCGTGTTGACGTTGTCGGTGAGGTCCTTCCACGTGCCCGCGACGCCAGGCACCTGCGCCTGGCCGCCGAGCTTGCCTTCGGTGCCGACTTCGCGCGCCACGCGCGTCACTTCGGCCGCGAAGCCGTTCAGCTGGTCGACCATCGTGTTGATGGTTTCTTTCAGCTGCAGGATTTCGCCCTTCACGTCCACCGTGATCTTGCGCGACAAGTCGCCGCGCGCGATGGCCGTCGATACTTCGGCGATGTTGCGCACCTGGCCCGTGAGGTTCGAGGCCATCGAGTTGACGTTGTCGGTGAGGTCCTTCCACGTACCTGCCACACCCGGCACGATCGCCTGGCCGCCCAGCTTGCCTTCGGTACCGACTTCGCGCGCCACGCGCGTCACTTCGGCCGCGAAGCCGTTCAGCTGGTCGACCATCGTGTTCATGGTCTCTTTCAGCTGCAGGATTTCGCCGCGCACGTCCACCGTGATCTTGCGCGTCAAGTCACCGCGCGCGATGGCCGTGGCCACTTCGGCGATGTTGCGGACCTGGCCGGTGAGGTTCGAGGCCATCGAGTTGACGTTGTCGGTGAGGTCTTTCCACACACCGCTGACGTCTTTCACTTCGGCCTGACCGCCGAGTTTGCCTTCGGAGCCGACTTCGCGCGCCACGCGCGTCACTTCGGCCGCGAACGCGTTCAGCTGGTCGACGAGCGTGTTGATCGTTTCTTTCAGCTGGCGGATCTCGCCGCGCACGTCGACCGTGATCTTGCGCGACAAGTCGCCGTTCGCGATGGCGGTCGCCACGTCCGCGATGTTGCGGACCTGGCCGGTGAGGTTCGACGCCATCGAGTTGACGTTGTCGGTGAGGTCTTTCCAGACGCCGCTGACGCCTTTCACTTCGGCCTGACCGCCGAGCTTGCCTTCGGTACCGACCTCGCGCGCCACGCGCGTCACTTCGGACGCGAACGTGTTGAGCTGGTCCACCATCGTGTTGACGGCTTCCTTCAGCTGCAGGATCTCGCCTTTGACGTCGACCGTGATCTTGCGCGACAAGTCGCCGCGCGCGATCGCCGTCGACACTTCGGCGATGTTGCGGACCTGGCCCGTGAGGTTCGAGGCCATCGAGTTGACGTTGTCGGTGAGGTCTTTCCAGGTGCCGCCGACGCCGGGCACGTTCGCCTGGCCGCCGAGCTTGCCTTCGGTGCCGACTTCGCGCGCCACGCGCGTCACTTCGGATGCGAAGGCACGCAACTGATCGACCATCGTGTTCATGGTCTCTTTCAGCTGCAGGATTTCGCCGCGCACGTCGACCGTGATCTTGCGCGACAAGTCGCCGCCGGCGATTGCGGTGGCGACGTCGGCAATGTTGCGCACTTGTCCCGTCAGATTCGAGGCCATCGAGTTGACGTTGTCGGTGAGGTCCTTCCACACACCGCTGACGCCTTTTGCTTCGGCCTGGCCGCCGAGCTTGCCTTCGGTACCGACTTCGCGCGCCACGCGCGTCACTTCGGAGGCGAAGGTGTTGAGCTGGTCCACCATCGTATTGATGGTGTTCTTGAGCTCGAGAATTTCGCCCTTCACGTCCACCGTGATCTTGCGCGACAAGTCGCCGCGCGCGATGGCCGTCGACACTTCCGCGATGTTGCGCACCTGGCCCGTGAGGTTCGAGGCCATCGAATTCACGTTGTCGGTGAGGTCCTTCCACGTGCCCGCGACGCCCGGCACGATCGCCTGGCCGCCGAGCTTGCCTTCGGTACCGACTTCGCGCGCGACGCGCGTCACTTCGGACGCGAAGGAGCGCAGCTGGTCGACCATCGTGTTGATGGCTTCCTTCAGCTGCAGGATTTCGCCGCGCACGTCCACCGTGATCTTGCGCGACAGGTCGCCGTTCGCGACCGCGATCGTCACTTCCGAGATGTTGCGGACCTGGCCGGTGAGGTTCGACGCCATCGAGTTGACGTTGTCGGTGAGGTCCTTCCAGATGCCGCTGACGTTCTTCAGATCGGCCTGGCCGCCAAGCTTGCCTTCGGTGCCGACTTCGCGCGCGACGCGCGTCACTTCGGAGGTGAACGCGCCCATTTGCTCGATCATCGTGTTGACGATCGTGGCCGAGCGCAGGAACTCGCCGCGCAATGGCTTGCCTTCGACTTCCAGCGGCATGGTCTGCGACAAGTCGCCTTTCGCGACGGCGCTGATCGCGCGCGTGACTTCGGTGGTCGGCCACAACAGATCGTCGATGAGCGTGTTCATCGAGCTTTCCATCGCACCCCACGCGCCGGAACGACGATCGACGGTGATGCGATGACGGGTCTTGCCTTCTTTGCCGACCATCTGGCCGGCACGCTCCAGCTCACGCGAGACGCGTTGATTGGAAGCGATGATCTCGTTGAACGTATCGGCGATCTTGCCGCCGATGCCGGTCTGGTCGCTGGGCAGGCGCACCGAGAAGTCGCCGTCGCGCACCGACTGCAGGGCGCGCAGCAGCTTCTTCAGATCGATGTCGATTTCCGGCTTGGCGCCGCTGCGCTTGCTGCCGTTCTTGCGACCGAGTGCCCGTGAAGCACGGCTGCGCACTCGTTCTTGCGTTTCCATCGAGGAGACTCCGCAACTTCGTTTACGACGTGGAATGGCCGGCGGGAGCGGCCGAACATAGCACTTGCTTGTGGCGACGCAATAGAAGCATGTACTGCCAGAACCCGCTATTTTTCCCTGCCCCGGCGCACCTTTAGGGCCTTGCCGGCGGCAGGTAATTTTTTCAAGCTGGGACGGGAACTCCTCAAGCCCGGCGATAGTTCCGCCCCGAGCCGCCCGAACGGAGAAAACGACTGGAAGCGAGCTTTTCGGCGCCCAGCCCGCCGCCCGACACCGCCGTCCTGAGCCGCGTGCAGCAGGAAAACCAGCGGCAGATCGTAGGCAAGCTGCTGCATGACCTGCGCAACCCGGTGCATTCCATCCGCATCAGCATGGAGCTGTTCGGCCGGCTCGCCCGGCGGAATGGCGACTTCGACAAGCTGATGGCTAGAGCGGGCGCCTACATCGATCCGGCCGAGGCGGCGGTCGCCAGCCTGGTGGCGAACAGCGAGCGCTTGGCGAGATACCTGTCAGGGCCGGCGCCGGGAGAACTGGCGGCGGTGCCCGTCGACGAACTGCTGACAGAGGTCGCTGCACTGTTAAAAGCCGGTAAGCGGCGCATGCAAGCGAGTTGCACGTTGGCCAACGATCCCGCCCTCAGCATGCACGCGGACCGTATCCGTGTGTGCCACGTGTTACTGCACAGCTGCTTCAACAATCCAGCGTCGGCGGTCGCACTGTCTGTGCGCGCGAGCGGGGCGGGGCTGGTTGTGCTCGACGTAGCTTTTCAGGCAGGTGCTACCGACGAGGCCGCGCGTGCGAATCCGTTGAGTGCCGAAGAGCTGGAGATCATCGTCGAAACGGCGGGCGGCGCCGTACTCCCTGCAAATGCCGCAGCGCTGTCGCTGGAGTTCAGGCGGGCCGACCCAGCGCCGAGCGGTTGATCACGCTCTTCACTTCTTCGATCAGTCGTCGCGGATCGAACGGCTTCGTCCAGTACTGATCGAACAGCGCTTGTTCCTGCGCAGTGGGGTGCTCCCGCCCCGTCAGCGCAATCAAGGTTACCCCGCCGAGCTGCGGCATCTGCCGCAGGCGGCGCGCCAGCTCGTAGCCGTTCATGCCGGGCAAGCCGATGTCGATGAGCATCAGCAGCGGTATGCGGTCCGCGACCAGGTGTAGCGCCGCTTCCGCATCGCTGACGCTGTGCGCGGCAATGTCTTCCAACTCCAGCAGCATCGTGAGGCTGGCGGCGGCATCTGCGCTGTCGTCGACGATCAGGACTTGCACGCGGCGAATTATTTGCCGTGGCCGGCGCCCAATACAACTGGCAGACACACCTGGGGTCGGAACTTGTGACCTGCTATGCCGGTTGCCCAAGCATGGAACAGCGCAGCGCAAGCCCAGTGACGATCGTCGACAGCCAGCTGACCGGCGTGAACGCGTCGATCGAAGTGAGCAGCGACGCGTTCGGACATAACGAGGCGATCCCGCCGCAGTACACGGCTGATGGCCAAGGGTTGTCGCCGTCGCTCAAGTGGCGCGGCGTGCCGATGAATGCCGAAGCAGTAGTGGTGCTGGTCGAGGATGCCGACAGTGCAACACCGCGGCCGCTGGTGCATGCGATCGTGTGGGACCTGCCGGGCAGCGATGCATCACTCCCGGAAGGCACTCTGCCCGACCAGCGCTGCGCGGCGAACGATACGCTGTCCGCCACCTGGCTACCGCCCGATCCGCCGCCGGGAAAAGGTGTGCATCGCTATGTCTTCCAGGTGTTCGCGCTGGATGTCGTGCCGCGCTTCGAGTCGCGCCCAGGCCGCGCCGAGCTGCTAGACAAGATCAAAGGGCACGTGATCGCGAAGGGTTTGCTCATCGGCACCTACGCGCGCGGTTAGCGCGCACGCCGATCGCAAAAAAAAAGCGCCGGACCATCGTCCGGCGCCGGTCGCTCCAAAATCTGCAGCCGACTCTATTCGCGCGTGCGCGACACGGTCTCGGTCGGCGCCGTAGCCTCGTCGACGTAGCGGAAGCGCACCACGCCGTACAGCATCTCGTCCCAGGTCTGCTGGCCCCACGGCACTTCGCGGTTCGGGTCGGGGTTCGCCTTGTTCTGGCTGGAGTTGTCCCACGTCGTGCTGTGCGTGACCTTCGTGCCGGCCGGCAGCCGCTTCGGCGCCGTCAGCTCGTACGTCGTCTGCCAGTTGAAGTCGTAGTGCGGCACCGACAGCAGCGTTTCCTGCGTGCCGTCCGGATACGTCGCGATGAAGTTCGACGCCGTGCCGCGGAAATGCGAGTGCGGCAGCAAGCTGTACACGATCACGTCGCGATCGAACGTTCGTGAGGCGGACTCGGTGTGCGCCTTCGTGTTCGGCGGGATCTTCAGCGTGGGCTTCGCCATCACGGCACTGCGGAACTGGTGGGGCGGGGCGTCCTTGCGGAAGTACAGGCCCATGCGGCTCACGTCGCGCGCCTGCTTGCCCGTCGCGGTGTAGTGCATCTGGAAGAAGAACTTCGCGCCCTTCTTCATCAGCACGCCGGTCTCCGTCGGCAGCACCATCGGGCCCGCGCCCGGCACGTAGCCGCCGAGGCTGCCGCCGTCGCGAATGCCGGCACCGTCCACGCCCATCGTGGCGATGATGTGATGGAGCACCGTGCGATCGCCCGGCAGGAAGTCGACAGCGCGCACCCACACGTCGTGATCGAGCGGGTTCGCGACACTCGGCATCTGATACGGAATCGTGCCGGTCGCCGGCACGTCGAACGCCGGAATCTCGACGATCAGATCGGGCTCGCCGAGCGACCATTCCGGCCACGTGCGCTTCAGCTCGGCCAGTGGATCGCCGCCGCTGCCGCGCGGCGAGCCGGCTTCGATCCAGTGCACCAGCGTCTTGACCTCGTCCTTCGACAACGAGCGGTCATTCGAGAACGCCTGGTAGTGCGGATCTGCATGCCACGGCGGCATGCGCTCGGTGCGCACGACTTCGCGGATCATCGGCGCGAAACCTTTGACCATGTCGTAGCTCGACATCTGCCACGGACCGATTCCGCCCTGGCGGTGGCACGTGACGCAGTTGTCGATCAACATCGGCGCGATCGTCTTGGAGTAAGAGATCTTCGCGTGTGCTGCCTTCTTGTCGCGCTCGGGCATCGCGATGGCGCAGTTCCTGTTTGCGGTTGGCATGTCGACCTTCGCGGTCTTTACAGCCTGCCCGTTCACGAGCGCCTCGACGGCGGAGCCGGCATTCGACACCGGACCGCGATACGCGAGCTTCCAACCCTGCGGATTGATCACGAGTACTTCGCCGTTGCGGCGCAGATCGAGCGCCTCGCCGATCAGCTGCGTCTCGTCGATGAGAATGGGCATGTCGATGCCAGCCGCCGCGGCTTCCTTGACGATCGCTGCCGTCTCGTCGATGAGAATGGGCATGTCGATGCCCGCCGCCGCGGCTTCCTTGACGATCGCTGCCGACGTGTCGGGCAGATTCGAATCGATCATCAGGACTTCGACGCCTTGCGTGCGGTACTGATCGCGCAACGCCTTCATGCCCGGCACGGAGTCGCGCGAAGCTGCGCAACCGTTGCCTTGTGCCATGAGCACGACGGCCTTCATGTCCGAGAGGTAGTAGAGCTCGCGCGAGCCGCCCTGGTGATCGAGCAGGCGGAAGTTGTCGACCGTCTCGCCGGGGCTCAGTGCGAAGGCGAATCTCGCTGCGCAGAACGTGGCGGCGGCGACGATGAGTTTCGAACGGGTATTCATACAGTTGCAGCCTGCTGCTTCGGATGCGGGCAGTCTGCGACGGTGGTCGGGTCCAGTCCATCGCGCAGCCGCGGTTTTAGTGCAAAGAAACGTATCGATCGGTGTCGATTCCATAACCCGTCGCACGTCGCTATCCCGAGCTTTCCATAGCCAGCTAGAGGAACCGACCATGAGCGACCTGCAGATCATCGGCGCGCCGGCCAGCAACTTCGTCTGGGTGACGCGCATCGCCTGCGCCGAGAAGGGCGTGCCGTATACGTTCGTCCCGACCCTGCCGCACACCCCGGAGGTTCGTGCGATCCATCCGTTTGGCA
>Ga0209382_10000744_pt1 | contig 52556 bp, 58 predicted proteins | sample SoiMetdeltSBSDD5_FD_187599 | JGI IMG/M metagenome (GOLD analysis project Ga0209382, IMG submission 187599) | Bulk soil microbial communities from a Populus tree surrounding site in Tennessee, USA - Soil MetaG P. deltoides SBSDD5 (SPAdes) (version 2) | ecosystem: Environmental > Terrestrial >...
CCGTCCCGCTCGCCGACCTCATGGCCGCCCTGGACCGCCGCCAACCACAGGTTGGATGACGCGATGCAACAGTTGCCCCCGATTTCATGAAATCTATTGCATGTTTCTGAGTTCAGGTGTATGTTGCTGGAAGACGTCCGATGTGGCCGCCGCAAGGCGGTCACATCGAGCGGCAGAAAGGAGTGATCATGGAGTTCTTCCTCGTGGTGCTTGCCGTCATCTTGGGCTTGGGCCTCCTGTACCGCTGGACGCGGACACGGACCGCCCACTGATCCACAGCCATCTCGTCGCAGCACTTGGGAGGGTCGCCGCCTCGGGCGGGTGGATCTCACCACCACCACCACTAGCGACACCCCGACGCCTCTTCCGAGTTCGAACCGGAGGAGGCGTCATGCGTTTTGAAGCCCCAGCCCCTCGTGACAACCGCTACCGGCTGATGTTCGAGGGTGACCACACGCTCCGTCCGGCAACCCCACCCGACTGGTGGCAGGGGCGGCGCGTTCGGGGTGTTCCGCTCGGTCGACAACCGGCGTCCAACGACGTCGCCCACCGCCGTCGCATCGGCGACACCACCTGACGAGCACTGCCCAAGCTCGACGCTGAGCTCGTGCTTACGGCGTGGTGGGCGGGGGTGGGTCGAGGGTGGAGGCGGCGAGAGAGCCGTCGATGACGTTGTCGGCGACATCGACGAGGCGGAGGTTGTGGTTGCGGGCGTGGTTCCGCAGGGTGGCGAAGGCGGTTTCGACGTCGATGTCGAGGCGTTCGGCGAGCATGCCTTTGGCTTGCTCGATGACGATGCGGCTGTTGAGGGCGTGGTCGAGTTGCTCGTTGAGCAGCTGAGCCTCGTGGGTGGCGCGGTGTTGCAAGATGGCGATGGTGGCGACGTCGGCCATGGCCTGGGCAGCGTGGAGGTCGGCTTGGCGCAGGTCGCCTGCGTGGACGTGGAACAGGTTGAGCGCGCCGATCACGGTGCCACGGAGTCGCATGGGTAGGGCGTGGACGGTGCGGAAGCCGGCGGCGAGGGCTTCCGGCGCGAAGCGGGGCCATCGGTCGTTGGCGGTGGCGAGGTCCTGGTTCAGGACGGGCTGGCCGGTGCGGTAGCAGTCCAGGCAGGGGCCTTCCTGGGCTTGGATCTCGAACAGCTCGAGGATGCGCATGGTCTCGCTGGATGAGGCCATGACCCGTAGGTGGCCTTCGGGTGCGGCGAGCATGAGCCCGGCGGCTCCGACGTCGAGCACGTCGATGCAGCCGTCGGTGAGCACCGTGAGGATGTCGACCACGTCGAAGTCGGCCACGAGCGTGTCGGCCAACTCGACGAGCGTCTTGGCGAGAGTGGCTTCTCTGGACATCGGCCCTCCGGTCACCTCGACCTCGACGGTTCCGCCGTTGCCGGCCGAGGAACGTGGCTCCGGTGTCATGTTAGATGCCACCTGGGGCATGGGTTGACAGGCTGGAAAGGCGTCACGGTCCGGGGTCCTCGTTGTCGGGAAGGTCGCTGAAGCGAAGTCGTCTGGCCACGACGGCCTTGGCCACGTCGGTGAGCGGGAGGTCGTTGCCGAAGGCGTGGGCTCGGAGCCGGATGAGCGCGTCGGTCACGCTGGTGTCGAGCTGAGCGGCAACCATGCCCGCGGCCTGGTGGACCACGTAGTGGAGCTCGGCACCCGCCACGAGCGCGGCGGCGAGCGCTCCGGCCGGGGCGTCCGCTTGGAGGACGAGGACGGCCTGGGCGGAGACATCGGCCATCACCAGGGCGTCGGCGTGCTCGTCGTCGCTGAGCGGGCCGGACCGGTCGCGGTAGAGGTTGAGGGCGCCGAGGCGAACCGCACCGACCCGGAGAGGGAACCCGAAGATGGCCCGCACCCCGGCGTCGAGGGCTGGTCCGGCGAAGGCGAGCCAGCGGGGGGTGCGGGGGTCGGCCAGGTCGGGTTCGAGCACCGCTCGATCCCGGGCGAACGCGTCGACGCACGGGCCCTCCCCCAGTGCGTACTGCAGGTCCTCGATCAGGGCGCTGATGTCGTTGGAGGTGCACAGTGAGCCTCGGGGCAGGTCGCCGGCCATGAGCATGATCCCCGCGCCGCTCATCCCGGTGACCTCGGCCGAGACCTCGCACAGGCGTTTCGTGCTCAGGTCGGAAGCCGTGCTTCCGACGAGTCGGGACAAGATCCGCAGGCGCCGCTCCCCCGCCACCACTCAATGAGCTCCGGGACCGACACCCGCTGTCACGAGGTGCTCGGGCCGGCGGTCGTCACCATCCGACGACACCGGCGCAGGCACCGGGACCCACGTGCGCAGCGCATCGGCTGACCCGGCGAAGGGGGTGGCGTCAGCGGTGATGAGAAGGTCGGTATCGCCGCACAGCTCGAGCAGCCGACGGACGCAGCGTGGCGGGGATCGCAGCACCAGACACGGCTCCCGCGCGTGGAGCAGTTCCCGTGCCCGGCAGAGGACGCCGAGGGTCACGGCCCCCATGTACTCCACCTGGGTCAAGTCGACCACGACGTCGACGTCGTCCAGCGTGATCGCGTGGGCGAGCGCTGCTGACAGCTCCCCAACCGTTGACAGGTCGTGTTCGCCACCCAGCCAGACCACGACACCGGTGATGTCGTGGGCGGGAACGCTCCCGCCGTCACGAGCGACGGTCACGGACAAGGATCCGATGGGAGCCATGGCACTCTCCTGGTTCCAGTCGTAGAGACTGACGCGCTACCAGGGTCCGGAGCACCGCTCCCGAGCCGGCAGAGCCGGCCCGACACGTTGGGCTCTTGTCGTGTCACCTCTCACCGTACACCCGTGCACAAGCGTGCAATCGACCAGGCAGCCGACAACGTCCACGCCACCGGGCACGACGATGCCAGGTACGCTTCGAGTGTCCGGTCGCTCGAATCGTGGGCCACCGGACCGCCGCTCCAGACCCTGGTGGCGTCTCACCGAGACGAAGGGGGATGCGGCGATGGCAGTCACACCCGAGGAACCGGACACCCAGGATTCCGTCCCGCCGCCGGGGAGCGCAGGTGAGGGAGTGGAGCCTGAGGCGTCGAGCGCCGGGAGCGACCCCTCAACCTCCACCACCGACACCGACGAGCCGGCCCGGAACATGATCCCCGCTCGGCCACGGCGCCGCACCAAGCTCGAACGAGGCTCGATGCGAGTGCTCGCCACGGGCGGGATCATCGGCCTCGCCACGATCCTGGGCGCCGTGCTCGTGAGCCAAGACGTCGCCGGCTGGATCGTGGGACTGACCGTCGGGCTCACCTCGGTGATCCTCGCCGCCCTCCTGTGGTCGTCCCGGCAGCTGTAGCGCCGCGGGACGCGACTCCGACGAGGACGCCGGCCCTACACGTCGGGATGCCGACCGTGTGATCGGCGGTGGGCTACCCGGTAGCCGATCAGCAACGCCGAGTTCGCAGCGAACAACCACAGGCCCAGCAGCACCACCGCAGCAAGCGCATCCGACCCGTACCGGCGCTCGAAGTTCGCTCCGAACCGCAGGTACGCCACATAGGCCACCGACAGCACCGAGATGCCGCCTGCCGCGAGGAGCGCACCGTGGATCGTCGAGCGCCAGTCGAGCGGGCTACTGGGGAACACCCTGTAGACGAAGGTGACGGTCAGGAACGTCGCACCCAACCCGAACACGAGGCCAACCCCGAACCCGCCGACCAGTTCCACAGGTGTGTCCCCGAACGCGGCGACCCCGGCGTAGCTCGCGAGGAGGCTGGCCAGGACCAGGACAGGCACAACGCCCACCAGCGCCAGCGCCGCGCCTCGGCGTCGGAGGCCGGTGGTGTCGCGGGCGCCCGCGACCCGATCGAGCACCCGTGCCAGCGCGGACCCATAGGCGGTCGCGGGCCACAAGGCCGCGAGCAGCGCTACCAGACCAAGCCCGGTCCCGAGGTCCGCGACCCGTTCGAGCGCCCGGTCGGCACCGAGCGCCTCGGGGCTGAACCGGGCCAACTCGCCAGCCGCGTCATGGATCTGCTCAGAACCGACCACCAGGCTCGTGACCCACAGAGCCACCACGACCAACGGGGCGACCGACACGAGCCCGTAGAAGGCGAGCGCCGCCGCGTAGAGGAACAGGTCATCCGACCGTGCCGCGGCGAACGCGGCGCGGGCCCGGCGGATCCGCCGAAGTGCGGACCACTCGGTCCAGTTGCGAACGATGCTGCCTCCTCGCTGACATCCGCCACCTTCGCCGGGAACCGAGGAATCTAGGGGACTAGAGCGGTCCGGGTCGGAGGTACCCTCACTTGACCAATCGTTCGCGTTGCTCCGGCCCCCGGTAGCGCACCCGAAGGGGTGAGCCGGTGAGCGCCATGAGCGACGCAACTACTGAGCAGCTGACAGGACACCTGTCCGGCACCGTCCCCCGGGCCGTTCCCAGCGCCAAACCTCACCCGGTCAACTGGCGGACCTCCGCGCCCTTCCTCCTCTGCCACCTGATCCCTCTGCTGGCGATCGTCACCGGCGTGCACCTAGTGGACCTCGTCCTGCTCGGCGTGCTCTATGTGGCACGAGTGTTCTTCATCACCGCGGGCTACCACCGCTACCTCTCCCACCGCGCCTTCCGCACCGGGCGCGTCACCCAGTTCGTCCTCGCCTTCGGCGGCCTCACCGCCATGCAGAAGGGCCCCCTCTGGTGGGCCAGCTGGCACCGCCAACACCACCGCTACACCGACACCACCCGCGACCCGCACTCACCCAAGCACGGCTTCTGGTGGAGCCACATCGGCTGGATCCTCTCCGGCCGCTACCGCACCACCGACCTCGACATCGTCCGCGATCTCGCCCGCTACCCGGAGCTGCGCTTCCTCGACCGCCACGACTGGATCGGCCCCGTTGCCCTCGGCACGACCAGCTACCTGATCGCCGGCTGGAGCGGCCTCGTCATCGGCTTCTTCGGCTCCACCGTGCTCGTCTGGCACGCCACGTTCTCCGTCAACTCCTTCACCCACATGTTCGGCAGACGCCGCTACGCAACCGACGACACCAGCCGCAACCTCGCCGCCGTCGCCCTCCTCACCCTCGGCGAGGGCTGGCACAACAACCACCACCATCACCCCCGCTCGGCTCGACAAGGCGTGCCCTGGTGGGAGCTCGACCTCACCTACACCGTCCTCCACGCCCTCGCCGCCCTGAGCATCCTGCGCGACCTCCAACGTCCGACACCAGCGGCCCTGGGCAGCCGACGGGTCAATCCGCCCGACCCCTCAACTGCTGGGCGGTGACCGCCGGTCGAGGTTGCCGCGTCGACCGGCGGGGAAGGCCCCTGGCGTGCAGATCGAAGGCGGCCTAGGACCGGCTCTCACCGCACTAGCGTCCCGCTCCACCGAGACCCCGGGCGGGGAACACACAGCAAGGGGAACCCCGATGGCCGTCACCACAGCCCGCGTCAGCATCTCCTGGGTCGTCCTGGCCTGGATCATCATCGGCGTCGTCGTCGCCATCGCCAACGACTACGGCCGGAGCCTCGACACCGGCTCGCAGATCGCCACCTTCATCCTCGCCGTCATCCTCTGGCCCGTCCTCGCCGTCGGCGGCAACGTCGCCATCACCTTCTAGACCCGAATGCCCTCGCCGACGGCGGGGGCTCGTCGAGGCGTTCAGGGCGGGCGTGCGTAGTCAGCGCCCGACGGCCCCTCAGGTCGCGAGCTTGTAGCGGGCGTACACCTCAACCCGCTCGAGAAAACCCGGGCTTCGACGGAACCTGTCGCTCAGGTCTGCGTAATCGGAGCCCTGCTCCCGCCAGCGCAGCACACGCCGCTCTATCGGTCGGAGCCCACCGGCATCGGACGCACTGCGCCCGCTACGGGGCACGCCGGTCAGACGCCGGACCTGTGCGACCCACTCCTCGCCCCGCCCGAAACGACGACCGATCTCGGCATCGTCCAACCCGGTCTCGACCCACCGCAGGACCCGCCGCTCAACCGGGCGCAATCCCGCAGGCTTTACCGACCTCATGTCCTGCTGCGCCATCGGGCCACGTTATCGGCGGTCCCCCGCGTCCGCCCGCACACCGCCTCGAGCGATGCGTTCTGCCACGTGAAGGTTGCACGACGATCGTGGGGCGGTCGTCTGCTCCTCGGAGACAGGTGGGAGACAGCTGGTGTTCCGCCGTGAGCGATGCGCTCGCGACGGCATCCACCTTGGAGGTGGCAGAAATGATCGGTTTCATCATTGCCATGTTGGTCATCGGTGTCGTCGCCGGGTACCTCGGGCGACTGCTCGTCCCCGGCCGGCAGCCCATGTCCGTGGTCCAGACCATCGTGTTCGGGATCGTCGGCTCGTTCGTCGGCGGCTTCCTCGGCTACGTGCTCTTCGACAAGGACATCAAGGACGGAGCGCTGCAGACGTCAGGCATCGTCGGCGCCGTCATCGGCACCATGATCGTCCTCGTGCTCTACAGCGCCAGAGGCCATGGACGCACCTCCCGCGCCTGACCGCGCGCCGCCGTCGGCGACCGTGGTGGTCGTGGGTCGGTCCCCCGAGAAGATGCGAGAGGCCACCGCTGTCCTGGAGGCGAGTGGCTTCACGGTGATCGGGGTCTTCAGCGACGGCGAGGCCCGGCGTGCCATCGCTGATCAAGAGCGTCTGCTGGCGGTCGTCGCCGGCGGGTCGGTGTCGCCTGAGGCCCGCGAGCGGCTGCGCGCCGCCGCGGCCCCACGCGGCGCCGTGATCATCGACGCCAACATCGGGCACGGTGACCCCGCGGACCACTTCCGGTCCGTGGTCCTCCCCCAACTCGTCACCGCCCGCACCGCTCAGGCCGCCGATCACGCCTAGGGAGAGACGATGCCGTCCACGATCAGCGCGCACATCGTCGTCCGCGATCCCGAACGCGCCGTCGGCTGGTATGCGGAGGTCTTCGGGGCCGAGGAGCGCAGCCGCATCCCGCTGCCCGCCGGCAGGGTCATGACCATCGAGGTCGCGATCGGCGAGTCGACCGTCATGGTCGCCGACGAGTTCCCCGACGCCGGCATCGTCTCGCCGCTGACCCTCGGCGGCACCTACGCCGCACTGGTCGTCGCCACCGACGACGCCGACGCCATCTGGAACCGAGCGATCGAGGCCGGCGCCGAGGTGTTCCACCCGATCGGCGACACCTTCTGGGGCGAGCGCTTCGGCCAGTTCATCGACCCCTTCGGACACCGCTGGGGCGTCGCACAACACCTCCGCGACGTCCCCCACGACGAGATCGTCGCCGCCGCCGCTGAAGCCTTCGGCGGAGCTCCCTCCCCAGAGCCATGATGACGACCCTGGTCCCTGTCCCGCAGCCTGACATCGGTCTCGTCTGGAGGTAGCTCGGTGAAGATCGTCGCCCATCGCGGTGCATCGAGGGTGGCTCCGGAGAACACGATGGCTGCGTTCCGCCTCGCCCGGGACCATGGCGCCGACGGCATCGAGCTGGACGTCCAGGAGACGGTGGACGGTGAGCTGGTGGTCATCCACGATTTCGCAGTGGACCGGACCACCGATGGCACCGGCCAGGTCGTCGACCTGACCGCTGCGGCGGTCGCGCAGCTCGACGCCGGGGGCTGGTTCTCCGACTCGTTCGCCGGCGAGCCGGTGCCCCGGCTGTCCGAGGTCCTCGCGCTCGACGCGCTCGAGCTCGAGGTCGAGCTGAAGGCCTTCAGCCGAGACTTCATGGCTCGCACCGTGAAAGCCGTCGAGGAGGCCGCGGCCCTCGACCGGACCGAGTTCACCTCGTGGAACACGCCCATGTTGATGGCCCTCAGACAGGACTTCCCCGGTGCACGCATCGGCATCTTCTCGCCGCGTCGCGGTGCCTGGATGATCGACTCGGTCTTCGAACGCACAATCCTCGGCCTCGCCGAGTACGTCCCCGCCGCAGTCGTCCACGTGCACGCAGCCGATGTCACGGCGTCGATCGTGGGCGAGCTCCATGATCGTGGTCACCTCGTGCTCGCCAACGACGCCAAGTCCGCCGACGAGATCCGCCGGGCCATCGACTGCGGCGCCGACCGCCTCACGACCGACGACCCAGCGAAAGCGGTGGGCGTTCGCTCCGAGACCCGCAGATGACAGACACCGCCACGAGCCGCTAGGACAGCGGCGCCGCGGCAAAGACACCTGACCTGGTCATTTCTCTTGTCCGTAGTGGGTCGGTCGGTCCTCCGACGCGACCTCCCACTCACGTTTGGGCGGCAGGTCAGCTGGGCTTTGTGGGTCAGCGGGTCGGCGTGGCGGGGGCATCTCGTGACGTTTCAGGCGGTTGGGGTAATGGTTGGTGCGCCGGCGGTCGCCGGCACCCTCGGAAGGCGCGGCGGACCGGAGAGGGAATGACCCATGCACCTGCACCATCGGTTCGCTCGGATGCTGACGGTCGCCGGCCTGGCGTTCGCAGCCGTCGCGACACCCACCCTGGCTTACGCCGGGACTTCTGCACCGTCCGGGCAAGCGCTCAGAGCGCTGGCGCAACGGGCGATCGGGCCACAGGCCGCAGGCCAGGTAGTGGTCCCCGGCAACGCGACCTGCGCGCAGGTCGCTCCAGGCACGACCGAGTTCAAGGTCGAACCGGTGACCGGCGGCATCAAGAGCGACGGCACCCTGACCGTGACACTCGTCCTGCTCGACACCGCCCAAGGCCCCACGTTCAGCTGGACCTCGAACATCGGCGTCGATGCCGTCATCGTGAAGGGCGGCAATGACTCCAACGTCTACATCTACAACCCCGAGAGCCTCGGCGACACCGGCCTCCACGCCCCGCTCAACCCGGCGAACGACAAGTACTTCGGCCTGAGCCACATCTCGTTCTGCTACGACACCGGCGGCGGCACCACAACCACATCGACGACCACGTCGACAACGACATCGACCACCACGTCGACAACCTCGACGTCGACCACCACGACGACCCAACCGACAACCACCACGACGTCGACGACCACGACGACGACTCAACCCACGACCACGACCACCCAGCCGACGACTACGACCACCAAGCCCACCACGACCACGACGTCGACGACACCGACCACTCAGCCGTCCACGACGACGACGTCGACCACGGCCCCGCCAACCACCAAGCCGCCGACGACCAGCCCGCCGACGACGCCACCACCCACGAGCGCCGCCCCGGGTCCGTTCGTCACCCGCGCCGTGCCCAGCGGCCTGGCTCGCACCGGCACTGACACCACTGCCTACATCGGCGTCGGCATCGCCCTTCTCGCACTGGGCGCCGGGCTGACGTTCGCGGCCCGCAAAGCCACCAGCTGATCCGCCGCATGGATGACGACCCCGCCGGGGGGATCCCCCTCCCCCTCGGCGGGGTCCGGCCGCGTCGTTGATGACCGGGAGCGAGCATCCGGAACACTGCAGCCCTGGAGATCGCGGACCGAGCGAGCGGGAAGCCTCCGGCGAGGAAGGCAGCGGGCACGGCCCGCGATCTCCAGTCTGTGTCGGTGGCAGGTCACGGCGGACCCCTCAGCGTGATCGCCTCAGCAACGCGCAGAGGTACGCCGACCTCGGCCGCGGTGCCTGGCGCGCGAGTCGCAGGGACAAGTTCGTCGGCGGGCCAGCTCCTGCGAACCACGAAAGGTAGCATCGATGTCACTCTGAGCGCGAGTGAGGTGGCCCATGCGGATCGACGACTTCGAGGCGATCTTCCGCCAGAAGCACAGCTCGGCCGGCCCCCACACGCTCGACTCGCCGATCCGCTACGAGGTCTGGCGGGCCTACGCCGAGCGCGACGGCGGCCCCGTCGACATACTGCTCGAGCCCTCGGCCGAAGCTGGACCGGCGCTGCTGACGGCGCTGGGTCGAGCCTGCGTGCAGCACGGCGTCAGGCTCAAGGACGCGCAGCCGGCGATGGTCAGCACCCTCATCGCCGTCGAGCTGCCCTTCGACGCCTTCCTCGAGATCGTCGTCTCGTTGACGCCCTGGCGGGACATCGTGTTCGTCGGCCGCACCATGGGAAGGCAGGAGCTGCAGGCCGAGCTGGTGCAGGCCCTCCAGGCCGAGAAGGCCGGAGCGAGCGCCACCGAGCGGAAGATGGACCTGCCCCCGGAGGTGGACCAGATGCTGGCGGGGAGCCGCCAAGACTTCATCGACCGGTTCCGGTGGTTCTGCCTGCTGGTCGTGCGCATCGGCTACCTCGACGGGGACGACCGGTCGCTCGAGGACTTCGTCGGTGATCCCGACCCGGAGCTGGTCACGTGGCTGGCGGAGCGGTTCGGGGAGGCCGACGAGCCTCAGGGGGACGTCAAGGTTCGGGCGGTCTCCCGCAACCGAGAGGCGACGGGCGCCGTGCACGTGTCCCGCAACACGGTGAAGGCCGATGCCGCGGCGCGGGTGTTCGACCTCACCTGCGCCGAGATCGGCTGGGCGGTGCTCGACAGCGGCATCGACGCCCGCCATCGGGCGTTCCGCGAGCTCGACGAGCACGGCCGACCGTTCGCCCACGTGGTCGAGCTGGAGACGATGGCGGCCGGCTACCGGCGCTACGTCAACCGCACCCGCGTCGAGAACACCTTCGACCTCACCAAGGCCCGGGAGACGTTCGCCGGCTCCAGCATCGCCGCCCTCGAGTCCATGCGGCTGGAGGAGCGCCTGCTGGCGCAGAAGATCGACCTCTTTCCCCCGAAGGCGTACGTCCCTCCGGAGAACGACCACGGCACCCACGTGGCCGGGATCCTGGCCGCCGACTGGCGGGAGGTCAGCGAGGACGGGAACAACGAGGGCGAGCTGGTCACGCGCATGCAGGGCATCTGCCCCGACCTGCGGCTGTGGGACCTGAGAGTCCTCGACGGGCACGGTCGGGGGGACGAGTTCAGCGTCGTCGCCGGGCTGCGGCTGGTGCAGGCGATCAACCGACGGGCCGGCCGGCGGATCATCCATGGGGTCAACCTGAGCATCTCGATCGCTCACCACGTCGCCAACTACGCGTGCGGCTGGACACCGGTGTGCAACGCCTGCAACGACCTGGTCGACTCGGGCGTGGTCGTGGTGACGGCGGCCGGCAACACCGGCTTCGTCGACCCCGACGGCTCTCGCCGGTCCGACGGCACCGGCTACCACTCGGTCTCGATCACCGACCCGGGCAATGCCGAGCACGTCATCACCGTCGGGGCGACCCACGCGTCACTCCCCCACCGCTACGGCACCAGCTACTTCTCGGCTCGAGGCCCGACGGCCGACGGGCGCCGCAAGCCCGACCTGTTGGCCCCCGGAGAGGGGATCACCGGCCCGATCCCGCTGGTCCAGGGCGAGCTGAACGACTCGAAGTCCTACGACGGCACCAGCCAGGCCGCACCGCACGTCAGCGGGGCGGCCGCCCTGCTGCTGGCCCGCTACCCCGAACTGCGGGGCGACCCCCAGCGGGTGAAGCAGATCCTCACCGCCACCGCCTCGGACCTCGGGCGCGAGCCGTACTTCCAGGGCGGCGGGCTGGTCGACATCCTGCGGGCGCTCCAATCCCAATGACCTCAGACGAGGAGACGGCCCCATGCCGGTGTTCACCCTCGAAGCCTTGGACGCCAACTCGGGCGATGCCCTGCTCGTGCACTACGGGACGGCAGCCAACCCGAAGCTGATGGTCGTCGACGGCGGCTTCAGCGGCACCTATCGCAACCGGATGAAGCCGCGGCTCGCCGAGCTGAAGCGGGCCGCGGGCGACCCCGAGTCGCTGCCCATCGACCACGTGGTGGTCAGCCACCTCGACGGCGACCACATCACAGGCGTCCTCAAGATGTTCGAAGAGCTGGAGGACGCCCACGACCAGGGGCTGGCGCTCCCGTTCAAGGTCGAGCACCTCTGGCACAACTCGTTCGCCGACGCCCTGGACGCCATCGCCGGCCCCACGGGCCTCCCGGTCGCACCCGACGACCTGGCGGCGGAATCCGATGCGGTTGCGGCCTCGGTGCCTCAGGCCCGGGCGCTCCGCGACATCGCCGACAAGCTCGGGCTCGACGGGAACGACCCCTTCGACGGCCTGGTCATCGGCCCCGAGGAGGTCGACCTCGGCCACGGTCTGGGGGCGCTCGTCGTGGGCCCGGACAGCGAGCGCCTCGAAGACCTGCAAGAGGAGTGGGAAGAAGACGTCAGGGACCGGGTCGAAGCCGGCGACCTCGGCGATGCGGTGGTCGCCTCGTTCACCGACACGTCGGTGCCCAACCTGTCGAGCATCGTCCTGCTGCTGCGATTCGACGGGCACACCATGCTGCTCACGGGCGACGGCCGGGGCGACCACACGCTGGCCGGCCTGCAGGAGGCAGGCGTGCTGGACGCCAACGGGAACTGCCACGTCGACGTGCTCAAGGTGCCCCACCACGGCAGCGACCACAACGTCGACCGCGAGTACTTCGAGCGGATCACGGCCGACCACTACGTCATCTCGGGCAACGGCCACGACGACAACCCCTCGGCGCAGACGCTGGAGTGGATCACCTCGACGCAGGGCAACCGCCCGTACACGATCCACCTCACCTACCCCCACCATCGCGAGGTGCTCGACGCCGACCAGGCCGCCAACGCCGGCCGCCGCTATCAGGTGGTGATCCGCCCCACGGCGCAGACATCGTTGCGGGTGGACCTCGGCGACCCACCGCCGTAGAGCCTGCGCGGATAGGTCAGCCGGCCTCTATGTCGAGGGGTTCGACCTTGTCGCCGGGCGGCACGGGGTGGGGCCGGACGCTGGTGGCCTCAACCTGGTGATGGTCGTCGTCGTCATCGTCGTCGTCCGACCGGCGGGCAGGGGCGGGCACCTCGTACTCCACCTCCAGGCCGATGCGCGACACGAGGTCGGCAAGCTCGCCGGCGACGGCGTCCCGGCGGAACAGGATCAGGTCCTCGGGGCTCGTGGCGCTGCGGAGGAACCCGATCCCCTCTGCCTCGAGGAAGCTGCTGATGTAGCCGATCTGGGCCATGGGGTGCCTCCGGTCTAGGGGCGAAGCGGGAGCGAGTGGTCCGACGCCCAGTCGCGATCGAAGTGGGCCTGGAGCTGACGGACCAGGGTCGGGTGGGTGGCGTTGAGGCTGCTGCCGGCCGTCCCGTTGAAGTAGTCCCAGGTCATGTTGGAGGTGCCGACGTTGATCCGGCGGTCGGTCACGACGTACTTGGCGTGGTTCACCCGGGTGTGGCCCGGATACCGGGGGCGGGCCCGGGGCGTCGGGTCGGCGGCACCGTCGTCGGCGGGCTCCAGCGTCTCTCGCCAGCCCGGCACCCGGAAGCGCCGGATCTCGAACCGGTGGGCCAAGCGGTGGCCGAGCGCAGCCACTGCGGTGGTCTCGAGGGCGACCAGGAGCGGGGTGACGACCTGCGAGGTGTGGGCCCACTCGCTCACCAGGAGCCGCACGTGGGCCCGGTTGGTGACGGCGGCGCGCACCAGCGCGTCGGTCAGCACCGGCCACCACACGGGCCCGGGCCCGTCGTCACCGTCGGTGCCTTCGTCTTCGGCATCGTCGCGGTCCCGGTCGGCGGGCCTGGCCCGAGGCGGTCGGCGCAGGCTGATCGGCGCGAAGTCCATGACGCTCACGCACACCTGGTGGCCGGCGTCGAGGATGGTGGCGGCGAGGAGCTCCTCGTCGTAGGTGCGGCCGCCCCGGCAGAGCTCGCGGGGTGCGCCCGACAGGACGAGGTCGCCCTGCTCGTCGTTCAGCGCCACCCGCAGCGGGGCATCCCAGCGGGACAGGGCGTGGAGGTCGTCGCCGCCGAGGGGGTCGGACGGGTGGGCGCCGGTCCCGACGAGCGGTGACCAGGCCGGCACTCGGCGCTCGATGCGGCTCGCCGGATCGAAGACGACGGTCGTCTCGAGCGGGGCGGCCGCGAATCGCCACCAGGCCTCGAAGTAGCGCGTGACGTCGGCTGCCACCTCGGGCGAGTCCTCGACGACCAGGCCCAGCTCCTTCACCTGGGACAGCGACCGCCAGTCAGCGTTGGCGGAGCCCAGGTAGACCGATCTCCCGTCGAACACCCACAGCTTCTGGTGCATGATGCCGCCGCCGTACCAGGCGTCGAGGTCGACAGTTCGGACCTCGACGGCAGCGGGGTGGCCGGCCAGCAGCACCGCCGAGTCGGTCGGGCAGGGCGGGCCGTCGTCGCCGGGGGCTTCGCGGCCGAACCCGGGGCTCTGGAGGATCCGGAGCCGCACGCCCCTGGCCGCGGCCGCGTCGAGGGCGGCGAACAGTGCCGCGCCGTGCCCGGCCCCGAAGAGCTCGATCAGCTCCGACACCGTCCAGCCCGCGGTGTCCTCCTCGTCGCCGCTCGGCCGCAGCGACCAGTACAAGGCGGTCAGGTCGATCGTGGCCCGGGACGCGTCGACGAGGCGGACGAGGGCGTCGGCGGTCGCCTCCATCGGGGCACGTGGTGTCGCTCCGAGCGCCGGGTCGTCGAGCCCGAGGGGGAGGCTCTCGACCAGATGGGCACGAGCTCCATAGGCGATGCTCTGAGCCTATGCCCACGTTGAGCGTTCTTACCTCCACGATCCGTGGGTATGGTCCCGGCTACCCGGACAACTCGCCCGGGTGGAACGAGTCGGGAGCCGTACCGAATGGTCACGATGCGACTGACCTACTACCCCGACATCACTCAAGGGCAGACGGCGGAACGGGTGCGAGAGCAGGTTGAGGTCTTCGCGGCCGCCTTGGGTGAGCAGCTCGGCAGCGACCTCGGCACATCGGTGACGATCGAGGTGCCCGACGTGATGGACGTACCCGAGCAGTACGACGACATCGTCGCGGGGCGCTCGGCCCTGGGGCTGCTCAAGCCGGTGGCCTACGTCTTCGCCCACCGCCGCGACCCGCGGATCGTGCCCGCCTGCGTCGCCAACCGGCCCATCGACGGCGTGGTCGGCACGTTCTACTTCGGGCAGGTCTACACGCGACGCGACACCGGCATCACCTCGCTCGATCAACTCGACGAGAGCCGAGCCGGGCAGCTCACCATGGCCTACGGCGACCGGTTCTCGACCTCCAACTTCCTCATCCCGGCCAACGTCCTGCGCCAGCAGGCCGGCATCAACCCGTTCGTCTACTTCAAGCGGGTCGACTTCACCGGCGGCCACGACCTGGCCGCCGAGGCGGTCTACGAGGGCCGGGCCGACCTCGGCGCCGGCCACGACGGCGTGATCACGATCCTGGCCCAGACCCGGCCCGACGCCACCGAGCAGTTGGTCCGCCTGGGAAAGGAGAACATCCACAGCGACCCGGTGGTGGTGCACACCGGGGTGCTCCCGGAGCCCGTCACGCTGGAGAGCATCCAGGAGGCGTGCGTCAAGGTGGCGAAGACGCCCGAGGTGCAGGCGGCGCTGGACCTGTTCTGGGGGTGGGTCAAGGACCTCAGCCCCACCGTCCACGAGAACTACGCCTCGATCGAGGCCGCGCTCGCCGGGCTGCACCTCAGCGAGGCCGACCTCCTGCGATGACGCTGCCCGCAGTGCCCGAGCCCACCGACGCCTCGCGGTTCTGCTGCGCCCTCGCCGGCACCGACGCGGTGTCGGAGCGCCTGGCCCTCGCCGCCCTGCTCCACTCCCGGGAGCGCTTCGGCGACGACGTGGTCGACGGGCTGCTGGAAACGTTCGAGCAGGGCGGGGTGGAGGCGGTGCAGCAGCATCCGGACGTGGGCGCCGCCCGTGCGCTCACCTACTTCCTCTACACCGGCGTGCTGCGCTCCGCCTCCGGCGAGCCCGACCCCCGGCAGACCGAGATCGACGAGGCCGACTACTTCGAGTCCGTGCTGTGGCCCGTGGTCCAGGCCCACCCCCGGGCGCTGAGCGGCGGCTACTTCGGGCACTGGCACTACCCACCCGAGGAGGGCGACGGATCGGACGGCCGTGGTGCCTGACCCCGCGGCCGGAGGCGACGCCGTCGACGTCGCCGAGACCGCCGACGTGGTGGTCATCGGCGCCGGGGTGACCGGGGCGCTCGTGGCCTGGAAGCTGGCCGCAGCCGGCCGCCGGGTCGTGGTCCTCGAGGCCGGCCCCGAGCGCCTCGACCGTTCCGAGCTCGTCGGCGCCTTCGCCCGGTCGATCGGCAAGGGGTCGAGCGCGCCGTACCTGGGGACACCCGCCGACACCCAGGCTCCCAGCCCCAGCGAGTCCGACGGCGACGGCGGCCACTACGACCAAGCGGGCACCGACCCGTTCCTGAGCACCTACGAGCGGCTCGCCGGCGGCAGCACCTGGCACTGGCTGGGCAACGCCCCCCGCCTGGTGCCCAACGACTTCCGGCTGCGCTCCACCTACGGCGTCGGCGTCGACTGGCCCATCTCCTACGACGACCTCGAGCCCTGGTACGTCGAAGCCGAGCGCGAGCTGGGGGTGGCCGGCGACGCCGACGAATGGGACGGCGTCCTCGGCGCCTGGCGCTCCGCCCCGTTCCCGATGCCGCCGATCTGGCGCAGCGTCGGCGACAAGGTGGTGGCCGAGGCGCTCGACGGTCACGTGGCCGACGGCGCGCGGCTCCGGGTCCGGCGCTCGCCGCAAGCTCGCAACAGCGTGCCGTACCAAGGTCGTCCGCCCTGCGCCGGCAACTCGAGCTGCGTCCCGATCTGCCCCATCGGCGCCAAGTACGACGCCACCGTCCACCTCGACCAGGCCCGGCGGCTGCCGATGCCGGCCGAGATCCGGACCCGTTGCGTGGTCACCCGCCTGGTGCCCGACGGCGAGGGGCGGATCGTCCGGATCCGCTACGACCGTTGGTCCGAGGACGGCGAGCGGCGCACCCCCCACGAACTGGCCCCCGAGCTCGTGGTCCTGGCGGCCCACGCCATCGAGACCCCGCTCTTGCTGCTGGCGTCGGGCCTGGCCCGCCAGGGCCCCGTCGGCCTCCACCTCATGGACCACCCCCAGGGCTTCGGCGGCGCGATCCTGCCCCAGCCGGTGTTCCCCTTCCGGGGGCCACCGGTGATCTCCGGCATCGACGAGCTCCGCGACGGGGACCGACGGGCCGAGCGCGCCGCCTTCCGGATCTCGGTCGGCAACGACGGGTGGGGCCGGCTGGAGCCACCCGAGCAGACCGTCCACCACCGCATCTTCGACGACGGCCAGCTCGGGCCGGAGCTCAGCGCCGCTATCAACCACCGGGTCACCCGGATGCTGCGGATGAGCTTCTCCACCGAGATGCTTCCCGACCCCGGGAACCGGGTCGAGCTGGCCGGGCACGACGCGAAGGGCAACCCCCGCCCCCGGCTCCGCTTCACGGTGCCCGACTACAACCGGCGGTCGTTCGCCGAGGCCACGGCGCTGCTGGAGCGGCTGTTCGACCGACTCGGCGCCGTCGAGACCGCGTACTCGTACCCCGACACCCCGTACTACGGCGCCGGGCACATCATGGGCACCTGCCGGATGGGCACCGACGCCCGCACGTCGGTGGTCGACCACCTGGGTCGCGCCCACGAGCACCCCAACCTCTGGCTGGTGGGCGCAGCCCTGTTCCCCACCATCGGCACGGCCAACCCGACGCTCACCGCCGCGGCCCTGGCCCTGCGGACGGCCGACGCCATCGCCGGCGTTCCCGCCCGGCACGCCGCGGGGGCGTCGGCGTGAACGCCCGCGCCTCCCGGGCCCGGCTCCTGTCGCTGCTGTCGGAGGCTTGCGAGCTGGAGCACGCTCTGGCGTGTTCGTACCTCTACGCCGCGTTCAGCATCAAGCGCGACATCGCCGACGGGATCACCTGGGCCGAGCAGCAGCGGAACCGGCTGTGGGCCAGCCGGATCTACCACGTGGCCGCCCAGGAGATGCTCCACCTGGCGCAGGCCTGGAACCTCCTGGCTGCCGTGGGCGGGATGCCGTACTACGCCCGGCCGAACTTCCCACTCGCCGCCCGTCACTACCCCCTGAACGTGGCCCTGGTCCTGCGGCGCTTCGACCTCGCCACCCTCGACCGGTTCCTCTACTACGAGGCACCGGCGCACAACGATCCCCGCGCTCCCTACCGCCCTCTGCCGCCGGACGCGAGCTGGCCCATCGACGAGTCGTTCCCCTACGCGTCGGTCGGCGAGCTCTACGACGAGATCCGCCACGTCATCGGGCACATCGAAGAGCAGCGCCTGTTCCTGCGGCCCGGAGTCCGCCAGGCCGGTCCGCAGCTGGTCGACTTCGCCGACGTCATCCCGGTCGTCGGCCGAGCGTCGGCCTCCGCGGCCATCGACCGGATCACCCTGCAGGGCGAGGGCGTGACCGAGGACCGGGAGGACAGCCACTTCGGCGTGTTCCGGGCCATCCGCCGGGAGCTGACCGCCATCGAGGCGCAGCTGGGACCGGTACCGCCGGCCCATCCGGTGGCCGACAACCCGTACGTGCGGCGCCGCCGCGACCAGATCCCCGCCGCGGTGTTCCCGTCTGCTGGCGATGGGATCGAGACCACCGAGATCATCGACGAGCTGGCCGTGCTGGCCGTCGACCTGTTCGACGACATCTACGTGTCGATGCTGCAGGCGATGGCCTACGCCTTCGTCAACGTCGACGCCGACAGCCCGACCGTCGCCGCGCTCGCCCGGGCGTCGCTCGAGCTGATGACGACGGTCATCAAGCCACTCGGCGAGGCCATCTGCCAGCTGCCGAGCGGCCAACCCGGCGTCAACGCCGGCCCGACCTTCGCCCTGAGCCGTCACAGCTACCTGCCGGACGCGGGCGACGTCAGCCGGGTCGTCTACGGCGAGCGGCTCGTCGAGCTGGCCGGCCACGCCCACCTCCTGGCCGCCGCGGCTGGGGTCCACAACGTCCCCTGGCCGGCCCGGCGACAGCTGGAGGGGGCAGCAGGCAACGTGGCCCGCATCGCCGCGGACGTCACGACGTGTGCGGGGAGCCGCTCCTGACAGCACGGCCATCCGGATCGATGCGGTCGATCGAATGCGGGCGATTTCCTGCACAATGAGTGCTGTAATGGGATTGACATAGAGATTGGACGACGCGAGGGTGGTCGCCGCCGCCACAAGTGAGTGCCACTGTCCGCTCGGATGAGCGGGCACATAGGTGGAGGTGGTCGGGCGTGAAAGGCTCCGAGATCCAGGCTGGTACCCATGTCTGTGTCTTTCACGCAGGAGCTCGACAACGCCGGCAGCGACTGCTCGAGGTGGTTCGCGAAGGGTTCGAGTCAGGCGACCGCTGCATCTGCGTGGTACGCCCCGACGACGCGCTGGCGATCGTCGATCGGTTCAGCTCCGCCGGCTTGCACGGCGTCGGGGGCGTGGTGGCGATGCCGCCGGCGAGGGCCCGTGAGCTCGTGCGGGCGGAGGGCCGGGGTGTAGGTCTGCGAGCGGGGCATCCATCGGGTGGGACCCGGATCGTGACCGATCTGACCTGGCTGGCGCAGCGAGGTGGTCCGGCGATGCCGGAGCCCGAGCTCTCCCAGCTGGTCGCCAACGGTGAGCACCTCGCGGTGTGCCTCCGCGACCTGGAGAGCCTCGAGGCGAGGGAGCTGGTCGACCTGTGTCGTGCCCACTCCCGAGTCCACTTGGGACGGCGCCCCTTCGTGCCCGCTCGGATGGTGGGGGGATCTGCAGCAGCCAACCCGATCGGCTCCAGGGACCACATCTTCGCGGCGGCGGCACTCATGCCGTTGGCCGACGAGGCTCGGGAGGTGGGCGCACTGACCTCGATGATCGTCGGTGCCCTCGATCGTGCTCGGCTGTACGGGCTCGTCCTCAAGGACCAGCGGCACCAGCTCGGGCAGTGGCTGCTCGCGGTCGACGCGCATTCCGTGATCGATGCCGAGCTGCAGCAGCTCGGCTCGCTCGACGGCCCGATCACCTTGCCCGACGAACCGTGGAGCTGGGCCTTCTCGCTGCCAGGCCGCGGTGGGGCGATCGGACACCTCGTCGTAGGAGGTGACGAGGAGCCGTCGGCCGAGGTGTTCTTCGCCCTGCAGCTGGTGGCGCGCCAGGCCGGCGCTGCGCTGGCGCACCTTCGCACGGTCGAACGCAAGCGCACGCTGCGCCGTGAGCTCCAGCGGACCCGCACGACGCTTGCGAACACCGCAGAGCTGCTCGAGTGGAACACCGTGGCGAGGGAGCGCCTCCACCAAGTGGTGGTGGACCGGGGCGGACCGGACGGGATCGCTACCGCACTCCATGACATGACCGGCCAGACGATCGAGATCCACGACGTCGAGGGGCGCTCGTGGGCCTGTGCCGGGTCGGAGGGGGTCGATGCCGGGCGTGACCTGCGATCGGCCGAGCGCGAGGAGCTGCTTCGCCGTGCAACCCGGGCAGATCGTGCCTTCTGGCATGGGCGGGATCTCGTCGCGGTGGCTCGCGTCGGTGGCCAGGTGGTCGGACTCGTGCGCATGGTGGAGGCTGATCCCGAGCTCGGCGAGGGAGAGCTCGTGGCGCTCCAGGACGCCGCGGTGCTCGCCGGCCTCGAGATCGCACATCTTCGTGAGGTGGCGGAGATCGAGGTCCGGCTCGGCCGCGACCTCGTCAACGAGCTTCTCGATGGTCGCGACCCGAGAGCGCTGCTCGACCGGGCCCGGGCGCTCGGGAGCGTGCCCGAACACGACCACCGGGTGGTGCTGGTCGAGCCACGCGAATCGACCGACCTCGAGGAGTTCTTCCATGCAGTGCGGCGGGCCGCCCGCGATGTCGGCGCGGGTCCGTTGCTCACCACTCGGAGGGGGAGGGTCGTCGTGTTGGCCGATGAGGCCGTGCGGTGGGATCGGCTCCGGGCAGCAGTGGTCGCAGAACCTGGTGGCGGCGACTGCAGGATCGGTCTGGGTGGCAGCTGCAAGCGGCTGACGGGTGTGCCGGCGGCGCTGCGCCAGGCCCGGCTGGCGCTGCGCCTGTCCACTGTGGCCCGGGCCGACGACAGCGTGATCGACTTCGACCAACTCGGCATCTACCAGGTGCTCGCCGAGCTGGTCGAGGGGGGAAACGTCGAACGCTACGTCGAGGAGTGGCTCCAACCGCTGCAGCCGCTGCTCGACTACGACGATCGCCATCACTCGGAGCTCGTCGACACGCTGAGCGAGTTCGTCGAGTCAGGGGCTCGTCACGATCCCACAGCCAGGGCGTTGAAGGTCCACCGCAGCACGTTGAAGTACCGCCTGCAGCGCATCCGGGAGATCACTGGATGGGATCTGACCGATCCGGAGCACCTGTTCAGGCTCCAACTGGCCACCCGGGCGTTGAGGACGCTGTCCGCTCTGCGCCGTTGAGCCCGCGACCGCGGTGGCAGCATGGTGGTCGGGGCTGGGCGTAGCGCACGCAACCTGAAGGGAAGGCCATGGCCCTGAGCGACCACCACCTCCACGCTTCGATCGCCGTCTCCGACATCCAGCGAGCGGTCGCGTTCTACGAAGGCAAGCTCGGCCTGCAGGTGGTGCAGCGCGGCCCGAGCGCCCACATCACCGACGGCAGCCGCATCTATGGCTCCGGTGGCGGCCCCGCCCTGAACGTGTACCAATCCGACACCGCGGGGAAGTCACAGGCGACGCTGGCGGCCTGGTACGTCGACGACATCGACCAGATCGTCGACGAGCTCACTGCAGCAGGCGTCGAGTTCATCCGGTACGACGCCTTCGAGCCGGACGCCAAAGGCATCTCCCCACGAGCAGGGGGCGGCCGGATCGCCTGGTTCCGGGACCCCGACGGGAACATCCTCTCCGTCGAAGCCGATACCTAGCGTGGTCAGACGGTGTTGCGGCGGTTGAAGATGCTGTAGCCGCCGTATTGCCAGTGGCGCTGCACCTCAGTCCCAGCGCCAGTGGCCGACCAGGTCCCGGTAGAGCGGGGATGTCTCCAGCAGCAGTGGTTCGCTGTGCGGCCCGGCGATTGACGGCGCAGGGCGTCGGCCGGGCCGAGCCGGTCAGACGGCCGCGACGGCGTCGATCTCGACGAGGAACCGGGGGCCGAGGGCCGCGACGACGTGGACGGTGATGGCCGGGGGCGGGGCGCCGGGGGGCCACACCTCCTGGAAGGCGGCGAAGCCGTCGGCGAGGGGCTGGCCGTCGACGACGGCGATCTTCCAGTGGACGATGTCGGCGAGCGTCGCTCCTTCGGCTTCGAGGATGGTGCCGAGGTTGCGCAGGGCCTGGCGGGTCTGCTCGGCAAGGGTGTCGCCGACGACCTTGCCCTCGGCGTCGACGCCGTTCTGGCCGCCGATGTAGATCGTCTTGGCCGGTGCCTCGACGACCACCGCCTGGCTGAAGGCCGGATTGTTGTAGAGCCCGTCAGGGTTCAGGTGCCGCACTGTCATCGCCCCTCTCTAACAGCCAGGGTGCCGGAGTGGTCGGATAGCTGCAGGTCGACGATCACGCCGTGGCGGGGCAAGCCGGCCGTCCCGGTCTCGGCGATGGGGCAGGTCACCCCGTAGAGCTCCTCGGCCACGATCGCGCCGAGCACCACGATCGCGTCGGCATCGCCCATCACCAGAGCGACGGGGCCGGTACCGGTCCGGATGGCCTCGGCCAGGACGCTGGCGCTCGAGCTCGACCCCCGGACCGCCGGGAGCGCGACCACCGCACCGGTCAGGCACAGGCCGTGTTGAGGGTGGCGGACGTCGATGATCGTGCCGTCGGCGCCGAGCCCGCCCCAGAAGCTGAGCGGTTCGTCGAGCACGATCAGCGGGCCCGTGGCCGACCCGGGCACGACGCTGCGCACGGCGCGCATGCGGGCACCAGGCCCGCCGGCGCTAGCCCCAGAGGTCGCGGTCACGCCGCACCTCCCCCGCAACCGCCGACTCGACGCACTCGTCCAGCGATCCGAACACCACGTCGACGCCCAGGTTGGCCGGCGCGTACCAGGCCCACTTGGCGGACGAGGTCATCACCGGCCCCGCTGATCTCAGCAGCGGCGTCAGGTAGGTGCAGGTGTCGGTCACCAGCTCGACGCCCGCCCCGTCGAGCGCGGCCAGGACACCCGGGTCGCTCGCGTCGACCACTGCACGGCTGGTGTTGACCCACATCTCGATCCCGGGCGCGACGTTGCGGCCGTCGAGGAGCATCGCCACCCTGGTCAGCTCGGCGGCCGAAGCGTGCGGCGTGCCGAGCGCGACCGCACTGATCCGATCGCCGGCGGCCGTGGTCAGCGCTTCGACCGCGGCACGCAGGTCAGCCGGGCCGACCTCGACATGGCGGGCCTCGGGCGCCACGACGGAGGCCAGGTCGGGCGCCTCCGGAGTGACACTGACGACGTGCACCAGGCCGAGTTGACCCGACGACGCAGCTGCGGCACCCAGCGCTTTGAGATCGTCCTCGGTTGCCTGCTCGATGCCGTCGACCGCGGCGACGGTGCCCGGGGTGCGCTGCCCGACGAGATGGCCGAGCACCGGGAACACCACCGGGTCCCGCGCCAGGCGCTCGCTCACGCCCCGCACGTGGAACACGGTCGACGCCAAGCGGCCCGCGTCGGTGTGCAGCCCGGTCAGCGGCACCCGCCCGGTCAGGGCGGCGCACGCGTCCACGAAGTCGCCGTAGCGGTTCGTGCGGGCGCCGAGGACCGAGTTCGCGAACACCACCGCGCTGGACTCCGCCCAGGCAACGTGGGTACCGAGCGCTGGTCGGTGGCCGATCTGGTAGGGCGCGCAGGTCCAGGTCGGCGTGCACCCCAGCTCGGTGTAGCGCTGCATGAGGCGGGCGCCGGCCTCCGCCTCGGCGGTGGGGAGCCGCGCCCGGCCCGGGTGGAGCAGGTCGACGGAGCCGACGTTCAAGGTCGTCGGCACCCGAACCCGGCCGCCGAGGTCCACGAGGCGGTCGACGAAGTCGAGGCTCACCTGGCCGTGGTAGAGGCAGCCGTCGACATGGGCAGCCTCGACATCGATCAGGCGCGATGCCCCCTGGATCGCGGCCAGCCGGTGGATGATCCGCGCCGCCAGCTGCACCGCAGCTCCGTCGCCGCCCTCGATCTGACGGCGATCGACGGGCTCGAGCCCCAGGCTCATCGCACGGATGCTACCGACGGATACTGGCAGTAGTCTCGAACACGGAGAGTGGCGGGCCTTCCCAGGTGAAGGGAGAAGGCACGATGGCTGTCTCCGACCCGGAAAGCATGCGACGAGGTGCGTACGCCACCGGACGGCCCGCCTCCATCGACTCGGCGGGGGTCGCCGAGCGGCTGGAGCGGTGGGGCCTCTGGGCCGGCATCGCCTTCGTGGTCCTGTTCGTCGTGCGGTTCGTGGCCTTCCTGGACACCCCGGAGAGCGACGCCCCGGCGAGCGAATGGAAGGACCACCTCGCCGACAGCGGCAACCGGACGCAGATCCTCGTCGGCACCTACCTCATGGCGTTTGCCGGGCTCGCGTTCCTGTGGTTCATGGCGTCGCTGTTCGGACGGCTGCGCGACATCGAGGATCGGCCCGGGTTCCTGACCCGCCTCGGCTACGGGGCCGGCGCCATCTTCGTGACCATGCTGTTCGGATCCGCTGCCGCCATGGGCACGGTCGCCGCGGGCGTGGAGTTCGGCGACATGCCGGTTCCCGACGGTGAGTTCCCCCGCCAGTTCGAGAACCTCGGGTTCGGGCTCCTGCTCCTGTTCGGGATGTTCGCCGCCGGGGTGTTCATGGCGGCGGTCTCGTTCATCGGCCTGCGCACGGCGCTGCTCCCCCGGTGGCTGGCGATCGCCGGTCTCGTCGCCGCCCCACTCGTGCTGCTCTTCGGGGTCGTGTTCGTGCCCATGCTGCTGCTCGTGCTGTGGGTGCTGGCCGTCAGCATCGCTCTGCTGCGAGTGCATCCGACGCCAGCCTGACCCGCTCGACGCGGACGCTGCGCTCGACCGCCAGGAGGTACGCGGCGATGGCGAAGCAGTAGCTGGTGAACAGGCTCATCACGAAGAAGATCCATGGTCTGGCGATGCCGCGGCGCCGCCCGTCGACGATCGTCCAGATCGGAAGGAGGACGACGTTGGCGATGATGTAGTCCTGCGCGGCGGAGTTCGACGCCCAGTTGGTGAAGAGCGACTGGGTGAAGTGCACCCAGCTCGCCTCTCGCCCGTACTGCTGGACGTAACGGATGTTGAAGTACCAGCCGAGCACGACCGAGGCCAGGCCGAAGACTCCGATCGCGACCTCGAGCGGTGTGATCCTCCAACCGTCGGCGTCGCGGCGGAACAGGTCGGCGTTCCAGCGGACCATGAGCGCCGTGGTGAGCACGCCGAGCACCGCGTGCACGAGCAACGAGACCATCGATCGTTCCCCCTGTGTCTGTGTTGTGTCCTGTCAGGCCTCGACGATCGGCGCCACGCTGTCGAGGGCGACGCCGGTGAGCCGGGACAGCTCGTCGAGGTCGTCGGCCGGTCCGGCCATCCAGATGTCCAGCGCGGCGAAGACCGCGGCCGCCACGGCGCGAGCGGTGACCGTCGTCCGCAGCCGGGCGTCGGGGTCGTCGGCGATGTCGGGGTGCCGCTGCAGGAGGTGCGCCTCGATCTCGCGGCCGAGCTGGGATTCGACCCGCCGGATGTGCGGCTCGATCCGCTCGGGGTCGAGCCCGTCGGTGCGCAACCGGGCGATCTCGGCGACGAGCGCGGGATCGTCGGGGAAGGACTCGACCGCGGCCCGCACCGAATCGACGAGCTGCTCCCGCCGGGGCCGCACCGACAGTGCACGGCGGAACCAGTCGAGGCGGTCCTCGTAGTCGGTGAAGAGCACCTCGTCCTTGTTGGCGAAGTACCGGTAGAAGGTGCGGGTCGTCACCCCGGCGTCGGCGGCGATGTCCTCGATGCTCGTGGCGTCGAATCCGTCGCGCACGAAGCGGGCGAGCGCCGCCTCTCGCAGCGCGGTCCGGGTCCGCTCCCGGCGAGCGGTCACCCTGCTGCCTCGAGGACCGCATGACCGGCGTTGTACCCGGGGATGAACGTGACGCCGGGCCCGCCGTGGCACCCCGCGCCGCAAAGGTACAGACCGTCGATCGGGACCTCCAGGTCCCGCCACCCCCGCGGACCGGGCCGGAACGCGCCCATCTGGTCGGGGTGCAGCAGGGCATGGGTGAAGTCCCCGCCGGTGCAGCCGAACATCAGCTCGTAGCTGTACGCCGGGTAGGCGATCTGGCGCTCGATCGCATCGGGGAAGTTGGGGGCCACGGCCGCGACGCGCTCCACGATGCGCTTGGCCATGTCGTCCCGCAGCCGTACCCGCTCGGCGTGATCGGCGCCGATCGGTGCGCAGAGCGCGAACGCGCTGGCGGCATGCCGGCCCTCGGGGGCGAGCGACGGATCGGCGATCGAGGGGATCCCGAGCGACATCGGCGGGGCGTCGGGGACCTGGCCGAGCCGACATGCCTCGAACGACTGCTGCATCTTCTCCGGCGTCCCGAACAAGGTGACCGTCGAACGCATCAGGCCGTCGTTCAACACCGCGTTGGGGCCGGTGAACTCGGGGAGCTCGGTCAGCGCGAAGTGCATCTGGAAGTACGCGGCCCGATGGTCGATGGCCTCCACCCGGCGCACGAGGGCCTCGGGGAGGGAGGACCGATCCAGCAGGTCGGTGAAGGTCTGCGTCGCGTCGAGGTTCGACACGACCACCGGCGCCGTCACGGTCGTGCCGTCGTCGAGCTCGACCCCCTGGGCTGCCCCGTCGCTCACGAGGATCCGCACCACCCTCGTGTGCTTGCGCAGCTCGCCGCCGTTGTCGACGAAGAGCGCCCGCACGTGGTCCGACATGGCGCCGATCCCACCTCGCACCTTCGACATCGCTGCGTCCTCGCCTGGGGTCGCGAGCGCGAACGCGAGGCACGTGGCGCTGCCGGCGGTGTAGGGCCCCCGGAACGTCGAGTTGATCGAGAGGAACGCGAGCAGGCCACGCATTTGGGCGTGGGCCACGGGATCGGGGAGGTACCGATCGATGACGTCCATGACGCTGCCGAACAGCGCCAGCCGGATGGCCTCGTGCTCGGCCTCGTTCCGTGCCTCGCCGAACATCTCGTCGAGCGTGCGGGGCGGCCGCCGCACCTCGAAGCGGCCCAACGCCCGCGCCGGCGCCTCGGCCCAGGCGACGATCTCCCCGAGACCCACCATCGCCTCGAGCCCCAGGGTCTCGCCGAGGTGGGCGAGGAGCGCATCGGGGTCGGAGTAGAAGACCATCGGCGGCTTGCCGGCATCGCTGATCGACGCAGACTGCACCGGAGGCTCGAAGATCGGGCAGGCGTCGAAGCCGAGGTCGTCGTAGATCTCGTTGGGCACCGGGAACTGCACCGACCCCGCCAGCTCGAAGCGGTAGCCGCGCATGAGCTCGACGGTCGACGCCATCCCCCCGGTGAACTGGTTCTTCTCGAGGCAGAGCACCCGCAGGCCGCCCCGGGCCATCACCGCCGCGGCGGTGAGCCCGTTGTGGCCGGCACCGATGACGATGGCGTCGTAGTCGGACACCCACCGATCATGTCAACTGTGCCCGAAATATGTCAATCGTGACATTTCCAGAGGAAGCGCTAGTCGCGGGCCAGGGCGGCGGCGAGGTGGTTCTCGACGTCGATGTAGGCGTCGTCGGCGATGTCGAAACCGATGCAGAGGCTTCGCCCTCCGTGACCTCACGTCCCGCTGATCGCCGTTGACAGGGGCGGGGCGAGGTTGGGACGATCGAGGTGAGCCGAGGGGCGTTGCGACGGGACGAATGATCCCGCCACGCTCGGCTCCGATCCGTGGATCAAGGGCGCCCTGTCTTCGAGGAGGCAGGGACATGGACGGATCCCTCTCGATCGGCGCCGAGGTCGGGCGCGTAGCCGGCCTGTGGCGCTACCCGATCAAGTCGATGGCGGGTGAGGCGGTGCCCGATGCCGACGTGTCGTGGCACGGCGTCGCTGGTGATCGCCGCTGGGGGTTCGTGCGGGAGCGCGGCCGGAGCGGGTTCCCGTGGCTCACCATCCGGGAGCGCCCCGAACTGGTCCGCTATCGGCCCCGGTTGGCCGATCCGGCGCGGCCTGACACGTCGGCGGTCGTGGTCACCTCACCCGACGGGACCGAGCGGGACGTCGCCGACCTGGCCCTCGCCGCCGAGCTGGGTGGCGAGGGCGGCGTGCGGGCGCTGAAGCTCGACCGTGGCACGTTCGACACCCTCCCGCTCTCGCTGATCAGCACGCAGTCGGTTGTGGGACTGGGGGTGCTTGCCGGCCGCCCGGTCGATGTGCGGCGCTTCCGACCCAACCTGGTGATCGACGCTCAAGAAGGCAACGCGTTCACCGAGGACGACTGGATCGGGTGCACGTTGCGCATCGGTGATGCTCTCATCCATCTCGACGCACGCGATCAACGTTGTGTCGTCGTCAACATCGACCCCGCGACGGCCGAGCGTGACCCGCTCGTGTTCCGTGCGGTCGCCCGCCACCGCAAGGCGCGGATCGGCGTCTACGGCACCACGGCGAGACCAGGCCACGTGGCCGTCGGCGATCCCGTCGTCGTTGCCGGCCTCCCCCACCCCAGCGCCAACGCCACCTCCCCCGGGCCGTAGCCTGCCGGCATGGCGCATCCGCGGATGTACGAGGAGGACGACCCCTACCTGGCGGAGGTCCGCCGGGTGGTGCTCGCCTTCCCCGAAGCGGTCGAGGTCGAGGCCTGGGGCCGGCCGACCTTCCGAGCCGGCAAGAAGATCTTCGCCGTCTTCTCCGGCACCGACGAGCGACCGTACGGCCTGATCTTCAAGCCGGACGGCGACGAGCGGGCCTCGCTGGTGGAGGACCCGCGGTTCTACTCGCCGCCCTACTTCGGCCCGAGCGGCTGGTTGGCGCTCGACCTCGACGCCGCCCCCGTCGACTGGGACGAGGTCCGCGAGCTCGCCGACGCCTCCTACCGCCAGGTCGCGCTCAAACGCATGCTCGCCGCCCTGGACGACTGAGGTCGTCGGGCTACCGGGAGAACTGGAACCAGTTGACGTTGACGAAGTCGGACGTCGAGGTGGAGCGGAACACCAGGTAGAGGCGATGGACGCCGGTGACGCCGGCCGGCTGGACGGTGGCGGTGCGGCTAACCCAGCTCTGCCAGCCGCCGGTGTTGGAGACCGGGACCGTCGCGACGACGGGGCCCGTCGTGCTGTCGAGGCGGTACTCGATGGTGCCGGACACCGAAGCGCCCGACGCCAGCCGGGTCGTCACCTGCACCGGTGCGGGTGACCCGAAGTCGACGCCGTAGTAGCCGAGGAAGTCGCCGCTGCGGATCCAGCCCACGTTCTGGCCGCAACCACCGTCGGTGCAGCGCTCGAGCAGCGTGCCGCTCTGCTCGTCGTAGTAGGCCGCGCCGATGAGGTTGTACGGGTTCTGCGTGGCGGGGAAGCGCTCGCCGGCGCCCAGCGGGAACAGCGGCGCCTTGCCGTCGCCGGCGTTGATCGGCTGCTGCGAAGCCGACTGCATCCATGTCATCGGCAGCGTGCCGGTCGGGTTGTGGTCGCCGAACAGCACGTCGGCGACGCCCCGGCCCTCGGTACCGGGCAGCCAGGCGGCGACGAGCGCATCCCAGTTCCCCAGCTCGGCGGCGATGTCGAGCGGCCGGCCCGACACGAGCACCACGACGACGGGGACCCCCGAGGCCCGCAGCCGGGACAGCGTGGTCAGGTCGGCCGAGCTCAGCCCCATGCCGCCGGGCCGGTCGCCCGCCCCTTCGGCATACGGCGTCTCGCCGACGACGGCGATCGCCGCCTTGTACGTGCCGTCGATGCCGGTCCCTTCAGGGCTGTAGGTGACGGTGGTCCCGGGCGAGACCGCGGCCCGGATCCCCGCCAGGATCGACGTCCCCGGCGTGACCGCTCCGCTCCCGCCCTGCCACGAGATCGTCCAGCCGCCGCTCTGGTGGCCGATGTTGTCGGCGTTGTTGCCGGCGACGAAGTACTTCGGCGCAGTCTTGGGCAGCGGCAGCACGCCGAAGCGGTTCTTCAGCAGGACCTGCGATTCCCGGACAGCCTGGCGGGCCAGGCTGCGGTGGGCCGACGAACCGACGGACGACGTCCACGAGCGGTCCGTCAGCGGCCGCTCGAACAGCCCGAGCTCGAACTTCTTGGTGAGGATGCGACGGTTGGCGTCGTCGATCCGGCTCATCGACACCCGGCCGGCCTGGACCTCGGTGCGCAGCGTCGAGATGAAGTTCCGCCACTCGAACGGCACCATCACCATGTCGATGCCGGCGTTGATCGCCGTGCGGACCTCGGCCGCGGTGAAGCCGGGCTGGCCGTCGATCTGGTCGATGCCGTTCCAGTCGGACACGACGAAGCCGGAGAACCCCAGCTCGCCCTTCAGCACCGTGTTGATCAAGAACGACTGGCCGTGCATCTTGACGCCGTTCCACGAGTTGTACGAGATCATCACCGAGCCGACCCCCCGCTGTACTGCCGCCCGGAACGGCGGGAGGTGGATCGCCCGCAGGTCGGCCTCGCTCAGCTGGGTGTTGCCCTGGTCGACGCCGCCGGTGGTGCCACCGTCGCCCACGTAGTGCTTGGCGGTCGCCAGCACCGAGGCGGACCCGTTCAGGCTCGACCCCTGCAGGCCGGTGACGTAGGTGGTCATGGAGCTGACGACGTTCGGGTCCTCGCTGAACGACTCGTAGGTGCGGCCCCAGCGGTCGTTGCGGGCGACGCACACGCAGGGCGAGAAGTCCCAGTCGATGCCGGTGCCGGACACCTCCTCGGCCGTCGCCCGGCCGACCTGCTGCACAAGCGTCGGGTTGCGCGTGGCGCCGAGGCCGATGTTGTGCGGGAAGATCGTGGCCCCGACCACGTTGTTGTGGCCGTGCACGGCGTCGACGCCGTAGATGATCGGGATGCCCAGCCGGCTCTGCGCCGCGGCGTTCTGGTAGGCGTCGTACATGTTCGCCCACGACGTGGCGTTGTTGGGCGAGGGCGCCGAACCGCCGCCCGACAGGATCGAACCGAGCCGGTTGTCCCGCACGTCGGTCGGCGACGCGGCCTGCCGCTCGGCCTGGGTCATCTGCCCGAGCTTCTCGTCGAGGGTCATGCGCCCGAGCAGGTCGTTGACCCGGGTCGGGACCGGCAGCGACGGATCCCGGTACGGCGGGACGGCCTGCGCTGCGGCGGGCGGGGCTGCCGCTGGGCCCACCGGGCTGGTGGTCACCACCAGCGCGAGCACGGCAGCGAGGAAGATGCTGCGCCGGCCAACGGTACGAGACGTCCGCTCCATCACGATCACCCCCCGGATCGATCCGCATCCTTACGGTACGAACGGACGCGTAGACGAGGCGTGAAGAATGGCCCTCACCCATGAACGATTCGTGAACGCTGTGGCCTCAGCGGTGACTGGAATCGCCACTTCGCCCTTGACAAGAAATATTGTCAGGTGTGAAGGTAGGCGTCATGCACGACGTCGAGGTGATCGAGAGCCCCGCAGCAGCTGCGGTCGCCCTCGACCCCATCCGCGCCCGGTTGCTGGCCGAGCTGGTCGAGCCGGGCTCGGCCGCGACCCTCGCCACCCGGGTCGGCCTGGCCCGCCAGAAGGTCAACTACCACCTGCGGGCCCTCGAGGCCCACGGCCTGGTCGAGCTGGCCGAGGAGCGCAAGCGGGGCGGCATCACCGAGCGGATCCTGCGGGCCACCGCCGTCCACTACGTCGTATCGCCGGGCGCGCTCGGCGAGACCGCCGCCGACCCCGACAAAGCGGCTGACCGTCTGTCGGCCGGCTACCTCGTGGCACTCGCCGGGCGGGTGGTGCGGGAGGTCGGCAACCTCGCCCGCCGGGCCGACGCCGCCGGCAAGCGCCTGCCGACCATGACCATCGACACCGAGATCCGCTTCCGCTCGGCCGACGACCGCGCCGCGTTCGCCGACGAGCTCACCGCGGCGGTGCTGGACCTCGCCGCCCGCTACCACCACGACGACGGCCGGCCCCACCGCCTGGTCGTCGCCGCCCACCCCAAACCACCTCAAGCCGAGGAGAAGGCAAAGCCATGACCACCCCCGATGTCCCGCTGCGGTTCGAGCTCACCATCGAGGTGCCGGGCCCGCCCGAGCAGGTGTGGGATGCCCTGGCCACCGCCAACGGCATCAGCTCCTGGATGATGCCGACCGATGGCACCGAAGGCCTCGGCGGCACGCTGGTCTTCCACATGGGCGAAGGCGAGGGCGAGTCCTCGCCGGCCGAGATCACCGCCTGGGAGCGGCCCACCCGCGTCGCCTACATCGAGCCCGAGTGGGCCACCCTGATGGGCCAGGACAAGGATGCCGCGGTCACCCCGCTGGCCACTGAGTTCCTGGTCGAAGCCACGTCCGGTGGCACCTGCATCGTGCGGGTCGTGACCAGCGCGTTCGGCACCGGAGCCGATTGGGAGCAGGAGTTCTTCGACGAGATGGGCAAGGGCTGGGCGCCGTTCTTCCAGCACCTGCGGCTCTACCTCACCCACTTCCCCGGCCAGACGGTCACGCCGTTCCACGTCGTCGCCGAGAAGAAGGGCGGCGCGGAGGTCGTGTTGTCGGCCATGCGCGAGGCGCTGAGCGAGGTGGAGGGCGAGGTCGACCAGCTGTCCGATGCCAACCGCCTGCTGCTGCGGCTCGGCGGCTCGGTGCCCGGCTACGCGGCGCTCTATGCCCACGATCGGGGCGACGGTGTCACCGGCGCCAACGTGTCGGGCTACCTGTTCTCCGACAGCGCCCCGGCTCACGTCGATCGGGCCCGGGCCCAGTGGCAGGCATGGCTCGACGCCCTCACGGTCCCGGCCGGCTGAGGCCCCCGCATGGATTCGATGACAGCTCCGCAACCCCTTCGGACCCACCGGTCCGCCCTGGCGACCTGGCCCCTCTGGCTGGTCGGTCTGGCGGCGACCGGGGCGGGCGCGGCCGTGACCGCACTCGTCGCCGCCGTCGCCAGGGCGGCCGACGTGCCCCTCGAGGTGGCGTCGAGCAGTGACGCCGCCCCGGAGGCCATCCCGGTCAGTGGCGTCGCCACGCTCGTCGTGATCTGCGGCATCGTCGGCGTGGTCATGGCCCTCGGCACCGACCGGTGGGCCACGCGACCGGCCCGGGCCTTCGTCGTCGCCACGACCGTGCTGACCGCGGTCTCGCTCGCGACCCCGCTCATCGTCGCCGAGAACGCCACCACCGCCACCCGCGTCGTCCTCGAGCTCACCCACCTCGTGGCCGCCGCGATCATCATCCCGCCCATCGCCTACCGACTCGCCCAGTGCTCCCCTCGCCCCTGACCACCGAGAACCGCAGCATCCCCAACGGTCCCCCCATGGGGCGCCGACTGAAGGGGTCAGCCGTGGTCGACGACGGTGTCGAGGAGGCCGCTGCGGGCGGCGACGACGACGGCCTGGTGGCGGTTGTGGACGCCGAGGGTGCGGTAGAGGCCGTTCAGGCGGCGGAACATCTCGCGGGTCGAGAAGTTCTCGTGGCGGGCGAGGCGCTCGACGCTCCAGCCCTCGGCGAGGGCGGTGAGCCGGCGGACGTCGGTGTCGTCGACCGAGCAGTGGTTGCGACGGTTCCCCACCCGGGTCAGTTCGACCGCGACGGCACGGGGCAACCGAACGGCACCCGCCCACGTGGCGTCCAACGTCTCGACGATCTCGACCGGCGAGGCGGCGTAGTCGACCGCTCCCCACGCACCGAACTCCAGCGCGCGGCTGTAGGCATCGACGGTCGGATCGACGAGCAGTGCCAGGAGGACCACGTGGTCGTGCACGGCCCGGAGCGCCTTCAGGATGTCGAGGTCGGCCTGCTCCCGGACGGACATCAGGACTGCGAGGCGGAGGTCGGACGTGCGGGTCGCGTGGCGGAACTTCCTGATCCAAGCGTCGCAGTCCTCCACCGGCTCGGCCGTCTCGTAGCCGACCCCGGCCAGCTCGCGGGCGATGCCCTGCCGGTAGGCCGGGATGACATCCCTGACCGCGCAGACCGTCCTGGTGGTCACGCCGGCAGCTCGCTGATCGGCACGTCGTGTCGGAGCTTGCGCTGCCAGTCGGTGTAGGTCGCGACAGCATCCCCGTCGAGCGGAGGTGGGTCGAGGCACCGATCCGTCACGTCGGTGACCCACCGGGCGGTCGGCGTGGAGAGCCGCTCGATGAACCGCTGCCAGCTGCGGGGTGACGCCTGGCGCCGTGCGGTCAGCCCGAACGCCAGGCCCTGGTAGAAGGCCCGCCGGTCGAGCTCGCCGTCCGACGGAGCCGGAGGCAACGACGACATCTCCCGCAACCCGGCGAACGCAGTGGCGAGCCCCAGCCCGGCGTAGAGCTCGGCGCGCAGGTCCGGGTCCCACCGGGAGCACTGACGAGCGAGTGCTTCCGGGCGACCGCCGGCGACGAACCACAGCGCCCGGCCGTACCCCTGCAACCAAACCCGCTGACGATCCTCGTCCCGATGCGGGCAGCGGACGTCGTAGTGCGGCGGCCCGGAGTCGAGGAAGCACGAAGCGAACGCCATCCCGTCGATGACGAGCGTCGAGAACAGGGAGCCGGTCGCCCAGGCCGAGCTTCGCTTCACCCCGGTGGCACCAAGCGGCCGCACCGCATACCACCAACCCCACCCCGCGTAGATCAGGTAGTCGTGCGACGGAAGCTCGGCCAGCAAGCGGCGATGCGCCGACCGCGCTTTGACCGGATGCAGCAGCCGGCTCGCCGCCAATGCCATCGACGCGCCCTCGACGTAGAACGGCGTGAAGTAGTCGTCGGACTGAGCGTCGACGTACGCCCGCACCGACGACGGTTCGGTGGTGTGCAACGTGTCGTTGAATCCCTTGGCGAACTCCCGGCTGATCTCCTCGATCAGCGCGGCGATGCCGTCGTCGGCGGTCGTGAACAGTTCGAGCCGCTGGTCGAGGCTCTCATCAGTCAGCTCCATTCGGGCAACGATGCGCTGGATCAACATGAGCGGCCCACCCCACGCCGACGACTTAGCCTGAATGGGACGATAAGGGATCTGTCAATTCGACTGAGGCACCGGATTTTCAAGGCGATATTGAACGCGTTGAGTGGTTTGTCCGCGAGAGAAGACCCGAACTCTTACAGTCGAGATCATGGATGGACAGCTGGCGATCGAGACCCAGGGCCTCGTCAAGGTGTTCGGTGAGACCCGCGCCGTCGACGGCATCGACCTGGCCATCCCCGGCGGCACCGTCTACAGCGTCCTCGGCCCCAACGGCGCCGGGAAGACCACCACCATCCGCATGCTCGCCACCCTGATCCGACCCACCGAGGGGACCGCCCGGGTGCTGGGGCACGACATCGTGACCGAAGCCGACGCGGTGCGCAGCACAGTCGGTCTCACCGGGCAGTTCGCCTCGGTCGACGACGAGCTGACCGGGGCCGAGAACCTCGTGCTGCTCGGCCGGCTGCTCGGCTTCGGGTGGGCCGCCGCCCGGGACCGGGCCGACGAGCTGCTCGCCGCCTTCGGCCTGGCCGAGGCGGCCGGCCGCCTCGTGAAGGAGTACTCGGGCGGCATGCGCCGGCGGCTCGACATCGCGTCGAGCATCGTCGTCACCCCCGAGCTGCTCTTCCTCGACGAGCCCACCACCGGTCTCGACCCCCGCAGCCGCAACCAGGTCTGGGAGATCGTGCGGGTGCTGGTGGGAGCGGGCACGACCGTGCTCCTCACCACCCAGTACCTCGAGGAAGCCGACCAGCTCGCCGACCGGGTCGCCATCGTCGACCACGGCAAGGTCATCGCCGAGGGCACCCCCGCCCAGCTCAAGGCGTCGGTGGGCGCGGGCACCCTGCACGTCCGGGTCCACGAGCCGTCCCAGCGGGCCGCCGCCGAGCGGATCCTCGCCGACGTGCTCGAGGTCCCGGTCACCCCGGCGGCCGACCCGGTCGCGCTGTCCGCCTACGGGCCCGACCCCGAGGCCGTGGCCCGGGCGCTCGGCGAGCTGACCCGAGCCGGGGTCGCCATCGTCGAGCTGTCCCTCGGTCAGCCCAGCCTCGACGAGGTCTTCCTCCAGCTGACCGGGCACCCGGCTGAAGCACCCGAGGCCCCCAACCCACCCGATGGAGCAGGCGGAGCGAACGGAGAGGAGGGAGCAGTCGCATGAGCACCACCACGACCGTCCCCGAGCCCGCGCTGGCCGAGGCCACCCTGCGGGCTGCGCTCTCGACCCGGGCCCGCCCCTCCCGGGCGTCGGCCCGCGCCGCCTCGGTCACCTTCGCCTGGCGGGCCCTGCTCAAGATCAAGCACGTCCCGCTGCAGCTGTTCGACGTGACGATGTTCCCGATCAGCTTCGTGCTGCTGTTCACCTACCTGCTCGGCGGGGCGCTGGCCGGATCACCCCGGGCCTACCTGCAGGACCTGCTGCCCGGCATCCTCGTCCTGACCGTCACGATGATCACCGTCTACACGGGCGTCGAGCTCAACACCGACATCGACAAGGGCGTCTTCGACCGCTTCCGGTCGCTGCCCTTCTGGCGACCGGCGGTGTTGGTCGGGATGCTGCTCGCCGACACCGTCCGCTACACCATCGCCTCGCTGCTCGTGATCGCGGTCGGCCTGGCCCTGGGCTACCGGCCCCACGGCGGTCCGGTCGGCGTCGTGCTGGCGGTGGCCCTGCTGCTGGCCTTCTCGTTCTGCATGTCGTGGATCTGGACTGCAGTCGGCCTGAAGATGCAGAAGCCCCAGTCGGTCATGCAGGTGAGCATGGCCGTGCTGTCCCCGCTGACCTTCGCCAGCAACGTGTTCGTCGACCCCGACACCATGCCCGGCTGGGTCCAGGCCTTCGTCCGGGCGAACCCGATCTCCCACCTGACCACCGCGGCCCGCGGCCTCATGGCCGGCGAGGTCGACGCCGGGGCCATCGGCTGGTCCGCCCTCTGGAGCGCTCTGGTCCTCGCCGTCTTCGCCCCGCTCACCATGCGGTTCTACGCCCGCGAGCGGTAGCCGACCGCTAGCCGGCCAGCACCTACTGCTCCAGCTCCTGGACGAACAGGATGGTGTTGCCGGCCGGGTCGAGGGCGGCGGCGGTCTTGATGAAGCCGAGGTCGTCGACGTCGCCGACCGTGACGCCGGCGGCCGCGCAGTCCGAGCGTTGGGCATCGACGTCCGCGACGCCGATGACGACGCTGCTCTTGCCGGCGGCGCCCGGATCGAGCGCCGACACCTGGATCCAGGCGTTGTCGGCGATCCGCCACTCGGCGATCACGCCCTCCATGGGCACGACGTCGGGGGCACGCCCGAGCCACTGCTGGTACCACGCCACCGCGGCCGCATGGTCGGCGACCGGGAGCACCGCGACCACGTTCTGAAGGTTCGATTCAGACATTTCGGGAGAGTCCTTTCAGTCGCCCGCATGGCTCCGCAGACCTTACGCGCCCAGATCGAGAGACGCGAGCGGCTCGGACGGTGACCTGGCGCACTTAGGCCATGCGGGCGGCACACCTGTGCCAAATCGCCGGGCACGTCTGCCAGAGATCGGGCACAGCGGCGCCCTCTGCCTGGCAGGTTTGCCAGCAGACGACGGTCCAGGTGTCGGCCTATTTTCGGTTTGGCCTGTAGGACATACCACCCGAAAGGCAGACACAGATGATCAAGATTGCGGACATGATCCTGGAAGAGCTCGCCACCGAGCTTCCCGGCGACATCGCCGATCCCGTCGCCGCCCTGCGCGGCCGCGTCAGCCAGCTGCTCGAGCAGATGGCGCCCCGGCGGACCTTCGCCGACGGCACCCGCGGCTACCGCGCCACGGCGCAGACGACCATCGACGTCGTCGCCGGCAAGGATCCCAACGACCCGAACGCGCCGCGCGAGCGGTTCGAGTTCCCGCCGTCGGAGTTCGAGATCCAGGTCCACGACCCCGTGCTCACGCTCAACGGCGCACTGCGGCTCGACCTCGAGATCCGGACCTACCGGGCCGAAACCACCAGCAAGGTGCTGTTCCCGGGCGAGAAGGTCGCCCTCGCCGTCGGCCGGGCGTACGACCCGAACATGCCGCCGTCGATCGGCCGCCTCGAGATCCCGCTGGGCGTCGACTTCGGTCGCGAGACCGTCAAGAGCCACCAGATGATCTACCTCGTCGTCGAGACGCCGATCGGTGTGCTCCACAACCCGGACGCCGCGCACATGCACGCCACGATCAACAAGGTGCCGCCGGTGGGCACCGCCTACGTCCAGGAAGGCATCGTGGCGATGGCCGACGTCCACGGCGAGATCATGGCTGCCAAGGCGGCGACGATCACGAGCATCGTCGAGCTCATCCCCGAGAGCTGAGGTCGTTCACACCCTTCCAAATCTGAGCTAATGGCGCCGCCGCCGCGCCCCCAGTGATCACCCGCCCACGGGTTGTCACGCAAAGTGGGGAGCGGCGGCGGCGTCTTACGGCCCCTTGCCATCCGCGCCTCATTTGTTATCTTGTGGTCAACGCAATTCGGAATGTAGGCACCGACGGCGGAACGACGACCGAGCAATCACGGCCCCGGAGCCTGCTTCATAAACGCGTGTGTGCGGGCCAGCGCTTGATGAATTGCTTTGTGCCGCCTGCACACTCGAGCTGGGAGGGGGAGTGTGCCGACCGGTCGACTGAGGAGTTGGATGTACCAGGCCATCCTGGTGGGCATCCCGGTCAGCGCCCTTGCGTTCGGGTTCGTGTCCTCGGCCCCGCCGAAGGCGCCCGACGCCGCGGCGCTCGACCTCAGCGTCCGGCGCATCGCACCGGCGGTCGAGCCGATGCAGGAGCTGCGCGGCGTGAACCCGTCCGTCGACCCCATCACGACGTGGATCAGCTCCGTCGGTGCCGGCGCCGCCCTCGGCGACCTCGACGGTGACGGCTCGGCCGACGACGCCTGCCTGGTCGACCCCCGCTCCGACTCGGTCGGCACCTTCGAGGTCAGGGCGGGGTCGAGACCGCGCACCGAACCAGAGACGGTGCTGGTCGATCGGGACGACGGCATCGCACCGGCCGCCGACGGCGAGGCCGCACTCCCCTACGACGCCGCACGCCAGGCGCCGATGGGCTGCCGGCTCGCGGACGTCACCGCGGACGGTTGGACCGACGTGCTCGTGTACTTCTGGGGACGCGCACCCGTCATCTTCCTGAACGGGCAGGACTGGTCGTTCGAACCGCACGAGCTGGTCGACCCGGATGCCGGTACCCACGACTGGTACACGAACGCCGCGCTGTTCAGCGACCTGAACGGCGACGGCTACGTCGACATCTTCGTCGGCAACTACTTCGCCGAAGGCTCCCAGCTCTTGGACCAAAGGTCGAGCAAGCGGGTGGCGATGAACGACTCGCTCTCACGGGCATACAACGGTGGACACAACTACGTCCTGCTGCAACAGCCCGGATTCCCGGCGGAGCCATTCCGGCTGGTCGACGACGCGTTCGCCGAGAAGCACTCGAGAGGTTGGACGCTGGCAGCCGCGACTGCGGACTTCAACGGCGACCAGCTTCCGGAGCTCTACGTCGCCAACGACTTCGGCCCGGACCGCTTCTTCATGAACGAATCGAGCGGCGGAAACCTCAAGCTGACACCGGTCAACGGGGGCAACAAAGGCCTACTGAACCCGCGGTCGACGGTGCTCGGGCGGGACTCGTTCAAGAGCATGGGCGCCACGATCGCCGACGTCGACGACAACGGCGCATACGACATCTACGTCAGCACGATCACGTCGCCATTCGGGCTGTTCGAGAGCCAGCTCCTCTACCTGAACGACGGTGATGCGGCGAGGGGCGGTACCCCGAACTTCCGGGCCGGCGGCGAGGAGCTGGGGGTGGCCCGGACGGCGTTCTCGTGGGACAACAAGGTCGCCGACCTCGACAACGACGGCCAGGTCGAGTTGATGCAGGCCACCGGGTTCGTGCGCGGCGACGTCGAGCGCTGGCCGCAGGTCCAGGAGCTGGCGCTCGCCAACGACTCGCTGGTATCCGATCCCGCCAACTGGCCCGACCTCACCGACGGCGACATCAGCGGCGACGCACCCCGCGTCGTGCTGAAGCGGGCCGACGGCGGCCGGTTCGCCAACGTCGCCCGCAAGTCGGGGCTCGACGACGCCGGCGTCATGCGCGGCATCGCCCTTTCCGACATCGACCGGGACGGCGACCTCGACTGGATCGAGGCCAACCAGTGGGCCGATGCCCGGCTCGTGGTGAACGAGTGCGCCGACTGCGACGACGACTTCGTCGGGCTCCGGATCCTGGACTCGACCGATGCCGACCTCGCCGAGGTGAAGGTCGTCGACGGCCTCCAGCCCCAGCAGGAGCTGGATGGCTTCGCCGCGATCGGCGCCGAGGTCACCGTCACCACGGCCGGCGAAGAGTCCCGGTCCTACGTCGACGGCGGCAACGGTCACGGCGGCCAGAGCAGCTCGGACATCCACATCGGCCTCGGCGCAGACGCCGGGACCGGCGCCGAGCACCGCGTGACGATCACCTGGCGAGATTCCGCAGGCACCACACGAAGCACCGACATCAAGGTGGGCTCCGGATGGAACACGGTACTGCTGCCCTGGCAAGCGTGACCGTCGAACGACGGGCACGACGGCGGTCGTTCGGCGAGATCGTGGCTTCGCTGCGACCGGCCGACCCGGCCGACGTGCGGATCGCGGCGCTGCGGCGCTTCGCGATCGCGATCACCATCCTGAACATCGTCGGGCACCGGTTCCTCGGCTTCGAGCAGGCCATCGCCCAGCCGATCATCGCGGTGCTCACCTGCTACATCACCGAGCTGTTCCTCGAGACGGTCGACGCCGCCCGCGACGGGCGACGACCCACCTACCGCACCGAGCAGCCCGGCGCGCCGCTCCGCGAACGGGTGAGGACGGTCGTCAACTTCCTGCTACCGGCCCACATCACCGGTTTCGCGCTCGGGATGCTGCTGTTCATCGACAGCCGCCTCGACCTGTTCGTGGTCGGGGGCATCGTCGCGATCAGCAGCAAGTACGTCTTCCGCTTCCGGACCAGCCGCGGTGACCACCGCCTGCACAAGCACTACTTCAACCCGTCCAACTTCGGGATCACGGTGCTGCTATTGCTGTTCTCGCCCACCGTGAGCATCGCTCCGCCGTACCAGTTCACCGAGGCGTTCGGCACTCGCGGCGACGTGATCCTCCCGGCGTTCATCCTCTGCCTCGGCCTGTTCGTCAACACGGTCTTCACCGGCAAGATCCCGCTCATCGCGGCGTGGGCCGGGGGGTTCGCGCTCCAGGCAGTCGTGCGCTCCACCCTCGATGGCGACATCGCGCTGAAGTCGGCGCTCTCCCCGCTCACCGGCCTGGCGCTGATCCTCTTCACGCTCTACATGATCACGGACCCGGGCACTACGCCCCGGTCGACGCGGGGCCAGGTGGCGTTCGGGCTGTCGGTCGCCGCGGTCTACGGCGCGCTCGTCACGGTTCACGTCGCCTTCGGGATCTTCTTCTCGCTGACGATCGTGTGCGCGGTCCGGGGCGCCTACCTCACGATCGTCAGCGCCCAGGAGGCGCGGCGGTCGCGCCAGTCGCCGGTCGCGGGCAACGGAGCCGAACCCAACGGGGCGCAGGGCGCGGACGGGCGAGCTGAACCGGAACACACCATGCCGCGGGCCAAGGAACCGACGGGGACCTGAGAGGAGCGAGATGGCGCTGGCCGAAGAGCTACGGGAAGTCGTGGCGATGCTGTTGTGGCTCGAGCCCGACGAGGTCGCGACCGATGCGTCGTTCGAGGAGCTGGGTGTCGACTCGCTGGGGCGGCTCGAGCTCATCGCGACCGTCGAGCAGCACCTCAACAGGCTCCTGCCCGAGGACGAGATCCCTGAACTGGACACCATCGACGAGGTGGTGAAGTACGCCGAGTCGCTCGCGGCATGACCGGCGACGCTCCCGTCATCACGGGCCTCGGGGTCGCCTCCCCGGCGGGAGTCGGTGTCCGGCCGTTCTGGGACGGGCTGCAGGGCGGCACGCCCCGCTTCCGGGAGGTGTCGCTGTTCCCGACCGACGACCTGCCCACCCATGTCGCCGGGGAGATCGGCACGTGGACGCCCGGCTTCGACCGGGTCGACACCGAACGGTTCCGCACCAGCCGGACTGCGACGCTCGCGCTGGCCGCGCTGGAGGAGGCGACCGGCGATGCGCAGCTCGACGGGATCCGCCCGGACCGGCTGCTCGTCGGCACCACGGTCGGCGACGTCGCGGACAGCGAGCAGGAGCTGCGCGCCGAAGCCGAGTTGGGCAACAAGCCGGCCGACGGCCTGATGGTCGACGAGTCGCTCCGCGGCCGCCTCGCCGGCGAGCTGGGCGGCGACGTCCCGACCGAGCTGTACGTCACCGCGTGCGCGGCCGGCAACACGGCGCTCATCCGCGGGGCGCAGCTGATCACCAGCGGCGCTGCCGACGTCGTCGTCTGCGGCGGGGCCGAGGGCATGTCGCGGATGGCTTTCGTCGGCTTCTCCCGCATGCGGGGCATGGCCCGGAACCGCTGCCGCCCGTTCAGCGACGAGCGAGACGGGATGCTGCTGGGCGAGGGCGCGGCGTTCCTCGTCGTCGAGTCGGCCCGCCATGCGGCCGGCCGCGGCGCGGCCGTGCGCGCCCGGATCACCGGCTACGGCATGACCTGCGACGCACAGCACCCGGCGGCACCGGATCCGGCCGGGAGCGGCGCGGCCCGAGCGGTGGCAGCGGCGATCGCCGGAACCGACCCCGCCGACGTCGACTACATCTGCGCCCACGGGACTGCGACGCCGCAGAACGACGCCGCCGAGGCCGCGGCCTACCAGCAGGTCTTCGGCGAGTCGCGCCCTCCGGTCAGCTCGATCAAAGCGCTGATCGGCCACTCGTTGGGCGCCGCCAGCGCCATCGAGGCGGTCGCCTGCGCCCTCGCCATCGAGCACCAGCGGACGATCCCCCAGTGGGAGCTCGACGGGGCCGGGACGACCCTCGGCGTGCGGCTGGCGACCGGCACCGACGCCGACGCCGACCAGGTCGACCTCGTGCTGAACACAGCGTTCGCGTTCGGCGGCAACAACACCTGCATCGCACTCCGGCGGCCCGCATGACCCGCGACATCTTCTGCTCGACTGCGGTGGTCGCCACGACGTTCGAGGCGGGGTCGGACCCCGGCCTCCCGACCCATCTGCTGGCGGATCAGGAGCTCGCCAAGCTGGAGCGCCGCTACCGGTCGCAGGGCGCGGCCGTGGTCGTCCACGCGTTCGAGCGCTGGCAGCGCCGGGCCGACTGCACCCTCCCCGACCCGGCGAGCCGCGGCGTGGTTCTCGGCTCGGCGACCGGCGCGGGGCCCGACATCGAGGTCTTCCTCGACAACTCGATCAGCGTGGGTGACCACCTGGTGAACCCCGCCCTCTTCCCGATGACCGTGCACCATGCGGCGGCCGGCATCGCTGCGATCGCCACCGAGTGCCGCGGCCCCAACGTCGTCGTCAGTGCAGGCCTGGGCTCGGCCTGGTCGGCGCTCGAGGCGGCCTGCGCGCTGATCCACGAGCGCAGCGCCGAGCTGGTCTTCGTCGGCGGCTTCGAGTCGCAGCCCCTGGCGGAGGGCACGCGCGGCAGCGTCGCCGCCGTGGTCGGGCTCGCCCCCGCCGAGGCGGCGCTCGGCCGGAGCTGCCTCGCGCCGCTGTCGACCCTGGTCGACGGCAACCTGACCGGGCGCGTCAAGAGCGACAGCTCGGACGAGTGCTCGGGCAAGGCCCGCGTCGCCGCCCTCCTCGACTGGGCCACCGTCTTCGCCGGCGGCCGCGCATGACCGCCAGCTACGTCGTCGGCGCCAGCGGCGACCTCGGCCGGGCCATCGCTGCCGCCCTCATCGAGGCCGGCCACGACACCGCGCTCACATACCACTCGAACGAGCGATCCGTGCGGGAGCTGGAGCAGCAGGCGAAGGAGGCCGGCACGACGGCCGTCGTGAGCTGCTGCGACACCCGCAGCGCCGCGGCGATCGAGGCGGCGTACCGGTGCTTCGCCGAGGCGATCGGGCCGCCGACGGCGCTCGTGTACTGCGCCGGCATCCGGCGCGATGGCCCGGTCCTCCACATGAGCGACGACAACTGGGCGGACGTCCTCGACACGAACCTGCGGGGCGCGATGCAGTTCGTCCGGCTCGCCGGCGCCGACATGGTGCGGGCCCGAACCGGCCGGATCATCCTCATCTCCTCGGTGTCGGGCCAGGCCGGCGTGCCGGGTCAGGCGAACTACGGCGCCAGCAAGGCGGGCCTCGAGTCCATGGTCCGCAGCTCGGCCCGCGAGCTCGGCCAGTTCGGCGTCACGATCAACGCCGTCGCCCCCGGCCTGGTGGAGGGAGCGATGACCGCCGAGCTCCCCGCCGCGCTGAAGCGGGGCTACCTGAGCCGGATCGCGCTGCGGCGCTTCGCCTGCCCGGAGGACGTCGCCCCGATCGTGCGCTTCCTGACCTCCGACGGCGCCCGCTACATCACCGGGCAGACCTTCGTCGTCGACGGCGGCTTGACCGCGTAGGTGCCGGGGATGAGCGGGCGGGTCGTCGTCACCGGGATCGGGCTCGTGAGCCCCGCCGGCATCGGCATCGACCAGACGTGGCGCACCCTGCGCACCGACCCGCCCCACGCCGAGCTGGTCGAGGTGCCCGCCGCCCGGCTGGAGGACCGCAAGTTCCGGCTGTTCGCGGTGCCCAGCTACCGCATCGGCGACATCACCGAGACCTTCGTCGCCGGCCCGCAGCTCGAACGCGAGGGCATCGACGACCAGCGCGACATCAAGCACCTCATCGCCGCCACCGGCCTGGCCATCGCCGACGCCGGCTTGCGCGCGGCACCCGCGCTCGACCTCCGCGAGGTCGGCCTCGTCGTCGCCGACGAGCACCCCGGTGTCGAGAGCCTGGCCCGCATCCTCTACGCCGCAGTCGCCGGCGCGCCGGAGCAACCGCAGGACTACGACGAGGTGGCCGCGCAGATCTTCGCGCTGAACACCTTCCTCGCCCCCTACACCGTCGCCCGCGCCCACGGGATCGGCGGCGAGTGCGCCTTCGTCAACTCGGCCTGCGCCTCCGGGCTGACCGCCATCGACAACGCCGCGTCCCAGGTCCGGGCCGGGCGCACGCCAGTTGCGATCGCGGCGGCCTCCGACGACCCCTTCAGCGCAGGCAAGTACCGCTGGTTCGCCGACCAGCACCTCTACGCAGGCGACGGCGTGATCCGGCCGTTCGCCGGCGCCGGGTCGTCGGGCACGGTGTTCGGCGACGGCGGGGCGGCGCTGGTCCTCGAGGACGAGGCCCACGCCGAGCGCCGCGGCGCCCGGATCTACGGCCGCTATCTCGGCGCCGGGTTCACCCAGGACGGCTGGCGCGTCAACGCCCCCAACCCGAAGCTCGGCAACCAGGCCCGCTCGATCCGGCGCGCACTCCACGAGGCCGGCCGGGACGCCGCCGACGTCGACGTCCTCGTGCCCCACGGCACCGGCATCTCGGTGATCGACCGCTACGAGGTCAGGACCATCGGCGACCTGTGGCCCGACCCCGCCGTGCAGCCTGTCTGCGTCCCGCTCAAGCCCTACGTCGGCCACAACCTGGGCGGCTCGTCGCTGGTCGAGTCGGCACTGCTGCTCAAGGCGATGTGCGAGGGCTGCGTCCCGCCCGGCTGGGGGCCACAGGCGATCCGACTCGCCGTCAAGACGACCGCGGCGTTCGGCGGCTTCTACGGGTCGATCGTCGTGGAGGCGACGTAGCGGTGGCCGTGCACATCGATCGGCTCGTCGACGATGACTACCTCGCCGACACTGCGTATGCCTGGGGCATCGTGTCCGGCCACGCCCAGTCGATCCTTGACGACGCCGACACCGCGCCCGACGGGCACCGTGCGTACTGCATCGAGTGGCTTCGCCGCGCAGCCACCATGACGTCTGACCTCGACTTGTCGAAGCCCGCCGACGGCATGACCGCGACGCTCGACCTGCTGAAGCACGTCGCTGCGGAGTACCCCGGGTTCCTGCGGGGCGAGACCTCCGGTCAGGCGATCCTGCTCGCCGGCGAGGGTCTGCAGCTCTGGTACGGCTACTTCCAGTCGAGCAACCGCATGTACCGCCCGCTCAACGCCGCGGCGGTCGACACCGTGCTCGACCTGCTGCCGGCGGGCGGCGGCGCTCGCATCCTGGAGGTCGGCGCCGGCACGGGCGGCGCGACGAGCCACCTCCTCCCCTCGTTGGCCGGCGACGTCGAGTACCTGGTCACCGACGCGAGCCCCCGCCTGGTCCTGGCGACCCGGAAGAACCTCGCCGACGCCGCGCCGGCCGGCGTCAGCCTCGACTTCGGGCGGTTCGACTTCGACCTCCCCGCCGGCAAGCAGCGCCTGGACCCGCAGAGCTACGACGTCGTCTTCGCGGTCAACGCCATCCACAACGCCGCCGACCTGCCGACGACCCTGCGCGAGCTCAGGTCGTTGCTGCGCCCCGGTGGTGCACTGGTGCTGAGCGAGTCGATCTGCGGGCCCGGCGAGCAGGTGCACCAGGAGCTCATCATGAACCTGCTGCCGCTCCCGGCCGATGCCTACTCGCGCATGAGCCGGTTCCACTCGAAGGACGACTGGCTGCGGATCTTCGCCGCCGCCGATGTCCCGGCCGACGTCCAGGTCAACTCTCGGGGACCGGAGCTGGTCATGACGGCAGTGGCGGCCGCATGAGCCCCAAGGTCGCCAACCCGGCCGTGCGCACCGCGCTGATCGAGAAGGCAGCCCGCCTGATCGCCGAGGAGGGACCCGACGCGCTCACCCTGCGGCGGCTGGCGGCCGAGGTCGGCGCCTCGACGATGGTCGTCTACACCCACTTCGGGGGCATGGACGACCTGCGACAAGAGGTGCGGCGCGAGGGCTTCGACCGCCTGGCCCAGCACCTCGCCGCCGTGGCTGCCACCGACGACCCGGTCGCCGACCTGGTGGTGCTGGGCTGGGCCTACCTCCAGCACGCCACCACCAACCCGGACCTCTACCGGGTCATGTTCACCGAACGCCCCGCGCAGCGCGACGAGGAACCGACCTTCCTGACCCTGGTCGACGCGGTGGAGCGCTGCCTGGCCGCCCGCCGCTTCGCCGCCGCCGACGCCCTGTTCCTCGCCACGCAGCTGTGGGCTGCGGCGCACGGGGTCGCCAGCCTCCAGGTCGCCGGCATGCTCGACGCCGACGAGGCCGCCGGCAGCCTCGAGGCCCTGGGCGCCAACCTGATGGTCGGCTTCGGCGACTGTCCCGACCAGGTCGCTGCGTCGCTCACCCGGGCCCGCCCCTGCATGGTGCCATGACGTCGTTGCCCGCCCCGTCGGACCTGCTGCCTCACGCGCCGCCGATGCTGCTCGTCGATCGCCTCACCGCCCTCGATCCGGGCAAGCACGCGGCTGGCGAGTGGTTCTCGGGCGTCGAGCCGCGGTGGCAGGTCGACGAGGCCCCCGGCGATCGGGTGATCGCCCGGGTGCTCGTGCTGGAGGCGTTGGCCCAAGTCGGGGCGTGCGCCGTCTTCGCGGTCGACTTCTACCGCGACAAGCAGCCGGTGTTCGGCGGTGTCGACCGGGCGTCGTTCGCCCGACCCGTCGTACCCGGGGAGACGGTCGAGCTGGCGATGTGGACGAAGGTCCTCGGCAGCCGCTTCGGGCGAGCTGCCGGCTTCGCCTCGGCCGGCGGCGATCGCGTCTGCGAGGCCGAGATCACGTTCGTCATTGGCGAGTGGAAGGAGTGACAACGATGAAGCGACTGCTGACCGACCTCAACACGACCTATCACCGGACCGCCCTCAACATCTTCCTCGCGATCACCCTGGCGCACTGGGCCGAGCACGTGGCCCAGGCGATCCAGATCTGGGTGCTGGGCTGGCCGGTGCCCGAGGCCCGGGGCGTGCTGGGCGTCTGGTTCCCGTGGCTCGTCACCTCCGAGGCGCTCCACTACGGCTACGCGGTGGTGATGCTCATCGGCCTGGTCATCCTGCGGCCGGGCTTCACCGGCCAGGCCCGCACGTGGTGGACCGTCGCGCTGGTGATCCAGGTCTGGCACCACTTCGAGCACCTGCTGCTCCTCGGCCAGCACGTGTCCGGTGACAACATCGCCGGCAAGCCAGTGCCGACGAGCATCCTGCAGCTCGCCTTCCCGCGGGTCCAGCTGCACCTCTTCTACAACGCCGTCGTCTTCGTCCCGATGGTCGTGGCGATGGTGCTGCACCGCCGCCCCGCGACGGCCGGCGCCGAGGCCCCGGCCTGCACCTGCGCACCGACCCCCGCCCTCGCCCCCGCCGCAGCGTGACGCGGACGCCACGGCGGGCCGCCGTGGCGGTGGCCGTCGGCCTGCTCCTCCTGCTGATCACCGCGCCGAACCTCGGCCCGGTGGTGCGGGCGGCGCGGGCCGACGGCACCCCGGGCACGTTCACCGCCGAGGAGCTCCGCTGCGTGACGCACCCGGGCCACGAGCAGTGCGGCTGGTACGGCCGGTTCCGGGTCGCCGACCACCCGGCCGAGCCGGGCGTCGAGCTGTACGGCGCCGGCCGGGGTGACCTCCGTCGGGGCGAGGCCGTCCCCGCCGTCGACGTCGGTCGCCCCGGCCGCGTGTACCCCCCGAGCGGCTCCCGGGAGTGGATCCCGACCGCCGCCCTCGCCGCGCTCGGCGTCCTCCTGGTCCTAGCGGGAGGGGTCCCGGTTGTAGAGCGACTTCGCACACAGGTAGCTGCCGACGGTGATGACGGCACACCAGGCGAGGCTGACGATCGCGTCGTTGCCGATCTCGCCGCCGAGCAGGAGCCCCCGAAGCGTCTCGGTGAAGGGGGTGAACGGCTGGTGCTCGGCGAACCAGCGCACGGGGCCGGGCATCTGGTCGGTGGGCGCGAACCCGCTGCCGAGGAAGGGCAGGAGCAGCAGCGGCATCGGGGTGTTGCTGGCAGTCTCCACGCTCTTGGCCGCCAGGCCGAGCGCCACGCAGAGCCAGGTGAGGGCGAGGCCGATCAGCAGCAGCAGGCCGAGCGCGGCGACCCACTCGACGGGGTTGGCGTCCGCCCGGAAGCCGACCAGTAGGCCCACGCCCAGCACGACGACCAGGGCGATCGCGGTCTGCAGCAGGGTGCCCAGCACGTGTCCGGTCAAGACCGACACGCGGCTGATGTTCATCGTCTTGAACCGGGCGATGATCCCTTCGGTCATGTCCATCGCGATGGAGATGGCCGTGCCCTGTCCCCCGCCGGCGATGGTCAGGACGAGGATGCCCGGCACCAGGTAGTTGGCGTAGTCCTGCCGGCTCCCCGAGCCACTGGAGACGCCGTTGCCGAGCCCGGCGCCGAGGGTGCCGCCGAAGACGTACACGAACACCAGCAGGAAGACGACCGGGATACCGATGATGAACAGGATCAGGGTCGGGTTGCGGAGCTGGTGTCGCAGGTTGCGGCGCAGCATCGTGGTCGAGTCGGCCACCGCGTAGGACATCGCATGGGACACGGTGCTCATCGGGACTCCTCCGTCGAGTGGGGCCGGCCGGTCAGGGCCAGGAAGACGTCGTCGAGATCAGGGGTGTGGATCGACAGCTCGGCGACCTCGATCGCCGCGTGGCCGAGCTGGTCGAGCAGCGAGCGCAGGGCGGCGACGCTGCCGTCGTTGGGGACCTGGAGGGTCAGGGCCTCGTCGTCGCGGCGGGACCCGACGAGGAGGCGGGCCGCCCGGTCGAGCTGCTCGGTGTCGGGGAACTGCAGGCTGATGTGCCCGCCGGGGATCAGGCGCTTGAGCTCCTCGGGGGTGCCCTCGGCGACGATGCGGCCGTGGTCGAGCATGGCCACCCGGTCGGCGAGCTGGTCGGCTTCCTCGAGGTACTGGGTGGTGAGGAAGATCGTCACCCCGCCGGCAACCAGCTCCCGCACCAGCTGCCACATGTGGCGGCGGCTGCGGGGGTCGAGGCCGGTGGTGGGCTCGTCGAGGAAGATCAGCCGGGGCGAGGTGACCAGGCCCATGGCGAGGTCGAGCCGGCGCCGCATGCCGCCGGAGTAGGTGAGGGCCGGCTTGCGGGCGGCGTCGACGATGTCGAAGTGCGCCAGGAGCTCGGCGATCCGGCGGCGACCCTCGGCCTTGGGCAGGTGGTGGAGGTCGGCCATCAGGCGCAGGTTCTCCTCGCCGGTCAGCAGGTTGTCGACCGCCGCGAACTGGCCGGTGACGCCGATGGCCGCGCGCACGGCGTCGGGCTCGCGGACGAGGTCGTGCCCGGCCACCAGGACGTCGCCGGCATCGGCGTTGATCAGCGTGGACAGGATCTGGACGGTGGTGGTCTTGCCGGCGCCGTTGGGGCCGAGCAGTGCGAAGACCGTGCCCTCGGCGACGTCGAGGTCGATGCCGTCGAGCACGAGCTTGTCGCCGTAGGACTTGCGCAGCCCGGTCGCCCGGACGGCTGACCGAGGCGGTGCCGCAGTCGCAGTCGTCATTTGCCTTCCCTCTCGCCTTTTCATAGAACGGTGTACGATTTCTCGAACACTGTACTAGTACTCGTACACTGTTCGTCAACCTAGAGTTCGACGACCGCCCAGAGGGAGCAGCCATGCCAGCCAGTGATCGTGCGTACCCCTCGGTGTGGGCCAAGCCCCGCCGCAAGGAGCGGTCGACCCTGACGCGCGAGCAGATCGTCCGGCAGGCGCTCGAGCTGCTCGACACCGAGGGCATCGACGCGCTGAGCATGCGCAAGCTCGCCGCCCGGCTGGAGGCCGGGACCACCTCCCTGTACTGGCACGTCGCCAACCGCGACGAGCTGATCGAGCTCGTCGTCGACGAGATCTACGGCGAGCTGGAGGCTCCCGACGAGGGCGCCTTCAGCGCCGACTGGCAGGACGACGTCCGCCGTTACGCCCACAGCGTGCGGGCCAGCGTCCTGCGCCACCCCTGGGTCGTCGCGGTGCTCGACCACCTCGTCGCCGGCTACCCCGGCCCCAACGCCCAGGCCCTCGCCGAGCGCATGCTCGGGGTCTTCGCCGGCGCCGGCTTCGACATCCCCGAGGCCGAGCGGGCCTTCGGCACCCTCTCCTCCTTCCTCATCGGCACCGCCATGGCCGAGGCCGCCTGGACCAACTGGCTGGCCCGCCGGGGCCAGACCGTCGAGGAGTGGACCGCCGAGTCCATGCGAGCCGCCGCGGACACCCCCGAGGAGCACGAGCGCCTCCACGCCGTCCTCGCCAACTACGAGGGCAAGGACGCCCAGCAGTCAGTGGACGAGGACTTCACCTACGGCCTCGACCGCGTCCTCGACGGCCTCCAGGCCCGCCTCGACGCCCGCTGACGTCTGGATCCCTCAGCGCTGGGCGGCGGTGAGGATGCTGTCGACGGCTCGCTGGGCCTGGTCTCGGTCGATGGCCGCCGGGTCCCAGGTGGCGGCGATGCTCAGGCCGACGACCCGTCCGGTGGCGGCGACGGTGGCGACACCGGCGGCCACGGCGTCGAGGTCGGGGCCGCCGGGAGCGGGGAAGCGCAGGCCCCGCAGGTCGCCGGGGTCGACGACGTCGAGGTCGACGTGGACCAGCAGCGGGCCGGCCGGCAGGACGTCGGGGGTCAGGTCGGCTACGGCCACCTGCCGGACATCTGAGCCCGCCAGCGCGTCGACCTCGGGGGGATCGAGGTCCCGGCCGTCGACCAGCACCGCCCGCTCCTCGGCGAGCGGCGTCATCCCGAGGGCGCGGGGCAGGGTCAGGTCGCCCCGGCCGACCACCTTGGCCAGCGGCAGCCCGCCGAGGTAGCCGGAGGTGGTGGTGTCCTCGGTGTGGAAGTCGCCGTGGGCGTCGAACCACACCATCGCCGGGTCGAGGCCTCGGCGCTGCAGCCCGGCCAGCACCGCGATCGCCGTGACGCAGTCGCCGGTGAGCACCGTCGCCTCGTCGCTCCCGGCGAGGGCGTCCGCCAGCCCGGCATAGACGCCCACCAGCGCAGCCCACGGTTCGGCGTCGTCCCCCGGCCCACCGTCGACGACCGTCGCCCCCACCGGCACATCGATCCCGATCCCTTCACCCAACGGGTCGTCCAGATGCCACGGCAGGACCAGCACGTGCCGGACCCTAGCGACGCCGGCGCTCACGCGGGCTGGGGAAAGCGGGGGGCGAGGAGGTTGGCGAGGTCCTCGGCGACCCCGCAGAGGTCGTCGGTGCCGACCACCTCGATGGCGACGGTCCCTCGCCCCGCCGGAACCGGGCGTAGCACTCGCCCGCATCGTCCAGGGAGACGATCGAACCCTCGCGGCCGTCGGTCGCCAGCGGCGGGTCGTCGGCGTTCACGTCGTCGACGAACGTGTACCAGACCACGATGAACCCGGCCTCGCCACCGGAGCTCCACTTGCAGGACGCGCCTCCCGGCTGGGCGTCGACCGGTTCGCCCCTCACGCCGTCGAAGCCGGGCGCCGGGATCTCCGACCCGGCGAGGACCGTGCACATCAGCTCGCCGGTGAGGTCGGCGTCGGCCGGGATGGTGGCCCCCTTGCTGCCGCTCTCGCTGCCGGCGTTGCTGTCGTCGCCCTGGTCACCGTCGCGTCCGAAGATCGTCGACTCGACGACGGGAAGGAGCTTGTCGAGCCGCTCGCACGCCTCGGCCTGCCGTACGTCGTCGTCGGTGCTGTAGTCCTCGGCCGTGCCGACGCCGACCTCCACCTCGACGATGACGCCGGTCTCGACCTCGATGCGCGTCGCGCACGCCGGATAGGCGTCGACCGAATCGAGGTCGTCGGACCCGGTGATGCGGCGAGCCGATCGGCCCGCAACCTCGACGTCCTCGTCGGTGGCGACCTGCTCGAAGTTGTCGGCCTCCAGATCGCTGAGCACGAACGCGACCGAGGCGCTCCTCGACCCGCCGAGCCCGCCCTCCCACCAGCACGCGTTGCCGGTGGAGCTCCCGGCTTCTCCG
>Ga0209382_10000745_pt1 | contig 52537 bp, 52 predicted proteins | sample SoiMetdeltSBSDD5_FD_187599 | JGI IMG/M metagenome (GOLD analysis project Ga0209382, IMG submission 187599) | Bulk soil microbial communities from a Populus tree surrounding site in Tennessee, USA - Soil MetaG P. deltoides SBSDD5 (SPAdes) (version 2) | ecosystem: Environmental > Terrestrial >...
CCAGCACATCCGCGAGGAGGGCCCCGCCGAGCATCACCTGAAGGCGGGCACTCCCACGATGGGCGGCCTGGTGATCTTCACGGCGATCGGCGTCCCGTACCTGATCCTCTCCGACCGGGATGCAGCCAGCATGGCCGTGTTCGGCACGGCGCTCGCGTCGGCGGGGATCGGCTTCGCCGACGACTACCTGAAGATCGTCAAGGCCCGTTCCCTGGGGTTGTCCGCGCGCACGAAGCTGGCGCTGCAGCTCGTGATCGCGATCGGGCTGTGGGTCGTGGCGCGCGAGGTGGTCGGCCTCAGCGACACGCTGCACTTCCGCATCATCGACGCGGACATCGACATCGGCGGCCTCTACGTGGTGCTGATCTTCCTGGTGATCGCGGGTGCCACCAACGGCGTGAACCTGACCGACGGCCTCGACGGCCTGGCCGCGGGGTGCGTCGCCATCGTGCTGCTCACCTACACGGCGATCGCGTTCATCACCGGCGGCCAGGACGGCCTGTCGATCACCGAGCAGGACGGCCTCTCGCTGCTGGGCGCGTGCCTGGTGGGGGCGACGATCGGGTTCCTGTGGTTCAACTCGTTCCCGGCGGCGATCTTCATGGGCGACACGGGGTCGCTCGGGCTGGGCGGGGCGATCGCGGGGCTGGCGGTGATGACGAAGTCGGAGGTGCTGCTGATCGTGATCGGCGGCATCTTCGTGATCGAGGCGCTGTCGGTCGCCGCCCAGGTGATCGCGTTCCGGCTGTTCCGCCGCCGCATCCTGCTGATGGCGCCCGTCCACCACCACTTCGAGCTGCTGGGCTGGTCGGAGACGAAGATCATGGTGCGCTTCTGGATCACCGCGGCGATCGCCAGCTCGATCGGCTTCACGCTCTACCAGCAGAGCATCGGGGCCTAGCCCATGGCAGATCTGTCGAGCCCGGCGGCCTACCCGCGGCCACCGCTGCCGCCTGGGCCGTATCTCGTGGTCGGCCTGGCACGGTCGGGGGTTGCGGCCGCGCTGGCTCTACGGGCCGCGAGGCCGGAGGAGCGGGTGGTCGCCTGCGACTCCGGAACCCCTGCGGAAGCGCTACTGGAGGCGGAAAGGCTTGCGCGGGCCGGCGTCGAAGTCCATCTCGAAACGAATGGAATCCACCTCTTGGAGGCAACGCCGCCGCCGGCCACGCTGGTCAAGAGCCCGGGCGTGCCATGGCACGCCGAGGTTGTCGGCCAGGCTCGCCTGCGTGACATCGCGGTCATCGGCGAGCTGGAGCTCGGATGGCGGCTCGTCCCGAACGAGTTCATCGCAGTGACCGGCACCAATGGGAAGACGACGACAGTCGAGTTGATCGGCGCGATCCATCGTGCCGCCGGTGAACCGGTGGCCGTGGCGGGCAATGTCGGGACGCCCGTGAGCTCCCTGGCGGGCAGGATGGATCACGCCGCGACCGTGGTGTGCGAGGCCTCGAGCTTCCAGCTGGAGGATGCCGACGCGTTCGCCCCCGAGGCCGCTGTCTTCCTGAACATCTCCGAAGACCACCTCGATCGTCACGCGTCGATGTCGGACTACCGCGCCGCCAAGCTGCGGCTCTTCGCGCATCAGCGTCTGTCCGACCTCGCCGTGCTGAACGGAGACGACGCCGGTCTCCTCTCCGACGACCCGCTGCGGCCGGTCGACATCGTCGCGCGCACGGTGACGTTCGGCTTGCGGCCGTCCAACGACGTACGGCTCGAGGACGGATGGATCGTGTGGAACGGCGAGCGCGTGATCGACAGCCGCGAGGTACGTCTGAGGGGGAAGCCCAACCTCTACAACGCAATGGCGGCCGCCACCGTTTGCCTCGAGCGCGGGATCGGCCGGGAGCCGGTGTGCCGCGCGCTGCGTGAGTTCCCCGGCCTGCCGCACCGCTTGGAGCACGTCACGGAGATCGACGGCGTCGAGTACATCAACGACTCAAAGGCGACGAACCCCGGCGCCGCGAGTGCAGCCATGGAGACCATCGGCGGTGGGCTTCACGTGATCCTGGGTGGGTCGCTCAAAGGCGACACGGAGTTCCACGACCTCGACTTTGCCGTTTCGCTCGGTAGCCGGGCGGTCTATCTGATCGGTGAGGCTGCGGACCGGATCGCAGCGGCCCTGGAGAGCGCCGACGTGGAGATCGTTCGCTGCGGTGACCTTCCTCGCGCCGTCGCGGAGGCATCGCGCCGGGCGCGTCCCGGTGAGAAGGTGCTGCTGTCTCCCGCCTGCGCGAGCTTCGACCAGTACCGCGACTACGAAGAGCGCGGCGAGCACTTCAAGGAGCTCGTCCGGATGCTGGCGGTCAAGGGGCGATGAAGCTACCCCAGCGTCCCCGCCTGCCCTGGAACCGCGGCCAGAGCGTCGAGATGACGTTCGAGGAGCAGATGCTCCGCACCGCGACGCTCGCGCTGATCGCGTTCGGCGCGGTGATGGTCTACAGCGCCAGCTCGGGCACGTCGCTGCTGTCGGACGGCGGCGACTCCTCCGAGTACCTCAAGCGCTACGTGATGTCGGCCGCGCTGGGTCTGCTCGCGCTCTCCTTCTTCGCCCGGCACGGCCTCGACATGGCGCGGCGGATGACGCCCATCCTGCTGGCCGTCGCCTTCGGCGGGCTGGTGCTCGTGATGATCCCGGGATTCGGCATCGAGGCGAACGGCTCGCGGCGCTGGCTCGGCGCCGGGCCGCTCCAGTTCCAGCCCTCCGAGGTCGCGAAGCTGGCGCTCGTGCTGTATGCGGCGTTGCTGATCTCGAGCGACCCGCGCCGCGTGCGCTCGCTGGCCGGCGTGCGGCCGCTGATCGTGCTGGCGGGACTGATGGCGTGCCTCGTGGTCGTGGAGCCGGACCTCGGCACCGCGATGGTGATCTGCCTGACGCTCGGCGCGCTCCTGCTGGTCGGGGGCGTGAGCGTGCGCCACCTGCTCATCCTGTTCGGCAGCCTCGCGGTCCTCGCCCTGATCGCCGCCCTGATCGAGCCTTACCGGCGCGCCCGCCTGACGTCGTTCCTCGACCCGTGGGGCGACGCGCAGGGCGCCGGGTTCCAGTCCGTGCAGGCGATGATCGCGATTGGCTCCGGCGGCTTCTTCGGGGTCGGGCTGGGGGAGAGCGTGCAGAAGCTCTTCTATCTGCCCGAAGCCCACACCGACATGATCCTCGCGGTGATCGGCGAGGAGCTGGGCTTCGTCGGCATGTCGGTGGTCCTCTTCTTCTACGGGATGATCGCCTATGCCGGGCTGCGGTCCGCGCGCATGGCGAAGGACCTGTACGCGAAACTCGTCGCGGCCGGCATCACCTCGGTGATCCTGATCCAGGCCACCGTCAACTTCTTCGCGGTGCTGGGGGTGCTGCCCCTGACGGGCGTGCCGCTCCCATTCATCTCGTACGGGAACAGCAACCTGATCGTGCTGCTGACCGGCATGGGAATCCTCATCAACGTGTCGCGGCAGGGCGCCGCGCGGCCCGCATTGCGCCTCGTGGACGGCGCCGGCCGCAAGGGCCGGTCGGGTGCAGCGGCTATAAGGAACGTCGATGCCAACCGTGGTGATCGCAGCGGGCGGGACCGCCGGCCACGTCGTGCCGGCGCTGGCAGTCGCAGACGAGCTGCGGGCTAGCGGCGCGGACGTCGTCTGGGTCGGCACCCGCGAGCGCGCCGAGGCGCAGCTCGTGCCGGCGGCCGGTTACCCGATCGAGTACCTCTCGGTGAGGGGGCTCGACCGGCGCAATCCCGTGCGCGCGCTGGGCGCGGTCGCGCGCGCCGGCGCGGCGGCCGGGGCGGCGCGCGGCCTGCTGAGCCGCGTGGGCGCAGACGCGGTGCTCGCGGCCGGTGGGTACGTCGCCGGGCCGGTGGGGCTCGCGGCCGCGGCGGGACGCATCCCGCTCGTGCTGGCCGAGGCGGACAGCCACCTCGGGCTCGCGAACCGGATGCTCGTGCCGTTCGCGCGCCGCGTGTGCCTGGCGTTCCCCATCGAGGGCCGCACGGGCGACCGCTATCTGGTCACGGGCCGGCCGGTGCCGCGCTCCGTGGTGGAGGCCGGCCGCGACGCGGCCCGCGGCCGGCTCGGCGTACCGGCGGACGTGCCGTGCGTGGTCGTGTTCGGCGGGAGCATCGGCGCGCGGTCGGTGAACCTCGCCGCGGCCGCGGCGCTGGCCGGCATCCACGTCGTGCACATCACCGGCCGGCGCGACTTCGAAGCGATCCGCGAGCAGGTCGGCGCGCAGCCCGGCTACACGGTCCTCGACTACGTGGACTCGCTCGGCGATCCGCTCGCCGCCGGCGACCTCGTGATCGCCCGGGCGGGCGGCTCGGTGTTCGAGATCGCCGCGGCGGGCAAGCCCGCGATCCTGATCCCGTATCCGCACGCGACGGCCGACCATCAGGCGAAGAACGCCCGCTGGATGGAGCAGGCTGGCGCGGCAGTCGTGATTCCCGACGACGAGCTGGACGCCGCCCGCCTGCGCGCCCAGGTGGACGCCCTGCTCGGCGACCCGGCGCGGCTCGCGCAGATGGCCGCCGCCGCGCGCGGGGTCGCGCGGCCCGACGCCGCCGCGCGGATCGCACACGAGGTGCTGTCCGCGGCGCCCGGCAGCGGTTGCACCTCTTACGCGCCCACGGACCCGGGCGAGCTGCCGTGGCGCGGCCGCCGGATGCATTTCGTCGGCATCGGCGGCGCCGGGATGAGCGGCCTCGCGTTGATCGCCCGCGCGCTGGGCGCCGACGTAAGCGGCTGTGACGCGGCCGAGACTCCGTACTTCGACGAGCTGCGCGCGGCCGGCATCGCGCCGCAGGTGGGGCACGATGCCTCCCATGCCCCGGCGGGGACGGAGTTGGTCGTGTCCACGGCGATCCCGGCCGACCTGCCCGAGGTGGCCGCCGCCGGGCGCGTGCACCACCGCGGCGAGCTGCTCGCCGAGGCCGCTGCGAGGCGCCGCGTGATCGCGGTTGCGGGCACGCACGGCAAGACGACCACGACGGCGATGACCGCGCACGTGCTGGCGGCGTGCGGCGAAGCGGTCGGCTATGCGGTCGGCGCGGAGCTGCCATTACCGGGCGGGGGTCACAAGCCGAACGCCGCGTGGGGCAGCGGCGAGTGGATGGTCGTCGAAGCGGACGAGTCCGACCGCTCCTTCCTCAACTTCAGTCCCGAGGTCGCCGTGCTCACCAACATCGAGCTCGACCACCACTCGACCTACGCGTCCGAGCTCGACGTGCGCAATGCATTCGACTCGTTCCTGGCGACGGTGCCCGGGGGCGGCACGGTGGTCGCCTGGGAGGGAGCCGGCGTCGCGGCCACGACGCTGTACGGCCTCTCGCCGCAGGCCGCGCTGCGCGCGCGTGACGTGCGCGCCAGCGGCACCGGCATGCGGTTCACCCTCGCGGTGGATGGCGAGGATGCCGCCGACGTCACGGTTCCCGTCCCCGGCGAGCACAACGTGTTGAACGCCCTGGCGGCGATCGGTGCTGCGCGCGCCGCCGGCCACGACCCGGCAACCGCCGCGCAGGCGCTCGCCTCCTTCCAGCCCGCCGGGCGGCGCTTCGAGCCGAAGGGCGAGGCCGCCGGCGTGCGCGTGTTCGACGACTATGCCCACCACGCGACCGAGGTGGCCGCGACGCTTGCCGCGGCGCGGGCGCTCGGGCCGCGGCGGCTCGTGGCCGTGTTCCAGCCGCACCTCTACTCGCGCACGGCCCACACGCACGACGACCTCGGCCGCGCACTTGCCGCCGCGGACCTGGTGGTCGTGCTCGACGTGTACCGCGCGCGGGAGCAGCCGGAGGACTATCCGGGAGTCGGCGGTGAGCTGGTCGCGCGTTCCGCGGCCGATCACGCAGGCGGGCGCGAGGTCTGGTGGCTGCCGACGCGCGACGAGGCGGTGGCGGTGCTGGCGCACAAGGTCGCGCCGGGGGACGTCGTCGTGACCCTGGGCGCGGGGGATGTCGACGCCGTCGCGGACGAGCTCGTGGGCCGGCTCGACGGGAGCGGCCGGTGACGGCCGGCGCGCCGCCCGAGCACGTGCAGCGCGACTATCCGCTGGCGCGGCTCACGACGATCCGCACCGGGGGCAACGCCAGCTGGTTCGCCCGCCCGCGCAGGGAGCACGAGCTGGAGGGCCTGTTGGCCTGGGCACAGGCGGAGGGGCTCGACGTAGGAGTCGTCGGCTCGGGATCGAACCTGCTGGTAGCGGACCTCGGTTTCGCAGGACTTGTCTTGAAATTGGACGGATCCCTCGCGGCGATAGAGCACGAAGCCAACCGCCTCCTCTGCGGAGGCGGCGCCCGCCTGCCCCAGGCCGCCGCGCGGGCCGCGGCCCTCGGCCTCTCGGGGATCGAGTTCGGGGTCAGCATCCCCGGCACCGTCGGCGGCGCGATCCGGATGAACGCGAACGCCTATGGCGGAGAGCTGAGCAGCGCGCTCGAGTGGGTGGACGTCTGTACCGCCGCTGGTGTCGACCGGAGGCTGGCCGGCGACCTGGGCTTTGCGTACCGCACCTCCAATCTCGGTCCCGCCGAGATCGTCGCGCGCGCTTCGTTCGCGCTCGAGCCGCGCGATCCCGATGCCGTGAAGGCGACGCTCGCGGACCTCCGCAGCCGCCGGCGCGAGGCGCAGCCCGGCGGAATCAAGACGTTCGGCTCGACCTTCAAGAACCCCGACCCGGAACGGACCGCGGGCCGGCTGCTGGAGGAGGCGGGCTGCAAGGGCCTTCAGGTCGGCGGGGCGCGGTTCAGCCCGAAGCACGCCAACTTCGTCGAGAACCTCGGCGACGCGACGACCGCCGACGTCGTGGCGCTGATCGCCGAGGGGCGCCGCCGCGTCAAGGAGCACTCCGGGGTCGTGCTCGAGCCCGAGGTGCAGCTGCTGGGTGACGTCGACTTCCCCTGGGAGGAGCGGTGACCGCACCGACTGCGCTGGCGCGGCGCGCGCTCGCGACCATCGACGAGTTTCCCGTCGGCCCGCGCTTCGTCGCGGGCTTCGTCGCCCTCGTGGTCGTGGCGCTCGGCTGGCTCGGGTGGGGCTGGCTGCGCGATTCCTCCCTGGTCCGCGTCGACGAGGTGCGGGTCACGGGCCTCACCACACGTGATGCGCCCGCGATCCGGCGCACCCTGCGCCAGGCCGCTCTGCGCATGACGACGCTCAACTACAGCGAGGAGCAGCTGCGCCGCGCCGTCGAGCCGTTCCCGGCCGTGGAGTCGGTGTCGGCCAAGGCCGACCTGCCGCACAAGCTCGTGATCACCGTGCGTGAGCACCGCCCGGTGGCGGCGCTCGTGTCGGGCGACGACCGCCGGGTGGCGGTGGCCAGCGACGGCACCCTGCTGCCCCAGGAGCGCGACTCGGGGCTGCCCGCGGTGAAGGTCGACGCGCTGCCGAACAGCGGCCGGCTCGGGCGGGGCGCGGAGGCGGTGCTAGTCGGCGTGGTCGCCCGCGCGCCGGATGAGCTGCGCCCGCTGCTGGAGCGCGCCTACCGGGCCCGGGACGGCGTGCGCGTGGCGATCGAGGGCGGGCCCACGCTGCGCTTCGGCGCGCCGATCCGGATCCGGGCCAAGTGGACGGCCGCGGCCCGCGTCCTGGCCGACACGCCGGCGGCCGGGGCGGCGTCCCTCGACCTGCGGATCCCCGAGCGCCCCTCCGCCGCGTACGGCGCGGGCGAAACCGGGGAGGAGCAGGCTGCCGCCGCCGCGGAGACAGCGGAGTTGCAGGCCGCCGCCGCCGCGGTCGAGACCCCGCCGCAGACCTTCCAGCCGGCGCCGGCCGAGGCCGGCACCACCGGTGCCGCAGGCGTCGCGCCCGCCGCGCCGACGGCTCCCTGAGGCCCTCCCAGGCCTAAAGAGAAGCTCGAGGGTTGCAAGCCTCCACCCTGGATCGAGGCTGGCGCTCCTGAAGGGCGCCTAGGCGGCCGAAGTCGTGCAGAACATTGCACGCTCCGGGAATTTGACCTATGGTGCCGAATCCAGACGGACCAGGCAGTGCCGGCATATCTCAACTCCTACCTGAGAGTTTGACCGGCCGGGAGGAGTCCTGACACATGGAAAGCTCGAGCTATCTCGCGGTAATCAAGGTCGTAGGCGTGGGCGGCGGCGGCACCAACGCCGTCAACCGCATGGTCGACGCCGGCCTCAAGGGCGTCGAGTTCATCGCGGTGAACACCGACAACCAGGCGCTCCAGATGACGGACGCCGACATCAAGCTGAACATCGGCTCCGAGCTGACCAAGGGCCTCGGGGCAGGCGCCAACCCGGACGTCGGGTTCGCCGCGGCCGAGGAGAGCCATGACGAGATCAAGGAGTCGCTGAAGGGCGCGGACATGGTGTTCGTGACCGCGGGCGAGGGCGGCGGCACCGGGACGGGAGGCGCCCCGGTCGTGGCCGAGATCGCCAAGGACGAGATCGGCGCGCTGACCGTGGGCGTGGTGACGCGGCCGTTCGAGTTCGAAGGTGCGCGCCGGGCCGAGCAGGCCGAGCAGGGCATCCGCCAGCTGCGCGAGAAGGTCGACACCCTGATCACGATCCCGAACGACCGCCTGCTCCAGATGGTCGAGCGGCGCACGAGCATCCTCGACGCCTTCCGCGAGGCCGACAACGTGCTGCGGCAGGGCGTGCAGGGCATCACCGACTTGATCACGGTGCCCGGCCTGATCAACCTCGACTTCGCCGACGTGCGCACGATCATGCGCGACGCCGGCTCCGCCCTGATGGGCATCGGCGTGGCGTCCGGCGAGAGCCGGGCGGCAGAGGCGGCCAAGAACGCGATCTCGTCGCCGCTGCTGGAGGAGTCGGTCGAGGGCGCCACCGGGATCCTGCTGAACATCACCGGCGGGAAGGACCTCGGCCTGTTCGAGGTCAACGAGGCGGCCGAGATGGTCACCTCCGCGGCTGACAAGAACTCCAACATCATCTTCGGTTCGGTGATCGACGAGAGCCTCACCGACGAGGTCCGCGTGACCGTCATCGCGACCGGGTTCGACGGTCCGCCGCGCCGCGGCGGGACGCGCCCGACCAGCGGCCGCCGCGACGTCGTCTACGACGACCGGGTGCGCCGCGAGCTCGAGATCGGGGACGACGAGATCGACATTCCTGAATTCCTCAAGTGAGGAATTCAGGCAGGAAGGCCGGATTTTCGTAAGCACGAAAATCCGGGGGCTCCGGCGGCTCGCGGTCTGCATGCTTCTCTCTTTGTCGCTTGCCTCCTGCGGGGACGGAGATGACGGCGGCAGCCGGGACCTGGCCGTTGGCAAGACCTTCGACGCGGCCGAGCTGCGCGGCTGCCTCAGGGATCAGAATTGGAGGATCGAGCCGCGCGTCACCGATACAGGGATCGACTTCACGACCCGCTCGCGCTCCGGGCTGATCAGCGCGGACGTGGCGGTGGAGCGGACACCCGCGGACGCGCAGCAGCGCGAGGACTCCTGGAAGGAGCTGGCCACCGATGCTGGAGTTGAGAACATCGACGACTACTACTTCCGCTACGGCAACGTGATCGTGGGATTCGAGCGCGTGCCGAGCGCCGCGGACCGGGCGCCGATCGAACGGTGCCTGTCATGAGCCGTTACGTGATGCGCGAGAAGTGGCTCGCGTTCGGTGACGACTTCTGGATCGAGGACGAGTCAGGGGCGCGGGTCTACCGCGTGGACGGCAAGGCGCTGCGCCTGCGCAAGACGCTGAAGCTCGAGGACAGCGAGGGCAACGAGCTGTGCAAGATCCAGGAGCGCAAGCTGCGGGTCCGCGACACGATGGAGATCGAAGCGCCCGACGGCAGCCGCATGGGGCTGATCCAGAAGGCGATGATCACACCGCTGCGGGAGCGCTTCGAGGTCGAGGTGCCGGACGAGCCGGAGCTGAAGGTGAAGGGCAACATCTTCGACCACGAGTACACGATCAAGCGCGACGGCGACAAGGTCGCCGAGGTCTCGAAGAAGTGGTTCCGCGCGCGCGACACGTACGGCATCGAGATCGAGCCGGGCCAGAACGACGTGCTGATCCTCGCCGTGGCCGTCGCGCTCGACGCGCTCGAGCACGACCGCGACGTGGCGCCCGACTAGGCAGTTACTGCAGAGCCGGCGAAGTACTCGAGCGCCGTGCGCGTCTTGGTCTGCTGCTCGCCCGTCACCTCGACGCCCTGGTCCATCAGAAACGTCTTTGCCCGGGCGGCCACGTCGAGGGCCTCCCCCGGGGCGCACTTCGTGGACAGCTCGAGGATCCGGGTGTTGTCGGGATACATCCACATCTCGGCCACCAGTCGCCGATCGAAACCGACCGGCGAGAACTTCAGCTTCAACACGAAGATGGGTCCGAGGATGGTGAGGTGATCCAGCTCGATTCCCGCCGGCGCGTGCTCGGCGAAGAATGCACGTTGCTCCTTGGAAAACAGCTTGCGTTTACTGCGATCGCCCGTTGCGCAGGCTCTCACGTCGGTCGTGCCCAGCGTGCGCTTCAGGGAGGCGGAGCACACGAAGCCACCTGGCATCGCGTCCACCTCGACCACCATGTTGGGAGATTGCCGCAGATCGTCAGGGAGTTCTGCGGGAACGACGGGACGTAGCTTCACGACCGAGTCGTCCCCCTTTTTCTGCACGCGGCGCGCGCGCGCCACGACCCCGGCCTGGTAGAGCGCCAGGTCCGGCGTGTCGAAGAAGAACACCTGCCGGATCTGAGCATTGAGAGGATCCATCCCGAGCGCCTGAACAGCTGACCGCTGATCGGCCTCCGGCACGGTCAGCTTCAACTCCACGCTGTCGGCGTGGTCGATGAGCGCGAGGAGGCGTCCCATCTCTTCTTGCGAGATCTGGAGGGCCGGCGTTGGAGCCTGCGCAGTCGCCATCGCACCGAACCTACTGGATCGCCATGGCCACGGCCATGGCCTGCTCGGGCTCGACCAGGTGATCGTGGGTGTCTGTCCCGATGTCGAGCCGGACCCATGCGATCTCTCCTTTGAACCGGCCTCGCGAAGCCTCGCTCGAGACGGGCGTCCCGGAGTCGTGGCCCACGTCGGTCGTCTCGTCCGCGGAGAACACGAACGGCTGCGTCAGCTCGACGCGGCCCGCGCCCACCTGCTTCCCGTCGTAGTAGAGGGTGACGTCGCCCCCCTTTGCCAGCCCGCCACCGTCGTAGGCGAACTCCATGCGAACCTGATGCTTGCCGGGGGGGACCGGCTCGGTGGCCTCGACCACGAACTCGTGCAGGCCCAGGACGTTGTAGACGAACTTTGCCCGCCCATCCCTCAGGTGCACACACCAGCCTCCGAAGCGGCCGCCCTGGGTGACGATCACCCCGTCGGCGCCGTCCTCCGGGACGACGACTTCCGCGGTCACCGAGAACGACTTGTTCTTCATGTTGAGGACGCTGTTCTCGGACAGGCGGCCCATGGCGCCGAACAGCGTCTGCGAGGTGCCCCGGATGAGCTGCGGACGGCCGGCGATGTCGGGGTTGAGCCGCTCGCCTGTGCGGTCATCGAGCGGCAACACGTTGTGCTTGGTCGCCTCGATCAGCCACAGCCGCTGTAGCTCTGCGAGCTTCTCGGGCATCTCACCGGACAGGTCGTGGGCCTGGGTCCAGTCACGTGAGCCGTCGTAGAGCTCCCACACGTCGTCGTCGAACGCCGGCAGCTGGACGTTGCCCCACGGCGTGCGGTGCTTTGTCACTGCGCTCCAGCCGTCGTGGTAGATGCCGCGGTTCCCGAACATCTCGAAGTATTGGAGGTCGTGCTGCTCGGGAGCCGCGGCGTCGTCGAAGCTGTAGACCATCGACGTACCTTCGATGGGCAGCTGCAGCACGCCGTTGACCATGGTCGGATGCGGTAGGTTCGCCACCTCGAAGACGGTGGGGGCGACGTCGATCACGTGACTGAACTGGTTGCGGATCTCCCCCTTTGCCTTGATGCCGCCCGGCCAGTGCACGATCGTGCCGTTGCGCGTGCCGCCCCAGTGCGAAGCCACCTGCTTGGTCCACTGATAGGGCGTGTTCATCGCGTGCGCCCAGCCCACGGAGTAGTGGTTGTAGGCCTCTGGCGTTCCCAGCTTGTCGATGTGCTCCGCCAGGAACTCCGGCGTCTCGAGCGCCGCCATGCCGTTGAAGCTCGCCATCTCGTTGAAGGCGCCGTTGACGGTGCCCTCCGCCGAGGCGCCGTTGTCGCCGATGATCACGAACACGAGCGTGTCGTCGAGGGCTCCCACCTCGGCGATCGCATCGACGAGGCGGCCGACGTGGTGGTCGGTGTGCTCGAGGAAGGCCGCATACACCTCCATCTGGCGCGCCAGCACCGGCTTGAGGTCGTCAGGCATGTCCTTCCACGCCGGGATCTCATCGTGCCGTTCCGTCAGCTCGGCGTCCGGCGGGATTACTCCAAGGTCCCGCTGGCGGGCGAAGACCGCCTCGCGCTGCACGTCCCACCCGTCGTCGAACTTCCCCTTGTACTTCTCGATCCACTCTTGCGGGACGTGGTGCGGGGCGTGCGTTGCGCCGGGTGCGAAGTACATGAAGAACGGCTTGTCCGGCATCAGGGCTTTCTGCTGGCGCACCCACGCGCACGCCTTGTCCGCGAGGTCCTCCGTCAGGTGGTAGCCCTCCTCCGGCGTGCGCGGCGGCTCGACCGGCGTTGTCCCCTCGTACAGCGCCGGGCTCCACTGGTTGTCCTCGCCACCGATGAAGCCGTAGAAGTACTCGAAGCCGGATCCCGTGGGCCACTTGTCGAACGGCCCCATCGCGCTCGTCTCCCACACGGGCACCTCGTGGCATTTCCCGAACTGGCTGGTGGAGTAGCCGTTGAGCTGCAGTGTCTGCGCCATCGGCGCCTTGGTGTTAGGGCGCACCGATGAGCTGCCCGGCGCCGACGTCGCGGTCTCGGTGATGTTGCCCATGCCGACCGAGTGGTGGTTCCGCCCCGTGAGCATCGCGGCGCGTGTGGGCGCGCACAGTGCAGTCGTGTGGAACCGTGTGTAGCGGAGGCCGTCCTTCGCAAGCCGGTCGAACACCGGCGTGTTGCAGGAACCGCCGAAGGTGCTGGATGCGCCGAACCCCACGTCGTCGATCAGGACGATCAGGACGTTGGGCGCGCCCTGCGGAGGGCGCAGCGGCTCGATCGGGGGAAAGGCGGTGTGCGGGTCCTTTGCGTCGTAGGTCGTGAGTCCGGCCGGCGGGACGTCCGGGATGGGCAGGACCTCGCGCTTGATGTGCCGCTCGTCGGGCATCGAAGCCTCCTGAATTGAAGTCCGCCCATCATCAGCCGCGCAGACGCGCCGGGCAAGGGTGCCGACACCCGTCCGCGCGTCGTATCCGCCCTACCGGCCCGGTACGTCTGGCACAGCGGCAAGCATGCAGCCTGCGCATGCCCGAGGACTCACGTCAAGCGCAGGCCCATGCAGAGGCCGCGACGCGTCGCGTAGAGATCGTCGTCTCCGGAGCAACCGTCTTCAAGGCGGCTCTTGTGGCGCTTGGTGTGTTCGTGCTGATCATCGCGAACGAGGTCTTCCTCACGATCCTGCTGTCGCTCGTGTTCGCGCTCGGGCTCGATCCTTTGGTGGGCTGGTTCACGCGGCGCGGCTGGGGTCGGGGGAGGGCTGCGCTGATGGTGTTCTTCCTGCTCTTCCTGATCGTCAGCGTGATCGTCATCTGGGTTGTCACGCCGCTCTGGAACGAGGTGAAGGGGCTCGTCGACGACATCCCGGGATACATCGACGATCTCAAGGACGAGCCGGCTTTCAAGCAGCTGCACGAGAACACCGACGTGATCAACAAGGCGGAGGCCGTCGCCAAGGACGCGGCCAAGGCGATTCCGGAGGCGGCATCTGCGCTGCTCGGCATCACCGGGTCGCTGGTGGGCACCGCGCTGAGCGCCGTGACGATGGTGTTCCTCACGCTCTTCTTGCTGATCGGCCTGCCCGACTTCAAACGCGCCGCGCTCAACATGCTCCCGCCGCGCGACGCGGAGCGCGTCGGGCGCGTGATCGAAGAGGTGACGCGCACCATCTCCTTCTCGCTCGTGGGCAACCTTGCGATCTCCGTGATCGCGGGCACGGTTGTGGGGGTGACTGCCGTGATCATCGGCGCTCCATTCCCGGTCGTGCTGGCGGTGATCGTGGGACTGTTCGACCTGATTCCCCAGATCGGGTCGATGATCGCCGCAATCATCGTGGTGTCGATCACGCTGGCGGGAGCGGGCGTAGTGCCTGCGGCGATCCTCGCCGCCGTGATCCTGGTCTACCAGCAGGTCGAGAACTACGTGATCCAGCCCGTGGTCTACCGGCAGGCGATCGAGCTGTCGGGCTTCGCGACGATCGCTGTCGTGATGGTGGGCGGTGCGCTGATGGGCGTGATCGGCGCGATTCTCGCCGTCCCCGTGGCCGGCTCGCTGAAGATCATCTTCCGTGAGGTCACGGCCGCGCACCGGGAACGGATGGAGCGGCTCCGGGCTGAGAGTTCTCCTCCGGAACCGGAGGCGAGCCTTCCATAGCGTCCCGCCGGTACTCGAGCGCGGCGTCGAGCTCGACGCCTGCCAGCAGGGTCAGGTTGGTGAGCCACAGCCATACGAGGCCGGCGATCGTCGTGCCGAGCGCGCCGTACGTGTCGTCGTACGACGCGAAGGCGTTGACGTAGACCTCGAAGCCGACGGAGACGAGGATCCAGGCCGCCACAGCAACCGCGCCGCCGGGCGTGAGTACCCGCCACTGGGTCGCAGATCGCTCGCGGCTCGGCGAGGTTCTGTAGAGCAGCGCCACCAGCAGGGTGACGACAACCAGCAGGGCGGGCCATTTGAGGATGCCGTACAGGTCGAGGACCGCGTCGCCGATCCCGAGCGCGTTGCCGACCGACTCGGCGAGCTGGCCGGTGAAGACGATGATCAGGAGCGCGATGGCGAGCAGGAGCAGGAACACGGCCGTGAGCGCCACCCGCAACGGCCACGCGCGCCACACGGGCCGCCGCTCGACTCCCCAGATCTCGGCCGACGCCCGGAAGAAGCAGCCTATGTAGGCGGACGCCGTCCACAGGACCGCGATCAGGCCAACGCCCAGCAGCGTGCCGGACTGGGTGTCATTGCGGATGAGTGACTCGAGCGAGGACCTCGCCGCCGCGTCGGAGTTCGACGGCCCCACGTCGTCGACGATCTTGATCACGTCGTTGACGGTGCCCTGATCGCCGAACAGGCCGATCACCGAGAACAGCACCAGGGTGCCGGGAATCAGCGAGAGCACCGAGTAGTAGGTCAGGGCGGCGCCCCGGTCGATCAGCTCATGACGCCCGATACGGCGGGCCATCACGACGAGGGGCCCCCAGCGGCCCGACGCCATCGCGGCCTCTTCCATCCGCGCCAGCCTCTCGGCGCCCGCGGCCGCCAGTTTGGAGGAGGTTGTCTTGCTCACGCTCAAGGGGCAGGGGAACCGACGCCGCTGGACACCGTACCGGCATCCCCCACGATGCACATGCGCACCCTCTGGCGAAGCTCCGCCCGCGGGGTGATGATCTCCGGGAAATCCCAATCTGGAGGTACGAACCAATGGTGTTGGCTTCCGACTATCCGTTCCTGGACATCCTGGGGACGATGCTGATCTTCTTCGCGTGGGTGATCTGGTTCTGGATCCTGATCCGCGTGTTCGCCGATGTCTTCCGGCGTCATGACATATCGGGCATGGGCAAAGCAGGCTGGATATTGCTCACCGTCCTCCTGCCGTTTCTCGGGGTGCTGATCTACCTGATCGCGCACGGGCAGGACATGGGCAAGCGGGACATCGAGCAGGTCCGGGCACAGCAGGCGCAGTTCGATCAATACGTCAAATCGGTGGCCGCCTCCGACGGCGGCGCGGCGCAGATCGCGCAGGCGAAGAGCCTGCTCGACAGCGGTGCGATCACGCAGGCCGAGTACGACGCCCTGAAGGCCAAGGCGCTCTCGTAGCCGGCGCAGACCTGACGGGATCCTTCGCCGGGCCCCGCTGGCTGCGGGATGCCGGCGTGACAGCGTGGCTGCTGGTCGGCATCACGCTGCTCCTGGTCGGTGTCGTATGGCTCCTCTCGCTGACGCACACGATCGTGATGCCGGTGATCGCCGCCGGCGTGATCGCAGCGGTGGGGTCGCCGCTGGTCGCCTGGCTTGCACGCCATCGTGTCCCGCGCGGGCTTGGCGCCGCTTTGCTGTTGCTCGCGATCGTCGCTCTCGGCGCGGCCGTGTTCGTCGTGATCGTGGCGGGCATCGCGAGCGAGAGCGGGAGCATCGGCAACCACCTCTCGGATGCGAAGGACACGCTGGCCGGATGGCTGAAGGACCTGGGCGTGGACTCGAGCAAGGCGGAGAGCGCCAAGCAGGATGCGAGCACGGCGACCAGCAGCTCGTTCCACGTGCTGCTCGAAGGTGTCGCGAAGGGCATCGAGGGGCTGGCATCGCTCGTGTTCTTCCTCTCCCTCACCGCACTCAGCCTGTTCTTCTTGCTGAAGGACGGACCGGCGATCCGGTCGTGGGTGGAACGCCACCTCGGGCTTCCCCTTCCGGTTTCCCACATAGCGATGAAGCGCATCCTGCAGTCGCTGCGGGGCTACTTCCTCGGGGTGACGATCGTGGCGGTCTTCAACGCCGTCGTGATCGGCGGCGGCGCACTGCTCTTGGGGGTTCCGCTGGCCGGCACGATCGCCGCCGTCACGTTCATCGGCGCGTACATCCCGTATCTGGGGGCGTGGAGTGCCGGTGCCTTCTCGGTCCTGCTGGCGCTCGGGGGGGCGGGCACGGACGCGGCGATTGCGATGGCGGTGCTCCAGCTGCTCGGTAACGGGATTCTCCAGCAGATGATCCAGCCGTTTGCCTACGGCGCGGCCTTGGGGATCCACCCGCTCGCGGTCCTGGTCGTGACCATCGCGGGAGGCGCGCTGTTCGGCGCCGCGGGACTGATCCTGGCGGCTCCGCTGACCTCGGCGGCGGTGCACATCGCCGCGGACCTGTCCAAACCGGCGACGCCGCCGCCCGCCGCCGCTCCGGGCTGACCGCCCTCTTATATTTGCTGTAAGAGCTGAGGAGAGAATCGCGCGGTAGGCGGCCCGCTGCCATGGGCAGAGGCCGGCCCGGTCCGGGACATCCGTCGCGCGAGGCATTACGTCCATTTGGCGCCGAGGCCATGTGGCGGTAACGTGACGTATCTGCAAGCGTCTTAAAACGCCTGCAAAAGGGGACATCATCAGCGTCGAAGCCGAGCTCCGATCCACTCCGCCGGCACTGCACCGAATTTCGGTGGCAGCGCGATCGCCTGCGATCGGAGCAGTGACCGCTTTGGCAGCCGCTGCAGTCGCAGCGTGCGCGGCGGCGGTCGCTCTGACCCTTTCGGGCAACCAGTCGAGCAACCCCGCGCTGGAGGCTCAGATCCGGGCCGCGATCATCGGAGTCCCGATCGCGGTGGGCTTGTATGCGTGGAACCGCGATCCATGGAAGCGGTTCGCGAGGCTGCTCGTGATCGCCGGGTTCGCGTGGTCGTTGACGACGCTCGCGCAGTCGAGCAGCGACGTCGCCTACAGCGTGGGCCGCGTGTTCGCATGGTTCGTCGAGCCACTCCTCATCTTCCTGGTGCTCGCGTTCCCCACCGGCCGGCTCACCGCGCGCCCCGAGCGCGCGCTCGTCGCGGGCATCCTGTCGCTCGTCGCGGTGCTGTATCTGCCCACGATGTTCCTGGTGGATTCCTTCCCGACGCCTTCCCCGTGGACCAGTTGTGGCGGGGATTGCCCGTCCAACGCGTTCATGGTGCTCGGCTCCGAGCCCGGCTTCGTGGATTCAGTGATCGTGCCCCTGCGCGAGACCGCGACGGTGCTGCTGTTTGCCGGTGTGATCCTGGTGCTGGCGGGGCGGATCCGCAAGGGCACCCCGCTGATGCGAATCACGCTCGTGCCCGTGCTCGCCGTCGCAATCGTGCACGCGCTTGCGATGATCGGTGGCATCGTGGCCCGGCGCCAGTTCCCGGGCGAGCCGGCGGAGGTCCTGGCGTGGGCGATCGCGCTCTCGTTCGCCGGCGTGGCGGTGGGCTTCATGATCGGACTGGGGGCGTGGCGCCTGTTCGAGAACAGAGCGCTCCGGCGCCTGGCGGCCGGCCTCGCGGCGCACCGGCCGGCGCTGAGCCTGTCCGAGACAGCCGAGCTGCTGTCCGAGTCGATGGACCGGTCGCTGGAGATCCTCCACAGACCCCGGGAGAGCGCGCATGGCTGGGTCGACATGCAGGGAAACCCCTCGAGCCTCGCCTCGAGTGACGCGCGCTGCGTGACGGAGATCTCGGGTGACGACGGGCGTGTGGTGGCCGTGGTTCACGATCCTGCCCTTCGAGACGACCCGACGTTCCTCGACGTGGCGCGCGCATCGGTGCTGAAGGCTCTCGAGCTCGAGCGCCTCAGTGCCGAGTTGCGCAGCTCGCTACGCGAGCTCAGCGAGTCCCGCGCACGCATCATGTCCGGTGCGGACAAGGAGCGTCAGCGGATCGAGCGAGACCTTCACGACGGCGCTCAGCAGTCGTTGGTGGCCGTGCGGATCCGGTTGGAGCTGGCGGGGGAGCTGCTGCGGGAAAGCCCGGCGAGTGCCGAGCAGCTGCTGGCCAATCTCGGCAGGGACGTCGACGATGCGCTCGAGCAGGTCAGGTCGCTTGCGCGTGGCGTCTACCCGTCGCTGCTGTCCGATCGCGGCCTGGGGGAAGCGCTGCGGTCCGCTGCCCGGCGCAGCCCGGTTCGGATCACGGTGGACGCGGACGGTGTCGGGCGCCTGAGCCCGATGGTCGAGTCGGCGGTGTACTTCTGCTGTCTCGAGGCGATCCAGAACGCCATGAAGCACGCGGGTGGCGTCGGGGTGATTGCCGTGGCCCTGAACGTGAACGGGGACCTTCAGTTCGAGGTGAGAGACGACGGGAGCGGGTTCGACAAGGATCAGGTGACGGCGAACGCCGGTCTCACGAACATGAGTGATCGGATCGCTGCCGTTGGTGGCGTGCTCGCGATTCAAACCGAACCCGGCCGCGGGACCTGTGTCTCCGGAACCGTTCCGCTGAGTCACAACGGCAACGCCTCGCGATCGGACGGGCCACTCGCGCACCCTGTCGCGCCGCTGGGCTGACGCGGCGCGACAAACGATAGGTCCCGGTCACATGCCGGGCTTACCGGGGGACGGCCCCCTCGTCTTCGCCGAAGACGATGATGCCGTACACCACGTAGACGCACAACGCGAATACGGCGAGCGACCACCACGGGTTGCCCTGGCCGATCGACAACAGGGCGCCGATCGCGCCCAGGCTGCCGGCCACGATGCCGATCACGCGGCCGAAGGTATTGCCCGCGACCAGCGAGAAACCTCCCATGAGCTGGATCGCGCCGAGGACGATCAGCACCCAGCCCAGCGTATTGAGGTCGTCGAGCACGAACCTCGCGTCGTTGACGAAGATGTTGGCGTCGTCCAGGGCGCCAATGCCATAGATGATGTTGATGGTGCCCACAAGGATCAGCAGGATGCCTGCGAACACGACGCGTCCAGCACCTCTCACGTGTTGCTCCTTTCTGACTCGGCCGCTTCGCCGGCCATATGTGCCTAAGGCGGCAGGGTGAGCCTCCCACCCTTCCTGGTGGTGCTCAAGGGAGCGCGCACCACGATGCCAAGAGGCTTGCATCCCCTTCGCAGGGCGAGTGCTCCGGAAACCGGGGCCGCGCCATGTGGCACGATGCTCGAACAGTGGCAATCCGGGTGGTTTTGGCCGAAGACAGCTACCTCGTCCGCGAAGGCCTCGAGCAGGTGCTCGCCGCGGCGCCGGGGATCGAGGTCGTGGCGACCTGTGCCGACCTGGACTCGCTGCTCGCGGCGGTGGACTCAGGTCGTCCTGACGTCGTGGTCACCGACATCCGAATGCCGCCCACGGAGACCGACGAGGGCATCCGTGCGGCCGCCGCGCTGCGGGAGTCTCGCCCCGAGGTGGGCGTGGTCGTGCTGAGCCAGCACGACGATCCCGCCTACGCTTTGGCCCTGCTCGACACCGGCTCGGAAGGCCGCGCCTACCTGCTCAAGGAGCGGGTCCACGCCGGCGGGCAGCTCATCGCCGCGGTCGAGGAGGTGTCGAAGGGTGGGTCCGTGATCGACTCGAAGATCGTCGAGTCACTCGTCCGGGTCAGGTCCGGCCAGCAATCCCCGCTGGCGGAGCTCACGGCCCGTGAGCGTGAGGTGCTCGCCGAGATCGCCCAGGGCAAGTCCAACTCGGCGATTGCGGAATCGCTGGTCCTCACAAAACGGGCGGTCGAAAAGCACATCAATGCCATCTTCATGAAGCTTGGGCTGGCCCAGGCCGACGACGTCAGCAAGCGTGTGAAGGCGACGCTGATCTTCCTCTCGCAAGCCGGCGACGGCTAGCCCCTCCTTTGCCGCCTGGGGGTGCGCGCACACCCCCTCCACACACCGGCAAGCCCCATTGCGAGCGCCGCTCACCGCTGCGAGGGTCCTGCATGGGGGAGGGACAACGGAGACTGAGCTTGACCCAAACTAGAGTCCTGACCGTCGACGACCAGATCGTCTTTCGCGATGCCGCTCGCGACGTGATCGCCGCGACGCCCGGCTTCGAGTCCGTGGGTGTTGCCGCATCGGGAGAGGAGGCGCTGGCCGAGGTCGAGCGCCTGCAGCCTGAGCTGGTCCTGCTCGACGTGCGCATGCCGGGCATGGGTGGTATCGAGGCCGCCCGCAGGATCACCGAGGCCCATCCGGGCATAGTGGTGGTGCTGATCTCGATCGAGGGTTCCGACGAGGTCGCCGAGGACGCGCACGCCTCCGGCGCGGCCGCGCTCGTGCGCAAGCAGGAATTCGGTCCCGCGCTGCTGCGGAGGATATGGGAAGCCCACGGCGCACACGTCTGAACGGACGTGTCCATGACCGAAGCCGACGCGACTCCCGCCGCCGCGGAGCCCACGATCCCGCCCAGGCAGTTCCTCGGGCTGCTCGCGCTGGCCGCCGCGGTCGGGCTGGTTGTGTCGCTTGCGGCATGGTGCTTCCTGCAGCTCGTGCACTACGTGCCGGAGTGGGTCTACGAGGACCTGCCGGACGCCGTTGGTTACGAGCACGGAGCGCCGCTTTGGTGGTACCTCCCGGCGTGCGCGCTCGCGGGACTGGTCGTCGCCTTTGCGATCGTGCGGATGCCGGGCCGCGGAGGACACATCCCCGCCGAAGGCCTGAACGCCGGCCCGACGCAGCCGATCGACCTTCCGGGCGTGATGCTGGCAGCCGTCGCCGCGCTGGGTCTCGGCCTCGTCCTCGGCCCCGAAGCGCCGCTCCTCGCACTCGGCGGCGGGCTCGGGATCCTGGCGCTCCAGCTCGTGCACAGGGACGCGCCCGAGGAGGTGGTGGCGGTGATGGCCGCGTCCGGTGCCTTCGCGGCGATGTCGTTCATCTTCGCGTCGCCGCTGATAGCCGCCGTGATCCTGATCGAGGCAACCGGGATCGGCGGCCCGCGCCTGCCGATGGTGCTCGTTCCCGGCCTGCTCGCTGCGGGCATCGGGTCGCTCATCTCGCTGGGGATGGGGTCGTTCACAGGGCTTGACACGAGCAACTATGCGCTCGAAACGCTGTCCCTCCCCGAATTCGCCCGGCCCGACATCGTCGACTTCGCTTGGACGATCCCGTTCGCGGTGGCGATTGCCATCGCCATGTACGTGATCTTCAGGGCGGCCCGGAGGGTCCACGGGTTCGTCGAGTCCCGTGAGTTCGTGCTGCTGCCGCTCGCCGGGCTGGCCGTGGCAGGATTGGCGATCGCGTTCGAGGCGATCACCGACCATTCCGTCAACGACGTGCTCTTCTCAGGGGAGGCGGCCCTCCCGGGGCTGGTCTCGGGCGCCGGCAGCTGGTCGGTCTCGGCGCTGCTGCTGGTGATCGTCTTCAAGGGACTCGCCTGGACCATCTCGCTCGGAAGCTTTCGCGGCGGTCCGGTATTCCCGGCGCTGTTCCTCGGGGCCGCGGCCGGGCTGGCCGGATCACACCTGGCGGGCTTCCACGAGACGGCTGCGGTGGCCGTCGGCCTGGGCGCCGCCACTGCATCCGCACTGGGCCTGCCGCTGTCGGCCGTCGTGATGGCAACGCTGCTGACCACCGGGACCGGGGCGGGCGCCACTCCACTCGTGATCGTCGGTGTCGTGGCCGCGTACCTCACGACGCGCGTGCTGACGCGGCCGGATCGAGCGGGGCAGCCCGTCAGGACCGCAGGTGCACATGCCTGAGCCGCAGCCCCCGACGCGCGTCGACCGCTGGGTCGACCGCAGGCTCAGCAGCAAGGCCCTGCGCCCGCGGTACGCCGCCCGCCTGATCGCGACCATCTGGCTCATCGCGATCGCGATTTTCGGGGTCGTCGTCCGGATCGTCGATCCGGACACCTTCCCCAGCGTGTGGCTTGCCTTCTGGTGGGCGCTCCAGACCGTCACCACGGTTGGATACGGCGATGTCGTGCCGCAGGACACGGCGGGCAAGATCTTCGGCGCGATCCTGATGCTCGGCGGCCTGTCGCTGCTGTCCATCATCACGGCCACGATCACCAGCGCGTTCATGGCCCGGCGCCAGGCCGATCTGCAGGCCTCCGGCGAGGACCCGGTGATGCGTCAGCTCCAGCAGATCGAGTCGCGGTTGGACGGCATCGACGCGGAGTTGCACCGCCTGCGGCCCCCCGGCCCGCCTACCTGAGACAATCCCGCCCCGATGGCTGCCGACGACTTTCGCATCAAGGTCGAGTTCGAGGACGAGGGCGGCATCCTCCACTTCGGCCGCTCCCTGCGCGAGCGCGAGTTCGCCGAGGAGCTGCGGGAACAGCTGGGCGACGGCGTGATCGTCACGCGTGACGATCACGAGGTTTTTCTCTACGCATCTACTCCGGAGCAGGCCGGCGCGGCGGAAGCAGCGGTGAGAGAGGTGCTGGAGCACCAGCAGGTCACAGCTGACGTCTCGCCGGTCGAGCGCTGGCACCCGGTCGAGGAACGCTGGGAGGACGCTTCGGTCCCGCTGCCCCAGACTCCAGAGGAGGTCGCGGCCGAGACCGCGCGCCAGGAGGCGGCCGAGGCTCAGGAGACCCGCGAGCAGGGCTACGCCGAGTGGCAGGTCCGGGTGGACCTCCCGTCCCACCGGGACGCCGTGGAGATGGCCGAGCGTCTCGAGAGCGAAGGGATCAGCCCGCTGGTCAGGCGCTGGAAGTACATCCTCATCGGAGCGGAGACGGACGACCAGGCGCGCGCGCTCGCCGAGCGGATCCGCGCTGAAGCCCCTGCCGGTGCCGAGGTAAAGGCCGAGCCCAGCGCGGCAATCGGCTGGGAGCTGACGGGCGAGAACTGGTGGGCCACGTTCGGCGGCTTTGGCCCGGGACCGCGCTAGCGCTGGGCAGGCGGGCCTGCCGTAGCAGGGGGAGGATCGGGACCCGCCTCCAGCTCGTCGAAGCGGCGGGTCGGCAGTTTTCGCGTCGCCCAGAACGACGCCAGGACGATGAATGACGCGAACAGCAACGCGGTCTTCAGGGCCTCGAGCTGGGCGTCTTCGTAATTCTCGACGATCGTGTCAATCGTTGCCGCGTCGACACTCGCCTCGGTGGCGCTCGCGCGGACCTGATCGGCGGCGACGAAGCTCACGTCCCCGCCCAGTCTGACCTCGACCTGCTGTTTCACATCGGCGGGGATGCGCGGATCGTCGGCGACGTTGTCGGAGAACGATGCGATCAGGCCGCTGATCACGACGGCGCCGAGCAGCGCAGTGCCGAGCGAGGATCCCAGCTGCTGCGCCGTGTTCTGCAGCCCGCCGGCCTCGCTGCGGTCCGAGTCGCCGACCGACGATTGGACGACGTTCCCGAGCTGGGAGATGACGAGCCCCATGCCGACCCCGAGCACCCCCATCGCCGCGAGAAAGGAGCCCGTGTCGAGGTCCGGCTCGATCACGGCCAGGAGCATGATCGTCGAGGCCAGCGTGACGAGGAGGCCGACGCGCACTATTGGGCGTGGTGCGAAGCGGGCAGCAAGCGACGAGCCGGCCAGCGCTGCGATGAAGAGGCCCACGGACGCCGGGAGCATCCGCACGCCCGTCTCGAGCGCGTCGAGGCCCTGCACGATCTGCAGGTACAGCGGAATCGTGAAGAAGATCCCCATCAGGATCAGGTTCTGCGCGAGCAGCATCACGAGACCGCCGCGCAACCTCGGGATCCCGAAGAGGCGAAAGTGGATCAGCGGATCGCGTCCCTGCTGCTCGCGGCGACGCTCCCAGGCGCGGAACGCGACCAGCACCAGGCCGCCGGCCGCGATCACGAAAGGCGTGAGCGAGAACCCGAACGGCTCGATGGGGGAGTCCAGCGGCTTCAGCCAGCCCCAGTTGCTTGCCTGCAGGACGCCGATCACGATCAGCGAAAGGCCGAGGGCCGTGAGCACCGAGCCGACCCAGTCGAGGCTCGGCACGCGTCCCTCACGCTCAGGCTCGCGGATCAGGCGCGTCCCGATCAGGATCATCGCCGCGACCACGACCTCCCCCACGAACACGATGCGCCAGCTCGCCTCTGTCGTGGCCCACCCGCCCAGGATGGGGCCCACCGCGATCCCCGCCCCCGCGACGCCGCCGAGCACGCCGTACGCGATCGCGCGGTCCTTGCCCTGGTAGTTGCCCGCGACGAGGGCGACGAGCGCCGGCAGCACGAGCGCCGCTCCGATTCCCTCGAGGATCGACCAGCCGAGCATCAGCGAGGGGACGCTCCACGAGGCCGCCGTCAGAGCAGAGCCGGCTGCATAGATCACGAGCCCGATCGAGAATGCGCGGCGCCGCCCCCAGAGGTCGCCCAGCTTGCCGCCGGTGACCATCAGCGCGGCCATCACAAGTGCGTAGAGCGCGATCACGGTCTGGATCGTGGTGACCGTCGTGTCGAAGTCCGCGACCAGCTGCGAGATCGCGACGTTCATGACCGCCTGGTCCAGCACCATCAGAAACTGCGCGGCACCGAGCACCGCCAGCACGCCCCACTTCGACATCAGTCCACGTTACCCGCGCGGTCGGGTGCAGTGGCGGCGGGACGTTGCTTCATCGACGCGAGCTCGTCCTTGAGGACCGTGTCGGGGACCTGGATCATGCCCCGCGTGGGGCGGTCGAGGTCGGCGGTGACGAGGAGCAGGAACGCGACCAGCACCGAAGCGAGCGAGACGGCCAGCACGCCCCTTCCGACGATCGCCAGGTAGGCCGCCAGGAGTCCGAGCGCGAGAGCGGCGCCGATCACCTCGAGCACCAGGACGGCGGTCGGGACCCGGTTGCCGAGCGCGGCGACGCGCGCGGTCTCGGCGTCGAAAGTCTCGTTCAGGCTCTCGACATAGAGGCGTGGCGCGCTTGCGAGCGGCGCCCGGTCGAGTGCCTGTCCCGCGAGGCTCCACAGCTCACGTTCGATCAGTTCCTCCCGCGCGCGCGCCGCGTCGGCTGCAGTGCTCCCCGGGACCTCGTCCGAGATGCGGATTGCGTTCTCCGCATAGTCGGCCAGCAGGTCAAGCGAGCGGCTGCGGACGGGCTCGGCCAGGGTCTGAGCTCGCAGGTGTGTCGTGCCGATCGCAGTGGCCTCGGTGACGACGTTCTCGCGCCGGTCCTCGTAGCGCGAGACGGCCAGGGACAGGCCGAAGGCGAGCAGCAGGCCGACAACGCCCAGGAGCGCCGCTTGCAGGACCCCAAAGGGGTCTTTGAGGTCCTCCGAGAGGTGGCGGACACGGTGTCCGAGGAAGACCCCGAGCGCAGTCGCGCCGAGGACCACCCCGAAGAACAGGAGCCCCAGCTCGAAGCTTGTGAGCTCGAAGAAGAAAATGGCTGAATCGACTAGTAGCCGGTGCCGATTTTCACGCGGTGGCGCTCAGACGGATGCAGCCCACCCTTCTCGTCGAGCGTTGCGCAGGCTTCCGCGATGTCATCCGCGAGGGTGGCGGCGAGCGCGTGGCTGAGGGTCTCCTTCACGAGCGCCCGCATGATCGTCACGTTCTGGGCGTTCGGGGGGAGGGTGTAGGCCGGCACCATCCAGCCACGTTCGGCGGCGAGCTGGGCAGCGACGTCGAATTCGTCGTAGGGGTGCTCGCCCGCGAGCTGGAACGCGACCAGCGGCAGCTGCTCCTCGCCGGTGCCGATCAGCTCGAACTCGCCGATTGCCGCGATTCGCTCCCCGAGGAAGCCGCTGTTGCGCTGCATCATCTCCATGATGTACGTGTAGCCGTCCCGGCCGAAGCGCACGAAGTTGTAGTACTGCGCCAGCACCATCGCCGAGCCGGTGGAGAAGTTCAGCGTGAACGTGGAGTCGGTCTTGCCGAGGTAGTTCTCCACGAAGACGAGCTCCTCGGGTAGGTCGCTGCGCTCCCGGAAGATGATCCAGCCGATGCCCGGGTACACGAGGCCGAACTTGTGCCCGGATGCGTTGATCGAGCGAACTTGTTCGAGGCGGAAGTCCCATGCCGAATCGGGGTAGAGGAACGGCCACACGAACGCCCCGCTGGCGCCGTCGACGTGCAGCGGGACGTCGAGCCCCTTGTCGTTCTTCAGCCCCACCAGGAGGTCGTTGATGCCCACGACGTCGTCGGCGTGCCCGGTGAACGTGGTGCCGACCACGGCCGCAACGCCGATGGTGTTCTCGTCCAAGTGCGGCTCGACATCCCCTGGCCCGATCGTGTACTTGCCCTCCTGGAGGGGCACGATGCGCGGCTCGACGTCGAAGTAGCGGCAGAACTTCTCCCACACGACGTGAACGTCGCCGCCGAACACCAGGTTGGGACGATCAACCGGTTTTCCGTCGGCCTCGCGGCGTTTCCGCCACTGCCACTTGAGCGCCAGCGCGCCCAGCATGATCGCCTCGGACGATCCCTGCGTACGCGCGCCGGTGGTCTCGCCGGGCGCGTGAAAGAGGTCGGCCAGCATCCGGATGCAGCGCTGCTCGATCTCCGCCGTGCGTGGGTACTCCGCGTGGTCGATGAAGTTGCGGTGCAGGCTTTCGGCGATGATCCGCTGCGCCTCCGGCTCCATCCATGTCGTCACGAAGGTCGCAAGGTTGCGCTGCGGGTCGCCGTCCAGCACCAGCTCCTCCGAGATCAGCCGCATCGCGTCCACGGCCGGCATGCCCGCCTCCGGGAGCTCGTGGTCCGGCACGTCTTCGCAGATGAACCGGTTGCCGAACCGGCTCTCCAGGTCCGCCATCCGCGCGTCCGTTGTCGGATCGGCGGCCAGTCTCAGCCTCCCAGGATCTCGGCCTTCTGGGCCGCGAACTCCTCCTCGGTGAGGATGCCCTGCGCTTTCAGCTCGGCAAGCTCCTTCAGTTGTGCGATTTGCTTGTCGCGGTCCTCTGCGACCGGGGGTGGCGCCGCATATTGCTGCTGCGGCGGGTACTGCGCTTGTTCCTCTTGGGACCAGCGCTCGGCCTGGCGGCGCGACACACGGTTCGAGACCGCCGTCGCCGTACCGGCCACTACAGCTGTGCGGGCCATACCGCGAAGTAACCCGGGCATAACGGATGTCCTTTCGTCAGGATTTTGCTTCGGCGTGCTCGAGGGAGGCAAGGAGCGCCTGCACGGGGATGCGCCCGAAGGCCACGAGCTGGCCGCCCGCTTCACGCATCGCCTTGGCGAACGGCGCCGCCCAGCGGTTCTCGAACACGATCAGCAGGGCAGCGGTGTCCGGCTCCATCGTGTTTCCTGCCTCCTCCCTGTCCTCGTCGCTGAGGAGGCCCGACGATGCACCCTCGAACACCATGAAGTCGGGTGCGCCGTCGCCGTCGATGTCGGCGATCTCCATCGCCGTCGTATTGCCGTCCGCGTCCTTGCTGAGGAACATCAGGTCCAGGATGCGGATCACTCCACGTTCCACCAGGTCCAGCAGCAGCGGAGCCGCCTCGCCTTTCGGCTGTCCGTCCGGGAACTCGATGAGCACGTAATCGACCGGGCCCATGTCCTCCAGGTCGTGACCTGCGGCATCGTCAACAGTCAAGGGAATCCCCCTTTCACTCGTCCTGCGGGTCACCAAGCGTCGCGCCGCGAGGCTGGTCCGGCAATGGCGCTGGCATGCGTGTGCGGGTGGTGCATGCCTCCTTGCTCCGTCACAACGTCGTTGAGAGGCTCGGTACATGCTCAAGCCGTCCACTCGCCGAGCTGCCGTCGTGGGCGTTCTGTTCGTCGTGTTCGTAGCGCTCGCCACGTCGGGCTGCGGTGACGACACGGTCGACGCGAGCAAGGCCGAACAGGGGATCGAGAGCTCGCAGCTGTCGACTTCCACGACTCAGATCACGTCGGCCACCTGTCCGGACGACGTCAAGAAGGAGAAGGGCAAGACCTTCACGTGCGACGTCAAGCTGAGCGCGGGAGGCAAGGCCCAGGTCACGGTGACCCAGCAGAGCGATCACAATACGTTCTCCTATGCCTTCAAGTCAGGCAGCGTCGTGCTTCCGGGCACGACGGTGGACAAGGAGGTCGAGCAGGACTTGGCCAATGCCGGCGTCAAAGACGCGACCGTGAACTGCCCCGACACCGTGCCGGTGAAGCCGGGCACCACGGTCACCTGCCCCATCACCAGCTCCAGCGGAAGAGAGGCGACCGTGACCTTTACCTTCAGCAGCTCATCGGGGACGGTCGAATCCTCGTCTGTCGAGGAGTAGCCACACCTCCGACCCCCTGGAGCACGCCTCCGATCGCGAAGCACAGCGCGCAGCGCATCCTGTCCGGCGAACGCTGTTCAAGGAACGGACGCGGGGGAGGGCGCCGCCGCCGGGGCGGGTGCTCCCTGGAGCACCTGGCGCCAACCTGTCAGCACGCCGTGCACCGCCGCCGCCCCCACCATGGGGTCGTCGGGCACCGTCAATCGCTCGGGATGCAGGATGAACGGGCGCGTCTGCGGGCCGCCGAGGCCGCCGTGGAAGGAGATCAGCTCCTCGAACGCGCAACCCTCGTCCAGGTCGGGGTCGTAGAAGCTGCCCACCATGATGTCGGCCACGTGGTCGAAGCCGTCCGTGCGCAGCAGATGCTGGGGCGCGGTCGGCGAGAAGTGGGCGAGCGGGTCCTGGCCCTCGATCCGGCCCTCCGCGAGGTAGTGCGAACCGTCGGCACCGATCGCGACGGCGCCGCGCGCCGCCGAGCGTACGAGCAGCCAGCCGACGTGCGGATGCGCGCGCAACGCCGGGATCAGGTCCGGGTGGCGCTCCTCGATCTCCTCGAGCGTCAGCCGGCGTTTCTCCTCCATCAGGTAGATCAGGCCTAGGTTCCCCGAGCCGAGCACCACGACGTCGCGGCCGGAAACGTCGTTCTTGGCGGGCTTGCCGGACTTGCGGCCGGTCGCCTCGTTCACTGCCAGTCCGACCATGGCATCCTGCTCGTCTCCGCCCATGTGGTCCTCGACCGCACCTCGGGACAGCGAGCGCTCAACCAGGTCGTCGAGGCCGTAGCCGTTGCGCTGCTTGAACGTCGCACCCTGCGTCTGGCCATGGTCGGAGAGGACGACGATCTCGTATGGCCGCGGGGCATATCGCCGAGCCCGCTCGAGGTTGCCGAACTGCTGGTCGAGCTTTCGCAGGGCCTCGAGCGTATCGGCGCGCTGGAGCCCGGAGTGGTGCGCGACCTCGTCGTAGCTGGCAAAGGTCGCGTAGATCGCCGGCCGCCCGCGCATCATGTCGGTCAGGACCCCGAACACGACCAGATCGCGCACGATCACGCACATCGCTGCGCGCATCAGCGGATAGATCCCGCCGCGGTGGCCGCGCGGCCGCACGTCTCTGCTGGAGGCACGAATCGCGGCGATCCACTCCAGCATCACCTCCCAGAAGAACAGCACGAGCGCCCGCGTGACGTTGAATCCGTTCGCGAAGAAGGCGCGGTACCCGGGGTTCGCCTTCTTCTCCGCCTCGAAGCGGCTGACCGTGAGGATCACCTCGTCGGCCTCGCCCGAGAGCAGGTTGCCGCGGCTCGCACCGCCGTCCACGAGTAGCCCGACCCCTGTTGCGTGGCGCTGTTCGATCTCCGCGCAGTCGTCCGGTGCCGAGCATGCGATCAGCCTGCCGGTCTCCTTCTCGACCCACCGGAACGCCGGGATGTTCTCGTTCGACCCGAGCAGGATGCCCGCCTGGCTGGCGCCCGTCTGCGATGAGAGGTCCGGCTCCCACTCGGCCAGCTGGTAGCCGTCCTCGGACACCCAGCGCGCCATGTTCGGTGCGCTCCCGTCGCGCATCGCCTGGCGCAGGATGGGCAGCGCCAGCCCGTCGATCTCGAGGAACAGGATCCCTGGGGTGTCGGTGCGGTCCTCCGCGCCCTGGCGCCGGGCGACGCGTTTCACGACGCGGACGTTGAACTCGTCGTCGTCGTTCGTGCCCGTGATCGTCTGGAGCAGGATCGACACGGCGGCCATCACGAGGGATGCGAGCAGCGCGTCTCCGAACGAGTTGACCTTGATGAAGTCCGGCAGCAACTCGTCCGCGGCCAACAGCAGGAGCGCGTCGACGACCAGCACGATGATGAAGCCGAGCGCCAGCATGAACGGCAGCCGCAATGCCGCGACGATCGGCGGGACGATCGCGTTGAGGATCGCCACCACCGCCGCAACCGCGAACGCCGCTCCCGGCCGTTCCAGCGTGACCCCGGGTACGAGGATTGCGGCGACATAGAGCGTCGCGGCCGCGATCGCCCACGACACGAGGAGCCGCAGCGGCCGCAGGCGCGGCTTCGTCGGCTCCCACGCAACCGCCTCGCCGTGTCCGGTCTGGGTCAAGGCGTCATCCCATCGAATTCTCGTGCCAGACGCAAGGCGTACACAAGGGCACCCGCATCCGTGGCGGTGTGGTGCTCGTACCCTTGCGGCGTCGGCGCGCTGGTCGTCAGTGAACGAGCACCTTCAGCGCCACGAGCGCAACCCCCAACATCGCGGTCGCGAAACCGGCGCCGATGAACTGCAGCGCGCTTCCCGCGGCCCGATGGCGCAGGATCGCACCCCAGGCGAAGAGCAGGACGGTGTTGGCGGTGATCGCGATCCAGAGGCCCGTGCCTTCGGAGTAGACCCCGAGCGCAGCAAGCCCGAGCGCGAGCAGCGCCGGCGTGACCGCCTCCACCATCGGCCACTCGTGCCGGATGGCGTCCATGACGTGACCGGCGCTCAGCGCCTCGCGGTCGTCGGAGGCGCTGGCGAGGGCTCTCGACCACGCGTGCGCGAGCGCGAAGACGAATGCGGTCACCGCGAGCGCCACCATCATCGCCCCGGCCGTCAGGTCCGTCCCGGCAAGCCCCACGATCACGGACGACACGAGGATCGTGCCGTAGACGCTGGCGGACAGGTTCTCCCGCGGCAGCAGCCGCCACAGGCCGTGTGGCCGGCGCGACGGTCTGTCCGGGGCAGAGATCAGAAGCCCGTGCTGAGAGTCTCGAACTCCGCGTCGGAGACGAGGCCGCGCTCATGCAGCTCGGTCAGGTCCCGGCGTGTCTTGTCCGGGTCCGCGGGTGGCCGAGGCGCGGCCGCCGGCTGCATTCCCGGAAAGGCATCGCGCACCGTCTGTTCGGCCCAGCGCCCGCCTTGCCGCGACGCAAACCACGCATTGAGGTTGTCGGTGCGTCCCGTGATCGCCACGTTGCGGATCATCTGGGAGAGGAGGGCCATGCCGGTCCTATGCGGGCTGGGGAGTCGCAGCAGGGACGGTGCGCTGCCCAGTGTTGTCCGGCAGCATGAGGGAGACCACGAGACCGACAAACGCGAGGGCGGCGAGAACGACCATTGCGATCACGTAGGTCGTATTTCCCGAGGCGAGGTCGGAAACCAGGATCGTGCCGGCGATGGCGGTCCCGAAGGACGAGCCGAGATTGGAGATGCTGCGCGACAAGCCCGAGATCTCACCTTGCTGCTGCTCGGGAAAGCTCGACTGCACGACGTTGACCGAGGGGGTCAGCATCACCCCCAGCCCCAACCCGATCAGCGCCAGTCCGGGTGCGAAGGCAACGGCGCGCGACGATGCCTCGACCAGGGCGAGGAGAACTCCGATCCCCACCGCGGTGACCACGAAGCCCGCCGCGATCAGGCTCTTCTGCGAGTAGCGCTTGGCGAGCCGCTCAGCCGCAAGCGACGAGACCAGGACCCCCAATGTCGCCGCGGTGAAAATCACGCCGGTTTCGATCGCGTTGTAGCCGCGAACGGTCTGAAGGAACACAGCGACCACGAACGACGTCCCCATCAGAAGCAGCCACTGAAGGTTCTGGGTCACAAGGGCGAGATTGGACGTGCGGTTCTTGAAGAGCTTCGTCGACAGCAGCGGCTCCCTGCCGGCTCGCTCCCGAGAGCGGATGTGGACGAAGAACGACGCCAGCAACACGGCTCCGACCGCCAGGAGCACCGCCATCAGCACACCGTCGTTGTCCGCCTGGAGGATTCCGAACACGACGAAGAACATTCCCACTGCGGACAGAACCGCCCCGACTGCGTCGAAGGGCCGCGTCGGGTCCGGTGGTAGTGGATCGACCACACGGCGGCTGAGAAGGATGATCACCACGATGACGGCGGCCTGGAAGATGAACGCCGCCCGCCAGGTGATCGCCTCGGTGATGAGCCCCCCGATCAACGGTCCCGCCGCCGCGCCGATGCCGCCCAGCCCGCTGACGACGCCGAACGCCCGGGCCCGTGAGGTCAGGTCACTGAATGCCATCGTCGTGAGGATGTACACGGGCGGGATCAAGAAGGCCGTGCCGACGCCCTCGAGGACCGAGTTGCCGATGATCAGCACTCCAAGGCTCGGTGAAACTGCGCTCAGGACGGCACCGATCCCGTACAGCACGAGGCCGCCGATGAAGCAACGCTTACGTCCCCAGCGGTCGGTCAGCTTGCTGCAGGGAATCATCAGGATCGCCATGATCAACAAGAACAGAGTGATCGTCACCTGGACGCCTGCCACGGTGGTGTCCAGGTCCTCGCTGATGTCGTTGATCATCACGTTCATGTTCGAGCCCGCGAAGCTGCAGATGAACTGGGCAAGGGCGAGCGGGGCGAGGATTCTGCGCGCCGTAGCGCCGGTTGGCTGAACGCCGGTCGCGCTCACCTGGCAGTCCTTTCGGGGTCGAAGCGGCGGCTAGCTTACCGGAGAGAAATCGGGCGACCGGTATCGTCGCCGGCATGCCTCGGTTTGCGGTGGTCGGGCACGTCGAGTGGGTCGCCTTTCTGACGGTTCCGCGCGTGCCGCTCGCCGGCGAGATCGTGCACGCGGACCAGTGGTGGTCCGAGCCGGCCGGCGGCGGCGCGGTTGCCGCCGTGCAGCTCGCGAAGTTGAACGGAACGGCGACGTTCTTCACGGCCTTCGGCAACGACGACCACGCGCGCCGCGCGGCGGAGGAGCTACGCGGTCACGGCGTCGAGGTCGAGGCGGCGGTCCGGGACCGGCCCCAGCGGCGGGGGGTGGCGCTGCTGGACGCGCGCGGAGAGCGCACGATCGTCGTGCAGGGCGAGCGGCTGGTGCCAACAGGGGATGACGACCTGCCGTGGGAGCGCCTTGCCCAGATGGACGGCGTGTACTTCACCGGCGGCGACACCGGATCGCTTGGCGCCGCGCGCGCGGCGCGGACGCTGGTCGCGACCCCCAGGGCTCACGATGCATTGACGGGCAGCGATGTGTTTCTCGACGCACTCGTCCGCAGCGCCGGCGATGCGGGCGAGCAGGACGACTGGTCGGCAAAGCTGACCGTGTCGACGCGCGGGCCGGACGGAGGCATCTACACGACAGCCGACGGCCGCGCCGGCACGTTCCGGGCTGCGCCGCTCCCCGGCCCCGTCGTGGACGCGTACGGCGCAGGAGATTCCTTCGCGGCCGGCCTGACCTTCGCCCTCGGCTCGGGCATGGACGTGGACTCGGCGCTCGAGCTGGCGGCGCGCTGCGGGGCCGCAAACCTGACCGGCGCCGGCCCCTACGCCGGGCAGCTGACCGCCGCGGCGTGGCAGCGCTAGCTCCATCCGGTGAGCAGTTCGAGATCGCGCTGGGCGATCAGCGCGCGGTCGTGGTCGAAGTGGGCGGTGGGCTGCGGACCTATTCGGCTGCGGACCGCGACGTTCTCGACGGTTATGGGGTCGCGGTAATCTGCCCGTTCGGCCGCGGCCAGGTTCTGAGCCCGTGGCCCAACCGCGTGCAGGACGGACGCTACGAGTTCGACGGGCAACGGCATCAGCTCCCGCTCGACGAGCCCGCGCGCGCCAACGCGATCCATGGGCTCGTGCGCTGGTCGCCGTGGACCGCTGCGGAGCACGAGGCTCACCGAATCGTCATGCAGCACACGCTCCATCCGCGGCCGGGATACCCGTTCGCGTTGGCGCTGCGCATCGAATACTCCCTTTCTCCGAACGGCCTCGAGGTGCGCAACACCGCCACCAACGTGGGCGAGGCGCCGGCCCCTTACGGAACCGGGGCTCACCCCTACCTGCTGACCGGTACGGAACTCGTTGACTCCGCGGCACTGCACTGCCCGGCACGCACCGTGCTGCACGCGGACGAGCGTGCCATCCCGACGGCGGACGTCCAGGTCGCCGGGACGGAGTACGACTTCACGCGGCGACGGCAGATCGGCGCCATGACGCTCGACCACTGCTTCACCGACCTCGAGCGCGACGCGGACGGGCGCGCGCAGGTGGAGCTTCGCGGCCCCGATGGCGCGGTGACCGTCTGGATGGACGAGGCCTATCCCTACGTGATGCTGTTCACGGGAGACACGCTGCCCGACGGAGCCCGGCGGAGCATCGCGGTCGAGCCCATGACCTGCCCGCCAAACGCCCTCCGGACGGGACGCGACCTGATCCGGCTGGAGCCGGGTGAGTGGGCATCGAGCACCTGGGGAATCACCCCACCCGCATAGTGATGCGTGCACCCTTGCCGCTGGGGGCAGGTGGGCGTAATTTCATCCTCTCCGATGGCTACCGCAGTCAAGCCCCGTGCTGCAGGGAGCGCGGCCGGTGGGCAGCATCCCGCCGACGTGCTGGTCGTGTTCGGGATCACCGGTGACCTTTGCTTCGACCGGGCCGAGCCGGAGGAGATCAGCTACGACACGAACTTCGGAACCGAGGGCCGCGAGCTCGCCGCGCCGTACGAGGTGCTGCTGCACGCGCCGATGAACGGCGACAGCGCGCGCTTCACGCGCCAGGACAGTGTCGAGGAGACGTGGCGCATCCTCCAGCCCCTGCTCGACGACCCGCCGCCCGTTCACGAATACGCGAACGGCAGCTGGGGGCCGGCCGCCGCGGACAGGCTCGTCGCCGGCTACGGCGGCTGGAAAGGCCCCTGGACCTGATGGCCGCGACCGACGAAAGACCGGCAGCCGTGAACGAGCCCCAGAGCGCCGCCGCGCCCTCTCCCTTCCCCCCGATCGCGGACTACGCGTTCCTGTCCGACTGCCACACGGGCGCGCTGGTCGCTCCCGACGGCGCAATCGATTGGCTGTGCATCCCGCGCTTCGACTCGCCGAGCGTGTTCGGCACCCTGCTCGACCGGGAGGCCGGCTCCTTCCGGCTGGGGCCGTTCGGCATCAATCACCCGGCGAGCGTGGCGTACGAGCCGGGCACCAACACCCTGCTGACGACGTGGAAGACGCCGAGCGGCTGGATCATGGTGCGGGACGCCCTCGCAATGGGCCCGCGTCACGGTGAGGACAACATCACGCCGCACACGCGACCGCCGGCCGACGACGACGGCGAGCACATGCTGGTGCGCACGGTCTTGTGCCTGGACGGCAATGTCGAGGTGGAGCTGGTCTGCGAGCCCGTCTTCGACTACGGTCGCGTGCCGGCCGATTGGACCCTTGTCGGCGAGGACCGGCACACGGCGGATGCGAGCGGCGCCGGTCAGACCATCCGGCTCCGGACCGACATGGCGATGGGTATCGAGGGCGACCGCGTGCGGGCGAGGCACGTGTTGAAGCAGGGCGACCAGATCTACTGCACCCTCTCGTGGGCGGAGGGGCTCGCCGTCCCGCAGAACATCGACGAGGCCAACGCAAAGCTTGCCGCGACGACGCGATTCTGGCGTGCGTGGCTCGGACGGGCCCGGATGCCAGACCATCGCTGGCGCGATCCGATCCAGCGCTCTGCGCTGACGATCAAGGGGCTCACCTACATGCCCACGGGCGCCACCGTGGCGGCGCTCACAACGTCCCTGCCGGAGACGCCCGGCGGCGAGCGCAACTGGGACTACCGCTTCACCTGGATGCGGGACGCGACCTTCACCCTGCAGGCCCTCCATTTCCTCAATCTCGACTGGGAGGCCGACGAGTTCATGCAGTTCGTCGCCGATCTGGAGTCCAACCATGACGGCGCGCTGCAGATCATGTACGGCATCGACGGTCGCCGCGACCTGACCGAATCCACGCGGGACGACCTGTCGGGCTACGCGGGCGCGCGGCCCGTGCGGATCGGCAACGGCGCCTTCGACCAGCGCCAGAACGACGTGTTCGGGGCGGTGCTGGACTCGATCCTGCTCCACACACAGCGCAGCAAGCGCCTCCCGCGCCGGCTGTGGCCGATCGTCGAGTCCCAGGCGGAATGCGCGACGAAGATCTGGCGCGAGCCCGACCAGGGGATCTGGGAGGCGCGCGGCGCGCCGCAGCACTACGTGTCCTCGAAGCTCATGTGCTGGGTCGCGATGGATCGCGCAGCGAAGCTGGCTCACAACCGCGGCGACAAAGACCTGAGCGACACCTGGGCCGCCACTGCGGAGGAGATCAAGGAGGACATCCTGGAGCACGGGCTCAAGGACGGCGTGCTGAGGCAGCACTACGCGACCGACGCGCTCGATGCGTCGACGCTGCTCGCGGCGATCTTCGGTTTCCTGCCCGCCGACGACAAGCGCCTGCACACGAGCGTGCTCGCGATTGCCGACGACCTCACCGAGGACGGCTTCGTGTTGCGCTACCGCACCGACGAGACCGACGACGGACTGTCCGGCAAGGAGGGCAGCTTCCTGATCTGCTCCTTCTGGCTCGTATCGGCGCTCGCCGTTGTGAGCGAGGAGCAGCGTGCCCGCGACATGATGGAGCGCCTCCTGCGGGTGGCCTCGCCGCTTGGCCTGTACGCGGAGGAATTCGATACCGAGACCGCCCGGCACCTGGGCAACTTCCCGCAGGCGTTCTCGCACCTGGCCCTGATCGAGGCGGCCGCGCGCATCATCGTAGGTGAGCGCTTGGCGGAGTACGGCGTATGAGCGATCACTAAGACACACTGGCCGTGATCCTGGCGCAGGCCCGACCCAGGTCAGCGGGCGCAGCGGAATCCGGTGTTGCCGGTCGACGAGTCGGGAGTCATCGCCATGCGCGCGGATGTGCGGTAACGGCGGCAGTAGGAGGCATGGCACAGGTATGACCCGCCGCGTGCCGCCCTGCCGGCCTGGTGGTCCTGGCCGAACCGGTCGGCGCACCATTCCCACACGTTGCCCGTCATGTTGTGGAGGCCGTATCCGTTGGGCTCGAACGCGTCCACCTGGCACGTGCCGTAAAAGCCGTCGGCGAGCGTGTTCTCGCTCGGGAACGTTCCCTGCCAGACGTTCATCCGGTGGACGCCTCCCGGTTCGAGCTCATCGCCCCAGGGAAAAGGCATGCCTTCCAGGCCGCCGCGCGCCGCGTACTCCCACTCGGCCTCGGTCGGCAGGCGCTTTCCGGCCCAGTCGCAGTAGGCCTGGGCGTCGTTCCATGTGGTGTGCACGACAGGGTGGTCGGGTCGCTCGCCGGCGTCCGAATGGGGTCCGTCCGGGTGGCGCCAGTCGGATCCCTCGACCTGCCGCCACCATTGCGCCTGCGCCACAGCCCGGGTGGGTGGGAAGTCGTCCGGGAGGAGGCCGCCGAACACGAATGACCAGCCGAACCGCTCGGCCTCCGTCTCGTATCCCGTCTCACCTACGAAGCGCTCGTAGTCCCCGTTCGTGACCGCGCACGTGTCGATCCAGAAAGGGTCGAGCCGCACCGGACGCACAGGTCCCTCGCCGTCGCCCGGGTATGCCCAATCGTCGTCGCTGCCCATCAGGAACTCTCCGCCGTCGAGCAACACCATGCCGTCGGCGGTTTCACCGGTCATGGTGATCGAGTCTACTTCTGTGCAGTGAACCGATCGGAGGGAGAGCGCCTGCGCTGGCTGGGGCACGCGACCGTGCTGCTCGAACTTGGTGGCGCCCGGCTGTTGACCGACCCCCTCCTGCGGAGACGACTGTGGCATTTGAGCCGGCGCGGCCCTGTGCCGGCTGTCGGCGGCCCGGTGGACGGGGTGCTGATCTCGCACGTCCATCGGGATCATCTCGACCTGCGGTCGCTGGCCGGGCTCGAGGGTGCTCCGACGGTCCTCGGGCCGCGCGGGCTCGGCGACCTGTTGCACGGCCGCGGGATGGGCGAGATCGTGGAGTTGGAGGAAGGCGAATCGGCGAGCATCGCCGGTGTCCGTGTGATCGCAACGGCTGCGCGCCACCCTGCTCGGCGTGGCAGGCGGTCGCCCTGGGTGCCATCGCTCGGCTTCGTAGTGGAGGCCGGCTCGCGTATCTACTTCGCCGGAGACAGCGACATCTATCCCGAGATGGCGCAGCTCGCGCCAGTGGATGTGGCCCTGCTGCCGGTTTGGGGATGGGGGCCGAAGCTCGGGACGGGGCACATGAACCCCCGCTCGGCAGCGCAAGCCCTGCAGCTCCTGCGTCCGAGGGTGGCTGTCCCGATCCACTGGGGTACCTACTGGCCGACCGGCTGGGGTGGCCCGCGCCTCATCGAGCCGCCGCGCGAGTTCGCCCGCCATGCGGGTGAGGTGGCGCCGCAGGTAGAAGTGCGCATCCTGTCTCAGGGCGAGACGCTGGAACTGGATTAGTCCAGCAGCTGCGACTTCTGGGCCTCGAACTCCGCGTCGCTGAGGACTCCGCGCTCGTGCAGCGCTGCGAGCCGTTCGAGTCGTTCGATTTGCGCATCCTCCGGTGCCGCCGCCTCGGCGCGCGGCGCGCGCGCCGAGGACGCCCGCTGCGAAACCGAGCCGCGCATCCGGCCCCATGCCTCGCTGAGGCCCTCGCCCTCGGCCAGCGCCGCGTCGGGGAACTCGCGCAATGTCTGCCGGCGCAGCGCCTCGGTGCCGAGCGCCAGCAGACCGGCGATGATCAGCAAGGAGAGCGGCAGGCGGAACGCGCGCGTGGGTCCCCAAGCCACCATGACCAGGAAGATCAGCGCCACGATCGCGTACACGATTCCGGGGCGGTCGCGCATGTAGGCGGCCGACGCACGGCGCAACGCGACCGCAGGACGCGTGTACCCGGCCACCCACGCGGCGATCAGGATGATGATGCCGTTGATGATGAGGTTGCCCGCGATGTCCGACAGGAGGGAGGTGCCGATCTCCCAGACGTCGGTTGCGGCAGAGTCGACGGCGGCTGTCTTCGCCAGCTCGTCGACCACGATGTCGCCGGCGACGCTGCGCACGATCAGGATCAGCACGCCCACGATCACGAAAATCAGGCCGATGGCGCGCAGCGTCTCACGCCGGCGGCCGGGTGAAAGGTAGATCGCGAGGGCGTAACAGCCCACGCCGAGGATCAGCGCGACGATCACGAAGTTCTGTAGGAGGTCGGCGAGGTCCTGGGCTGCCTCGAGCTGGTCGGATTGCAGCACCACGAGCTCGCCCGCGTCCGGAGGGAGCTTCTCGGCCAGGCCCTCGACCCCCACGCGCTGCCCGACCCGCTCGACCAGGGGCTGCAGCTGGAGCGTCACCTCGCCTCCCGTGGTGGACACGGTGTCGGTGCTCTTGCCCTCGACGATCGCGACGAACCGTTGATGAGCAGCTCGGTTGAGGTTCTCCCACAGCGCCTGGAAGCGCGGTCCGGCCAGCGCTCGGCGGGCGGCCCGCAGGGCCAACTCCTGCAATCCACCTGCAGCCGGCCCGGCAAGCCCTCTCGTCTCGGGCGGCAACGCGGCGCGTAGCTCGGCCTCCACGTCCACGTTGGCGTACAGCTCCTCGATCATGAACGTCGCCAGCGCATCGCGGACCTCGGCGCTCTCGAGCAGCTCGGAGCTGGTCTTCGTCCACTCGTCGGTGTCGAGCACCTGGCGGTCGACCCAGCTCGCCATCGCCCACAGGAACGTCAGGACGCCGGCCGCCACGAGCAGCGCGGTGACGATGCCGCGGCGTCCGGGCCGCGCAGGGTCCTTCGCAGGTGGGGAGGCTTTGGTGGTCACACCCGGCATGCGAGGCTAACTGCCTCCTGCGCGTGACGAAAGGGTGCCCGCACGAGGATCGCTGATGGCGCGAGCGCCCCTGCGCTCACGCGCCGAGCCGTGGATCATGCAGCTTGTATGAGCGATCCAACTGGGCGGGTGCGCGTCGGCGACCGGCTCGAGCGCGCGATCGAGGAGCGCGCCGACCTCGGGGAGGAAATCGAGCGTGCTGAACAGAGGGAACCCTCGCGCCCATCCCTGCGCCGCACGGTCTTCTGGCTGGCGCTGATGGGCGTCTCCCTGTATCTGGTCGCACCGAGCGTGCTCGAGGTGGCCGGCTCCTGGGACGACCTCGACCAGATCGCGCCGTGGTGGTTTGCGGCCATGGCGGCGCTGCAGCTCGCGGCCATGGCGAGCCTCTGGGAGCTGCAGCGGCTCGCGATCCACGTGCGGGCATGGCGTCCGGTGATCGCGTCGCAGCTCGCAGGCAACGCGCTCGCGAAGGTCGCGCCCGGCGGCGGCGCCCTCGGTGCAGCGCTTCAGTACAAGATGCTCGTTCAGGCCGGCGTCGAGCGGACTCGCGCTGTCGCCGGGCTGACGGCGGCCAATCTGCTGGTCTTCGCGATCGTGCTGGCCCTGCCCGTGCTGGCCGTGCCCGCGATCGCCCGCGGCGTCGTGCCGCGCAGCCTGACTGAGGCCACGCTCGCGGGGCTCGGCGTATTCGTGGTGCTCTTCGCGCTCGCGGCTCTGTTGCTGGTGCGCGACGGTGCGCTGGAATGGGTAGGGCGGACCGTGCAGCGTGTTCGCAACCGCCTGCGGCGCGGCTCGCCTCCCCTGACACGGCTGCCGCAGAGGCTGCTGCGGGAGCGCGACCGCATCCTCGCGACGCTCGGTCCGCGATGGAAGCGCGCGGTCGCAGCCACCGTGGGCCGGTGGGCGTTCGACTACGCGACGCTGCTCGCCGCGCTCGCCGCGGTCGGCTCCACGCCGCGGTGGTCGCTCGTGCTGCTGGCGTTCTGTGCGGCGCAGCTGCTTGCCCAGGTCCCTGCCACGCCCGGCGGGCTCGGGTTCGTGGAGGCGGGCCTGACTGCGACGCTTGTGCTCGCCGGGGTTGGGGCCGGCGACGCGGTGCTCGCGACCTTCGCGTACCGCCTGTTCACGTACTGGCTGCCGCTGCCGCTCGGGTTGCTGGGAGCGGCGCTCCATGGCAGCGCTTACGGCACGGGTCGCACCTAGGGCAAGCGCCCGAACCACATCATCGACAGCAGGCCCCCCGCCAGCATCAGGCCGAGACCGCCGGCCGCGAACGCCGCGGTGACCTCGCGCTCTTCCTGGCGGAAGCCGATCCGCGAGCCCAGGCGGTCGTAGATCTTCTCGAGGCGCTCCTGGTCGGCGGCGCCGAAGTACTCGCCGCCGGTGGTGTCGGCGATGCGGCGCAGCGTGCGCCGGTCCGGCGGGACGCGCACGTTGCGCGTGGTGCCGAGCCGGTCGGACAGCGTCACGGTCGCGTTGCTGGTCCCGAGCGCGACGGTGTTCACCGGCACTCGCAGCTCCCGTGCGCGGCGGGCGATCTCGAGCGGCTCCGGCCCCGTGGTCGAGAACCCGTCCGACAGCAGCACGATCACCGCGGGCGGCGCCCGGTTGGTCCGCCGTCCCTCGCGCCGGTCCTGCTCGCGGCGGCGCTGGTTCTGCTCGATCACAGGCTGGAGCGCGGTCAGCGAGGTCTCGAGTGCCGTGCCGATCGCCGTACCGCCCTCGGCCTGCAGCGAGTCGATCCCGTCGCGGACCGGCTGGCGGTCCTCGGTGGGCGGCACGAGCAGCTGCGCCACGTTGCTGAAGGACACGAGGCCCAGCCTGAACTTCTCGGGCAGCCGGTTGGTGAACCCCTTGGCCGCGTTGCGCGCCGCGTCGAGCCGGTTGGGCGATACGTCCGTCGCCTGCATCGACCCGGAGGAATCGGTCGTCAGCATCACGGTCGCCTGCTCCTTCGCGACGTCCACCTCCACGTGCGGCCGCGCGATCGCGACCGTCAGCGCGACGAGGGCGAGCAGGAAGAGCAGCGGCGGGAGGTGGCGCCGCCAGTTCGGCGAGCTCGTCACGACGCTTCCCAGCAGCTCCAGGTTCGTGAACCGCACCGCGTATGCCCGCCGCCGCCGCTGCGCCATCAGGTAGAGCGCGAAGATCAGGGGGACGGCGAGCAGCCCGAGCAGCGCCAGCGGCCAGTCGAAGCTCATCGCCGCTTCCTGGCGTTCGCGCGGTTCAGGTGGCGCGCAAGCTCGCGCAGCCAGTCGCCGGAAGTGGAGAGCACGATGTGCTCGGCGCCGGTGCGCCGCAGGTCGTGCGCAAGCTCTTCGCGTTCCTCGGCTGCCCGGGCGGCGAAGCGCTCGCGGATCTTGCGCCGGTTCGTGTCCACGCGCAGCTGGCGGCCCGTCTCGGGATCGACCAGCCACAGGTCGCCGACCGCGGGGAGCTCCTGCTCGCGCGGATCGCGCACCTCGAGGGCGATCACGTGGTGCCGGTTCAGCAGGCGCAGCAGGGGCTTGCGCCAGTCACGCGGGCCGCGGAAGTCCGACACGACCACGACCAGGCCGCGCGCCCGGGCGAGACGGCCGGCGCGTGCCATCGCGTCGGCGAGGTCCGTGGGACCGGCGAAGTCCGCCTCGTGTCCGGCGCGCAGGGTCAGCAGGAGCCGCAACAGGCCCTGGCGGCCTTGCAGCGGCGGCACGACACGCGCCTGGCCGGCGCCGAAGGTCATCACGCCGAGCCGGTTGCCCTGACGAGTGGCGAGGTGGCCGACGGCCAGCGCGGCGCCCTCGGCCACGTCGGCCTTGCGGCGGTCCGCCGTGCCGAAGCTCATCGACGCGGACACGTCGAGCAGCAGCCACGTCGCGAGCGTCCGCTCCGCCACCTGGATGCGCACGTGCGGGTCGCCCGTGCGGGCCGTGGCCGCCCAGTCCATCTGGCGCACGTCATCGCCGACCTGGTAGGGGCGCACCTGCGCGATCTCGGTGCCGTGCCCGAGCGTGGGGGAGCGGTGCTCTCCCGCGACCAGGGAGTCGATCCGCCTCCGGACCGTGAGGTCGAGCCCCTTGATGACGGCCGCCGGCGCCTGCGCGACCGTGGCGGCCGCATCCGAGTGGACGGCCGCCAGGTGCCGTCTGCGGCGGCGGCGCTGCGCCCCGGGCACTGCCGTCGTCGGGCTCGTCACGCCACCTCGTAGCGGGAGAGCGACACCTCGGGCACCGGCACGGCCGCCACCACGCGCTCCAGCAGCACGTCGGCGTTCACGTCCTCGGCCAGGGCCTCGTAGGTCAGCACGAGCCGGTGCCGCAGCACGTCGAGCGCGAGCGCGCGCACGTCATCGGGCAGCACGAACCCGCGCCCGCGTAGCAGCGCGAGCGCGCGGCCACCGTGGATCAGGTTGATCGACCCGCGCGGGCTGGCGCCGTACTCGATGTAGGGGGAGATCTCGTCGAGGCCGTACTTCCCCGGGTCGCGCGTCGCGGCCACGAGCGCGACCGCGTACTCGTTCACCGCGCGGTCCACGAACACCTCGCGCGTGGCGTGCTGCGCGTCGACGAGCCGCTCCGGCGTCAGCACCTGCTCGATGTCGGGCATGTCCTCCAGCGAGCGGTTGACGACCGCGACCTCCTCGTTCTCGGACGGGTAGTCCACCACGACCTTGAACATGAACCTGTCGATCTGGGCCTCGGGCAGCGGATAGGTGCCCTCCGACTCGATCGGGTTCTGCGTCGCCAGCACCAGGAAAGGGTGGGGGGACTGGAACGTGTCGGGCCCGATCGTGACCTGGCGCTCCTGCATCACCTCGAGCAGCGCCGACTGCACCTTCGCGGGCGCGCGGTTGATCTCGTCGGCCAGCAGGAAGTTGCAGAAGACCGGGCCGAGCTCGGTCTCGAAGCTGTGCCGGTCGGCCCTGTAGATCCGGGTGCCGACGAGGTCCGAAGGCACGAGGTCGGGCGTGAACTGGATTCGCTTGAAGGTGCCCCCGAGCACGTCGCTGGTGGCCTTGATCGTCATCGTCTTGGCGAGGCCCGGGACGCCCTCCAGCAGGATGTGCCCGTCGGCCAGCAGCGCGACGAACACGCGCTCCAGCATCTCCTCCTGCCCGACGATCACGCGCTTGACCTCGAACAGGGCCGTCTCGAACGTGCGGCGGACCTCTTCGGGGCCTCCCACGGCGTGCAGTCGCCGCTGCTCGTGGTCGATGGTCACTGGAGCTCCCTTCTGGTCGGGTGGGGCGCCCCTGCCGGAACGCGTAAGCGGAAACTGTAGGCCCCGCCGGGAAGCGGCGCTCCGCACGTTTTTAGCCGGTCTCCTTTAAATGTTCGTGAGAGGGGCCTTGCTAGGGTCACGTGGCCTTGTCCGCCACGGCTGCCGCGCTCAAGCACACGCCCCTGCACAACGCCCACGTGCGTGCCGGCGCGCGCATGGTTCCGTTTGCCGGATGGGAGATGCCGGTGCAGTACGAGGGCGTGCGCCAGGAGCATGTCGCCGTGCGCACCGCGGCCGGCGTGTTCGACGTCTCGCACATGGGAGAGATCGCGACGCGCGGCCCGCGCGCGGCCGAGTTCCTCCAGCACCTGCTCTCCAACGACATCCGCAAGATCGAGCCGGGTGGCGCCCAGTACGCGCTGCTGTGCCGCGACGACGGCGGCGTGCTGGACGACCTCTTCACCTACCGGCTCTCGCCCGCGAACGGCGAGGAGCGGTTCCTGACCGTCGTGAACGCGTCCAACTCGGACTCCGACTTCGACTGGTTCCGCCGCCAGGCCGAGAGCTTCGGCGGGGTGGAGGTCAGCGACGTGTCGGCCGAGTACGCGATGCTCGCCGTTCAGGGCCCGCGCGCGGTGGAGATCATCCGAGGGCTGCTGGAGGGCGAGGTGCCCGGGCGGTTTCACCACGCCGAGGGCACGGTCGCCGGCGTGCCGGCGCTCGTGTGCCGCACCGGATACACCGGCGAGGACGGCGTCGAGCTCCTGGTCGAGCCGGGCGGGGCGGTGGCGGTCTGGGACGCATTGCTGGCCGCCGGCGTCGTGCCCGCGGGCCTGGGCGCGCGCGACACGCTGCGACTGGAGGTTTGCTACCCCCTGTACGGCAACGACCTCAGCGCGGATCGCACGCCGGTCGAGGCCGGGCTCGGCTGGGCATGCGCGCTCGACACCGACTTCGTCGGCGTGGAGCGGCTGCGCGAGCAGGCCGAGCAGGGACCGGCCGAGAAGCTCGCTCCGTTCGTCTTCACCGAGCAGGGCATCCCGCGCCCGGAGTGTGCGGTGCTGCACGAGGGCGAGACCGTCGGCACGGTCACGAGCGGTACTCTTTCGCCCTGCATGGACGTCGGCATCGGCATGGCTTATGTGCGTGCCGACCTCGCCCAGCCGGGCACCGACCTGACCATCGACGTGCGCGGAAAGCAGCGTCCTGCGCGCGTCTCGAAGAAGCCCCTCTACGACAAGGGAGACTGACGTTGGCGGACAACTATCCCGACGACCTGCTGTATCACCCGGAGCACGACTGGGTGCGCATCGAGGACGGCGAGGGCACGTTCGGCATCACCTGGTACGCGCAGGACGCCCTCGGCGAGGTGGTCTTCTACGACCCGCCTGAGGTGGGGGCCGGCGTGACCAAGGACCAGTCCTACGCCGAGGTCGAGTCCGTGAAAGCCGTGTCCGACGTGATCGCGCCGCTGTCGGGGGAGGTCACCGCCGTCAACGAGGCCGTCTCCGAGACCCCTGAGCTCGTGAACGAGGATCCATACACGGCCGGCTGGCTGGTGAAGGTCAAGCTGAGCGATCCGGGCGAGGCCGAGCAGCTGCTCTCGGCCCAGGCGTACGAGGACCTCCTGTCCGCCGAGGACTGAGGGCGACGCCGTGACGCGCTACACCTCCGCGACCGACGCCGACCGCGAGCAGATGCTCGCCGCGATCGGCGCCTCCTCGGTCGACGAGCTGTTCTCGGACATCCCTGCCGGCGTGCGGCTCGACCGCCCGCTGGAGCTGCCCGCCGGGATGACCGAGCAGGCCGTGTACGAGCGGCTGGCCGAGCTCGCGTCACGCAACACAGGTGCGGAGGACGAGATCACGTTCCTCGGGGCGGGGATGTACGACCACTACGTGCCGGCGATCGTCGACTCGATCACGCAGCGCTCCGAGTTCCTCACGCCGTACACGCCCTACCAGCCGGAGATCTCGCAGGGCACGCTGCAGGCGATGTTCGAGTTCCAGACGTCGATCTCGGAGCTCACCGGTCTCCCGGTCGCGAGTGCGGGGCTGTACGAAGGGCCGTCCTCCGTGGCCGCCGCCGCGTACCTCGCCCGCGGCGCGACGGGGCGGCCGAAGTTCCTCGTCTCGCGTGGCCTGCACCCGCACTCCCGCGAGGCGCTGGAGACGTACTCGGCCGGCTACGGGACGTCGGTGGAGGACATTGCGCTGGCCGGTGGAGCGACGGACCTCGCCGCGCTCGAGGCCGCGGTCGACGACGACACCGCCGCGGTCTTCCTCCAGCAGCCGAACTTCCTCGGGTCGGTGGAGGACCTCGCCGCGCTCGCCCCGGTCGCAAAGAGCACCGGCGCCCTGCTCGTGGTCGCCGTCGACGCGCTCACGCTCGGCGTGCTGCGGCCGCCCGGTGACTTCGGCGCCGACGTCGCGGTGGGGGAGGGCCAGCCGCTCGGCAACCGGCTCGACTACGGCGGCCCGTCCGTCGGGTTCTTTGCCGCGCGCGAGGAGCACATCCGGCGCATGCCCGGGCGCATCGCGGGCGAGACGACGGACGTGGACGGCCGTCGCGGCTTCGTCCTCACGCTCCAGACGCGCGAGCAGCACATCCGGCGCGAGAAGGCCACGTCGAACATCTGCACGAGCCAGCAGCTGAACGCGCTCGCCGCGACGATCTACCTGAGCTGGCTGGGCCGCCCGGGCATCGTGGAGCTCGGCGAGCTGATGACGCAGCGCACCGCATACGCGCGCGAGCGGCTGGCCGCCATCGACGGCGTCGAGCCGCTGCACTCCCGGCCGGCGGTGCGCGAGTTCGCGGTGTCGCTGGACGCGCCCGTCGACGGGGTGCTGCGGCGCTGTGCGGCCGACGGGATCAACGCCGGCTACCCGCTCGGGCACGACTATCCGGAATGGCCGAACGGGCTCCTGATTGCGATCACGGAACGGCGCACGCGCGCGCACATCGACCTGCTCGCCGATGCGCTCGAGCGCGCCGTCGCGGCAGAGCGCGCAGGCACCACGGAGGCGGTGAACGCGTGAACGAGACTCCGATGCAGCGCGATCGCGCGGTCACGATCTTCGAGAAGTCCGTCTCCGGTCGCCGCGCCGCCGTGGTGCCCGAGATCGACGTGCCGGTGAAGCCGCTCGAGCAGCTGATCCCGCGCGACATGCTGCGCGCGGAGGGACCCCGGCTGCCCGAGGTCTCCGAGCCCGAGATCGTGCGCCACTACAACCGCATCTCGCGGCGCAACTTCGACCTCGACACCGGCTTCTACCCGCTCGGGTCGTGCACGATGAAACACAACCCGAAGGTCAACGAGCGCGTCGCGGCGCTTCCCGGCCACGCCCGGCTGCACCCGCTGACTCCACCTCAGCGCGCGCAGGGAGCACTCGAGCTGATGTGGCTGCTACAGGCCTCCCTGGCGGAGATCTGCGGCCTGCCGCACGTCAGCCTCCAGCCCTCGGCCGGCGCACACGGCGAGCTGGCCGGCCTCCTGCTGACCCGCGCCTACCACGAGGACCGCGGCGAGGCCCGTCACAAGGTGCTGACGCCCGACACGGCGCACGGCACCAACCCGGCCACGGTCACGATGGCCGGCTACGAGGCCGTGAAGGTGGCCACCGACGAGCGCGGCGGGATCGACGTCGACGACCTGCGCACGAAGGCCGACGACGACGTCGCCTGCCTGATGCTGACGAACCCGAACACGCTGGGCCTGTTCGACGAGCGCATCGTGGAGATCGCCGAGATCGTGCACGGCACCGGCGCGACGCTCTACTACGACGGAGCCAACCTCAACGCCGTGATGGGGATCTCGCGTCCGGGCGACATGGGCTTCGACATCGTGCACGTGAACCTCCACAAGTCGTTCTCGCAGCCGCACGGCGGCGGCGGCCCCGGCGCGGGACCGATCGCGGTCTCGGAGCGCATCGAGCCTTTCCTGCCGCGGCCGCAGGTCGTGAAGGTGGAGGGCTCCAACGGCACCGAGCCCCACTTCGAGCTCGACTTCGACCGTCCCAAGTCGATCGGCAGGCTGCGCGGGTTCCAGGGCAACTTCGGCGTGTTCGTCCGGTCCTACGCGTACATCCTCAGCCTCGGCGGCGACGGGCTGCGCGAAGCGTCGGAGACCGCGGTGCTGAACGCCAACTACCTGCTGGCGCTGATGCGCAAGGGCCGGGCCGGCAAGTACCTGCCGATCGCGTTCGACCGCACGTGCAAGCACGAGTTCGTGCTGTCCGGCCAGCGCGCGAAGCGCGAGCTGGGCGTGAAGACGCTGGACATCGCGAAGCGGCTGCTCGACCACGGCTTCCACCCGCCGACCGTCTACTTTCCGCTGCTCGTCGACGAGGCCCTGATGGTCGAGCCTACCGAGACCGAGGCGAAGGAGACGCTCGATGCGTTCGCCGCGGCAATCGACGACATCCTGGCCGAGGCCGAGCGCGATCCGGACGTCGCGCAGAACGCGCCGTACACGACACCGGTGCGGCGGCTCGACGAGGTCGGCGCCACGCGGAAACCCGTCGTGCGCCAGCCCCTCTGATCAGTTGAGCGACGGCGACGTCGCCGTGATCCAGGCCGTCTACGCGGCCTGGAACGACGGTGACATCGACCGGATGCTCGAGTCGATCGACCCGGAAATCGAGTGGCGACCAGGAACCGACAGTCCGTTTGCCGGGTTGCACAAGGGCATCGACGATTACGAGCGCTACGTGCGCTCGTGGGCAAGCACGTTCGAGCATGTGGAGATCGAGCTGGGCGAGATCCGGCCGGTCGGTGACCGCCTGATGGCGGAGCAGCTGCAGCGCAGCCGGATGCGCGGCAGCACGGTCGACCTCGAAGCGGTGGTCACGCATGTCTGGCGCGTGCGCGACGGGTTCATCGCCGAGTGGTTCTCGTTCCGGGACGAGCAGGAGGCGCGGGCCTTTCTGGAGCGACACGCTTGACCGACCGGATCGACATGGTGCGGCGGGGATACGAGGCGTTCAACCGGGGCGACGTGGAGGGCGCGCTCGAGTTCCTCCACCCGGAGATCGAGTGGCACACGTACATCGTCCCGGGGCCGGGCGGCGGCCTGTACCGGGGCCACGAGGGCGTACGGGAGTTGTGGGCCGACGCGCAGCGGATCTTCGGGGACTTCCGCAACGTTCCCGAGGAGGTGTTCGAGGCCGGCGAATACGTGATCGCGTACGTCAGCGTCGAGGGAGTCGGGGCGCGCAGCGGCGCCGCCGTCCAGGCCCGGATCGCGCACCTGTACGCCTTTCGCGACGGGCTGGTCGCGGCGGTGCGGTCCTTCGACGACCACGACGAAGCCCGCCGCGCCGCCGGTCTGACCTGAGCCGCCGCACACCGCTCCTGTTACATTCCGCCCGAGGAGTTGGATCCACTGGATGGGCCGACCACAAGCGCTCGCATGCCCTTCGGGTTCCTGATCAACAGGAACGGCGGCCGCGTGCTGCTGGGGTTGTCGGGCGAGTTCAGCTCGGAGGCGGGCAGCCACTTCGAGGAGGCGGTCGAGGAGATCGCGCGCGAGCCTGTCAGCGATCTGATGGTCGACCTCAGCGGCATCACGTTCATGGACCAGAGCGGGGCGTTCCTGGTGTACGAGCTCTACAAGCGCTTCCGCGACCAGGCGAACGTGATGATCGAGGGCGGTTCGGCCGAGACCCAGCGCCTGTTCGAGTCGGCGGGCCTCACGGGCGTGCTGCCGATCTCCTTCCCCGGGGCAGCCCACCCCTCGACGTCGCCGTCCGGCGGCCAGGAGCACGACTGGACGGACGATCCCGCTCATCCGCACCACTCCGTTCCGTACGTCGGGCTGCCGCGCGTCGGCCCTCCGCCGCGCCACCGCGGCTAGTGGTCGGCGACCGTCCCGTCCTCCGGCTCCAGCGGTAGGCCCGCGGCGGCCCAGGCCTCGATGCCGCCGGTCATGTTGTAGGCGTCGTAGCCGCCGTTGCGGAACGCCTCGACCGCGAAGGCCGACCGCCTGCCCATGCGGCATTGGAAGACGACCGGCCTGTCCTTGTCGATCTCCGCAGCCCGTCCGGGCAGTCTTTCCAGCTCGATGTGCACGGCGCCTGCGATCCGGCCTGCGTCCCATTCGTATTCCTCGCGCACGTCCACGAGCTGCGCTTCGCCGCTCTCGACGAGCTCCTTCACGCGCTCGGGCGGGATGTCGAAGTCGGTGCTGGAGAAAGAAGCCATGCGTGAAATGTACGGCAGGGGCACCGGGCGGCGGGCGTGAGTTGCTCGTTGCAGCATTGTGGGGCCTATAGCCCCCAAGATTCTGCAATCGGGTGGTCGACGCCCCGCCGTCAGTCGAGGAACTCGGCGTACCGCTCGACCGGTTCCCGGGCGGGAGGGTCCGCTGCCTGGACGGCGTGCCCGAGGTAGAGCAACCCCACGAAGCGCTCGTCGGGCTCGAGTCCGACGGCTGAACGGCCCGCGTCCGTGCGCAGCACGCCGGGAGTGCGCCAGTAGCCGGCCAGGCCGCGGGTGTGCGCACCGAGCAGCACGATGTAGGCGGCCACGCCCGCCGCGTGGAGGTCCTCCTCGTCCTGCACGTCGTCTCCGGTCTGGTGCACCGAGCACACGACCAGGGTCGGCGCCCGGTCGAGCTTGGCTGCCGCCACGCGGGCGCATTCGACGGGGTCGGCACCGGCCGGGGCCGTGTCCGCGGCCAGCACGCCCGCCGCCTGCTTCAGCCGCTCGAGCGCCTGCGGCCCGAGCACGCGGAACCGCCACGGGTTGGTGAGGTTGTGGTTGGGCGCCCAGCGGGCCAGCTCCAGCAGCTCCTGGAGCGTCTCCCGGCCGACCGGCCTGCGGTCGAAGGCCTTCACGGTGCGGCGCGAGCGGATTGCCTCCTCGGCGTCCATGCCTGCGAGGTTAGTGGTGATCGTCGATCCCACCACCATCGGGCCGCCCTCGGGCCGTGTCGGCGGCCAAAGTTATCCTTCGCCTGTGCCCGCGGCCACCGCCAGCGCCCCGACCCGTACCCGCGAGCGCGTCTTCTCGGGCATGCGCCCTACCGGCCGCCTGCACATCGGGCACTGGTTCGGCGCCCTCCAGAACTGGGTCCGGCTCCAGGACTCCTACGACTGCATCTACAGCGTGGTCGACCTGCACGCGCTCACGACGGGGTACCAGGACGTGTCCCGGATCCACGAGGAGGGCATCGAGATGCTGGCCGACTGGATCGGCGCGGGCATCGACCCCGAGCGCTCGATCGTGTTCCGCCAGTCGCAGGTCCCCGAGCACTCTGAGCTGGCGCTGCTGCTCGGCATGATCACGCCGAAGTCCTGGCTCGAGCGCGTTCCCACCTACAAGGGGCAGATCGCCGAGCTGGGAGAGCAGATCGACACGTTCGGCTTCTTCGGCTATCCCGTGCTGCAGACAGCCGACATCGTGCTCTACCACGCGACCCGGGTGCCGGTCGGGCAGGACCAGCTGCCGCACCTGGAGCTGGCGCGCGAGATCGTGCGGCGCTTCAACCACCTGTACGGCGGCGCGGCCGCCGGTGAGGCGGGCGAGGGTGTCTTTCCCGAGCCCGAAGCCGTTCTCACGGAAGCCCCCGTCCTGCTCGGCATCGACAATCGCAAGATGTCGAAGAGCTACGGCAACGCGATCGAGCTGGGGTCCGAGCCGGACACGATCCGTGACATGGTGGGGAGGATGATCACCGACCCGCAGAAGATCCGCCGCGGCGACCCCGGCCGGCCCGAGATCTGCAACGTCTTCTCCTACGAGAAGCTGTTCGGCACGCCGGCCGACCGCGTCGCCGAGATCGACCGCACCTGCCGCACGGGCGAGCTGGGCTGCCGCGAGCACAAGGACGAGATCAGCGAGCGCATCGTCGAGTACCTGCGCCCGTTCCGCGAACGGCGCACGGAGGCGCTCGCCGATCGCGGCGAGCTGGAGCGGCTGCTCCTGCAGGGAGCCGAGCGAGCGCGTGCGATCGCGGTGCCGATCATGGAGAGCGCGAAGGCGGCGATGGGGCTTTGACCGCCGACATGCGTCCCGCGACGAACCCACCGGAGGCTGTGCCCCCATCGCCGCCTGCGGCGGCTCCGCCCGGCTTGCCCGCGGACGGCGCTTTCTCCATCGACTTGGAAGTATTCGAAGGGCCCTTCGACCTGCTCGTCACGCTGATCCTGAACGAGGACGTGGACCTGCTCGAGGTCCACCTCGCCGAGATCGTGCTCGCCTACATCGAGCGCCTCGAGGCGCGCGGC
>Ga0209382_10000746_pt1 | contig 52510 bp, 54 predicted proteins | sample SoiMetdeltSBSDD5_FD_187599 | JGI IMG/M metagenome (GOLD analysis project Ga0209382, IMG submission 187599) | Bulk soil microbial communities from a Populus tree surrounding site in Tennessee, USA - Soil MetaG P. deltoides SBSDD5 (SPAdes) (version 2) | ecosystem: Environmental > Terrestrial >...
CTTCGGGGCCGAGCTCGGCCTGTAGGGGTCGCATGCGCTACGTCATCGCCGGGTCGTCCGGCTTCCTCGGGACCGCGCTTCGTGCTCGGCTGGCCGACGGCGGGCATGAGGTCGTGCGGCTGGTACGTCGGCCCGCGGCGTCCGCCTCGGAGTCGACCTGGGATCCGTACTCCGGCGACGTCGACACCGACCTGGTCGGCGGCGCCGACGTCGTGGTCAACCTGGCGGGCGTCAATCTGGGCCGCTGGCCGTGGACCGAGTCATACCGGCGCTTGATCATGGATTCGCGGACGCGGACCACCGACACGCTGGCCACGGCGATCGCGGGTGCCCCGAAGCCGCCCGCCTTCGTGGTGGCGTCGGGAGCGTCCCGCTACGGCAACGACCGCGGCGTCGAGACGTTGACCGAGGACAGCAGCGACGGCGACGGCTTCCTCGCCGAGGTGGTGCGCGCCTGGGAGGCGGCGGCCGATCCGGCGCGAGACGCCGGTGCCCGGGTGTGCTGCCTACGCAGCGGCGTCGTCATCGACCGGTCCGGCTCCGCCCTGCGGGTGATGTGGCTGCCGTTCTGGCTGGGACTCGGCGCCCGGATCGGGTCGGGTGAGCAGTACTTCCCGATCATCTCGCTCGACGACTGGACGCGGGCCGCGATCTTCCTGACCGAGCAGCCGGACGCATCAGGTCCGTACAACATGGTCGGCCCGGAGCCTGCGACCAACGCCGAGTTCACCCGCGCGCTCGCGGACGCGCTGCACCGTCCGGCCTTCCTGAGCGCCCCGGCGGTCGTCCTCCGCACCGTGCTCGGCGATGTGGCCGGCGAGCTGACCGGATCGCGCCGGGTGCTGCCGCAGCGGTTGATCGACGCCGGCTTCCAGCACCACGATCGGGACGTCGAGGCGATCGTCTCGGCCGGGCTACACCGCTGATCGAGCGGCGATCAGCAGCTCCAACCCGTCGAGGATGCGGCGCAGGCCGTACTCCCTCGGGTCCTCTCGCCGTCGCGACCCGGTCGCCGACGCGATCGCCTTGGTGAGGGCGGGATAGCGCTCGGGCTGGTTCTCGAACACGTCGGCGAGCGTGGGACTGAGCCGGCCGTCGGCGGTCCAGGGGAACGATCCGGCTGAGCTCGCCGACTGGGTGTTGCGGATGTGGCCGCTGATCAATAGGACGGAGTCCATCTGCTCGGTGCCGTCCAGCCCGGTGTCCGCGAGCACGGCGACAGCGGCCTCGACCCAGCCCACCTCGTTCGGGCCCATGACCCGCCGGCCCATCGTCACGCCCGGAATCCAGGGGTGGTCGCGCCAGGTCCCGGACAGCAGCCGGGCCCACTCCTCGAGCCGGGCCCGCCAACCACGGTCGACATGGCTCAGGTCGGGCGGCGGACCGACCGCCAGGTCGATCATCGCGGCGACCAACTCGGTCTTGGACGCGACGTAGCGATACAGCGCCATCTTGGTGACGTCCAGATCGCTCGCGACCCGCTGCATGGAGACGGCCGCGATGCCCTCGCTGTCGGCGATGTCGAGGGCGGCCTGCGCGATCTGGTCGAGATCGAGCGTCGGTCGCGGGCCTCGCGTCGGCAGGGTCCGCTGCCCCCACAGCATCGCCATGGTGCGCTCGTCACCGGCGAGCGTGCGGTCCATCGCGGGTCACTCTCCTTCGTTCGGTCGGAAACTCTTGACGCGTCCGCGAACTGTGTCTAGCGTACACAGTGTCTTAGGGACACAGTTTAGCAGCACCGCGGTGCGATGAGTTTCGGCCGCGCCGACGGTCATCTCGGTACATCCAGCGACCCGTGCGAGGGAAGGGACACACGATCATGCAGGGTCTCACCACATGTCTTTGGTTCGACACCCAGGCCGAGGACGCCGCCAACTTCTACACCTCCGTCTTCGAGGACGGCAAGATCACCCAGATCACCCGGCACGGCTCGGCCGGCCCGCGCCCCGAGGGCAGCGTGATGACCGTGGACTTCGAGGTCGCGGGACACGGCTTCGTGGCGCTGAACGGCGGGCCCGAGTTCACGTTCAACGAGGCAATCTCGCACCAGGTCAACTGCGACAACCAGGACGAGGTCGACCGCTACTGGGCGCAACTCACCGAGGGCGGCGAGGAGGGTCCTTGCGGTTGGCTCAAGGACCGCTTCGGCGTCTCCTGGCAGATCGTTCCGACGCTGCTCAACCGGCTGATCACCGACCCTGACCAGGAGAAGGCGCAGCGCGTGATCGCCGCGATGCTCCAGATGGGCAAGATCGACTCGGCCAAGCTGCAGGAGGCCTACGACGCCGACTGAGTCGGGGTCAGCCACGGCCCGGGGCTAGGCCTCGGCCCGCCGCACGCCGGCGATCCGCCAGCCGTCGGAGGCGTCGCGGAGGACGATCACCCGGACGGTGGCCCGATCCCGCGGCAGCCGGACCGTGCCGTCGGCACCGTGCGCCGTCGGCCGGTCGAGTTGGTCGACGACGTCCAGTCGCACGTACGGCCCGGACCGGCCGAGCGGCTCCACGTCGAGGGTGCGCAGCCGGACGCCGGAGAGCCGCACATCGCGATCGGAGTAGGCCCGCAGCGTCGCCAGATCGTGGCGGAGCACCGGCGAGCCCGAGACGTAGACGGCTCGGAGCAGCGCTGGATCCTCAGCCGCATAGGCCCGCTCACGTTGGCGGTCGAGGCGGTCGAGGACCGCCGGCCAGTCGGGTCTCGCCGCCCGAGCCTGGACGGCCGATGCCTGCCCGGACGAGCCGCCGGTGCCGATCGCCTGGATGGCGCGCTCCGCCGGGGACGGAGACGGCGCGGGCGGTGCGGAGACGGCCTGCACGACCGCCCACACCATCGCGCCGACCACCCACGGCACGAGGGCGCTGGCCCACAGGACTCGGCGTCGGGTTGTCATGCCCCCAAGCGTGGTCGATTTCGCGATCCGGCGTCGGCGTTATCCACAGGCACCCGCCGCGCCCGACCGCGTCAGCCGCGGGCGGCCAGAACGCGGCGCAACTGGTCGACGCCCTCGAGGACTCGAGCCGTCACGATCGGGCTCACACCCTCGGCCTTGGTCGCCGCCTCGGCCCGGTCGGCGAACGAGCCGTCCACGCCGTACCACGGGAACATCGCGGCTGCGACCGACATCGCCTGGATCATGCCGCCACGACTGACCGTCGGAAGGATCTGCAGGAAGCGCTCGGCGAACGGCGCCAGCACCTCGGCCTGCGACGGCCGCCAGAACGCCCTGGACACCTCGGCGACCGATCCCATCGGGACCCGCTGCTCGTCGACCACCGCCCGCCAAGCGGCCTCCTTCGCCTCGACGCTCGGCTGCGCGGCCTGGACGGCCAACGCGTGTACCCAGGTGTCCGGGTCGGGATCGCGAGCGGTCTGGGCGTCGACGGCAGCCTGGTCGTACTGACCAAGGCTGGCCAGCCGGACCAGCCGCCGCCAGCCGAGGTCAACGTCGTCGGCCGCGTGCTCGTCGAGCGCAGCCAGCTGCGCCTCGGTGGTGGCGGTGCGCGCCAGCGTTCGGAGCGCCACCTGCCGTCGGGAGCCGGGCTGCTCGGCCAAGGTCAGGCAGGTCGCCGCGATCGTGGCGAGCAGCTCGTCACGGGTCGCATCCGGCGACCAGCGCTCGGCGGCCATCGTGGCCAGGCCGAGGAACGGTTCGACGACCGTGTCGACCGACTCGGACGCGAGCACACCGGTGACGCACCCGACGAGGTCGGCCGGCGAGACGTCGCCCGTGGCGAGCAGGTTCCACGCGGTGGCGACCGCCACGGCGCGGCCGGTCGAGGTCGGCAGCTCGCCCGCCGATTCCATCAGCCGGGTCAGCGACTCGGCGTCCGGTCGTACGTTCGCGAACGTCAGGTCCTCGTCGTTGACCAGCAGCAGGTACGACGACCCGGCGGACGGGACCTCGGTGACGCCGCCGGCCGTCTCGAGGCTGATCGAGTCGCGGAGGACGAGCCCGCCGTCGCCGCGCTCGTACTCCCCGATCTGCAGGCGATGCGGACGCGGCTCCTGACCGTCCGGCCCGGCCGCCCGAAGCACCAGCCCGCCGTCGTCGGACGGCTCCAGGGCGAGCGAGTCGGTCCCGGCGGTGTCCAGCCATCCGGTCGTCCACGCGTCCAGATCGCGGCCCGAGGCGATGGCGAGCTCGCTGATCAGGTCGGAGAGGCTGGCGTTGGCGTAGGCGTGCTTGGCGAAGTACGACCGCAGTCCGGCCACGAAGGCGTCCTCGCCGACGTAGGCGACGAGCTGCTTGAGCACACTGGCGCCCTTGGCGTACGTGATCGCGTCGAATCCTGCCGTGGCCTCGGCGACGTCGCGGGCCGGCTGCCGGATGGCATGGGTGGTCGGAGCCCGGTCGGCGCGATAGCCCTCCAGCTTCAGGCTGGCGAGGAAGGACGCCCACGCGTCGCTGTACTGGGTCGCGGACGTGGCCGCCCAGAAGCAGGCCCACTCGGCGAACGCCTCGTTGAGCCAGAGGTCGTCCCACCAGCGCATCGTCACCAGGTCGCCGAACCACATGTGCGCCATCTCGTGCAGGAGCACGACGGCCCGCACCTCTCGCTCGGCCGGCGACGGCTCGGTGCGATAGACGAAGACGTCCGACCAGGTCACGCAACCCCAGTTCTCCATCGCCCCACCCAGATCGGGCACGAAGACCTGGTCGTAACGGCGCTGCGGGAACGGCAGGTCGAATCGGTCGCCGAAGAACGCCAGACCGGCACCGGTCAGCCCGAACAGCTCCTCGGCATCCCGATCCAGGAAGGTCGCGAGCGACCGCCTGGCGTACAGCCCGAGGTCGTAGCCCTCGCGCTCGGCGCGAATCTCGTGGAACGGTCCGGCATTGATCACGGGGACGTACGTCGACAGCGGCGGCGTGTCCGGGAAGGTCCACCGCCGTACGCCGTCGCCGTCCTCGATCTCGCTGGGGTCGCCGCTGCTGCTGAGCACGGTCCAACTCGACGGGGCGAGAGCCGTGAATGCGACGGGCGCCTTCAGATCCGGCTGGTCGAAGCAGGCCCAGGCTCGTCGCGCGTCATCCGGCTCGAAGGACGTCCATACATAGACCTCGCCGTCGGACGGGTCGGCCGACCGATGCACGCCGGTGCCCTGGTCGGTGGACCGCTGCACCGACTGGACCACGAGGACGTTGTCGGCGGCCAGGCCATCGAGCCGGATCCGGTCATCGGTCACAGCGTCGTCGGCGAGCGGCTGACCGTTCAGGCTCGCCGACTCCACGTCGGCGGCACAGTCGACGAAGGTCGACGCTCCGTCCGTACGGCAGCGGAACCGCATCGTCGAGGTCGCGCGAAACGCGTCGCCCTCGAGGAGTCCGGTGAAGTCGATGTCGATGTCATAGCGGTCGACCGTCACCAGGTCAGCGCGCTGTTGCGCCTCGTCGCGAGTGAGGCTGCTCAGGGTCTTGTCGGTCATATCGCGTCACGGCGCAGCGCTGCGGGATACCCCCGGCTGCTCCGCTCTCCCTCCATTCGTGGCCATCCTGCCTCATCCCGGTTCGCCGACCGCCCCGGGCATGTCGGGCTACGCTGGCGAGGTGACCCGCCCAGCCGACACCACGACATTCCGGCGCCTCGGACTCGGCGTCGACACGGTCGACTACCACCGCGCCTGGGACCTCCAACGCGAGCTCCACGCCGCGCGGCTGGCCGACACCGAGTCCGACATCGTGCTCCTGCTCGAGCATCCCCCGGTCTACACGGCGGGCAAACGTACTGAGCCGCACGAGCGCCCGGCCGACGGGACGCCGGTCATCGACGTGGACCGCGGCGGCAAGATCACCTTCCACGGACCGGGGCAGCTGGTCGGCTACCCGATCGTCGCGCTGCCCGATCAGGTGTACGTCGTCGACTACGTGCGACGGCTCGAGGAGGCGCTGATCCGTACCTGTGGCGACTTCGGCGTCGCGACCGGCCGGGTCAAGGGCCGCTCCGGCGTCTGGATCGCGGCCGACGACCGCGGGCCGGAGCGCAAGGTCGCCGCGCTCGGCATCCGGGTGTCCGGAGGCGTCACGATGCACGGCTTCGCGCTCAACTGCGACCCGGACCTGACCTGGTTCGACGCGATCGTGCCGTGCGGGATCTCCGACGCGGGCGTCACCTCGCTGTCCAAGGAGCTCGGCCGGCACGTCGGCGTCGAGGAGGCGGCCGACCTGGTCGAGCCGCACCTGCGCGAGCTGCTGAGCTGGCGCGATTTCGACCGGTCCCCCGACCTCGCGGCCCCGGCCGAGGCGGGTGGCGTCAGCTACGGCCTCGCGCCGCTGCCCACGTAGGGTGGAATCGTGACGATCGCACCGGAAGGACGCAAGCTGCTGCGCCTGGAAGTACGCAACGCGCAGACCCCTATCGAGAAGAAGCCCGAGTGGATCAAGACCCGGGCGTCGATGGGACCGGAGTATCGCGAGCTCCAGGCGCTGGTGAAGAGCGAGGGCCTGCACACGGTCTGCCAGGAGGCCGGCTGTCCCAACATCTTCGAGTGCTGGGAGGACCGCGAGGCCACGTTCCTCATCGGCGGCGACCAGTGCACCCGGCGCTGCGACTTCTGCCAGATCGACACCGGCAAGCCGGACCCGCTGGACCGTGACGAGCCGCGCCGGGTCGCCGAGTCGGTACGCACGATGGGCCTGCGCTACGCGACCGTCACCGGCGTCTGCCGCGACGACCTGCCCGACGAGGGCGCCTGGCTCTACGCCGAGACGATCCGCCAGATCCACCAGCTCAACCCGGACACCGGCGTCGAGATGCTTGCCCCGGACTTCTCCGGCAAGGCCGACCTGCTCGGCCAGATCTTCGACGCCGAGCCGGAGGTCTTCGCCCACAACGTCGAGACGGTGCCTCGCATCTTCCGGCGGATCCGGCCCGCGTTCCGCTACGAGCGGTCGCTCGAGGTCATCACGATGGCCCGCCAGCGCGGCCTGGTCACCAAGTCGAACCTGATCCTCGGCATGGGTGAGACCCGTGAGGAGGTCTCGGAGGCGATGGCCGACCTGCACGCCGCCGGCTGCGACCTGCTGACGATCACGCAATACCTGCGGCCCTCGGTCCGCCACCATCCGATCGAGCGGTGGGTCCGGCCCGAGGAGTTCGTCGAGCTCCGCGACGAGTCGATGGAGATCGGCTTCGCCGGCGTCATGTCCGGTCCGCTGGTGCGCTCGTCGTACCGCGCCGGCCGGCTTTACCGCCAGGCACTGGAGCATCGGGACCGGCAGGACACGCCGGCCGGCCGTACCGCGTAGGCTAGGTCGAGCACCCACCGATCGCGACTGACAAGGATCGGCCATGTCTACGACACCCGAGCAGCCCCGCAAGGGACGCCTGCGCCAGATCGTCCAGGCCTACCGCATCACCAGGCAACACGAGCGATTCCTCGGCCTGCGCCTGCTCTTCTGGTTCCTGCTGGTCGGCGGCGTGATCGGCGCACTCGGCTGGACCCTCTTCCACCCGATCTTCGGCAGCATCATGGGCGTGCTGACCGGACTGCTCGCCGCTCTCGTCGTGTTCGGGCGCCGGGCCGAGAAGGCCTCGTACGCCCAGGTCGAGGGTCAGATCGGGGCCGCCGCCGGAGCACTCCAGATGCTCAAGCGCGGCTGGTCGGTCCAGCCGGCCATCGCCGTCACCAAGAGCCAGGACATCGTGCACCGCGTCGTCGGACGGCCCGGCATCATCCTGGTCGGCGAGGGCAACCCCAATCGGGTACGCAACCTGCTGACCGTCGAGCGCAAGAAGCACGCTCGGGTGGCGCCGGAGACCCCGATCAACGAGATCGTCGTCGGCAACGATCCCGACCAGGTCCCGCTGCCGAAGCTGGTCAAGCACATCCGCAACATGCGCCGCACGATCCGGCCGGCCGACATGACCGAGGTCCTGCAGCGACTCAAGGCGCTGGACGCGATGCGTCCGCAGGCGCCGATTCCACGGGGTCCAGTGCCCACGAGCATGAAGGGCGCGCGCAAGATGATGCAGGGGCGAGGCATCAAACAACAGCGCTGACCGAGGAGATCTAGACCGTCGTGACGCAGAGCCCGCCCGACGATGAATCACCCGGCTGGTACTCCGATCCGTGGGTGAAGCACGAGTACCGCTACTGGGACGGCTACCAGTGGACCCACCACGTCGCCTCCCACGGACGCCAGAGCGAGGACGAGCCACCCGCGGAGCCGGTGAGCGTTCCGACCGTCAAACGCAGCACCGAGAAGGTGCAACGTGACGTGGCGAAGGCCGGAGTCACCGCCGGCGAGGCCAACGGCTCCGGCCACATCCTGGACGAGCCCGTACTCGTGGTGAATCAGAAGGCCAAGCTGATCGAGGTCCACAACGAGTTCGCGATCTACGACCAGCACGGCAAGCAACTCGGCGCCGTACGCCAGGTCGGCCAGACCACGGCCAAGAAGGTGATCCGGGTCGCCACCTCGTTCGACCAGTACATGACGCACAAACTCCAGGTCGTCGACATGACCGGCACCGTGCTCCTGGCGCTGACCCGGCCGGCCAAGTTCATCAAGTCGCGGATCATCGTCGAGGACGGCGGCGGCCGCCCGATCGGCGAGATCGTCCAGCAGAACGTCTTCGGCAAGATCAAGTTCGAGATGGTCACCGGCGGGATGACGCAGGGGTCGATCAACGCCGAGAACTGGCGGGCCTGGAACTTCAACATCACCGACGCGCAGGGCAACGAGGTCGCCCGGGTCACCAAGACCTGGGAGGGCGTCGCGAAGACGATGTTCACCACGGCCGACAACTACGTCATCCAGATCCATCGCAAGCTGCCCGATCCGCTGCGCAGCCTGGTCGTCGCCTCTGCGCTCTGCATCGACACCGCGCTCAAGCAGGACAAGCGCGGCCTCAGCTGACCAGAGCTCGAGCGGCTAGGCGCGTACGACGACCGTGCCGGCCGCCAGGTCGTGCAGCCCGCGCCGGTCGGGGGTGTTGATCAGAGCCGGGATGGCCAGGCACAGCAGCACCGAGCGCAGCAGGGCCCGTGGGATTCCGACCGGCCGCCGGCCGTCGATCCGGATCAGCGCGAGCGACATGATGCGGCGCCCGATCGAGTAGCCGAGCAGCCCGTCGAGCAGGGTCAGGTAGACCGCGAGAGCCACGAGCGGCGCCCATAGGCCGGCTCCCGCACCGGTCCAGGCGTCTCCGCCGACGAAGATCGAGGCGAGTGCGAGGGCGACGAACCAGTCGATGAACAGGGCGACGAGCCGCCGTCCGTACGTCGCGACCGAGCCCGGACCGTCCTTGGGCAGACCGAGCTGCTGACCGGGAAAGTCGTCGGACTCAGGCACCCGCCGACCCTATCGACCGGCGGTCGAGACGATGGCGTCTGGCCGCCAGGCTACGTAACATGCCCGAAACAGAGGGGTCACTGCCCAGAAATGGCGCCCGCCTAGGTTCGCGATAGAGGCAGCGTGCCGTGTGGTTCGACACCTGGAGGATGGATGTTCGGTAACGCCGACGAACTGCTCAAGTACATCGAGGACGAGGGCGTCGAGTTCGTCGACGTTCGCTTCTGTGACCTGCCGGGCATCATGCAGCACTTCACCGTGCCGGTGTCCAACTTCAGTGGCGACGTCTTCACCGACGGCCTGATGTTCGACGGCTCGTCGATCCGCGGCTTCCAGCAGATCCACGAATCCGACATGCTGCTGTTGCCCGACCCGGGGTCGGCGATGATCGACCCGTTCCGGCAGCACAAGACGCTGGTCATCAACTTCTTCGTCCACGATCCGCTGACCGGCGAGGGCTACAGCCGCGATCCGCGCAACATCGCGCGCAAGGCCGAGGCGTACCTCAAGAGCTCCAACATCGGCGACACCGCGTACTTCGGCCCCGAGGCGGAGTTCTACGTCTTCGACGACGTCCGCTTCGAGACCAGCGAGCGCGCCGGCTACTACTTCGTGGACTCCGTCGAGGCGGCGTGGAACACCGGCCGCGAGGAGGACGGCGGCAACCTCGGCTACAAGCCGCGCTACAAGCAGGGCTACTTCCCGGTGCCGCCGATGGACCACCTGACCGATCTGCGTTCGGAGATGGTCAAGAACCTCATCGAGGCCGACGTCCCGGTCGAGATGCAGCACCACGAGGTCGGCACAGCGGGACAGGGTGAGATCGACATCCGGTTCGACACGCTGCTCAAGCAGGCCGACAACCTGATGAAGTACAAGTACATCCTCAAGAACACCGCCCGCGCGGCCGGCCGCACCGTCACGTTCATGCCGAAGCCGATCTTCAACGACAACGGCTCCGGCATGCACTGCCACCAGAGCATCTGGAAGGACGGGGATCCGCTGTTCTACGACGAGCTCGGCTACGCCGGCCTGTCCGACACCGGCCGCTGGTACATCGGCGGCCTGCTCCGCCATGCGCCGAGCCTGCTCGCGTTCACGAACCCGACCGTCAACTCCTACCACCGGCTCGTCCCGGGCTTCGAGGCGCCGGTCAACCTGGTCTACTCGCAGCGCAACCGGTCAGCATGTGTACGGATCCCGATCACGGGGTCGAACCCCAAGGCCAAGCGCGTCGAGTTCCGCGTCCCGGACCCGTCGTGCAACCCGTACCTCGCCTTCTCCGCCATGCTGATGGCCGGTCTCGACGGCATCCGCAACAAGATCGAGCCGCCCGAGCCGATCGACAAGGACCTCTACGAGCTCCCGCCCGACGAGCACGCCGCCGTCGCCCAGGTGCCCTCATCACTCCCCGAGGTCCTCGACACCCTCGAGTCCGACCACGAGTTCCTGCTCGCCGGCGACGTCTTCACCTCGGACCTGATCGAGACCTGGATCGACTACAAGCGCGAGCACGAGATCACTCCGATCGCGCAGCGCCCCCACCCACACGAGTTCGAGCTGTACTTCGATATTTAGGCTCGAACCATGGCCTGACCTGCATTGACGTCAGTCGACCACCAAGCCGAAGTTGGGTCTGCACGGTTGTTCCGACGTGAGCGGACAGCTCCAGCAACAGGGACTCCGGGATCGGGACCGGCCACTTCGACGACTACCTCAAGAGGCCCACGCGGCCTGCTTCGTCTCGATCAGCCGCAGAACCTTTGCCAGCTGGTCGGGCGGATACTCCGCATCTCGCGGTGAACCTACAGGGACGATGTCCTCACCGCGGAACCAGCGCCGGAGGTCACCCGCGTACACATCCCTGATCATCGTCTGAACCTCGTGGGTGAAGATTGAGCGCAAGGGCTTCAGCACGGTCTCGTTCCGCGGCTTCGGCGGAGAAACGGGGCCGCCCCCATGGGCGCGCACCTGCGCGTCGAGGTCGGCCACCATCTGGTCCATCTCTTCGATCGTGTAGACCCGCGTGTAGGGCATCCGCCTCACGGCCAACACACCCCGCTGCGGGCGGAAGTGCGGGTCGCGCATCAGAGCGGGGCACTCCCCCGCGACCAGAGCGGACACGAACCGCTGAAACGACCTCACGACGTCGGCGGTCGACTTCGGCAAGGCGGGCACCAGACGTGCGGGTGTCTTGTCGAGCATGCGCGGTATGCGAAGGAGCAGTTTCTCCTGCCACGCCGACCACAACCGTGCCGCCGGATGCCGGACCATGGCGAAGACGTGCCAGCCCTTGTCACCGTCGATCCCGGCCAGATCATCGTCCGACATTTCATGCAGTGTGGGCACCTTCTGCCAGAGCCTGTGTACGTGGATCGCAGACTCCGTCCCCGGCCGTGCGGCGTCGAGGAACACCTGTGGGTCCTCACCGCCGATGCCGGCCACCATCCACTTGAGGCTGGTGCAGGCCACCTTAGGCGTGGACACGTAGACGATTTTGTAATCCCTGAGCACGAAGGTGTGCGTCGCCTGGGGCGGCAATTGGTCTCGTCGCACAGCACAGTGTCTCAAACGATCCTCACGCCCAACTCCTTGGGTCAGGCTTACACCAGACGAGCGGCAGAGCCTTATACACAAACACTCCGCCGCAGCGGGGTTTGTTAGCCGTGGGCGAGGCCGTCGCCGGGTTGCGGACGCGCCGCACGTAACCCGCCAGCCGCCCGGTAGCTGGACCTACGTGACCGCCGCGCCGGCCAACCTTCTACTGCTGGGGTGGGCGATAGCTCTCTCGTCATAGTCGGACCCGGAAGCCGGGTTGCGGCTGGTGTATCTCAGCCTCACGTCTCGGGACGTTAGACCCGTGTCCCGAAGCGTGGTGCCAGTCCACGCTAAGAGTGGGTGAGGGGACCACGAGGTCACCGACGACAGGAGACTTGCAGTCGCGGTCGCGATGGCGACCACAACCGCAAGTCTCGCGTGGCGTGGGCCGTCGTTACTTCATGACGTGGTACCGGAAGTCGTAGGCGGTGCCGGCTGCGTTGCGAGCGTGCAGGACCATCTGGCCACGGGCGTGCGCCCAGATGCCGGTGCCGCCGGTGATGGCCAACACGGAATCGCGGGTGTCGAAGAACGGCCCCTGTACGACCAGGTGTCCCTTCGCCAGCCGCAGTGTCCACGAGCACTCCCAGGACCTGCCAGGCGCAGTGCGCACGCAGGACCCCTCGTCCCGGCCCACCTGCTTAGTGTTGCTGGCGTTGAAGACCGGGTTCGCGAACGCGAGCAGGTCGCCACGGCTGTCGCCCTTGGGTGCCAGGTCGACCACGGTGTCGGTGTTGGCGTGCTCGACGAAGTTGAAGTGCCCCGTCGAGTGATGCGCGCCTGATCCGGATGAGTGGGCCCCGCTGGTGTCGGCGCCCGCCTGACCGGCGATCAGGGCGATGATGCCAGCCGTGCCGAAAGCGAGTACGGCGGCCACGATGATCGATATTTTGCGCATGTCGTCTCCCTTGATGATTGGTCGCAGTTGCCTGTCTGTCTCGGGAGCATCGAGGCCGGCAGGACGTCAGTCTTGGCGTTCTGCTGCGCTGGGTTCCAGCTCGTCGTGGAGGTGGTGACGTACTCCGCGGTCGGGTCGAGCGATGAAGAAGAAGATGAAACCGACCACTGCGATTACGAACATGATGACGAGGGTGATCCAGTCGAGGTTGAAGTACGCCCGTGGCGACGTCAGCCCGGTCGGCAACACCACATTGATCAGCATCAGCCCGAGGTATGCCAGGGCGATGATGTTGACCACCATGCCCCAACGACCGAGGGTGAAGCGTCCTTCGGGTATCCATCCCCGCCTGCGGGCGACGAATGCCGCGATCACGGTCAGCAGGAAGGACAGGTAGATGCCGCTGACGCCGAAGGACACCAGCGCCACAAGCGCGTTGACGCCGCCGGGGTAGGTGATGAACAGGAAGTGCTTGTCCTCGGCGGGCGAGAGGAACACCAGCAGCACGAAGAGCGCCGTGATGATCGCGCCGGCGATCAGGGCGTTGACCGGCGTACCGAAACGCCGGTGCACGCGCGAGACCCACCGCGACGCCGGCAGGCCCTCGTCGCGGGCGAAGGAGAACGCGAGCCGGCTGCCCGCGCCCTGGATCGACGTGCCGCACGAGAAGAACGCGAAGATGATCATGAGCAGCAGGAAGTCCTGCACCCCGGACGGCAGCTGCCCGAGAATGGATGGCACTCCCCCGGCGACCGCGTCGGAGACGCCCTTGGAGCCGTCGCCCGGGATCGCCAGCAGCAGCGCGGCTGTGAGCACGAGCGAGCCGATGCCGCCCCAGATCACGGCGAGGCGCATCGCTCGCGGCACCTGGCGGCCGGCGTCCTTGGTCTCCTCGGAGATGTCGCCGGCGGACTCGAAGCCGTAGTAGATGTACACCGGCGCAAGCACCGCGATCAGCGCCGCTGCCAGCCAGCTGCCACCGAAGTCGAGGCCCAGCGGGTTGGTGGCAGCGTGCTGCACACCCTGGGTCGAGAACAGGTAGCCGAAGCCGTGGTGGAAGCCGTGGATGGCCAGGATGATCGCGATGCCGAAGGTGCCGACGATCTCGACGTAGACGCCGAACTGCGCGACCCGTCCCATCACCTTCGCGCCGGTGATGTTGAGGATCGTCTGGATCAGCAGCAGCCCCACCGTGATCCACAGGATCGTGAAGTGGTTGGTGTAGTCGAGGTTCCAGCCGAACCAGTTGTGGGTCAGCGCGGTGAAGTACGAGACGACACCGGTGTCGACGGCGGCGACCGTGATCAGCAGTGCGAAGCCGTAGAACCACCCGACGAACCAGCCGTACGCCGGGCCGACGGAGAACTTCGAGTACTGGTACAACGCACCCGCGACTGGGTAATGACTGGCGAGCTCACCGAACACGAGCGCGACGAACAGCATCCCGATGATCGGGATGAAGTTCAGCCAGATGTACGCCGGACCGCCGGTTCCGAGGCCAAGCACGAACAGGGAGTAGATGCCCACCATCGGGGAGAGATAGGTGAAGGCGACCGAGAAGTTGGCGAAGAGTCCGAGGACCCGCCGTAGCTGCGGCTGATAGCCCAGGCTGGCAAGCCTGGCGTCGTCCTGGTCGGTGCTGCGCTGCGCGGCCTGTTCACTCATGGAGTTCTCCTATCCGGTGGCTTACTGCCACGACCGTGCTGGTCATCCGGCTTGCCAAGACCCGGGCACCATGGCCCGGGCCGCGCTGGCTGGAAAAACACTAAACCCAGATGTTTTGATGTCAAGAGCACATCGCCCTGTGTCCGACGACAACCTGAACCGCGGCGGTGGGCGATCATTTGCGTCAGGCAGTGCTACAACCGGAGGCCCGTTCCATGGAGTACGCCAGACTCGGCGTTGGTCTGACGACCGCGACCGCACGCACGATCCTGGGCACCGGTCAGCCGTCCGGGCGCGCAGAACAGGTGGCGCAGCAACTGGGTGAGGCGATCCGGCTCGGCCTGATCCTCGACGGCGAGCGGCTGCCACCCGAGGTCCAGCTCTCGGAGCAACTGGGAGTCGCCACCGTCACCCTCCGCGAGGCGCTCGCTGCGCTTCGGCGAGAGGGTCTGATCGTCACCCGGCGGGGCCGGGACGGCGGCACGTTCGTCCGGTCGCCGCAGCCTGACGTGCCGGACTCGCCGCCCTTGCGGCTGCTCGACTTCAGCGCCCACGACCTCCGTGAGCTGGGCGACCATCGCGCTGCGATCTCTGGCATGGCCGCGGAGCTTGCGGCACAACGGGCACTCCCGGATGAGATCGCGAACCTCTATCGGCAGGTGGAGCGGCTGCACTCGGCGAGGACGGCGAGCCACCGCAGACGCGCAGACACGCAGTTCACGATCGAAGTGGCAGCAGCCGCCCAGTCGTCGCGGCTGGCTCGTGAGGAGATCGCGCTTCGTGCCGAGGTCGGCGACCTGCTCTGGCTCGAACGCAGCGATGCCGATCACGAGGCATCGGTACGTTGCCGTACCGAGCTGGTCGACGCCATCGGACGATCGGATGCGCCGCGTGCCCGCGAGCTCGCCGAGGAACATGTCGCAGCCGACACCCGACAACTCCTTGCGACCCGCATCGAGCTCGAGGACCTCAGGCTCAGCGACGAGACGTCGTCGAGGCGCGAGGTGCTCGATCGGGTGACCGCCCAGTTCGAGCAAATCTTCGCCTCCCTCGAACCGATCGCTGCCGGCTTCGCCGATCTGGTCGCTGACGAGGCGAAGCGGACCGAGGGACTCGCACGCTTGCGGGAGGTCACCTTCGAGGTGCTGGACACCCACCACGGGCTGGTGGCCGGGGCCGGCGCGATCGCGGCTCCGGGCACCATGCCAGACGACCACTACTGGCTGGAGTGGTGGTGGACGCGAACCTCAGGCGGGCCCGAGGCGTTGCGGGTGAACCTTGACCCGGCCGCCCCGGACTTCTTCGACTACACCGGCGCCGATTGGTACCAGACCCCGATGCGCAACTCGGCACCGCACGTCTCGGGACCGTACGTCGACTATGCGTGCACGAACGAGTACGCGCTGACGGTGGCCGTTCCGGTCACCGTTCAGGGTCGGTTCGCGGGTGTCGCCGCGGCGGATGTTCTCGTGTCGAGTCTGGAGGGCCTGCTCCTGCCAGAGTTGCGCACGCTGAGTCAGCCGGCGGTGCTCCTCAACTCGGGTGGCCGGGTCATCGCGTCCAGCTCACCGGCCTTCGCCTCCGGCATGCGCGTGCCACTGCCGGACACTCCGGCTCGATTCGATGCCGGTCCGCCTGCGATGGACTGGCATCTGGTTCCCGCATCCGGCGTCGGCTGACGGGTCCATTCCGTTTCGCGAAACTTCTCAGATCTCTTGTGGGTATGGGGATTGTGGGTCTGGGTTGTGTCGGTGGGTGGTGTTAGCTTCTGGCCCATGATCGAGGGTCGGGTGCGTGAGTTGGTGGCCGATGTTGCGGCGGCCAGCGACGCCTGGTCTGCTCGTGAGCGGATCGATGCGATCGCGGAGCTGGAGGCCGCGGTCGGAATGTTGCAGGCCGTGTCGAATGTGGAGGCGGTCGCCTATGTCGAGCAGCGCCGCGCCGCCGACAAGACCACCCGCACCGGGGCAGAGACAGCCGGTCGGGGCGCGCCGGTGGAGATCGCGATGGCCCGCGGGTGTCACGGGCGACGGTGGACTACCAGTTGGTGTTCGCCCGGCAACTCGTCGACGACCACCCCGCACTCTTGGCGGCGTGTCTGGACGGGCAGGTCGGCCAATCGGCCGCGAAGCACATCGTGGCGGCGGCCGAGCCGCTTGCCCCGGAGCAGCGGCGGGCGGTCGACGGGGAGCTCGCCGGGTTGGCGTGTGAGCTGACCCCGGGTGAGGTGCGTAAGGCCGCGGCCGCAAGGTCGCCGCCACCGACCCGCAGGCCGCCGAGAAACGCGCCAAGGTGGGCCGGGCCCGGAAGGCGGTGCGGGCGGTCATGCACGGCGACGGCACCGGCAGCCTGACCGCCCTGCTACCGGCCGAGCAGGCGGTCGCGGCCTGGCAGACCCTCGACCACGAGGCCCGCTGCCGCCGGAGCGAGGGTGACGAGCGTGCGATCGACGCGCTGATGTGCGACCTGCTGGTCGAACGAGTCACCGGCCAAGCCACAGCGTCGAACCTGAACCTCGAGGTCGGTGTCGTCATTGCCGCCAGCAGCCTGCTCGGCGCCGACCAGCAGCCGGCCAAACTGGTCGGCCACCGCGGCGGCGACCACGGCGTCCTCCCCGCCGGACTCGCTAGGCGGCTCGCCGACAGCGACACCGCGTGGCTGCGGCGGCTGATCTGCGACCCGATCGACGGCCGACTGCTGTCGATGGACCCGACCCGGCGCCGCTTCGACGGCGCGCTACGAAGATTCGTCATCTACCGAGACAGCGTGAGTCGCCGCCCCTACTCCAACACCCCGATCTACGACATCGACCACATCACCCGCTACACCGACGATGGGCTCACAGTGGCCGCCAACGGCCAAGGCCTCGGCAAAGCCGACCACACCCTCCGCGACCTCCCCGGCTGGTCGGTCGCATCGAACGACGCCGGCGACGCCGTCTGGTGGACCACCCCCACCGGCCACACCTACGAATCACGGCCACCACCCATCCTCGGCTGGGGCAACACACCACAGCCACCTTCCCGATCACGCCACGCAGCCCGCCGCATCCTCATCCAACTCCACCGCCACCCACTCCCCATCGAATACACCGGCCAACACCACCGACAACCCGACGCCGCCTGACGCCGCGCAAGGATGACGCCATGACCAACGACGCTTCCTCCACCCGGGACCACGACCGAGCAGTTCTCGTCACCGGGGGCTCCCGCGGCATCGGGGCCGCCATCGCCCGCGCCTTCGCCGAGCAGGGTGATCGGGTCGCGGTGCATTACGGCAGGTCGGCGGCGCGGGCCGAAGCGGTGCGCGACTCGCTCGCGGGCGACGGACATGTGGTGGTGCAGGCCGACCTGGCTGATCCCGACGAGATCCGCCTGGCCGTCGACTCGGCCGCCGAGCGGCTCGGCCGCCTCGACGTGCTGGTCAACAACGCCGGGGTGTTCCTCGCCCATCCGCCGCTGTCGACGTCGTACGAGGACTGGCAGGCCCGTTGGTCGCAGACCCTCGCCACCAATCTCACCGGCGCCGCGAACGCCACCTTCTGCGCGATACCGCATCTGCGCGCGGCCGGCGGCGGTGCCGTGGTCAACGTGTCGAGCCGAGGGGCGTTCCGCGGGGAGCCGAACTGCCCCGCGTACGGCGCGTCCAAGGCCGGGATGAACGCCTTCGGGCAGTCGATGGCGCTGGTCCTCGCGCCGCACAACATCTCGGTTGGCACCGTGGCTCCGGGCTTCGTACAGACCGAGATGGCTCGCGAGGTCCTCGAGGGCGAGAGTGGCGACGCCGTACGCGCGCAGTCGCCGTACGGTCGGGTGGCGAAACCCGAGGAGGTCGCCGCCGCGGTGCTGTGGCTCGCCTCGCCGGCTGCCCGCTTCTCGACCGGCACGATCATCGACGTGAACGGCGCGTCCTACCTGCGAAGCTGAGCCGGGACGCAAGGCAGCCGACGTGCTGTTCGTACTGACCGGGCCGGAGTGCTATCGGAGCTTCGTGGTCACGGCCGGCTGGTCCCAACGGGCCTGGGTCGAGTGGGTGACCGCCTGCCTCAACCGGGACCTCTTCGACTGACGTCCTCGGTTCAGGTCCGACCGAGGCCGCCCGCCTGGCCGAGGGCGATCGCCTCGTCACGGGACGCCACGTCGAGTTTCGTGAGCATGTCCGAGACTCGGTTGCGGACCGTCTTCGGGGCGAGGAAGAGGCGAGCCGCGACCTGTGACGTCGGCAGTCCTTGGACGAGCAGGTCGAGGATCTCCAGATCCCGGGCGTCGAGGGCAGCCAGCGCATCGGTTCGCGGAGCGGAGGCGGCAGCCGCAACGACCGCCTCGGAGGCGCCCCGGCCAAGGACGAGGGCGCCACGCGCGGCGGTGTGGATGGCGGCCAGCACGTCTTCGGGATCGGAGTCCTTGAGGAGATAGCCGTCCAGGCCGGCACCGAGGCTGCGGATCACCGCCTGGTTGTCCGCGTGCATCGTGAGTACGACTACGCGCAGCTCCGGCCAGGTGCGCTTCAGCGTCCCACCGAGCTCGATGCCGTCACCGTCCGGCAGTTCGAGATCGATCACGGCCACATCCGGCTCGGTGGTGACGGCATTGGCCTCTGCGGCGGACCGAGCGGCTGCGACCAGCTCGAGTCCGTCCTCCGACTCGACCAACGCCGACAGCCCCGACAGCACGATGGGATGGTCGTCGACCAGCATCACCCTCGTCATGCTGCACCCTTCGTCGGCAGCTCGGCATGGAGCAGGACTCCGCCACCGTTGGCCGATGCCACGGCCAGCGAGCCGCCCAGATGCTCGGCCCGCTGCCGCAGCGACGTGAGCCCGACGCCTGGAGCGATCGGGCCACCGATGCCGTCGTCCTGTACGTCGACCACGACGTGGCCCGCAACGGTCGTCGCGACTTGTACTGCGACATGGTTCGCCCGGCCGTGGCGCAAGGCGTTGGTGATGCCTTCGGCCACGAAGCGATAGACGGCGACGGCCACCTCGCGGGACAACGGATCCTCGACGGCGACCGCCAACTCGACCTGCCGACCATCACCGTCGAACGTCGCGGTCAGCCGCTCGAGGGCTCCGGTCAGATCGGCGTCGTGCAGGGCCGACGGGGTGAGGCCAGAGACGATCCGGCGGAGGTCTCCCCTCGCCTCGGCCAGGTCTGGCGCCAGTGACTCCAGCAGCGGGGTCGGGGTCCGGCGCAGCTCGGCCTGGACCCGCATGCTCATGCCGGCCAGTACGGGACCGAGGCCGTCGTGCAGGTCGCCCAGGATGCGAGCTCGTTCGGCGTCCCGCTCGCGAGCGACGTCCTGACGCGCGTGGTCGGCCTCGACGGCGAGCCCGACCGCGCGGCAGACGAGCGCGACCGTGGGCAGCAGCTGCTCGACCGTACGCACCTGGCGGGGTTCGGGTCCCTCCGGATCGTCCGGATTGAGCAGCAGCGTGCCGACTCGGTCGCCACCCACCAGCAACGGATGATCGACCCAGCCATCGGGCACGTCGGGGCTGTCCTCGCCGAGCATCAGCGTCACGTCGCGATGTCCGCTGGAGGCAGCCACCATCTCGGCGGCCTTGGCGAGCAGCTCGCGCGGGTCGGTGAGCTGGTGGAGGTCGGCGGTGATGGCGGCGACGTCGGCCGGGGTCAGGGTTCCGGTGCCGTAGCGGCGGGCCAGCCAGGATCGCCGCCACCAGGCCGCCGCCGGCCAGGCCAACGCGGTGGATGTGACGGCGGCGAAGGCGGCGGCCAGGTCCGGGGCGGGGATGTCGGCGCGGGTGCCCGCAAGCGCCACTCCTACGCCGACCGCGGCACCGATCGCCAGGGTCAGTGCCGCCGCGACGACATCGAGGAACGGCTCGTCAACCGGCCGGAGCTCGGACGCGATCGTCAGCCGTGCGACGAGACCGGCAAGCGACCACATGCCCAGGGTGATGACCAGCGCCTGCGCGCGCGGGTCGAGCACCGAGTCGGCCACCACGACCGTGCTGAACACGACCACGGACCACACCAGGAGCCAGAACAGCCGTCGGCGCGGCGTACGTCCCGGGGCGTACCCCATCGCCCAGGCGAGCAGCACCAGCGTCAGAAGCACGACCACGATGTCGGCCGAACGCCACACGTCCTCGAGTCGGGGCCAGATCGGATCGCCGGCCGTCGGCAATGCGATCGCCAGGATCAGTGCCGGGACGAGGGCAAGTGCTGCCAGGGTCCGGCCCACGCGTTGTTCGGTGCCCCGGTCGAGCAGGAGTGCGCCCGCAACGCCGAACGCCGGCCATCCCGCTCCGTACAGCGCGCCGGTCGGGATGGTGGTTTCGCCGATCCCCGCCACCAGCGGCAGGGCGCCGAAACCAGTCGCGACCGCCGCGACGACGACACCCGTCGAAGCGCCGCGCGCACTGGCCTCAGCGCTGCTCACACAGACATGATGTGCCAAGCGAGCGCGTTTGGGGACCTCCGCGGGACGTCCCGGGACGACGCGGGACAGCGCAGGACGCCGACGTCCTAGCGGACGGGACACCGGCGACGACACCGTGGCGATGGATCACGGAACAGCCCGGGTCCTGCAACAAGGGAGGTCGCCATGACCACGGAAACCACCAGAGTCACCCAGCGCCAACTGTCCCCGGCCGTGCTCGTCGGCGGCACCTTCGCGCTGACGACACTGCTCAACATCGCCTTCCACGTCGGCGAGATCCTTTTCACCGACCACGACCCGTACGCGTCGGCGGGTCCGGTCGAGTCGATCGAGAGCGTCGCGTTGGTCGGCGGCATCGGGCTCGTCCTCGCCCTGGCGATCGCGATTCCGCTCTCCCGCGATCCGCACCGCGCCAAGGTCGGCGCGATCGTGCTCGGAGCCCTCGCCATCGTCACCCTGCCGGTCTTCTGGTCCGGGGCACCGGCGGTGCTCGGCGCCTCAGCCGCCTGGCTCGGCGGCCTGGCACGCGGCAGCTACCCCCAGACCGGTGCCGCCCGCGGCTTCGGCATCGTCGGGCTCGTGATCGCCGTCCTCGAGATCGTCGCCACGGTGTTCGGCGGCGCCGCCGGATCGCTGTTCGGCTGAGAAGGGACATGACCGAGTACGCGGTCGCCGCCACGCTCGAGCCAGGTGCGCGGGCGTGGTGGCGAACGTCAGTCGAGCGAGTCCACGAACGCGCGGTATGTCTCGTCGGGCTCGCCCTCGGCGCTTGCGATCACCACCGCGTCGGGCCGCTCCGCGACGAGGCGTTCGAGGGCCGCGTGGCATTCGGTCAGGAGCTGATCCCCGCCGCGTGCGGCCACGATCTCGCGCACCTGGTCGTGCCAGGGATCCTCGTTCGCCGGTCCCCCACGACGGTGGAAGCGCGCCACCGTGGCCGCCGCCGAGTCCATCAGGACGCGTTCGACGAACTGCGCCCCGGCCCCCGTCGCGGCCGCCTCGAACCGGGCCAGCTCCGCGGGATTGATCAGCATCTGCGGCAGGACGACATCGTGGCTGTCCGCCAGGTACGCCTGGATCATCGCCAGTGCCGCCGGCCGGATGAGCGACCCGGCCCACTCGAAGTCGCTCTCCCAGCCACCGATGAGCGTCCTGAGCACATCGACGTCGCAGTTCAGCACGCCGGGATGCTCGTCCGTGTACCGCCTCGCGAGGGTGGACTTGCCGATCCCCGGCGGTCCGTTGAGGTGGATCAGGCGGGTCACGACCGGCGACTCTACTGGCCGCCCGAGTCCACCTGGCGAAAGTACGAACCGACCGGCTCGCCGCGGCGTACCGGCTTGTAGTCCGGCGCTCCTTCCGCCGCGACGATCGGCTGAACCCGCTCCAGGAAGAAGTCCGCCACCGCTGACGGACCGTCCCAGATGTTGACGCCGCTGACGGTCCCGTCGCCGTTGTCCCACGCGATCGAGGCGAACAGAGCGGGCGGTGGGTCAGACAGCAGCCGAAGCTGATCGGTCCAGTGCCGCCACACGTCGCTCGGGGCGGTGATGGTCTCGACGAACATGTCGATGCGCTCCCGTTGGATCGGTCCGTTCACGTACTCGTGGAACCTCGTTCTACGCCCGCGTCCGAATGGCTCCACAGGGCCGAAGGTCATGGCCGCCCGAACCCTGGAGGCTCGAGGCCGGATCGGGCATCATCGAGCGACGACTCAATCGGCAGATCCTGCCACCATTCGACGGGAGCACAGACATGTCGGAATCGCCCCAAACACGTTCGCCTCGGTCTTGGCGCCGCCTCAGTGGTGCGTCACTCGCGATCGCGATGGGGACCGGCTCGATCGCCGCCATCGCCGCCACGCCGGCATCCCAGGCCGAAAGCAGTGCGAGCCTCGTGGTCAGCCCGTCACACAAGCCGGTCATCGCGCAGACCAGCTGTGACAGCGACGCCGGGCCGCGGGCGAAGACGCAGACGGTGCTGCGCAACCGGGGAGATCGCCCGGGCGTGACCGTGACCTACAGCGTCGCTGGCGCCAAGCCACGAAGCCCCTGGGACTTCCGGGTGAGCGTGACAAGCTCGGGCGATTCGGGCTTCGGGGTCGGTCAAGACGGCACGATCCGCGCCGACCGCCAAGGGCATTGGTCCTTCAAGCTCACGGTCGCGAACGAGGGTCGCTACCGCGCGAAGAGCCGACTCGGCACACTTTCGGGCAACCAGCACTGCTTCCTTCGGATCACAGCTGCGCCCTGATCGACAGCGGATCGGTCAGCAGGCACCGACACAGCCTCCTCAGGGCGCCTGACTTCCATCGAGTCGCCCGCAACGGGCCCATCGGCAGCGAAATCGTGGACCATTTGGTGACCCCCCGTTCGGGACCTTCGGCCCGTGTTTCACCGGGCTGCCGGGCCGCATGATGGCCGTCACACATTTGTGCGGCCCCGCCGAGTGCGCCAACACCCGACAGGGCCTAGGAACCAGGCCTACCCGGAGGTCCGATCCCATGGTCAGGACAACGAGCAGTAGCCCGATGAGGTACGCATCACGTGCATACCGTCGGACCTCGCATCTCGCGCCCTCCTCGCGATCGGACTGGACCGCTCAGCACGTGGGGGGCGGCACCGTCGTACGTACCGGAAGGCGCTGACTGGATGACTCCCAAGACGGCGCTCTATCTCGCTCAGATCCGCTCTGGCCGGGTCGAGGTCTATCGCGACGACAGCACGCGAGTGGATGCCTTCGACGCTCCACAGGAGGCATGTCTGCGATCGGTCCTCGCATCACACGGCTGGCGACCGACCAGCCGACAGGCCGAGGGGGGCGCCTGGGGGGCGATCGTCGTGGAGCCGATCCAGGGGTAGATCGGCCTAGATCTCGGGTGGGCCGATCTCCCACACCTCTGCCACTGCTCCGTCGCCCCGTTCCTCGGTTCGATCGGTCGGCACGATCTTGTTGGACAGCAGCCCGAGGCTACGCAGCCGATCCTCCGGCGAGAAGCTTCGCGTGTCGAGCCACCTGCCGTCGAGTGCGGCCGACAAGAAGCCCTCCGGCGCGTCGTCGGCGGAGCGAAGCACGATGTAGTCGGTCATGGACCTGGTCCCCTTCAAACCTGAATCTCCCCCGCGAACCCGTCGAGGCCAGGTTCGGCCCCGGTCCGCGAAACGCTAACACGTACAGGCTTCCGGCCAGTGGATCATCGATAGTTGGTACTTCAACAACCCGATGCAAGAATCGACAACGACTCTGAGGAGGACCGTCATGGCCCAGCCAGAGGGTGCCGAGCTCGAGGCGATCCGCGCCCGGCGCGAGGAGCTCCGCAAGACCTACCTGCGCGATCTCGGCGAGCGGCCGCCGTCGTCGGCCCGGGGATTGCACCACATGGCCCTGATCTGCCGTGACGTCGAGGAGACGATCCGCTTCTATCAGGACGTCATGGGCTTCCCGCTGGTCGATCTGCTGGAGAACCGCGACTACGCGGGCTCGTCGCACTTCTTCTTCGACATCGGCAACCGCAACCTGCTCGGCTTCTTCGACTTCCCGGGACACGACCACCCCGAGTTCACCGAGACCATCGGCAACGTCCAGCACATCGCGATCTCGGTCGATCCGGAGCATTTCGACGCGGCCCGGAAGCGGTTCGACGAGATCGGACTCGACTACCTCGGACCGGACCGCGGCGTCGACAACAGCCTGTACATCCGCGACCCCAATGGAACCGGCATCGAGCTTTATTGCGAACGCATCGGCGTCTTCGAAGGAGACGTGCTCGTCCCTGACGCGGCGGAGTAACCCCCGCTCCATCGCAGAGGCGCCCCAAACATCGGGGAGTGAAGGAGCCTGCGATGAGTGAGTGGAACTTCATGGATCCGCAGAGCAAGGACAACCTGCTGCGGGTCGTACGCCAGGAGGCCGAGCAGATGTGGGCCATGGCCGAGCCGCCCGAGGTTTGGGAGGCACCGACCGGCGCCGGGCACTGGCAGGTACGCGATGTCATCGGCCATCTGGTCGACACCACCGAGGCGTACTTCGTCAGCTTCGACGCGGCTCGCGGACGCGGCGATGCACCTGAGCCGCTGGGTCTGGTCGGGATGGCCAAGCACGTCGACGACGGCGCTCAGGCGTTTCGCGACATTCCGCAAACCGAGATGCTGGCCCGGCTGCGGGCCGACTACGCACGGGTGACCGGCATCTTCGAGGAGCTCACCGACGACGAGTGGACCGACCTGCAGGTCCCCCACAAGTTCATGGGGCCGCTCCCGGCGTTCTTCTACCCGATCTTCCAGCTGGTCGACTATGGCGTGCACAGCTGGGACATCCGCGAGGGCACCGGCAAGGCACACGCGCTGTCCGCCGAGGCGGCCGACTTCCTGGCACCGCTGGGCTTCATCCTGTGGCAGGCGACGGCCCAGTGTCAGCCCGAGGACGAGTACTCGATCGGCGTCCGGATCACGTCCGGCCCCAACGCGGGCGACACCAGGTTCGACGTCTCGCCGGCCGGTCTCGCCTACGAGCCGGCGAACCTGGACGACGTGCCGACCGTGCTGGAGTTCGACCCGGCGAGCTGCATCCTCACCGCGTACGGCCGGATCAACGCCGGCACGGTGCGTGGCGATATGGCCCTCGCCGAGCGGTTCCTGAACCTCTGCTTCCGGATCTGACCGGCTGTCAGTCGCCCGGGCCGTACAGCCCGAACGCGAGCGACCGGTCGCCGGGCTGCCAGGTGTCGAGGAACTGACTGCGCTCGCCCATCTCGCGGCTGCGGGCGACCAGCCGGCGGCCGATGTCGAGCTGCCCCGGCTCCCAGGCGGCGAGCGCCGAGGTGACGTCGCCGGAGCAGTCGCGCATCGCGTCGGCGAGTGCCCAGGCATCGGCGGCGGCCTTGGCGGTGCCGGCGGCGGCGTGCGGCCGGGCGCAGAACGCCGCGTCGCCCAGCAGGCAGATCCGCCCGAAGACCATCTCGTCGACCGCGACGTCGAAGATGCCCTGGACGAAGGGCTCCGCAGCCTTCTGGACGATCTCGGCGACCGCCGGCGGCAACGCCGCGGCGGCGATCCGCAGCTCGTCGGTGTAGCGATCGGCCAACATGCCGGGCGGCACCGAGAACGGCCGGAACACCCCGGAACGATCGGTCATCAGCGCCTCGAAGTCGGCGCCCGGCGCGACGTTGCGATACCAGACGAAGTTCATCAACCGCCGGCCGATCTCCCGCTCGCCGCCGTGACCCGGGATCGGGTACGTGAGGATGTGGCTGTGCGGCATGAGGTGGTACGTGATCGTGTCGGCGAGCTGGTCGAGGGCCGCGTCGCTCAGGTCGGACTCCTCCGACGTGCCACGCCAGCCGGTGTACCCGGCGTACCGGGCGATGGCCTCCGGAAGCAGCTGCGCACGGGCGGCTGACGCGGCGCCGTCCGCGCATACGAGCAGGTCACACTCGGCTTCGCCGCCGTCGGCGAACCGCACTCGCACGCCGTCGGCGCTCTGGGCGAACCCGGCGACGTCGCATCCCAGGTGGTAGTGCGCTAGGTCGAACTGGTCGAGCAACGCGTGGTAGAGCGTGTTCCAGGACGTGAACCGATGCCGGCACGGCTCGCGATGGATGACGTCGCCGGCACCGTCGACATAGCACCACCAGCGCGCCGGGACGCTGACGTCGTCGAGGTCGAGCAGGTCGTGCTCGAGCAGGTAGCGGACCGTCATGTCATGCAGGACGATGCCCGCGCCGCGGCTGTGCAGCTTGCTCCGAGAGCGCTCGTAGACCTCGACCTCACAGCCGGCGTCACGGAGCAGCAGCGCCGCCGTCAGCCCTCCGAGAGATCCGCCGGCGATCGCGACCCGCGTCGGTGCGGTCACTCGGCCGCGACGGTTCCGCCTCGCTGAGCCGGCTCGGCGAGGTGATCGAGCTCTGGCAGGTTCACGACGATCGGGTTCGGGTCGGACCGGACGACCACCCAGACCGTCGCCTCCTGGTCGGAGGCGTTGATCTCCTGGTGGACGATGTGGGCCGGGATGAACACGAAGCTGCCCGGCTCGGCCTCGACGACATGCTCCAGCCGCGGTCCCCATCGATAGCGGGCGGTGCCGGACAGCACGTAGAGGATCGTCTCCTGGTCGCCGTGGTGATGCGCCCCGGTCGCCGCCCCCGGCTCGACCGTGCTGAGGAACCCGCTCAGATGCTGCGCATCGGGATTGCGCCCGTCGAAGGCGACCTCGCGCAGCAGCCCGGGCGTCTGCGGTGTGTCCGTCGATCGCATATCGGCCGTGACGACGCGGACCCTCGGCTCCTCCATGGACGCATCCTCGACGACGCCGACTTCCTACATCATGCAGAGTCTATGGTACGGCGAGGAGCGGGTGGGCGCGGCTACTGCGGGTCCGGTCGCCGGCACCGGAAGAGGATGCCGGTGCCGTGGCCGTTGTCGAACGTGATGCCCGGGATCGCGAAATCGCGGGTGACCTCGACGAATCCGAACCGGTCGTGCAGATCGAGCGTGACGCGATTGCGGGCGTTCGCGAAGTACCAGACCTCGTCGGTGCGCTGCCACGCCCAGTCGAGCCGGGCCTCGGTCAGCGCAGCCGCGATGCCGCGCCGGCGCCACCGCGGGTCGACCACGATGCCGGCGAGGTACCACCCTGCAGGCGCCGCGGCGATCCCGTCGACGGGCGCCGGCTCGAGTCGCTCCAGCCGGCCGTAGGCCACCACCTCTCCCCCGACGACCGCCACGAACAGGGCGCAGCCGTCGGACTCGAGACAGGCCGCGAAGCGCGACCGCCAGCGTTCGGTCTCACCGCCATCGCGGCGTACGGCGAGCGTCGCGCAGGCACCGATGTCGTGCGGCGCGGCCGGCCGCGTGACGATGTCGATGCGCTGGCGGCGGATCGGAGACGGGTCGTAGTCGACGAAGGGTTCGCGGCTGCCCATGCAGACCATCGTGCCTGGCCGGACAAGCGACGCAAAAATCCCGGACCTCTGGATCTGCATACTCGGGACGGATGGCCCATGGCACAGGCCCCGGTTCGCCCCGAACATGGGTCGCGACATCGACCTGATCACCCTGGGGGGATCCTGTGCGGATTCGGCACCTTGCTGTTGCACTGACCGCGGTTGCTGCGCTGACCACACCGACGATGGCGAGCGTCGACCATTCGGCCGCCGCCGTCGCGACCACGCCCAACGTCGTCCTGATCATCGTGGACGACGCGCGAGTCGACGACATGAGCAGCCTGCCGCAAGTCTCGTCACTCATCGGCGACGCCGGCGCGACCTACGCCGACACGTACTCGCCGTTCCCGCTCTGCTGCCCGGCCCGGGCGACGATCCTCACCGGGCAGTACGCGCACAACCACGGGGTGCTCGACAACGAGCCGCCGCTCGGTGGCTTCCCCGCGTTCGACGATGCCGAGACGCTGGCCACCTGGCTGACCCCCGACTACACGACCGGCTTGATCGGCAAGTACCTGAACGCCTACAAACTGCCGTACCGGCCGCCGGGCTGGGACCACTGGATGGTCCCGGTCGGATCGCTGTACGACTACCGGGGCTCGTCCTGGAACGTCGACGGAGTCCGGCGGACGCTCTCGGGATATCGCACCGACGCGACCGGCGCCCTGGCGACGCAGTTCATCAAGGCGCATGCCGACGACGCGCAGCCGTTCATGCTCTACACCGCGATCGTGGCGCCGCACGCCGGCACGCCGGTCGAGTCCGACGACCCCAACCGGGTCTACAAGACGTCGAAGTTCCCGACGCCCAATGTGAGCGACACCTACCACAACGCGCTCGGCAAGGTGCCCAACACCGATCCGTCGTTCAACGAGGCCGACGTGAGCGACAAGCCACTGCGCCCGTCGAAGCTGGCACCGTGGGAGATCGACGCCATCAAGGAGGTCAACGCCCAGCGACGTGAGGCGCTGCTGAGCGCGCAGGACGCCGTCGCCGACATCGTCGACACGCTGCGGACCACCGGCGAGCTGGACAACACCTACGTCATCTTCGTCTCGGACAACGGCTACATGCTGGGCGACCACCGGATCCGGGGCGGCAAGGTCTTCCCGTACGAGGTCGCCGCGCGGGTGCCGATGCTGATCCGCGGCCCGGGGATCCCGGCCGGCTCCGTCGTCAACCAGACGGTCGGGCTCCAGGACCTCGCTCCCACGATCCTGGCGATGACCGACCACACCGGAGCCAACGGCGGATTCACCATCGACGGCGTCAACATCCTGCCGATGATCGGCAACCCGGGTCTTCGCGACGGGCGTCCGCAGGTGATCGAGGCCGGGCCCGAGACGGCGTCCGCGACCGCGTACCGCTTCCACGGCGTCGTGGCCAAGGTCGACGGCGTCCGCTGGAAGTACGTCGAGCGCGACAGCGGCAAGAAGGAGCTCTACAACCTCAGTAGCGATCCCGCCGAGCTGACCAATGTCGCCGGCAAGGCTGCGTTCGCCTCGATCCAGAGCCAGCTCCGCACGATTCTGCTCAACTACCAGTGGTGCGCCGGCGCCGCCTGTCGCTAGCGACCAGCCCCGCACGCCCCACTGGCGGTAGGCAAATCCCGAAACACGCCGGCGCGTCTCGGGATTTGCCTACCCTCAGTGAAGCCTCAGCGCTAGCGCCTACCCCAGCCGGGCCGGGACGAACGGGCGGGTCAGGTGCGCGGTCGCCAGGAGCGCGTCTCGGTCCTCGGCGTCGGCGAACAGCTCCTCGCGGGTCTGGCGCGCCACGGCCTTGTCCCGCTCGAAGGCGTACGCCACGCCGGGGTCGACCAGCTGGACGGCATGCACCAGCGCGTCGCCGGTCACGACGATGTCGCGTCGCCCGCCCTCGACGAGCACCGACTGATGGCCGACGGTGTGACCAGGCGTGGGCAGCAGCGTGATCCGGTTGTCCGTGCCGGTACGGGTGAGCCGGACCCGGCCGTCGACCTCGTGCAACTGCCCGGTGCGACGCAGCGGCCGTACGACGTAGTTCAGGATCGTCTCGTCGCCCTGGGCCTCGAGGTCGGCCACCTCGCGCTGCTGGACGACGTAGCGGGCGTCGGGGAACATCGGCGTGCCGTCCGGGAGCACCGACCAGCCGACGTGGTCCTCGTGCAGGTGGGTCAGGACCACGGTGTCGACGTCGGTCCGGTCGATCCCGGCAGCGGGCAGCAGTTCGGGCAGTCGACCCGGCACCGGCGCCCAGGGCGCGGCCGGGCTCTCCTCGGGCCCGACACCGGCGTCGACGAGCACGAATCGGCCGCCCGGACGCCGGATCGCGAAGCAGTGGAAGTCGAGATGCCACAGCCCGTCGTCGCCGAACGCTCCCGGATCGACCAGCTCGGCCCGTCGCCAGTCGTCGGATGTGGCGTTCGGGAACGCCTGCTCGGGCGTCGCCAGGGTGAACGGCCCGGACGCGTCCAGCAGCGCCATGACCTCGTACGCGCCGGCCCGCTGGGACACGACGTACCGGCCGTCCGATCGGCCCGCGGACCGACCGGCGACGGCTGCGATGGCCGGATCGACGTCGATGACCGCCATCATCCCAACCGCACCGACACCGAACAGGAAACGTCGCCGATCGATCGGCTGACGGGTCACACTCATCGGGCTCACCCCTCCGGAGAAGCTGTGATACTTCAGGACGTGAGGAGTCGATCAGCGGGCCAGGCCGACGAGCCAACGATTCGAAGGAATTCGAACGACGGGCGCCGGCCGTGCTGAGCGTGCAGGTCGACGCGGAGCGGCTCAGCCGATCGCGCTTCGCACTGTCCCGGCTCGCCGAGCTCACCAACGGGCTCGAGGTGCTGACACATCCCGGGCGAGCGCCATTCGCACGACGCTGGATCGACCAGACCAGACGGCGACTCGACCGGACCAAGATCGGCGCACTCTACGATCTGGTCGGCCACGACTACTGGTACGTGCCCGACTTCATCGTGCCGATTCCGGCCGAGTACGAGCCGAGCCTCGACGACGAGCTCGCGACGATCGCGGGCACGCCACCGGACATCGTGCGGAGCCAGCTGCGTCGCGCCTTCCGCATCGGCGAGCCACCGACCGGCGACGCCGAGCCAGGCCGGATCGGGCCCGACCGGAGAGCGCCGCTCCACGCCGAGATCGCGCGCGTCCTCGCGGACGACGGCGCGGCCGCGCTCGCGGAGACGATCGCCGACCAGCTGCGCTACTGCTGGCACGAGGCTCTCGCCGACTCCTGGCCACAGATGCGACGCGTGCTCGACGACGACATCCGGCAGCGTGCGATGCGGGCCAGCCGGGAGGGGTTCGCCGCGATCGTCCGCGACGTCGATCCCCGGCTCGACTGGACCGGCACCCAGCTCACCCTGCAGATCGCCCACGACGTCGCGCTGGACGCCGAGCCGGGCGTCGTGCTCACGCCGTCGCTGTTCCTGCCCCGGCCGGCGGTCTGGGTCGGCGGTCCCGGTCAAGTCATGGTCGGCTACCCGGCTCGGGGCCGCGGCCAGGTGTGGTCCGAGCCGACCCGGGTGCCGGGCTCGACCGACGTGCTCGGCGCGCGGCGGGCCGCGCTGCTCGGCGACCTCGACGTGCCACGGACGACGACCGAGCTCGCCGCCCGGCACCTGCTGAGCCCGGCCACGGTCTCCTACCACCTCGGGCGGATGCGCGCCGCCGGTCTGGTCGCCCGCCGGCCGGACGGCCATGCCGTGCGCTACGAGCGGACCGACCAGGCCAGCGCGCTGCTCGCCGCGATCGCGACCGGCGACAACCGCTGACTACGACGCGTCAGTCCCGAACCGTGGCGAGCATCCGGCCGTGGTCATCGAGCGCCTGGACCGCCAGGTACGGCGCATCGTCGGGGACGTCGATGGCGGTCTCGAACGCCGACCGGGGCGCAGTGACGTAGACCCGGGCGCTCGCCGCGTCGTCACCGGTCAGGACGCGCCACGCCTCGACCTCGGTGGCGCCGTTCCAGCTCACATGGGCGACGCCGTCCTCGACGACGAGGTCGGGCGGGTGCAGCGGCCGGCCGACCCAGTGCTGCCGGTAGGCCCGATAGCTCTGGCCGCTGATGATCTGGGCGTCCATGAGCAGCCTGCCGTCGGCGGCGTACTCGGAGTAGAACGGCAACCCGCCCCAGCCGATGAACGCGTGGCCGTCGGGCATGACCTGAAGGTTGCCCTGACTGCTGGACAGCCGACCGTCCGGCGGGAGGTACTCCGTCACCACCCGGGCGGTGTGGGTCTTCGGGTCGACGGCCAGGCGCAGTCCACGCGATTCGTCGCCCACCGCGGGTCCGGCCTCGTTGTCGAACAGCGTGATCGTGCCGTCCGGCTGCCGATGGGCGTCGTGCTGCCAGGCGAACCTCGAGTCGCCCAGCATCCGGAAGTCGCTCGCCTTGCCGCCGAGGGTCCAGTCCACCTTGCCGGTCTCGCGGTCGACCCGATAGATCGCGTGGGTGTTGCGGGCCGAGATCAGCAGCGACCCGTCGCGGTCCTCGGTCACCGAGTTGACGTGGAGGTAGTCGAGCGGACTGGTCAGGGTGCCGTCGCCCAGCGAGTCCGGGCCGATCCGGGCCTCGGTCTGCCCGACCGGGACATGGTCGAGTCCGCTCCACGAGAACACGACCTTCCCAGTCTGGACGTCGACCTCCTGGACCACCTCGTTCACGACGTAGCCGTCCTCGGGCCCGCCGAGTTCGCTCAGGTCGTACGGCGCCTTCCGGTAGGTGATGAGCAGGGCGGTGCCGTCGTCGGTGAGCGTCATGCCGTGATGATCGGCGAGTGAGCCTCGCGTCGTGACGGTGGCGATCACCCGGTAGTGCTGGTCCATGATCTGGTAGCGGCCGTAGCCGTAGCCGACACCGAGATTGAGTCCGCGCCACCAGGTCAGCACCGGCTTGCCCTGGTACTCCTGGACCCGCAGGTCGTACGCGCGTTCGCTGTCGAGCGGGTAGATCCAGACCGGCTCGCCGTCGGTGTCGAGAATGAGCGGGCCGGTCATCGGTGCGCCGTCCTTCGGGGCGACTAACACCAGGTCGTCGTCGACAGGGCGGGTGGCTCCGGGCGGGCCGTAGGTCTTGGTGAGGATGAGTGGGACGTCCAGATCGGGCCGGCTCACGAAGGCCCGCCCCGAGTCGGTCTCGGCGTCGACCTGGCCGATCGGCGCGTCGTTGCGGGCGGCCGTGGCGGCGAGGGTGAGCATCGCCAAGCCGACGCAGGCGGCGCGAACAGCCGCTCGCTCGATCCTCATCGGGTCCGATCGTGTCAGAGTCGCGGGTCAGGAGACGGCGGTCGCCAGCACATGCCCTTCGTCATCGAGCGCCTGCGCCGCGACGTACGGAGCATCGGGTACCTCGGCCGACGTCTCGAACCCAGCGCTCAGGACGGTGCTGACCTCCTGGGCACTGGCGGCGTCGTCGCCGGCCATGAACCGCCAGGCCGACACCTCGGTCGCGCCGTTCCAGCTGACGTAGGCCTTGCCCTTCTTGATCGCGATGTCCGGGGGCTCGACCGGATGGCCGACCCAGGCTTGCCGATGGGTTCGGTAGCTCTGGGCATCGATGACCCTCGCGTCGTAGAGCAGGTCGCCGTCCGCGGTGTACTCCGAGAAGTACGGCTCCTTGCCCCAGCCGACGAACACGTCGCCGTTCTGCCGGACCTGCACACTGCCCTGGCTCGCGGCGACCCGCTCCTCCGGCGGCAGGTACTGGGTCACGACCCGGGCGGTCATGGTCTTCATGTCGAGCCCGAGCCGCAACCCCCTCGACTCAGGGCCGACCTGCGGAGCGGCCTCGTTGTCGAACAACGTGATCGTCCCGTCCGGCTGCCGATGCACGTCGTGCTGCCAGACGAACTCGGAGTTGCCGGCCATCGTGAAGTCGCTCGCCTTGCCGCCCAGCGTCCATTCGATGTGGCCGGTCTGGCGATCCACCTTGTAGACGGCACTGGTGTTGCGACCCGAGATCAGCAGGTCGCCGTCGCTGTCCTCGGTCACCGAGTTGATGTGCGCGAAGTCGAGCGGATTGTCCTCGGTGCCGTCGATCTCGAGCTTGGGCCCGACCTTGATCTCGGTCTGCTGGACCGGAATGTGGTTCAGCGCGTTCCACGTGAACAGCACCTTCCCGGTCGCCACGTCGACCTCCTGGACGACCTGGTTCAGCAGGTAGCCGTCCTCGGGACCGTGGCCGATGGCGCTGAGGTCGTAGGGAACCTCGCGGTACGTGATCATCAGCGCGGTGCCGTCGTCGGTGAGAGTCATGCCGTGGTGGTCGGCGAGCGAGCCCTTCGTGTTCACGGTCGCGATGACCCGATAGGACTGGTCCATGAGCACGTACTTGCCCTGGCCGTAGCCGAGTGCGAGATCGGGACCCTGGAACCAGGTGAGCACCGGCTTGTCCTGGTAGCGCTGGACCTTGAAGTCGAAGGCTCGGATGTCGTCGTGGAGGGGATGGATCCAGATCGGCTCGCCGTCGTCGGCATCGAGGATGACCGGACCGGTCATCGGCTCGCCCTCCTTCGGGGCGATGAACACCGGATCGGTGGCGGCGGTGGCGGCTCGGCCGGTCGGCGGCTGGTACTCCGTCAGCTTGATCTTCGGCGCACTCAGGTCGGGTCGGCTGACGAAGTACTGACCGGGCGGCCGGTGCCGACCGTCCGGCCCGCTGTAGTAGCGGTAGGCGGTGACGGCAAGTGCGAGCAGCACCAGGCCGAGACAGACGGCCAGGATGGGTACGCGCTCCATCCTCATGCGTCCGATCACGTCAGCTCACCACCGTCGTCAGGACGCGACCGTTGGCGTCGAGCGCCTGGGCGGCGACGTACGGGGCATCGAGGACCTCGGCCGACGTCTCGAACCCCTCCCAACGCACCTCGCCGACATTGCGGGCGCTCTCGGCGTCCTCGCCCGCCAGGAACCGCCACGCTGCCACCTCGGTCGCGCCGTTCCAGCTGACGTACGCCGTGCCGTCACTCACGACCAGCGAAGGCGGCTGGGTCGGTCGCCCGGTCCAGGGCATCTGGTAGGTGCGATAGCTCTCGCCGGTGCCGAAGTCGGCGTCGACCAGCAGCCTCCCGTCGGCGGTGTACTCCGAGTAGTAGTGCCGCGAGCCCCATCCGACGAACACGTTGCCGTTGGGCAGCACCTCGACATTGCCCTGGCTCCCGGCCAGTCGTCCGTCCGGCGGCCGGTACGAGGTGGCCACGCTGGCGGTGTGGGTCTTCATGTCGAGTGCGAGTCGGAGACCACGGGATTGATGGGCCCTCGGCGGCGCGGCCTCGTTGTCGAACAGGGTGAGCGTGCCGTCGGCCTGCCGCTCTGCGTCGTGCTGCCAGTAGAACTCGGAGTTGCCGGCCATCGTGAAGTCACTGCTCTTGCCGCCCAGCGTCCAGTCCACCTTGCCGGTGTCACGGTCGACCCGATAGACCGCGCTGGTGTTTCGGGCCGAGATCAGGAACGCGTCGTCGCCGTCCTCGGTCACCGAGTTGATGTGGGCGTAGTCGTAGGGATCCTCCCGCGACTCCCCACTGCCGTAAGCCTTGAGCCCGATCATGGCATCGCTGATCGGGATATGACTGAGCGCGTCCCACTGGAACAGCACCTTGCCGGTGGCGATGTCCACCTCCTGCACGATGCCGTCGGCGACCCAGCCGTGTGTCGAGCCGCCGCGGGCGCTGAGGTCGCGCTGCACCAGCCGATGCCCGATCAGCAGCGCGGTGCCGTCGTCGGTGATCGTCCCGTCGTGGTAGTCGGCGGCGATGACCCCATGCGTGGTGACCGACGCGACCTCCTGGTACTCCTCGTTCAGGAGCACGAACTCGCCGGCGCCGTAGTAGGGCGTGATGGTGTCGCCGCGCCAGAACGTCAGGACCGGCTGGCCCTGATACTGCTGCACCCGCAGGTCGTAGGCCCGCTCCTCCGGTCCGATCCACACCGGGCGGCCCTGATTGTCGACGATCAGCGGGCCGGTCCGGGCCTCGCCGTCCTTCGGAGACAGGAAGATCATGCCCTGATCCGACGGCGGCGCGCCCGGAACGTCATACTTCGAGACGTCGATCACCGGCGCCGACAGGTCAGGTTCGGAGACGAAACTCCAGGCTTGATACGCCTCTGCCGACGCGTCACCTGGACCGTCGTCTCGAAAGCTCCATCCAACGACGATGAGTGCGAGGACGACGATCACGGCGGCGGTCACGCGGAACGACAGGCGCTGCGTCATCGACGTGATCGTGTCAGAGATCGCGGTTTACGCGAAATCGAGCCCACCCGGCCTGACGTGGGATGTCGCCTGGTCAGCCCCAGAAGATCTGCTCGACGACGGCGCGGGCCCGACGCGTCGTACGCCGGTATTCGTCGACCATTCTCTCGCCGTCTGGCCAGTACCCGAGCAGGTAGGCGACCCCGGCCCGGTCCTGCATCGCGGCCGGCATCGAGTCGGCCGGCCGGCCTCGTACGAGCATCACGGCATTGCGTACGGCACTGGCCATCCGCCAGGCCTCGGCGAGGATCTCCGCGTCCTCGGCCTCGACCAGACCGGCGTCGCGCGCGGCCTCCAGCGCCGGCATGGTCCGCGTCGTACGCAGCCCCTCGACGGCATGCGCGTGCCGCATCTGGAGGAGCTGGATCGTCCACTCGATGTCGGCCAGGCCGCCGCGACCGAGCTTCAGGTGCAGGGTCGGATCGGCGCCCCGCGGCAGCCGCTCGGAGTCGACCCGGGCCTTTAGCCGACGGATCTCGGCGACGTCGGACTCGGTCAATCCGTGCGAAGGCCAGCGGATCGGGTCGATCATCGCCGCGAAGCGCTCCCGCAACTCCGGATCGCCGACGGCCGGATCGGCTCGGAGCAGCGCCTGCGCCTCCCACACGTGCGACCAGCGGTCGTAGTAGGCGCCATAGGACGCCAAGGTCCGGACCAGCGGACCCTGTCTGCCCTCGGGCCGGAGATCCGCATCGACCTCCAGCGGCGGATCGTCACCCGGCTCGGCGAGCATCCGCCGCATCTCCTGGGCGACCGCGTGAGCCGCGTCGGCAGCAGCCTTCTCGGCCGCACCGGCATGCGGCACGTGCACGAACATGACATCGGCGTCGGAGCCGTAACCCATCTCATGTCCGCCGAGCCGGCCCATCGAGATCAACGCCATCCGAGTCGGCAGGGCGCCGCCGAGATCGGATTCCACGGCGGCGGTCGCGGCGGCCAGTGCCCCGGACAGGGTCGCGACCGTGACATCGGTGAGCGCCGCGCCCGCCGCCTCGACGGTCAGCCGGCCGAGCACATCGGCGATCGCGATCCGGCACAACTCGCGTCGGCGCATCGCGCGCACGGCATGGATCGCGGCGCCGGAGTCCGGATAGCGCTGCGCGGCGGCAGTCATCTCGGTGAGCAGCCGCTCCCTCGACCGAGGCACTAGCTCGTCGTCGCTCCCCAGCATCGCCACGACGTCGGGAGCGGTCTGGATCAGGTCGGCCGCGTAGCGACTCGACCCGAGCACCCGGGCCAGTTGCTCGGCGGCCGCACTCTCGTCGCGGAGCTGACGCAGGTACCAGTGCGACGAGCCGAGCGCCTCGCTGAGTCGCCGGAACGCGAGCAGCCCGGCGTCCGGATCGGGGCACTCGGCGAACCATGCGAGCATGGCCGGCAGCAGCTGGCGCTGGATCGAGGCGCGGCGCGATACCCCGGACGACAGCGCGTCGATGTGGGCGAGCGCGCCGCGCGGGTCGAGGAAGCCGAGCGCGACGAGTCGGTCCTTGGCCGCCTCGGGAGTCAGCCGCAGGCCCTCGCCGGGCAGTGCCGCCACGGCGCTCAGCAGCGGTCGGTAGAACAGCTTCTCGTGCAGTCGCCGGACCTCACGACGCTGGCGACGCCACTCCTTGGTGAGCTCGGCGACCGGATCGCCGTGGAATCCCAGACCGCGGCCGAGCCGCCGCAGGTCGTCGTCGCCACTTGGCACAGTGTGGGTCCGACGCAGCCGGAACAGCTGGATCCGGTGCTCGAGGGCACGCAGGAATCGGTACGCCTCGGCGAGTGCTGCTCCGTCGTCGCGTCCGACGTAACCCCCGTCGGTGAGCGATTCCAACGCCACCAGGGTGGTCGGGCTGCGCAGCGTCGGGTCGGCCCGGCCGTGCACCAGTTGCAGCAACTGGACGGCGAACTCGACGTCGCGCAGTCCGCCCGGCCCGAGTTTGAGCTGGCGATCGAGCTCGTCGGCCGGGATGTGGTCGACCACGCGGCGGCGCATCGCCTGGACGTCCTTGACGAAGCCGTCGCGCTCGACCCCCTCCCAGACCATCGGGTCGACCGCCTCGGCATAGGCCCGGCCGAGCTCCAGATCGCCGGCGACCGGTCGCGCCTTGAGGAGCGCCTGGAACTCCCACGTCTTGGCCCACTTCTCGTAGTACGCGAGATGGCTGGCCAGCGTGCGTACGAGCGGTCCGGACCGGCCCTCCGGCCGCAGTCCGGCGTCGACCTGCCAGATCGTGCCCTCGCCGGTGTGGGCCGAGCAGATCCGCATCAACTGCGAGGCGAGCCGGCTGGCGGCACGGAGCGCCATGTCGTCGGCGACGCCCTCGACCGGCTCGTAGACGAAGACCACGTCGACGTCGCTGACGTAGTTGAGCTCGCGGCCGCCGGTCTTGCCGAGCGCGATGACGGCCAGGCGGCAGCTCTCGGCCGCTTCTCCGACGGCCCGGCGGGCGATCGCCAGGCTCGCCTCGAGCGTGCCGGCCGCGAGATCGGCGAGCGCGGCGCCGGACTGGTCGACCGACCAGCGCTGCGACAGGTCCTGGGCGGCCAGCCGGACCAGCCGCCGGTAGTAGTCGACTCGCAGCGCGTCGGCCGCCGCGGCCGGCGCGAGTCCCGCGGTCGGCCGGACGTCGTCAGGTTCGGCCCCGACGGCGGCGAGGAGGCCGAGACGAGCCTGATCGGAGGACTCGGCGGGACCGGCCAGCGCCGGGTCGGCGAGCTCGTCGACCGACTCGGGGTGCCGGACGAGGAATTCCCCGAGGCCCTCGCTGCTCCCCAGGACGGCGGCCAGCCGCTCCCGGAGCCTGGAGTCGTTCGCGAGTGCCGTCATCAGCTCGGCCTTCGGGGCGGCCTCGGCGATCGCGGCCAGCGAGGCCACGGCGAGATCGGGATCCGGCGCGGCGGCGAGCGCCTCGATCACCACGTCCGGCAGGTCGTCGGCGAGACCCTGCAGGTGCGCCCACGACGCCTCCGCCTGCCGGAAACCCAGCCGGGCCAGCCGGGCGTGCGGCGAGCTCATCCGCGTCGATCGGTCGACCATGCCGGTCCGCCCTATCTCGCCGGGACGAGCTCGATGTCCATGGTGGAACGCTACGGCACCAGCCGGGCCCCGGCGCCTCCGGCGAATGGCATCCGTTCCTTGTCCGGGATGAGTTAGCGATATATCGTCGAGCCATCGGCGACACATCGTACGGAGGCACTCATGACCACTCACGGCAGCTGGCGGCTCCCGCCCTTCCTCGCCATGGCGGCCCGCGCGGGCGGACCCGGCCCCGGCAGCTTCGGACACGGCTGGGGTGGCTTCGGCGGCCATCGCGGCTGGGGTCCACACGGACTTCCGCCGTGGCTGCGCGACTTCGTGCCGTTCGGCGGCCCGGGCACTCCGCGACGCGGCCGCGGCGATGTGCGCCTGGCCATCCTCGGGATCCTGGCCACCGAGCCGATGCACGGCTACCAGTTGATCCGCGAGATCTCCGACCGCAGCGGCGGCAGCTGGCGGGTCAGCCCGGGCTCGGTCTATCCGACGCTCTCCCAGCTGGAGGACGAGGGACTGGTACGTGCCGAGCAGACCGGCGGCCGCCGTGTCTTCGACATCACCGACGAGGGGCGCGCCGAGGTGGCCGAGCGGGCCGCTGAGTTCTCGACCCTGTGGCAGGCCGACGACGACGCCCAGTGGCAGCTTCGCGGCGACTTCGCGGGCCTGGTCATGCAGGTCGGTGCTGCAGCGATGCAGGTCGCCACGGCCGGCACCGAGGAGCAGCGGGAGCGCGCGGCCGAGTTGCTCGAGGAGACCCGGCGATCGCTGTACCGCCTGCTCGCCGAAGAGGACGGCTGAGCGCGAACCGTACCCACTGTCGGTCCGGCGGACTAGGTTCGTCGATATGGACCAGACGTCGACGACGCGGACGGCCGTGCGGGCCTATGTCGAGCGAGCCGAGGCCCGCGACTGGGACGGATTCGGCGCGCTGCTGACCGAGGACGTGGTCTACGAGATGCCGCAGACCCGGGAGCGGGTCCAGGGCAAGCGGACCTACCTGCAGTTCAACCAGGAGTACCCCGGCGACTGGCATCTCGAGATCCGCCGGATCGTCGCCGACGGCCGGCACGCGGCGGCCTGGATCGACTCGCGCATCGGCGACGAGCACCAGGACGCCTGCATCTGGTTCGAGCTCGACGCCGACGGGCTGATCGCCAAGGTCACCGACTACTGGCCGGACGTCTACGATCCGCCGTCAGGCCGCGAGCACCTGGTCGAGCGCTGGTGATCACATGACCGGCAGCAGGCTGTCCAGCTCGTACTGCGTGACCTGCCGTCGGTAGCCCGCCCACTCCTGTCGCTTGTTGCGCAGGAAGAAGTCGAAGACGTGCTCGCCCAGCGTCTCGGCCACGAACTCGCTCTCCTCCATCAGCCCGATCGCCTCGTCGAGGTTGCGTGGCAGCGGCTGGATGCCGAGGGCGCGGCGCTCGGTCTCGGTCAGCGCCCAGACGTCGTCCTCGGCCTCGCGGGGCAGCTCGTAGCCCTTCTCGATGCCACGCAGCCCAGCCGCGAGCATGAGGGAGTAGGCCAGGTACGGATTGCACGCCGAGTCGATGGAGCGCAGCTCGACCCGGGTCGAGGGGCCCTTGTGCGGCTTGTACATCGGCACTCGAACGAGCGCGGACCGGTTGTTGTGGCCCCAGCAGATGTGGGCCGGCGCCTCTCCCCCGCCGACCAGCCGCTTGTAGGAGTTGACCCACTGGTTGGTGACGGCGGTGATCTCGGCGGCGTGCTCGAGTAGTCCGGCGATGAACGACCGGCCGAGCCGCGACAGCTGATACTCGGCGCCGGCCTCGAAGAACGCGTTGCGGTCGCCCTCGAACAGCGACATGTGGGTGTGCATCCCCGAGCCGGGATGGTCTGCGAACGGCTTCGGCATGAACGAGGCGTGGATGCCCTCGCTCAGCGCGACCTCGCGTACAACCACGCGGAACGTCATGATGTTGTCCGCCGTGGACAGCGCGTCGGCGTAGCGCAGGTCGATCTCCTGCTGACCCGGCGCACCCTCGTGATGGCTGAACTCGACCGAGATGCCCATCGCCTCGAGCATCGTGATCACCTCGCGCCGGAAGTCCTGGCCGCCGTGCGCGGTGTGGTCGAAGTAGCCACTCAGGTCGTACGGCTCCGGCGCGGTCCCGGGCACGTGGCTGTCCTTGAAGAGGAAGAACTCGATCTCGGGATGCGTGTAGAACGTGAACCCGAGGTCGGCCGCCTTGGCGAGCGTTCGCTTGAGCACGTTGCGGGGGTCGGCGTACGACGCGGTCCCGTCCGGCATCAGGATGTCGCAGAACATCCGTGCCGTGGCCGGCACCTCGCCCCGCCACGGCAGGATCTGGAACGTCGACGGATCCGGCCGGGCCAGCATGTCGGCCTCGTAGACCCGGGCGAAGCCCTCGATCGCCGAGCCGTCGAACCCGATGCCTTCCTCGAACGCCGCCTCGAGCTCGGCCGGCGCCACCGCGACCGACTTCAAGAAGCCGAGCACGTCGGTGAACCACAGGCGTACGAAGCGCACGTCACGCTCCTCGAGCGCCCGCAACACGAAGTCCTCCTGCTTGCCCACGGCCCCAGTCTCGCAGCCCCCGTGTTACACGCGGATTAACCTTCGACGATCCGTCACTCGGACAGTCACCATCCGCCACTGCGACACCAACCATCCGAAGCCTCGGGGTCGGATGGTCACTGTACGAGTGACGGATCGTCGTGGGGATAGGCTCGGGACGTGCCTCAGCTCCGCATCGCGTTGGCCCAGGTCAACCCCTGTGTCGGCGACTTCGACGGCAACGCCGACCTGGTCGTGGCCCAGTGCCGGGCAGCGGCCGAGCAGGGTGCTCATCTGATCTTGTTCCCGGAGATGATGCTGACCGGCTACCCGATCGAGGACCTGGCTTTTCGGGCGTCGATCATCGCGGCCTCCAGAGCCGCCGCCGACGCGCTCGCCGCTCGGCTCGAGTCCGAGGGCCTCGGCGACCTGGTCGCCATGGTCGGCTTCCTCGACCAGGCACCCGGCATCCCGACCGGATTCGGCATCCCCAAGAACGCACCGCAGAACGCGATCGCCGTGATGCATCGCGGCCGGATCGTGGTCCGGCAGGCCAAGGTTCACCTCTGGAACTACGGCGTCGGCGACGAGATCCGCAACTTCGTCGCCGGCGACACGATCAACGTGGTCCAGGTGCACGGCATCGACGTCGCGATCGCGATCTGCGAGGACCTCTGGCGCGACGGCCCGACCGAGGCGGCGAAGGCGGCCCAGGCCGGACTGCTCGTCGTGCCGAACGGGTCGCCCTACGAGCGGGCGAAGGACGACGTACGGCTCGAGCTCTGCGCGCGACGGGCCCGGGAGGCCGGTGCTCCCCTCGCCTACGTCAACCTCGTCGGCGGCCAGGACGAGCTGGTCTTCGACGGCGACTCGCTCGTCGTCGACGCAGGAGGCGAGCTGGTCGCCCGAGCGGCGCAGTTCGACCCCGAGCTGCTCGTCGTCGACCTCGACCTGCCGGCCGCGACGGCGCCGATGCCTGGCGAGGACACTCGATTCGGTGGCCTGCGAGTACGGCGGACGGTGCTCACGACGGATCCGGTGCCGGCGTACGAGCCCCGGCCGGCCACCGTGACCGAGCGCCTGGACGACCTCGCCGAGGTCTACGGGGCGATCACGCTCGGACTGCGCGACTACGTTCGCAAGAACGGATTCCGCTCGGTGCTGCTCGGCCTGTCCGGCGGCATCGACTCGACCCTGACCGGCGCCATCGCCTGCGACGCGATCGGCGCGGAGAACGTCTACGGCGTATCGAACCCATCGGTGTACTCGACGCAGCACTCGATGGACGACGCGGCCGAGCTGGCTCGCCGGACCGGGCTCGACCTGCAGACGGTGCCGATCGCGACCGTGGTCGACGCGTTCAACGATCTGCTCGAGGTCGACGGCCTCGCGGCAGAGAACCTGCAGGCCCGGATCCGCGCGGTGATCTGGATGGCGCTGTCCAACCAGCACGGTCACCTCGTCCTGGCCTGCGGCAACAAGTCGGAGCTCGCCACCGGGTACACGACGATCTACGGCGACGCGGTCGGCGGCTTCGCCCCGATCAAGGACGTGCCGAAGACGATGGTGTGGGAGCTTGCGAAATGGCGAAACGCCGAGGCGAAGCGTCGTGGCGAGCAGCCGCCGATCCCCGAGCACGCGATCGCCAAGCCGCCGTCGGCGGAGTTGGCGCCAGGCCAGGTCGACACCGACTCGCTGCCGCCGTACGACCTGCTCGACGACGTCCTCGACGACTACGTCGAACAGGATCACGGCTCGGCCGAGCTGGTCCCGCACGGCTTCGATCCGGAGCTGGTCGAGCGGGTGATCGGGATGGTCGACCGCGCCGAGTACAAGCGGCGGCAGTATCCGCCGGGGCCGAAGATCTCGGGTCGCAACTTCGGCCGGGATCGTCGCGTCCCGATCACAAACGCTTGGCGCGAACACCTCTGACGCCCGCCCGGCGTGACGGACGAGACACCGTCGGGGACTGCCGATCGCGAAGCGGGCATGCGAATCTGAGGACATCCGGGGACTCCAGCAGGGAGCCTCGAGAGTGACAAGGACGTCAGTCATGAGCGAAGAACAGGCACCGTACGGCTCCGGGCCTTCGGCCTCATCCTCCGAATCGGCGACGATCAAACGCATCCGGACCCATCACCTGCGCCAGATGAAGGAGCGCGGCGAGAAGTGGGCGATGCTGACCGCCTACGAGCAGTACGCCGCGGCGACCTTCGACGAGGCCGGCATCCCCGTACTCCTCGTCGGCGACTCGGCCTCGAACAACGTCTACGCCAACGAGACCTCGCTGCCGGTCACGGTCGATGAGCTGATCCCGCTCGTACGCGCCGTCACGCGCTCGGTGCAACGGGCCCTCGTAGTCGCCGACCTGCCGTTCGGGTCGTATCAGGCCAGCCCGGAGCAGGCGTACCACACGTCGGTGCGATTCATGAAGGAAGCGAACGCACACGCGGTCAAGCTCGAGGGCGGACTCGCGATGGTGCCGCAGGTGCAGCTGATGACCGACGGCGGCATCCCGGTGATGGCGCACATCGGTTTCACTCCGCAGTCGGAGCACAATCTCGGCGGCTACCGGGTGCAGGGACGCGGCGAGACCGGCGACGCGCTGATCGAGTCGGCGCAGGCGCTCGAGGCGGCCGGCGCGTTCGCACTGGTCATGGAGATGGTGCCGGGCGAGATCGCCGCCGAGATCACCAAGCGGCTCGCGATCCCGACCATCGGCATCGGCGCCGGCCCGGAGTGCGACGCGCAGGTGCTCGTGTGGCAGGACATGGCGGGGCTGCGGACCGGGCGGGTGCCGCGTTTCGTGAAGCGGTACGCCGACCTGCATGGCGAGCTGCGTCGCGCGGCCGAGACGTACGCCGCCGAGGTCGCCGATGGCACGTTCCCCGGCGAGGAGCACACGTTCCACTGACGCCGGGCGCGGGCGACTGTCATTGGGATCGCCGCACCGACTGTTGGCGTGAAACTGCGGGATTCCGCGGGAGTTGGTGCAATCTTGCGCCAACTCTCGGGCAGCAGGCACACCTCAGTCGCCCCAACCCCACCACGGCGCGCAGCCGGGCCACCGCTACTGGCGGTCGATCACGCCGCGTACGAAGGCCGCCTGGCCGACGTGCTGAAGGTCGTCGGACAGCACGCTGATCAGCCGGACGCCGAGGGTCACCGGCGGGTCCCATGACGAGTCGACGACGCGGGCGAGATCGTCGTCGCCGAGCCCGCCGACATAGTCGATCGTCGCCTGGTAGACCTCGTCGTGGTAGCCGGTCAGCAACTCGTGCGACCCGACTCGGACCGCGGCGACCTCCTCCGGTGTGTGGGAGTAGCCGGTCGCTCGTGCATCGAGCGGCAGCCCGAACCGCTCCTGCCATCCGGCCGCCAGCCACACCTGGTCGGTGCCGGCCGCATCGGCGATGTGGTCGTCCTGGACCCGGGTCAGATGCCACACGAGCCAGCCGATGGAGTTCGCCTCGGGGTCGACTCGATAGGCGAGTTGGTCAGCCGTCATGGCGTCGACGACAGCGTGGACCCGCTCGCGGATCCGACCGAAGCCGTCGACCAACAGTTCGCTACTCCTCATGCGCCGATCCTGCCAGTTGCCGGAGCAGAACATCACGCGCCTCGGCGAGCGACGGGCCGTACCAGGTCAGATGGCGGCCCGACACGACTGCACACCGACGGTCCGGGAACGCCTCGGGACCGTCGTCGGCCGCGAAGGCGTACGGCTCGTCCGGCAGCACGACAAGGTCCACCGGCGGCACCGACTCGAGGTCGAATCGCGGATAGCGCTCGGCATGCGAGCCGAAGCAGTGGTCGACGCCGAGCCGACTCAGCAGGTCGCCGGCGAACGTGTCGCGGCCGAGCGCCATCCACGGGCGGCGCCAGATCGGAACCAACGCGGTTCGCCGGTCGCCGGTCCACGGCGCGCGCCACACCGTCTCGGCGGCGTCGAGCCAGTCGATCCGGCGGGCGCCGAGTCGGCTCAGCAGCGACCGAAGCTGATCGAGCGCCTCCGGCACCGTCTCGGGATCGGTGACCCACACCTGATCGGCGCCCAACGCGGTACGTAGCGCGTCGATGTCGTCGGGCCGGTTCTCCTCGCGGTTGACGACGACCAGGTCGGGTCGCAGCGCCTGTACGCCGTCGAGATCGGGGTTCTTCGTCCCACGCAGTCGGGTGACGTCGAGGTCGGCCGGATGGGTGCACCAGTCGGTCGCGCCGACCAGCATGCCTGGGCACGTGACCGCGATCGCCTCGGTCAGCGACGGCACCAGCGACACGACCCGTGGCACTCGCATCGCGACTCCCCCGTCAGACGTCGGTGATCCGGATGCCGGCGTGCGCATTGTAGCGCCGGTTGATCGCGATCAAGTTGGCCGTCAGCGCCTCGACCTGACCGGCGTTGCGCAATCGACCGGCGTAGATGCCCCGCATGCCGGGGATGACGTCGACCAGACCGATCACGGTCCCGACCGCCTCGCGATCCTCGCCGAGCACGAGCACGTCGAGCTCGAACGACGCGATCTCCGGATCGCTCAGCAGCACCGCCGAGACGTGCTGGAACGCCGCGATGACGGTCGCCTCCGGCAACAACGCCTGCGCCTGCTCGGCAGCGCTCCCCTCCTCGACCGGCAGCGGATAGGGGCCGCGCTTGTCGAACCCGAGCGGGTTCACGCAGTCCACGACGATCTTGCCGTCAACGTACGGGGCCAGCGACTTGACCGTGTCGGCATGACCGGCCCACGGCACGGTCACGACGACCAGGTCCGATCCGGCGGCGACGTCGGCGTTGGTCGCGCCGGTGACATCGCCCTCGAGCTCGGCCGCGACCGACGCGGCCCGATCGGCGTCGCGGGACCCGATCCCGACCCGGATCCCGGCGGCCGACCAGCGCAGCGCCAGTCCCTTGCCCTGCGGGCCGGTCCCGCCGATCACCCCGACCGTCAGGTCCGTCACGCTCGTCATGCGCCGATCCTGCCAGGCCGGTCGGACGGCCGGCCGATCAGTCGAGGTCGTCGTTCCAGCGGGGGTCGTTGTCCCACTCCTCGTTGCGCTCCTTGACCTTCTCCAGCGCGCGGGCGGCCTCGGCCTCGGTCGGGTACGGGCCGAGCCGGTCGCGGCCGGGGCAGCCGTTCGCACCCTCGACCGCGTGATGGACCAGGCAGTAGTAATAGTGGTCGCTCATCCCGGGCCTCCACAGTCGGACACTTTCACTGTACGACCGACGCTGCCCGGTTGCCCTGCCCTCTAAACTCGCGTGCGTGACTGTTCTCGCCACCGTCCGCACGAGCGGCATTTGCGCAGCTCAGAGCGGCCTTCAGTCACCTTAAGATCACTACGAGTGCGATCCACGTGCGATTCCCTTACTGACAAGACGGCCCCGCCAGCCATAAGGGCGGCGGACGGGGCCTCGATCGGGAAGGAGCCCGACCGTGTCCACATCATCCCCCACGCCAGCATCGACAGACGACGCCCTCCGCTACGTGTTGGCGAACGTCGACGACGCGAGAGCAGCTCTAGATACCGCCAACAGTGCCCTGGCGACCGCTACGGCATATGGGCGGATCGCGGTGGCGCGGAACCAAGACGAAAGCGGAGGCGACGAAGGGCACTGAATCCCGCCACCGACAACGGCCCCAGGCAGCGGGACGCCCGGGGCCGTTCTCGCCCCTGAGGGGAACAGGCCCCTTTGAGATCAAGACCAGAAGGAGTCTGAGCCTCCCGGCGATTTGGGGGATGCAGCCGAGTAACGTCAGGGTTTCTCCGACCGATGTGACGGATACGAGCTGCCCCCGGTGAACGACTGACCACCGGGGCTGCCTCATGTGGTCGGCGGTTCGGCCTACGACGAACAACGGCCCAGGCACCGCACACCCTGGAGCCGTTGTCCCCCTGTGGGGAAGGCCCTGACGCAATCAGCGCCAGCGTCGTGGACGGATGGCGGTCGCGCTAACGCGTGATGATGTGTGAGGGTGTATTCACGGTCGGACTCCAGTGTCCGGTCGAGGCCCTCGCCGGTGTCGCGCATGACTTGGTGGCGGCCGTCTGCGTTCTTCAGAGATTCCTCAGCACGGCCACAACCGGCCAACGGTCATCAACGGCGCCGAGGTCTATCTGTGCAGGTCAGTAGGATGCTCACCGCAGGTCAACGGTTGTCATCTACGTGGGGCCGGTGTCCGGTCTGCAGGTCGGCTCGTCCGGGCCCATGGCTATGTCATCGCGGATGGCGTCGCGGGGCCGGGCCAGTTAGTCGGGTGAGGCGAGGTGGCCGTCGAGTCCGGTCATGAGGGTCTGTGGGGCGGCCTTGAAGTAGACGGAGAGGGCGGCGACTTCGGTGGCGGTCCAGCCGCCGTGGGACAGGCGGCGTTCGAAGGTGGACTGGGCCATCTTGATGGCCTCGGCGACCTTGGCGTGTTTGATGCTCCGTCCGGCGGCGAGGGCGCGGACGGCGGCACTGATCATGCTGTCGGTGGCTTCCGGCGACAGGTCTGACTGGCGGGCCATACCTCGGATCGTACAGCAAACCACCGGTGACGGGAGTCACAGCTCAGATTTGATAATATTCTCTCAAGTATGGGGTAGAGTTCTCGTCTGTGATGCCGGGCAAGACCAGCGAGACGAACCGATGACATTCAACGAGCAGGACCGTGGCGACTACTCCGTGTGGCGCTACGGCCTCACGGAACAGGAAACGATGCTCCACATCTATCCCGCGCACAGCGAAGGCAGCACCTTCGTGCAGAGCCTGTGCGGACAGGTGATCACCGATCCAAACCGAGCTCACAGGATCGGGCAGCGCTGGTGCACCGTCTGTTTGCGTGAAGCCGTCACTCCAGCGGCTGGCCCATCCCCCGAAAGGCCTCTCCTCTCATGACCCTGCGCTCCACCGCCGTTGGCGGCCTCCCCGCACTCACCATCGGCGCCGCCGGCGTCCTGACCCTCGCCAGCGCGCTCCCGCCTCGGCTGCGGACACGCCTGGCTGCGTCACCAAGAAGGAATACCGCCACATCCACAAGGGCATGACCAAGAAGCGCGTCCACCGGATCTTCGACACCCGCCGCAACTGGGGCACTGGTGGCGGTGCCGCATACAGGCGCACCTACCAGTCCTGCGACTTCCACGACGCGGCATGGATCGAATACAAGAGGATCCCGAACAAGCCCGACCGAACGACCGGCTGGAAGGACTGGACCGGGGCCAGCTGAAGCCGGCCGCTAAGCAGGGTCGCCAGACGTGACAGCACGATGAGCTACACAATCGCAACCGCCGCCTCGAGACTGACGGAGGCCAGGTCGTGACGGACACAGAACTACTGGATCGGCCACAGTCCCACTGGATTGTGTGGTCGAACACCGCCGAGGCCGTGTGCCACTGCGGAGAGCGGATGACCGGAAGCACCAATCCGACCATGGGCCGATCGCTGGGTATGGCCATCGCCAAACACTTCCGGGAGGTGAGCCAGCCGTGACGACGCGAATGGGTCACACCGCCACCAAACAGCTACCGGCATCCGGGGCCGATGGCGGTGGGTGCTGGCGTCGAACTGTTTGCCTCTGGTAGAACGCCAGCTGCAAGGGTGGCGTGAAGCCGCCCCCGGACGCGAACGAGTCGCACCTGAACGGAATCGAGCGGGTATGAAACAGCCCCCGGCTTCGGGGTGACCGGGGGCCGCTTCGATTCCCTCGTGCCCGTTACATCGGCCGCAGGGTCTCGGCGTTACTCAGGGGACGCTGTCCGGAGGGGGGTCGTCGTCGGCGAGCAGGCCGAGCTCCTTCCGCAGCCTGGTCGCCTCGAGCCAGAGCTCGTCGGTTGTCATGCTGCGCACCTCGTAGAAGGTCGGACCAGGAGGAAGGCCCAGTTCTTGTCTCAGGCGGCTTTCCTCGGCCACCAGCTTCCGGGTCTCGTCGAACACCCAGTCAATCTCGTCGCCACTCATGGTCCTCGCAGCCTCCGGATCAACCCCTTCAAGGGCCCTCGGAGATCAGGTGGGCATTGGCGACCCCGACCTCGCCACAGGTGTGGGGGAAGCCGGGGTCGCATCCTGTTGTCGGGTAGCGAGGCCCACCCCGCGCACCCGACTTCAGGCTACAACTCCGCGTGGCATGAGGTAGCGCAGGGCGCTATGGGCACGGTAGAAGGGAGTGCGCCCTCCGACCGCGGGTTGGGTAACGGGTCGGAGGGCGACGGCACATGAAACGACCCCTGGGCCAAATGCGTGATCAACGGCCAGGGTCGTGGGTCAACGAAGCCTCGTACCACCAATTTCACGATTTCCTCGCCATCAATCCTGATCTGCGACGAGGTGACGTCTGCGCTCGATGTGAGCGTGCAGGCCGCAACCGTGGAGCTGCTGGGCCAACTTCAGCGCGAACTCGGGCTGTCGATGGTCTTCGTCACCCACAACCTCCCGCTTGTGCGTTCGATCGCACAGAACGGGGCCGTGCTGTCCGACGGCGACATCGTCGAGTACGGCCCGACCGCCGATGTACTCGCCGACCCACAACAGCCGTATACCAGGGAGCTTATCGCCAACACACCCTCACTCGAGACCGCGACCTCCGAGGCAATGGCCAAAGAGGCCAGAAGCGGCTAGCCGAGCTCTATAGGTCGAGAGCCGTGATCAGCCGCTGTGTCTGGCGGTTGGCAAGACCCACCGCGCGTCCTCGCCGTGCAGCACGAGCGTCAGCGTGGTGTTGAAGGTCAGCAGACGTTCTGGGGTAAAGGCGTGGTCGACTCCGCATCGGAACGAATCATGGTCATCTCCCTTGCAAAGGTCCATTAACCGCCTTCCAGGAGACAAGTCGGATCCGGCGCCTGTCCCGCTGCCGCTGGCCGCCCGACAGACCGTCGAAGGCCTGATCGCGCTGGCCGTCCAACCGCCACCGCCCGATCAGCTCATTGGAGTCGACTGGATGATCGGCGAACCCGCGAACAGCTCGATCGCTTCCGCGAATCGCAGTTGGCCCGGCAGCGCCGAGTCCTGCAACTGTGAGCCAATACGCTGCCGCAACTCCATAGGTCTTACGAAGGTGCTCCACCGTGATGACGCCGTCCATATCCCAGACTCAACGCGCCGCGGGGCGACGTGTCAGAGGCGAAGTCCTCCATCCCCACAGTCCTACGGCATGACGCCTTCTCGCCATGTAGGGCCACCAGTCCAAGGACTTCCAGCTAGGGCACCACGGCCCTACGAGGTGTTCGGGCGGCCCACCGACTATCGAAGCGAGAGGCCCTTTGCATAGAGGAGGGCGGCCATGTCGCAGTTCATACTCGCCAGTGGCCTCAGTGGCCCTGGTCATTACGTTCAGCTCGGCCCGGTCCAGATCGCCGTGGCCAATCTCATCGTCATCGGCTTGATGATCGTCGTGTTCGTGCTGGCGATCATCCTTCCGTTCCCGCGGGGCAGGCGATGACCACGCCGGTGCGCCACGAGGATCGGGCCGAGGTCGTCGGCGGCGACACAGACCGGATGTGGACCTCGAGGCTGCGTCGCGGGATCTTCGACCGACTGCCGCCTGACAAGCTGCTGCCTGATGAGCAGCCGGCGTACGTGTGCAGCTGGATCTACGTGTTCGGCGTGCTGACGATTGCGGCGCTCGTCGTGATCGTCGCGTCGGGTTGCGTGCTCGCGTTCGAGGGACCTCAGTGGTACCACTACTCTGACGTCGGCAGGTTCTTCAACAGCCTGCACTTCTGGTCTGTCCAGCTGTTCTTCTTCACCATGGTCATCCATCTGTGGGGGAAGTTTTGGATGGCTGCCTGGCGCGGGCGGCGGATAGCCACCTGGGTGACCGGCGCGGTCGCCTTCCTCGCGTCGATCGCCACCGCCTTCACCGGTTACCTGATGCAGAGCAACTTCGACTCTCAGTGGATCGCGGGCGAGGCCAAGGACGGGCTCAACTCAGTGGGCGTCGGCGCTTGGTTCAACGCGCTCGACTTCGGTCAGGCGATGCTCATCCACGTCATCCTGCTGCCGATCGTGCTCGGCCTCATCATCGTCTGGCACGTGCTCTTGGTGCGTCGTCGGGGCATCGCGCCGCCGCTAGGGGCGGCGCCGAACAGCGCTGACAAGGCCGCGATCAAGGCCGCGGAGGCGGAGCCGTGGCGCGGGCGCACGCGACGCTACGACCTCGTCAAGGAGTTCGTCGCCGCGCTGACGGTGATCGGACTGCTCACGGTGGCGCTCTCGGTTGCGCTCAGCTCGCCGGACGTCAAGGCCATCCGGCTTCAGGACTGGGCGAAGGCCGCCCCGAGCGACTTCGTCGCGACCGCGTCCGCCGAACTCGACGGGAGCAGCGGAACGGCGAGCTACGGGGCGCCCTACGTCGACATCCCGGGAGCCGGCCAGCACATGGGTCCGATCCGACTGCAGGAATGGGCCGGCGTCCGGATCCCCGTCAACGCCGCCCAGGACTTCGTCATCGCACCATTGCAGACCGTTCCGAATCCCTCGGCCGACTTGACCAACGCCTTGTCCGCCTGGACGTCGGCGACCCCCGACCAGCAGGTCGCCTGGGCGTCGGCCTACACCGAGGCGCTCGGAAAAGCACCCGGAGCCGACCCGGCCAAGGTGGCTCCGGGCGACTACGGCCCCGTTCCGACGCTGACCTCCGCGCTGCTGGCGCAGGCGGACAGTGGCGCGCTCGACGGCGCCCTCGCGCTGGGATCCCGCTTCTATCAAACCGACTACACCAAGTCCGTCCTGTTCCTCGCCGACGGGTCCTACCTCGAGGATCGGGCACGGGCTGAGCACCTGGGCGGCGACCAGTCCGGGATGATGAACGAGACCGGCAGCTACCCCGGCCAAGAGTGGCTGTGGCTGTATACCTTCTGGTACCAGATCAAGCCGTTCAGCGACGAGACGAACCCCTGGGGCGCCA
>Ga0209382_10000747_pt1 | contig 52493 bp, 40 predicted proteins | sample SoiMetdeltSBSDD5_FD_187599 | JGI IMG/M metagenome (GOLD analysis project Ga0209382, IMG submission 187599) | Bulk soil microbial communities from a Populus tree surrounding site in Tennessee, USA - Soil MetaG P. deltoides SBSDD5 (SPAdes) (version 2) | ecosystem: Environmental > Terrestrial >...
GAGAGAGGAAGGCGCGCATCCCGCCGTCACCATCGCCGTCGCGAAGCGCCAGGGCACCAATGCGGTCGACATCACGAACCGGATCGAGCACAAGCTCGAGTCGTTGCGCGGCCAGATCGTGCCGGCGTCCATACGGATGACCATCACCCGCAACTACGGCGACACCGCGCGCGAGAAGTCGAACGAGCTGCTCTGGCACATGCTCCTGGCCGTGCTGTCGGTCTCGGCGCTCATCTGGTTCGCGCTCGGCCGACGCGAAGCCGTCGTCGTACTCGTCGCGATCCCCGTCACCCTCGCGCTGACGCTGTTCGTCTTCTACGTCTACGGTTACACGCTCAATCGCATCACGCTCTTCGCCCTGATCTTCTCGATCGGCATCCTGGTGGACGACGCGATCGTGGTCGTCGAGAATGTGGCGCGCCACGTGCGCATGCGGACGAGGGAAGACGCGAACGAGCGGCAGCGAGTGAGCCTGGCGAGCGGAGCGGGGCATGGGGCCCCCGCGCCCGCCTCCGCGCCGGAGGCGCTACGGCGAGGTCACGCCGGAGCTTTCAGCGAAGGCGGAAGCGAGCCAGCCGGGGAGTCCGAGGGGCGAAGCCCCTCGGAAGAACACGACGCGATCGTGGTCGTCGAGAATGTGGCGCGGCACGTCCGGCTGCGCCGGGGCGAATCAATCGACCTGGCGGCAATTACCGTGCGGGCGGTCGACGAGGTGGGGAACCCGACCATTCTGGCCACGTTCACGGTGATCGCCGCGGTCCTGCCGAACGCGTTCGTCGGCGGGCTGTCGGGTCCGTACATGCGCCCCATCCCGGTTGGCGCGTCGGCTGCGATGGTGTTCTCCCTGCTCGTGGCGTTCATCGTGACTCCCTGGGCGGCATCGCGACTCCTGTCACACGCACCCGCGCCGGCGCACCAGTCCGAAGACGTGCTGACCCGCATGTATCGGCGTGCGATGAGGCCCCTCATCGGGAAGGTGCGAGTGCGGTGGGTCTTTCTCGCCGGCGTCGGCGTGCTGCTGCTCTCGGCCACCTCCCTTGTGCCCCTGGGCTGGGTCAGCGTCAAGATGCTGCCGTTCGACAACAAGAACGAGTTCCAGGTGATCGTCGACATGCCGGAAGGGACGCCGCTCGAGGAGACAGCACGCGTGGCCGCAGCGCTCGCCGACCGGGCACTGGACGAGCCAACGGTGACCAGCGTCCAGACGTACACGGGCACCGCGGCGCCGTACAACTTCAACGGTCTCGTGCGGCACTACTTTCTGCGCCGCAGTCCGCACATGGCCGACGTTCAGGTCAACCTGGTTCGAAAGGGTGAGCGGTCGGCGCAGAGCCACGAGATCGCGAAGCGTGTCCGGACCGCGCTGGTGCCGGTTGCCCACCGGTTCGGTGCGACGATCCAGGTGGCCGAAGTGCCGCCCGGTCCTCCGGTGCTGCAGACGCTCGTCGCGGAAGTCTACGGGCCCGACGAGGAGCGGCGCCTCGCGCTGGCGCGAGAGGTCCGCCGCATCTTCGAGCAGGCGCCGGGCGTAGTGGACGTCGACTGGTATGTCGAGGATCCGCAACCGAAGTGGCGGCTCGAGGTGGACGCCGAGAAGAGCGCGGCCGCCGGGCTGAATGCGGCGGCCGTCGCCTCGGTCGTGCGCATGGCCGGGCATGGAGAGGTCGCCGGGCTCCTGCACGACGAGCAGGCCCGCGAGGACGTGCCAATCGTGCTGCGGCTGCCGCGGAGCGATCGCGCATCGCTCGAGGCCATCCAGGCGGTGCGCCTGGTCGGTACCACGCCGGTCGCGGTCGGTGAGATCACCAGGCCGTCGCGATCGAACGAGGCGCAGAGCATCTACCACAAGAACCTGCTGCCGGTCACGTATGTGACCGGGGATGTCGCCGGCGTGGTCGAGAGCCCGGTCTACGCCATCCTGCGAATGAACGAAGCTCTTGATCGATTGTCGTTGCCCGAAGGCTATCGCTTCGAGGTGTTCACCGCCGCTCCGCCGACCGACAGCAGCCGCTACGCGATGAAATGGGATGGCGAGTGGCACATCACCTACGAGGTCTTCCGCGACCTTGGACTTGCGTTCGCCGCCGTCCTGGTTCTCATCTACATTCTCGTCGTCGGCTGGTTCCGCTCGTTCGTGACGCCGATCGCGATCATGGCGGCCATCCCGTTCTCGCTGATCGGCATCCTGCCGGCCCACGCGGCGCTCGGGGCGTTCTTCACGGCGACCTCGATGATCGGCTTCATCGGCGGTGCGGGGATCGTGGTTCGCAATTCGGTCATCCTCGTGGATTTCATCGAGTTGCGCCTGGCCGACGGGATGCCGCTCGAGCAGGCCGTGATCGAGGCGGGCGCGCTGCGATTCCGGCCGATGGCGCTCACGGCGGCAGCGGTGATCGTCGGCGCGGGGGTCCTGCTGTTCGATCCGATCTTCCAGGGGCTGGCGATCTCGCTCATGGCCGGCGAGATCGCCTCGTTGTTCCTGTCACGCGTCACGGTGCCGGTGCTCTATTACATGACGCACCGGCGTCGCCGCGACCGGACGGTGCCCACGGCAGAGGCGATTCTCGCTGTCAGTTCTTCTTGTAGGTCGCTTTCGTCGTGATCGGTGCTCCGCCGCCCTGGAAATCAGGAACGGTCGTCTCGGTCGCGAGCGCGCCATCTGCGGCCAGCGACCATGCCGACTTGAACTCGAGCGTCTGCCCTTCCATCTTCGACGTCGTGATCAGCATCAGCCTGGTACCTTCCCAGACCAGCTTCGTCATCCGGTCGATCGTCACGCCGTTGAAGTCCAGGGGGCTCGGCGCTTCGTTGCCATCCAGCCTGTAGGAGGTCTTGAACGCGCCCATCTGGGAAGTCGTCGTGACGGTCAGCGTCGTGGCGTCCTCCACCACGGTCATCGTGGTCGGCGTGAACGGCTCCGGCGTGGCCGGGTCGGACAGCTTCCAAGTGCCGGCGAAACTGGGCTTCTCCTGGCCGGGCCACGAGGCCGGCACGGCGATCAGGGCCAAACAGGTGAACACGGCGGACAAAGCGTGGCTCATGACGGACTCCTTGGAAACCGGCGGAATTCTACTTGTCTTTCCGGGCGCGGCGTTACTGCGACCTGCCTGGCCCGCGGGTCGTGCCCGGCGCGGCGCCCGGATCGGGCCGATCGCGGCACCGCGCGGCGGCTGAAGGCGCACGAACATTTCGTTACGGCGGCCAACCCTCGCGGGCGTCCCTACGTCTAAGCCCGATACATCGAGGTTCGACGTATGGCTCACGACCCGAATCGGTTTCTGCCGCTCTCGGCCCATCAGTTCCATATCCTGCTCGCCCTGACCGACGCCGACCGCCATGGCTACGGCGTGATTCAGGACGTCGAGCAGCGCACGGGCGGCGACATGCGCCTCGGCACCGGCACGCTCTACACGGCGATCGCCCGGCTGGTCACGCTCGGGCTCATCGGGGAAAGCGGCCGTGAGGACGATCGACGGCGGTACTACCGCCTGCTGCCGCTCGGCCGGGCCGTGCTGCAGGCGGAAACGCGCCGGCTCGAAGCGCTCGTGCGTCACGCGCATGCTCGCGGGGTGCGTTCGTCACCGGCTCCGGCCGGAACGAGGCGGTCATGAGCGCCTCGTCGCGTACCGTGCGCGTCGCCGCGCGTCTTCATCGCGCTCTTCTCTGGCTCGCGCCAGCCGACGTGCGGCGCGACTACGATGCCGAGATGATGGCGACGTTCGAGGCCGCCGCCGGCGATGCGCGGCGGGCCGGACCGTGGGCGGTGTGCAAACTGCTGCTTCACGAGATTGTCGATCTCGCCTGGTCGCGGCGCGCCAATCGCCCGGCGGGCATCACTCTCGAGCCGCATCACCGCGCCGAGTGGATCCAGACCTGGGCGTGGCGGCAGGCCTGGCGATCGCTCGCGAGGCGGCCGGCATTCTTCATCGCGACCGTGTTGACGCTGGCTTTCGGCGCCGGCGTGACCACGGCCGTGTTCTCGCTCGTGGATACCGTCCTCGTCAAGCCCTTGCCGTATCCGGACGCCAACGCGCTGGTCACGGTCTACGAACAGAGTCCCTCGACCCGTGAACGGCGGAGCCTGGTCGCGCCCGGCCGGCTCCAGGACTGGCACCGCCTGAACCGCGCGTTCGTCGCGATCTCCGGGACCCACACGGAAAGCCTCACGGACACGAGCGGTCAGGAACCGGAGCGTCTTGCCGGCGTGCGCGTCACGCCGCGGTTCTTCGACGTCTACGGACAGCAGCCGGCGGCCGGCCGGTGGTTCACCGACGATGAAGAGCGGGATACCGGCCCGAATGCGGTCGTCATCAGCGAACGGTTCTGGACCAGGCGCTTCAATCGCGATCCTTCGGCGATTGGCCGGGTGCTCATTTTCGGTGGCAAGGGATATCCGATCGTTGGCGTCATGCCAGCATCGTTCACCCCCGCAGCGACAGACGTGTGGTTGCCGACGAAGACCAGCGCGTGGCTGCTCGGACAGCGTGAAGCGCGGTTCCTGAACGGCGTCGGCCGTCTGAAGCCGGGCGTCACGATCGAACAGGCTGCTCGCGACCTCGCGCTCGTGCAGGAGGAGCTCGGGCGCCAGTTTCCGAAGACCGACACCGGCTGGTCGGTGGAAATCCGGTCGCTCAAGGATGCGCGCGTCGAGAGCTCCCGGCGCGGCCTCGTGCTCGTCTTTGCGTCGGTCAGTGCGCTCTGGCTGATCGCGGTCGCGAACATCGCCGGGCTCACGCTGGTCCAGGTGCGGCGGCGTGCCCGTGAGCTGGCCGTACGCGCGGCGCTGGGCGCGTCGAGAGGCCGCGCGATCGCCATGGTCTGGCGTGAGGGCCTGCTCATCGGTGCCCTTGGCGCGGCCCTGGGCGTCGCGATCGCGATTGGGCTGGTCAAGGTCATCCCTACGATCCTGACGGCCACGCCGCGCATGAACGAGCTGACCCTCGACTGGCGTGCGCTCTCGTTCACCGCGGTCACGACGCTTCTCGCGACGGTCATCGTCAGCGTCATTCCGGCCGTCGTTGGAACACGGCGTGATCTGCCGCAGATGGTGGCGATGGGATCGCGAGGAGTTGCCGGGGGTCGCCATCGTTTTCAGCAGGGGCTCGTGCTGGCGCAGGTCGCGCTGAGTGTCGCCCTGGTCGGCTCCGCCACGCTGCTGCTCCGCAGCTACTACAAGCTCACCATCGTCGATCGCGGCTTCGATCCGGCCGGAGTCGTGACGTTCCACGTCGCTGCGGGATGGTCGGAGGATCGGTATCGGGTCGGGCTGCTCCAGACACAGCTGCTGACCCGGCTCAGCGAGCTGCCGCACGTGCAGGCGGCGGGCCTGACGAACTTCCTGCCGGCACCAGGCGGATCGCTGCGCTACTCGGTCCGGGTAGCCGGCCTGACCGGCCCGAATGCGGATGGCACCATGACGGTTGGGTCCCGCACGGTGACGGAAGGCTATCTGCGCACGATTCGGGCGCCGCTCGTGGCCGGATCGTTCTGTTCCCAGTTCCGGATGGACGACAAGGCGCGCACCGTGATGGTGAACCAGCGCTTCCTCGACGTGCACGCGCCGAATCAGACCATCGTCGGCCGCGTGCTAGAGATGATGCAGAACGGTCCCGGCGCGGCCTACACGATCACTGGCATCCTCGGAACCATGGCGGAAGACGGACCCGCCGTGACTCCGATGCCGTTTGTGTATGTGTGCAGCGAGCCGGGCTGGTGGCCCGATCCCGAGTATGTCGTGCGCACCGCCGACGCGCGGGCCCTTGGGCGCGATCTGCGCCAGATCGTCAACGGAATCGATTCGAAGCGCGCCATCTTCGGGCTGCGTCCGCTCACCGAAGTCGTGGATGGTGCCTTCGATCAGCCGAGGCTCGACGCGGCGATCCTGAGCTCGTTCGCCAGCGCTGCGCTTGCACTCGCCGGCATCGGCCTCTACAGCCTCTTCATGCTGGTGGTCGCGGACCGCACCCGCGAGATCGCGGTCAGGCTCGCGATCGGGGCCTCCCCGGCCGAAATGATTCGGCTCGTCGCTACCGCCGCCGCGCGGCTGCTGGCAGGCGGGCTCATCCTGGGTGTCGGATTGACGGCGGCGGCTGACCGGGTCTTGCGTGGGGTGTTGTTCGGCGTCGCATCGTTCGATGCCGGGGCGCTCGCCGCGTCGGTCGCGGTCATCGCCACCGTTGCGATCGCTGCGGTCGCCACGCCGGCGATCCGTGCAGCGCGCGTGGCGCCAACGGACGCCTTGCGCGGCGATTGAAACCGGGGGTCAGATCTTGTATTTCAACATTCAGCACATCCGTAATGTTGAAATTCAAGATCTGACCCCGACCAACCGTCACACGATCGTACAGGTCCTGGTCTATACTCCGGCTCTTTCGGATCGCGTCAGTGATTGACGCACGGCTCGCCAACGGCCGTCATCACCGGAGGGCTGTGAGGAATGTTTGAGCTCCTCCCGCCAGACGACGAACATGTGCTCGATCTGTGCGCGAAGCATCTCGCGCGCACGGATGAGTCGCTTCGCCACTCTCACAAGGGCTACCTCGGCACCGATCGCCGCGCGCGTTTTTCGGAAGGCTGGCGATTCCCTCTCGTGGAGTCGAGCGATCAGCCGGGTGCCAACCACGTCACTTTCGTCTGGCGGCGTGAGATGGACGCCCCGTCGCCGCGCGAGGTATGGCTCGTCGGCACCTTCGCACCGCTCCATGAGCGCATAGCGCTCGGTCGGGCGCTGGACTCTATCTATTGGTGTGTCCGCGTCCGCATGCCCTCGCGCGAGTGCCATCGCTACCTCTTCAATATCGACGGCTCGTGGGAGCGCGACCCCGTCAACCCTCAGCAAGAAGACGACGCGGCCGGTAACACCTGGTCGCGCTTCTTCACCGAGGGCGCCACCAAGCCGCTGGTCCTGCAGGAACACGAGCGCGCGCTGCTCGCGAGATTCGTGCGACACATCCTGCCGTTCAGGACCGGGGCGGCCGACGAGTTCCTCCGCTCGCCCGGGAACCCGCTGCCGAAGCACGTGGATGTGCTCGATCAGAGCGTGGGGGTCGTCAATTTCATCGACAAGGTCCTGGCCCGTGAAGAGGCGCACAATCTCGTCGACTATCAGATCTGCCTCCGTGAGATCGAGCGCGTGCTGCGCCTGCGGGATCCGTTCGCCGAGCCACATCTCACGTCGAAGCAAATCTTCGCGCAGCTGTATGAAGAGATGAAGGGAATGGTCCCCGGCTGGAACACCGCCGTGTATGGCAGTCCGTCGCACTTCCTCCGGATGGTTCGCCGGCATGCCTTCCTCGGCGCGTTCGCTCACCCGAAGTACGGCGGCAACGCCGGCGCCATCGGCTGGCGCTTCCTGGCCGAGCGGTTCCGCGATCCATCGGGCGCGAGCGCCTTCGGGTGGGAGAAAGCCATCGAACCGCCGCTCGGTGCGAGCACCGATTACCACGGCTGAGGAGGACCGCGATGGCCGAGGAGTTCGACGTCGTCGTGATCGGGAGCGGTGCCGGCGGCGCCCCAATCGCCTACGAGCTGGCAGGCTCGAACGCGCGCATCCTGATCCTCGAAAAGGGTCCGCGGCTGCGCACCGAAGACGACGATCCGGCGTATCACCGCAGCGACTTCAAACGCGACGAACTGTTCAACGCCGGCCCCGAGAAGCGGATCAACATCCCCGGCGTCGTCAATACGGGACAGTCCTTTTATTCGAGCCACGTCGAGCCCGATCTCAACGACGAGCCGCACCTGTGGTCGAATCACAGCGAGCAGGATCCCCGCGTGACGATCGAAGGCTACACGGCGCAGGTCGTCGGCGGCGGCACGCAGCTCTACGGCGCGGTGTCGCTCCGGTTCGCCGAGCGCGATTTCCAGCTTCGAGCCGCGCGGCTCTCGAACCTGCCCTCCGATCCGTACGCGGATCCCGACGTCGACATCCGGGACTGGCCGTACACCTATGCCGACCTGCTGCCCTACTACGAAAAGGCGGAGACGCTGGTCGGCATCAACGGCACGGTCAACGACGTCGTTGGAGGGACGCCCGCGCAACTGAAGCCGTTCCCGCGGAACTGCTACCAGGCGCCGCTCTCAGCCAACCCGATCAGCCAGTTCGCGCTCGACGGCATGAAGGTGATGGGTGCGCCGGTCTATCGGACGCCGCTCGCCGTCATCACGGAAGCGCACGCGCCGAGCGGCCGGCCGGCGCCGGTGTGGGTCAAGACGGGGTTCGTGAATCGCTATGGCGATCCGCTTGGCTACAAGTCGAATACCTGGGTGGCCCTGCTCCGGCCCGCGATGCGCCAGAAGCCCGGCCGCATCGAGTTGCGGTGCAACTGCACGGTGACGCATCTGCAGTCCGACGGCGCCAGGGTCACCGCCGTTCACTACCGCGACCCGAGCGGGTTCGCCAGGACCGCGGTGGGCCGCCTCGTCGTCGTGGCCTGCTCGGCGATCGAGAGCGTCAGGCTGCTGATGCTGTCGGCGGAGGAGGATCCGGCAGGATTCGGCACCCGCGTCCGCTATCGGACCGCCGATACCTCGCTCGGACGCTACTTCCTGACGCACTGCTTCGGGGGCGCAGAGGTCAGCGTTCCCGACGGCCGCCGCTTCGACAAGACGCAGTCGCTCGACAGCGACTACGCGACCGACTGGTTCGGCCGGCCTGATTTCCTGCGCGAGCGTAATCTCTGGGCCGGTGCCGCGCTCTACAACAACACGTCCGACCAGTCACTGCCGGTGACGCTGGCGCGCACCGACGGGAGCACCGATCTCGACACGTGGTGGGCCGGCTTCGACGGCGACCTCCGCAAGACCGGCGAAGGCATCCTCGACTGGCTGAACGCGGACTTCGGCACGCGGCTGAGCGTGAGCTTCATGGCCAACCAGGTGCCCTGGAAGAAGAACTACATCCGCCTGAGCGATGTCCGCGACAAGTGGAACCGGAAGTCGGCGTGGGTGGTGAAAGACTGGCATCCGCACGACGGACACCTGATGCAGGTGCTGGCCGGAGTCTGTGAAGACATCCTCCTGGCCGGAGTTCCCGGCTCGCGGCGGCAGGGCTCGCCGGAGAACACCTGGAACCGGGGCGTCATCGAAGAAGGCAGCGTTTACGCGCAGGGTGTCCGTATCGCCAACCACATTCTCGGCGGCGCACGCTTCGGCACCGACCGCGCCAGCTCGGTGCTCGATCCCGACTGCCGCGTCTGGGACTTCGACAACCTGTTCGTGACCGACGGATCGTTCATGCCGACCTCCGGCGGAGCCAATCCGACGCTGACGATCCAGGCGAACGCCTTTCGCGTCGCCGACAGGTTGAAACAACTGATCTAGGAACCGGGCATGGATCTCCGCTTCAACGACATCTTCTCGCATCCCGCGAACGACGTCTTCCAGGTCGTCTTCTTCCCCGACCGGATCTACCACGCCCAGTACCTCAATGCGACGCGGAGCGAGCGCTACCGCTACAACGTCCAGGAAGTCCGTGCGAAAGCCGACATCACGGCGATCAAGGGCCAGGTCTTCATGGACGACGCCTTCTACACGAATTTCGTGCGCATCGAGTACCGATCCGCGCGGCTCGTCGAGGCGATGCGGATCGAAGGACGGCTCCAGGGAAACGCCGTGAGGGCGCGGGTCCGGTTCTACTTCGATGACGCCAAACGGGATCTCACGAAGCCTCAGACGCTCAACGCGGGCGATCCCTTGATCCGTCTCTATTACTGCCCCTGGATCGATGCGTATCAGATGGAGATGTGGGGCACGCTCGAGGTGCCCTCGGGCGACTACCATGCGCCGGACGTGCTCACGATGATGGGGCGGAACGGTGCGATTACGCGGGTCCCGCAGCTCCAGGGGTTCCTCGACGAGGTCAAGCGCATCCGCGAAATCGACCTCGAGTTCCTGGAAGACAACGTCATGTCGCCGTCCGGCTACCTGTTACCGGACACCGCGACCAAGACGGACGACTTCTACTTCCGCAACCTGCAGGTGCCGAACACGCAGAACCCGAGCGACGCCGGGAATACGATCGCGAAGGCGAGCTATACGTTGAACTTCGACCGCGGGTTCTTCATTCCCGATGCGAGCCAGGTGATGCCGGTCCGCTACCGCAACGGGATGATGATGCAGGACAACCCGGACCGCCGCGACGACAACGTGATCGAGATGCGGTGGCTGCTGCAGGACGAGTTCGCTTCCGCGCTGGTGTTCTTCCACGAAGTCACGATCCCGCCCTCGACCGTGGAGGGCACGCACCAGCACCTCGGCAGCGAGGAGCTCTACTACATCACCGAGGGCAGTGGTATCGCCTACATGGGCGCGCGCGACAACCCGTCCCTCGCCGTGAAGGACGCCTCCGGTGCCGACCGCTATCCCATCGTCAAGCGGCACCTGTTTGGTCTCGATCCCAAGGACGTGCGCGAGCTGCCGGTGAAGAAGGGATCCGTGATCTTCACGAAGAGCGGCGGAATTCACGGCATCCGGAATCCAAGCGCCACCGAACCATTGAGGTTCGTGGCGTTCCTCTATCAGAGTGCGTGACGGTTCGAGCCGCAGCGGAGTCGACATGGAGCTGGTCGGAGCCGAGTTCACCAACAACATTCGCGTCGATCCCAACCAGGATCCCAACTACCAGGATCGGAACCCGGTCAACCGGGTCCTGACGTTCTGGGCGCGCGCGGAACTGGCCGCGGACCGCGAGCACTACGACGCCGGGAACCTGCACTACCTCTTTCCCTACAGGAATCTCGCGCTCTACGGCCCCAAGCCGCCCAATGCCGACGTGCTCGATCCGCGCGGACAGGACGACAAGCAGGATTTCCAGAAGCAGAACATCGCCGATTTCGATTTCACCGACACCTGGATCGCACGAGGCTACGCGTCGGCCGGCAGCTGGGACGGTCCGTTCGTCAAGCTGTCTTACGACGGCGGACCGCTCTCGGTGCTGGCCAGGACGGCAGCCGCGCAAGGCATCGCGCTCGGCCGGGAGATTCGCGCCTGGATCCGAATCGGCGGCAACCAGACGGCAAGTCCGATCCGCGTGCCGTACAACCCGCGCACCGATCGCTACGAGATCGAGATCTGGAGCTATCCGCAGGGCGATCTGCGCGGGCTGCTGGGGGAACGCGGTCAGCGCGCGATGGACGACGGCGTCCTCGTGGCCGACACGGCACTCGTGCGCGGCGACCGCGCTGCCTTCGAGGGGGCCGAGTTCAGCAACCTGCGCGGCCAGTCGAATCTCGGGCTGGGGGAGACGAACAACCCCGCGCCGGTCGATATCGTGCTGCGGCAGCCGGATCACGCAATGCATCCGGTGTTGCCGCTTCGCGTCGAAGTGGCATGGGCGACCCCGGATCTCGCGGTGTGGGATTCGAACGGCGGCGCGAACTATGTGTACGAGTTCGCCATGCTCCATCGCGGCTGGAGGCGCTACCTGCAGGTCGGCATGAGCCGCCACCCGCACGGGGGCGTAGGGTTTCTCGAGTATCGCAACCTGCTGTCCAACTACTTCGCTCTCGAAGGCCGGCGGCAGACAGCGCTCGGCGAGCGATGGGCGCCGGAGCTCGGCCGGGAGGTCAATCCCTGGAACTTCGACGCCAGCGCGTGGGACGGCACACGCGCCGCGGGGCCCAAGCCGGATACGGCGAAACTGGAACGGTTCCTCGCCGTCGACTACATGGACCTGCACCTGCTCAGCCCCAAATGCGGGATCGGCATCCACCGGCATCGCGACAACCAGGAAGTGTTCCTGCTTATGAAGGGAAGCGCCGTGATGGTGGTCGGCGACTGGGCCAAGATGACGGGACGCGAGCGGGCGTTCGAAGTCCGGATGCTGGAGCCGGGCGATCTCACCATCTGCAAGACCGGGCAATTGCACGCGCTCTACAACCACACCGACGAACAGATCCAGCTGTTCATGTTTGGCGGCTACGATTAGACGCAACCCGGATCGCGGTCCGCGGGCCGCGGGCCGCGGGCCGCGGGCTGCGAGCTGCGGGCTGCGGGCTGCGGAAGCCGTCGCCATCCAGCCATCGTCGAGATAGCTGAAGTGCGACGTTCTTTGCAGGACCCGTGCGGGAGCGTGATGGGCCGGGGCCGTGATGATTTGTGCTTCGTCCGCGTCAGCTCAGCGTTGGCGGCGCGTCTCGCGCAACGGCCGTCGGCGGCCACGCGACCGTGTCCTGGCGCTTCACAAAGTGCAGCAGCGGTTTGACCGGCGGTAACGAAATCCCGGCGGCATCGGCCATCGTGTTTTCTGTGATGACAGCCTCAGCCGGCTGCAGTTTCCATGGTGGATGGTGAATCTCCAGACGATACGGTCGACCCCGACGGTCGACGTGGTAAAGGCAGTAGCGTTCGGTCAGGAAGTATTCGAGCGACTCGCGTGAAGGTTCGAACGGTGTTCCGGTCGGCCAGTAGTCGATCCTGAGATTCGCGGTCTGCTTCGAATCCCCGCGGCGGCTCTCGTAGGCGACGCCCGATTGATCCGGTCTGACACTCATCTCCGCCGAAAAATACGGCAGATTCAGCAGAAGCCGCGCCGTCCTGACGGCGAGCCAGCTTCCGGCATCGAGGCTGAAGAAGTACACACCGGGCCGATCGCCTACGCGCACATACGTGCGCACGTTCAACTCGGGGAACTCGGACATCCACGAGATGGCGGGGATGCCTCGAGGCGTCACGTTGGTCATGTAAAACGGCACGAGACCGATCCATGCCTGCCCGGTGAAGAGGTCGAGCTCGAACGCCTCCGGGACGAGCGGACGCAGTTCGTCGACGCGGACCGGCCAATGAGCGAACAACAGATCGTTCCAAGTCTGCGTCATCAGCCACGGGCCGTCGGGCATGTCCCATGGTCGATGGGCGACGCGTTCGAGGATGGTCTTGTCGAAGTCGTGGGCCATGCTGTGCGAGTGCTGGGAATATTACGTCCGGTACTCAGGTCTTTCCCTTATAGTCGCAGTTCCGGCTTTGTGAAACGCTCTTTGCGCCCGAATCACGGCGGCGCTGCGGTCGCTGCAAGGGCGGAACGAGTCCGGGGGGCGCATGACTGGGGCCAAACAAGACGTGCGGTTTCTTGTTCTCTGGGAAGCTCGGCACGACAACGGCTGGAGCACGGTGATCGCGAAGCAAACGGATGGATCATTCGTTGCCTCGACAGTTCATGCTGACGAACACTGCGTCCACTATGTCGGACAGAACGTCGCTCACGCTCACGCCGCAGTGCTTGCGGCGATGCGGTGGAAAACCGGTCACCGCGTGTGTTCGAGCGGCTGCACGGATTGGGAGATCCGGGAGCATGGGGTTCTGACACCCGACAGCACACCCGCCGGTTCAGAAGATGAGCCTTCCGGCAATCCGGGCACGAACGCCCGCCGCGGCTGACGCATCATCGCCGCCGCTGAAGCAAGTCGCGATCGGGAAAGCGGAGCCTGCGGATCAGCGTGCGGCGAACTGCGCGACGTTGCGGCGGATCTGACCCAGGTGCTTCGCGACGTGCTGCACCAGCAGGTCCTCGACTACGAACGACGCCGGCTTCACACCCCAGCGGGGGTTCCTGCTTTCCGCTTCAGCGGCGAGCTGCTCGTCGCTGAGCGTGCGTAGCGTTTCAGTGGAGTGCCGCACGGCTTCGCGGATGTCGGCAACGACGTCGGCGAGCCGGTGCGCCGAGGTGTTCGTGACGGCGGCGAGGCGTGCAGTGTCGGTGTGATCGCGGCCCCACCGCCCGCCCCGGCGCTGCACGATGCGCAGCGCCTCCCCTGTCCAGAACGGGACGAACTCCCGGATGTGACAGAGGTTGTCCATGACCGTCCAGACGCCCTCCGCCGGAATCCAATGAATGAGCTCCGCCGGCAGCTGCTGCACCTCCGCGAGGATGTCTTCGGTGGTGCTGGTCAGTTGCTCGGCGGCCGCCATCGCCCGCGTCTGCGCTTCAGGCATCCTTACGCTCCTCGCGGAACAGCCGCAACGCTTCCTGGACCGGCCGATCGGAAAACGAGAACAGGACCGCGTCCTCCGCGGCTTCGTGTGTGACCCGCTTCCAGCTTGGCACGACGAAGATGTCGCGCGGCTGCCACTCGACCGCGAAGTCCGCGCCGATTCGCGTCCGGCCGCGGCCCTCGACCGCCACGAAGATCGTTGCGTCCGTCGATCGATACGGTGCGGACTGAAATCCCTTCGGCAGCAGCTGGATGAACGCCGCGATCGTGGTCATCGGATAGCCGCCGGTCACCGGATTGCTGTAACGCATCTTGAGGCCGTGACACGGATCCCAGGCAGCGCCGCGGGCGAGCTGGGCCAGCGCGTCGCGCGTGCGTGCGTACGGATAGCTGAATACCGGTGACGCGCCGGCCCCGGCCTGCTGATCGAGGGGAAGCAGGTTCGAGCCGTACCGTGCCTGGGCGTCGCCCGCCGGCCGCGCGATCGGCTGCTCGTCCTCGTCGTGGTGCTCGGCGAACGAGGCGTCGAGAAACTGGACGATCGGGATGTCGAGCCCGTCGAGCCAGAACATCGGCTGGTCGGTCTCGTTGCCGTGGTCGTGCCAGGCCATTGGCGGCGTGATGATGAAATCGCCGTAGTGCATCGTCGTTCGTTCGCCGTCCACGGCGGTGTGCGCGCCGTCGCCTTCGAGGACGAACCGCAGCGCGCTCTGGCTGTGCCGATGTGCGGGTGCGACCTCACCCGGCAGGACCAGCTGCACTCCCGCATAGAGATCGGTCGTGATCTTCGACTGGCCCCGCAGGCCGGGATTCTCGAGGATCAACACGCGGCGCTCGGCCTCCCTGGCGGTGATCAGCCCGCCGGCCTCGATCATGGCCGCCCGAATATCCGAGAACGACCACGACGCCGGCTGGCAACCGCTGACGGGTTCAGGCGTGACGAGCTTCGCAAGTGACGTCCACAGCGGCGTCAGATGCTTCTGGCTGATACGGTCGTAGAAGGCGAGCCGCTCGGGCGTTTCAGCGGCGGACGGAGTCACAGGCGCAGCAGACATGCAGCCTCCCGAAAGCGATTGACAGTATACGGACAATCTCTATACTGTCAACCGCCATGACCACCGCCGCGCGCCGCCAGAAAGTGCGCGAATCGTTCTCCCGGCTGCCCGGTCATCTCATCCGGCGGGCGCACCAGGTATCGACCGCGTACTTCGCGGAGGAATGCGGCGCCGACCTCACCGCCGTCCAGTACGCGGCACTCGTCGCGATTGGCGCACATCCCGGCATCGACGCCACCCGGCTGTCCGAGATCATCTATTTCGATCGCTCGACCATCGGCGACGTCCTCGACCGCATGGAGGGCAAGGGCTGGATCCGGCGCGAGCCGGCCCCGAACGATCGCCGGATCAAGCTGCTCGAGCTGGCGGAGGCTGGCGTCGAGGTGCTGCGGCAGGTCGAACCGGGGATTCGCCGCGTCCAGGAGCGGCTGCTCGCGCCACTGACCGATGCCGAGGCGAAGACGCTGGTGCGTCTCCTGGCGAGGATGGCGGATGGCGGCGAGGACGATGGCGAGGACGACTGAGGGGGTCATCTTCGTTCAGGCGTTCATTGATGCGCAGCCCGTGTCGCCGCTCCAGAAGCGGCTGCTGTTACTGTGTTTTCTCGTGATTGCGATCGATGGGTTCGACACCGCGATCGTCGGATTCATCGCCCCCGCGGTCCGCGCGGAGTGGCAGCTGCAGGTCACCCAGCTCGGACCGCTTTTCGCCGCGGGACTCTTCGGCCTGATGCTCGGTGCGTTCGCCGTTGGCCCACTCGCCGACCGCCACGGGCGCAAGACGCTGCTCGTCGTGTCGATGATCGTGTTCGGGACCGCCAGTCTCGCCTCCTCGTACAGCGGAGGGCTGACGTCGCTGATCGCTTGGCGTTTCCTGACCGGACTGGGTCTCGGCGGGGCGATGCCGATGACGATTACGCTGGCCTCCGAGTTCTGCCCCACCGCGCGGCGGTCCTCGCTGGTGACGTTGATGTTCTGCGGCTTCACGCTCGGCTCGGCGTTGGGCGGATTGATCGCCGCGCAGGTGCTGCCCCGCTCCGGCTGGCGCGTCCTGCTCGCCGGCGGTGGAGTCGCGCCGCTGGTGCTCGCGCCCGTGCTCGGTCTGTGGTTGCCCGAATCGGTGCGGTTCCTCGTGACGATGGGCAATGCGCACGAACGAATCGCGGCGGTGCTCGGACGGATCGCGCCAAAGGTGGACTTGCGCGGCGCCCGCTTCGGGGACCAGACGTCGCCACAAGCCTCGCCGGTAGTGCAGTTGTTCGGCGGCGGCCTGTTGAAGGGCACGCTGCTCCTCTGGCTGGCGTTCTTCATGAGTCTCCTGGTGGTCTACCTGATGACCAGCTGGATGCCGACCCTGCTGCAGCAGGCCTCCGGCGCATCGATCACGGATGCGGCGGTCATCGGCTCCATGTATCAGGTCGGCGGCACGCTCGGCGCCATTCTGGTGGGCCGGTTGATGGATCGTTTCGAGCCGCACGTCGTGCTCTTTGCCAGCTATCTCACTGGTGCGGCGTGCATCGTCCTGATCAGCCTGTCGGCCCACACGCGCGAGGTGATGACGCTCGCCGTATTCGCCGCGGGCGCGTGCATCTCGGGAGGCCAGGTTGGCGGCAACGCGCTCTCGGCCGCGTTCTATCCTACGGCGTACCGCGCAACCGGTGTCGCATGGGCGAATGGCGTCGGCCGCAGCGGATCGATCGTCGGGTCGCTGCTCGGGGGCGTCCTGCTCGGATTCGGCTGGCCCGCGACCACGGTCTATGCGCTCGTCGCCATTCCCGCCGCCACGTCGGCGGTCGCGCTCGCGATGCTCGGCATCGTCCGCCGCCACGCATCCGCGCGCCTGAATTTTTCGGAAGAGTGATGGATCACTGACGGGATCGGGGGTTCGGGGGTTCGGGGGTTCGGGGGCTCGGGGGCTCGGGGGCTCGGGGGTTCGGAAGGCGTGGTATTCGGAGGCGGCCGGCACAAGTCGAGCGGCGCGTTGCCTCTGAATACCACCGGCTTCCGAGCCCCGAACCCGCGAACCCGCGAACCCCCGGGTTTTGGAGGAGGCAGCATGAGCAACGCAGTGCGTGACGCGCGGACAGGTCGATTGAATCGCCGGCAGATGCTGGGAACGACCACGGCGCTCTTCGGCGGTGTGGTCGCGGGTGTCGGAGGACACGCCCTCGCACAGGAGCAACCGGCAGCGGGTCAGGCGGCAGGTCCGAACCTCACGCCTCCGGTGGTGCAGGTCAAGGGCGGAACGCTGCGCGGCTTGCGCGAGGGCAAGACGTCCGCCTTTCTCGGGATCCGCTATGCGGAAGCGGAACGGTTTGGATCTCCGAAGCCGGTCCAGCCGTGGACAGGTATCAAGAACGCCCAGGTGTGGGGCGCGGTGTGCCCGAGTCCTGAGCAGGCCAGCGTCAGCGGCGACGAGCTCGTGTTTCCGCATCGCTACTGGATCGCGAACGAGCACTGCCAATATCTGAACGTGTGGACCCAGAACCTCACGCCGGCGGCGAAGAAGCCGGTCATGGTCTGGATGCACGGCGGCGGTTTCACGAATGGCTCGTCGATGGAGTCGTACGCGTACGACGGCCGCAGCCTCAGCGAGTATGGCGACGTCGTGGTCGTCAGCGTGAATCACCGGCTGAACATCCTGGGGACCCTCGACCTGTCGGCCTACGGTCCTCAGTACGCAAAGTCCCGTTATACCGGGACGGAAGACCTGGTGTCGGCGCTGCAATGGGTACACGACAACATCGAGAGCTTCGGCGGCGATCCCGGGAACGTGATGATCTTCGGACAGTCCGGCGGAGGCGGGAAAGTCGTCCGCATGCTGCATACGCCGGCCGCGAAAGGACTCTTTCACAAGGTGGCCGCGCAGAGCGGCGGCAACAACACCTACCGCACAACCGATCCAGCCGCGAGCATCAAGGCGCAGCAGACAATCGCCGCGCACACGCTCAAGAACCTGAACCTCACGGGCGACCAGATCGACAAGCTGAAGACGGTCCCCTACACGGCGCTGATCACGGCCGGCGTGGCTGCACTGCGCTCGGCGGCCCAGGAGCTCGGCCGGCCCGCGCTCAACTGGGAGGTGATTGCCGACGACCAGTATGTGATGCGCGAATTCTGCGACTGGGCCGATCCCGTTCCGCTCATGGCGGGCGCGGTGTTCAGCGAGATGCAGGGCACGCTCTCCCGCGGCGACGGCCGCAAGAACGAGTGGTCGCAGAAAGAGATCGACGAGCAGCTGACGGCTGCCTTCGCCGACAAGAAGGACAGCGTGGTCACCGAATTCAAGCAGGCCTTTCCGCGGAAGAAAGTGCAGGACGTGATCTATTACGCCGGCGCTTCACGTCCTGGCGTGAAGAACCTGCTCGCCCGGAAGCTCGAGAGAACCAAGGTGCCGGTCTACAACTACCTGTTCGCGTGGGAATACCCGATCAACGGCGGGATCACGTCCTTTCATTGCGCCGAGCTCGCGTTCTGCTTTCACGCCCTGAACGTGCCGCAGATCCGGACGGCGACCGGCGGCGGTGCCGTCGCCATGGCCCTGCAGGACAGGGTCTCGCAAGCGTGGATCAACTTCGCGCGGACCGGGAATCCGTCCCAGCCAGGGCTCGAATGGAAGCCGTATACGAAGGAGGATCCGCAGGCGATGGTCTTCGACACCGTGAGCCAGTCGGTCGGGCTTCGCGACGACAAGCTGGTGTCGCTGTTGCCGGCAGCCGGCGGCCGCGGCGGAGCCGCTCCAGCCGGCCGCGGCAGCAGTCGCTAGCGTTCTCTGCCGTATCCGGGATCCGGGATCCGGGATCCGGGGTCCGGGGTCCGATCGGACAAGCCAGAGGCAACCAGCCAATTCAATTGCGCCGGTTGCCTCTGATTTGTCGGAACCAGCCCTCGGTCTTCGTTCAGATTCCTGGCGCTGACTCGGGGGCCCTGCGGCCAAACCGTTCGTACAGGATCGGGACGACGATCATGTTCAGAGCGGTCGAGCTCGAGAGGCCGAAGAGGATCACCGTCGCCATGGGCGCCTGAATCTCGCTGCCCGGCTCGCCGGCGGAAAGTGCAATTGGCACCAGAGCCAACCCCGCTGCGAGAGCGGTCATCAGAATCGGCACGAGCCGCTCCGTCGCGCCGCGCCTCACGGCGGTCCTGAAATCGCTGACACCCTCGTATTCCTGCAGGTGGCGAATGTGAGAGACGAGCATGATCCCATTCCGGGTGGCGATCCCGAACAGCGTGATGAAGCCCACAATCGATGCGACCGACAGCACGCCGCCAGCGAGCCACACGCCGGCGACGCCGCCGATGAGTGCGAGCGGCAGGTTCAGCATGATCAGCAGCCCGTCGCGCGATGAACCGAATGCCGCAGACAGGATGAAGAAGATCGCGACCACGACGCCGAGCGACAGCCACAACAGTTGACGCGAAGCCTCCGCCTCGCTCTCGAACTGCCCTCCGTACTCGATGTGGTAGCCCTGCGGCAACTTCACGTGCTGAGTGAGCCGCTCCTGAATATCGTTCACTACGCCGCGCACGTCCCGTCCCGACACGTTGCTCTGAACGACAATGCGGCGCTGAACGTTCTCTCGCATCACGAAGTTGGGGCCACGATCTTCCTGGATGGTGGCGACGCTCGAGAGCGGAATCTGCCTCCGGTCCGGGGTCTGAATCAGCGTCGTGGCGATCGCGTCGAGGTCGGTCGATTCGTCGACCGCGTATCGAACGACGAGCGGAAACGCGACCTGCCCTTCGAGGATCTGACCGACGGCATGGCCGACCCGCGCCGTCTGCAGCGCCTCTGTCACCGACCCCGATTCGAGTCCCTGACGGGCAGCAGCAGCCGGATCGACCCGAACCTTGAGCGTCGGGATGTCGGTTTGCTGTTCGATCGCCAGATCGACCACTCCCACGACCTGTGACATGTGGCCCCGCACCTGGCTCGCAAGCTGCCTGAGCGTCGGCAGGTCGTCTCCGAAGACCTTGACCGCGATATTGGCCCGCGTACCGGAAAGCATGTGGTCGATCCGGTGGGAAATCGGCTGCCCGATGGTCACGTTCGTACCCGGGAGCAACGAGGCTTTCTGCCGCAGTTCCGCGAGTACCGCCTCCCGCGGCCGATCCTTCATCTGCAGCCGAACGTCGATCTCTGCCGACTCGACGCCCTGCACGTGCTCGTCGAGCTCTGCCCGGCCCGTTCGGCGGGCTGTCGACGTCACCTCCGGGACGCCGAGCATCAGGCGCTCGAGCGCACTCCCGAGTGCGTTGGCGTCGGCGAGACTCGTCCCGGGGATCGTGACCGCGCTCACGGTCAGCGCTCCTTCGTTGAACTCGGGAAGGAATGAGCGGCCGGCCGGCAGGATTCCGGCGAGTGCCGCGACGAGCAGCGCGGCGGCAGTCGCCAGCACCGGCCGCCGGTGTGTAAACGCGTGTTCCAACCACCGCGTGTACGCCGCCTTGAGACGCTGGATCAACTTCGGCTCCGTCCCGAGTGCGATCCCCCCTGCTTTCGGAATTAGCCACGAACACAGAACCGGCGTCACCGTGAGCGCGACGACCAGGGACGCCGTCAACGCGACAACGTATCCGAGGCCGAGCGGCCGCAGCAGGCGACCCTCTACGCTGCTCAGCATGAAGAGTGGCAGGAACACGAGCGCGACGATGGCCGTCGCGAAGACCACCGAGTGGCGGATTTCGCTGCTGGCGCGGTAGACGACTTCAAGCACGGGCACCCGGTCTGACTCCGGTCGAAGGGCATTCTCGCGAAGCCGGCGCACCACGTTCTCCACGTCGATAATGGCATCGTCGACCAACTCACCAATCGCGATGGCGAGGCCGCCGAGACTCATCGTGTTGATCGTGAGGCCGAATCGATCCAGGGCGATCACCGCCGCAACCAGGGACAGCGGCAAGGCCAGCAGCGTGATCACGGCCGCGCGGGCGTTCATCAGGAATACAACGACGACGACAATGACGAGGACGGCACCCTCGGTGAACGCCGTGAACAGATTGGCGAGCGACTGCTCGATGAAGTCCGCCTGCCTGAACAGATCGCGGTGGATCTGCATGCCTGCCGGCAGCGCTCTCTGGATGTCGTCGAGTGTGGCCTCGATACGCTTCGTGAGTTCCAGCGTATTCATCGCCGGCTGTTTCTGAATACCGATGATGACGACCGGCTTAGCATTGTGCGAGCCTTCGCCACGTTTGATCGCGGACCCTTCGCGCACGAGCGCCACATCTCGAACGAGCACCGGGACCGCATCAATCGTCTTGACGGTCACCGCGGCGATCGCGTCGGCATCCCCGAGGCGGCCGACACCGCGGACGAGGTATTCCTGGCCCTGAGCCACCTGGAAGCCGGCCGTCGCGTTCTGATTCGCCGCAGTCAACGCGCGTTCGACCTCTTCGAGCGTGACCTGGTGGGCCACCAGGCCCGCTGGATCGAGTACGACCTCGTATTGCTTCTGGTCTCCCCCGGTCGCAATCACCTGCGACACGCCCGGAACCGCCAGAAGCCGGCGCCGAACGATGGTCTCGGCGGCGGTTCGAAGTTCGAGCGCCGAGTGGCGGTCGGACTCGAGATCGATGAACAGGACCTCCCCCATGATCGAGGACACCGGCGCGAGGAACGGCGGTTCCACGTTCGGCGGCAGCGAACCGGAGACGAGCGACAGCTTTTCGGTGACGGTTTGACGAGCCCGATTGATGTCCTGGCCCCAGTCGAACTCCACCCATACAACGGCGACGCCGACGGCGGTTGCCGACCGCACGCGACGGACCCCCGCTGCCCCATTCAGAGCCGACTCGATCGGGAAAGTCACAAGGGACTCGATTTCGAGCGGATCCATCCCTGGCGCCTCGGCCAGGACAGTGACTGTGGGTGCCGTGAGATCCGGCAACACATCCAGGGGGATTCGCGAGGCTGTCCAGCCGCCCCAGATCAAGAACGCCGCGGCCAGCGCCAGGACACTCGTGCGATGGCGGAGCGACCACCGAATCAATCCATCAATCATCAACAGCTCCCTTGGCCGCCGGAGCCCAACCGGCGAAGGTGGGGTTCAGTGCACATGGCCGTGAGCGGGCACAGACGTTGACAGCGACGCGAGCCGCACCAGATACGCGCCTTTCGTGACAACGCGATCGCCTGGCTTGACGCCTTCTGTGATCTGCACGAGATCACCCGTTCTGGGTCCAAGGGTGACCGCGCGCCGCTCGAACGTTTCGCCTTCGCGCTGCACGAACACAATCGGCCGGCCGGCGTCGTCCACGATGGCTGAGGCGGCGACCACCGGACGTGGCGAGGTGGCATCCATCAGCAAATGGAGAAACACGGCCTGGCCGACCGGCAACTCGAGCGTCCGGTTGTCGAAGTCAAAGGTGATCGGCAGCGTGCGCGACTGCGGATCCAGGACTTTTCCCACGCTCACGAGGCGGCCGGCCGGTATGCGATCGGATTGGCCGACGATTTCGAGTTCCGCCGCCCGCGCGAGACGTGCGCGGGCCGCCGATGTCTCGGGAACCCGTCCAACCGCATGCACCTGCGAGGCGTCGACGACCCGGAACAAAACGGCTCCGGCGGTGACGTTCGCACCGGGTGCAGCCTCGCGGCCGGCAATGACGCCGGTGAGGGGTGCGCGAACCACAAACAGCCCCTCCGCGTCGCCCGCCCCTCCTGCGCGGGCGGCGTGGTACTGCGCCAGCGTCGCTTCAGCGGCTGCGAATCGAGCCTGCGCCTGCTCCTCGGCGGCACGGGCCTCGTCGAGCCGCCTGGCAGGCGCAGCGCCTGCGCTCGTCAGCCGTTCCGCTCGCTCCCGATCGCGGGTCGCCAGGGCGAGTGCCGTTTGGGCTTCCGCGCGGCCGCGTTGAAGCTGCGGAAGATCGGCCGGTGCAGAGGGCGGCGGCATCAGCCGGCCGAGCTCCTGGCCGCGCGAGACACGCGCTCCAAGGGCCACGTCCGCAACGCTCGTGAGCCGGCCGGAAATCGGTGCCACGACGTCCGCCGCGCCGCCGGGTCGCGCTTCGAGCCGGGCCGGTACGCGAATCGACTCCCGGACCGCTTCTTCCTTCACGAGTGCCGTCCCGAAGTCGAGGCTCCACTGCTGCTCCTTCAGAAAGCTGACACCAGGTATCTCGGCGCCAGCCGGAGGCACCGGCGCACGTGCGGCCCGGGCGTTCGCCTGGACGTCGACTTCTCCGACCTGGTGCTCATCGCTCAATCCGGTCGCCTTCAGCACGACAACGAGTTGGCGTTTGCCACCATGCGCGGGCTTCACATCGACGCCGAAGATTCCGGGGCGCGAGGGACCGTCGACGCGAAAGACTTCCGGTTGATTCGAGCCGCCCTCGAGCCGAACCTCGACGTGACCGTCCGCGAGCGCCTTGAACGTATCCAACCTCGTCAGATGGATCGCGAACCGTGACGTGGAGCCCGCGGCAAGAGGCGGATACTCCGCGAACAGCTCCGTCTTGTCGGTCCATCGTGTGACGCTCAGCGTTTCCGGTTGTTCGGGAGTCGTCTCGGGCGTGGCGGATCGATCACAACCTCCGGAGGCGAACACGCCGATCGCAAACATCGACAGGAGAAGTCTCAGGGCCACAATGTTTCTCCCACGGCGCGTTCCAGCGCGATCTGAGCCAGGCGCGCGTCCAACCGCAAATCGTTGCTGCGAATCCGGCCTCTCGAGGCCGTACGAACCGCATCGAGCAGCTCCAGGATGCCGACCTCACCCTCGCGATAGGCAACTTCGGCAATCTGCACCAGCTCGTCGGCGGCGCCTGGTTGCTCCTGAGCGAGTGCCGCTTGCCGAACCGCCAGGACGTCCGATGCGCCCAACACCTCGCTGCGAATGCGGTGTTCAATCGAGACTCGCTCGGCTTCTGCTCGTGCGCGCTCGGCGTCCCATCGCGCCGCTGCGCGACCGCCGCTATCAAACAACGCCACGGCGACGCTCAGTCCGAAGACACCGCCCGTCTCACGACCCGCCTCGCCGTCCGCGCGCTTGACGCCGCCAAAGACGTTCGGCGACGGAAGCCGCGCCCGGCGGGCCGCTTCGGCCTCCTGCGTCGCGCGTTCGCCCACTCGCTGAAGCGCCCGCAATTCGGCGCGAGCCGACGTGGCTCGCGCCAGCAAGGCCTCGATTGGGAGTGGAGACTGCCGAGCGACCGGCGCAGCGGCAAGCGTGGTCAGCGAGATGTCGGGAGGCAGCATGCCGGTCAGCAAAGCCCGCGCCTCGGTCAATTCGACCGCCGCCGACGAGGCAAGCTGGTTGCTGTCGCGAAGCTCCTGTTCGGCGCGCAGCCGATCGAATCGTGAGCCCTCGCCTTCTCTTTCGCGGGTGCGGAGGATCTCAATCAGGCGTTCGATCTGCCGGACCTGGATCCGAGCCAACTCGACCCGTCCATTCGCGGCGACCAGCCGGGCGGCGGCCGCGGCAGCATCGGATCGAAGAAGCCAGAGCCGGACGTCCCGTTCGGCGGCTGCAGCTGCGGTAGCGGCCACACCCGCCCGTGACAGTGCGCCGCGCGTGCCGAAGATCGGCAGCGACTGTTCGGCCTGAAGGAACTCGGTGAAGCCGGCGCCTTCGCGGCTATACGTCACCGACGGGTTGGGGTACGCCAGCCGCGCCAGGTGCTCCCGCCGGGTGACCTCCGCCTCCGCCCGGATCGCCCTGGCCTGGGGCCCGTCGCGCACGATCAGCTCCACCACCTCTCGCTCGGTCCGGTCCTGACCGTCGACATTCGACGGCATCAGAAGGGCGGCCGCAGCGATCCAGGTACAGACCTGGGCTCGGGTCGGCATACACAGTCCTTGGTTGTACGAACAGACAGACGACCGGCGGTGCGCCGATCAAGTGGTCAGGCGAGGCAGGTCAGAGGCGGGGCGCGTGCAGGAATACAGACATCACACGGCGGACCATGAACACGTACATCGGTCAGAGCTATCGCTGAGCGGACCGATACAGCTGGAGCAAGGATCGCTGGCCCGGGCAGTTCGGCGATCTCGACGTGGATCCGGGGGGCTTGCGCGCAGACCATCGTGGCGGCGACAGCGTGCCGGCCAGGATCGCACGAGTCCGCCTGCAGTCCAGGATGGTCCCGATCCTCAGTATGGTGATCGTCGGCTGGTGCTGAATGATGGTGTTCGTGCGCGGCCGGGCCGTGGTGATGGTCCGGGTGATCGTGTCCGACGTACTCGTGCACGTGCAGCGACGAGCCCATGGCCGACGACACGACCATGGCCTGGACGAGCACGCAGGCGAACAGACGCCGCACGCGCTCAGTCTACTACGAGTGCTTTTTGTGGCTGGTCGGTTGTGCCTTGTTCGCGTTCGAGCCGCCGGGCTGCCACCGCCCCTCGATAGCCCGTGATCATCGTGAACAGCCCGAGGATGCCTCTCCGTTGTTCCGTCGCTTCGTGGCGAGCTACTTCTTGTAGACCCGCTTCTGTGTGCCGCGCGCGCTGGTGGTTTCCACCGTCAACGTGCTGCCGTCGAGGGTCCACACCTGGGTGGACTCCGTCACCTCACCGCCCATCTCCTGTTTGGTGATGATCGTGAGCCTGGCGCCGTCCCACTTCGCGGTCGACAACGAATCGGCCTGCTGACCGCCGCGGCCCATCATCATGTTCCTGCTGTCGGTGCCATCGAGCTTGTAGGTCAGGGTGACCTTGGCCTCGCCCATGGTCCGCTCGATCGTCAGCGTATCGGCCGTCTGCTTCACCGTCGCCGGCCCGTTCCCCAGCGCGCCGCCTCCGCCGCCGCGGCCACCGCCGCCGGCAGCCGGTGCGCTGGCTGGATCGAGCGTCCAGGTCCCCGAGAAATCCGGTTTCTGGGCCGACGCGACCGTCGCCACCGCGAGAACGGCCGCGACCATCAGTCCCACTCGCGCGAGCTTCATCTGTCTGCTCCTTTGATTGAGGATCCGTCGAAGTGACCGGGAGTGAGCAACGCCGGTGCCGCCAGGAATCGCCCGGCTTTTCGCAGATTTCTGCGGCTGAATCGGACCCATGGCGTCCGATTCCGGGATGGGTCTGTCCGCCTCCGGCGCCGTGACGCCGATCTGAGATCTCGTCAGCGTGTTCCGGCCGCTGGCGTTCGCATCACGGCCGTCCGAACCCGCGTACCGGTCTGTGCGCTCTCGGTCCAAACGAAGATGAGCTCGTCACCGTTCAGGGCGATTCGTGGATAGCCGCTGGCACGGCCACCGGGAATGTCCGATATCGTCGTGGCAGGAGATCGAGTCCCGGAACGATTGATGCGCCGCATCCGGAACTGCGCGTGCTGACCAGCAGACTCAATCCAGCTCGCGACAGCGCCGCCATCCGCCAGTACCTCCACGTCCACCCGCCCGAGTGCACCGGTGTCGTCCAGGCGTATCGGCGAACCGAAGGTACGGCCGGCGTCAGTCGAGAACGCGACGAAGGCGTGCCCCTGATCGTCCTTCGCAGAGAACCACGCAATGGCGACATCACGGCCGCGCGCGCTGAGCATCGGCCCGTTCACCGGGCACGCATTGATTTTCCAGCCGTCGTTGTGGACCGAGTTCGGTTCGGTCCACCTGCCGTTCTCGAAGCGTGAAACATAGATGTCGCGGACTTCGCCTTCGGTGCGGTTGCGGAAGGCAGCGATCGGACCGTCCGAGGTGACCGCGGCGGCGGTCGGGCAGCAGTCGCACACGCGAAGATCAACGGGTGCTTCAGAAACCGGCTTCCAGTTGCCATCGAACGCCGCGAACCTGACGCTCATCGCACCGCCGCCCGCGGCGTGATCGCCGTGACCGGCTTGCGGCTTCGTCGCGCGGCCGTCGAGCCACACCAACCCGAGTCCCGCTCCCGGCATCTGAAACAAGGATGCGAACCCGTGCTCCGTCCTGGTTCCGTCGGTATGTGGCGTGAACGAGCGTGACCAGCTCTTGCCGTCATCCCGCGAGTATGAGAGCCGAACGTCGTACGCGTATGTATCGGGACCGCTCTTCTGTAACCAATGACCGACGAGGGTACCGTCCGCGAGTCGCACAACCGAGGGCAGGTCCGCCCAATTGACGAACCAATCCGATCCGGACGCGACGGTTCGCGGCAGCGACCAGCCCGATGCCCTCCTCTCGGCGAATCGAAGCGTGGCGTTCGCGCCGTCCCGCTCGATCCAGCTCAAAATCACACCGCGAGACGAGGCGGTGAGTTGAGGTTGTCCGCTGTTCGGGCCTGCCGGCGAATTCAGCGGCTCGATGAGAGCTGTCGCTGGCGAACTCGTCGGTCGTTGCGCCTCGGTCAGGACGCCTGGTGTCATCAATGTACAGACCAGAAGAGATGCGAGACGGAAACGCATGGACCGCATCATAGAACATGACGGTGCGGCGCCCCGGGACGGCGAGCCTGTTTCTGAACCGGCACTTCTCCGATCCGTCAACTGCCCGGGGCCTCGACTCTCGAGGGCAGCCTGGCCGGGCCCGCGGCGCCATCGCGCAGATAGGTTGACTGCCAACAGCTGTGAGGTGTAGGCTCCCAACACATGACCCCCGACAGAAGCGACGTGTTGTACGGCACCCTCGGCCTGATGATCATCAAGACCCTGGAGGCGCTGGGCCCATTGCACGGCTACCGGATCGCCCGGCGCATCGAACAGATCAGCGGGAATCAGCTCGCACTCAACCAGGGCACGCTCTATCCGGCGCTGCTCAAGCTCGAGCAGATGCGGTGGATCTCGGCGCGGTGGGGCAACTCGGAGAGCGGCCGCCGCGTGAAGATCTACGCGCTCACCCGCGCCGGCCGCACGCAGCTCCACAAGGAGGAAGCGCAATGGCAGCGGGCGGCCGGCATCGTTGAACGCTTCCTGAAGATCTCGGAAGGCACCTCATGACGCGCCTGCGAATCTTCCTGTCCCGCCTCGGAGCTCTCGGCCGATCCCGCCAGAGCGAGCGGGACATCGACGACGAGATCAGCAGCCATCTTGCCGAAGCCACGGAGGAGTACATCCGGCAGGGCCTTTCCCCGGAAGAGGCGCTCCTGGCCGCCCGGCGGGGTTTCGGCGGTGTGACGCAGACAAAAGAGGTCTATCAGCAGGTCCGGTCGTTCATGTGGCTGGAGGATATGTCGCGTGATCTGCGCCATGCCCTTCGCACGCTCAGGAAGAGTCCGGCGTTTACCGGAGCCGCCGCCGCCACGCTGGCGCTGGCGATTGGCGCCAACACCGCGATGTTCAGCGTCCTCTATGCGGTTCTGCTCCGGCCGCTTCCCTATCGGTCGCCGGAACAGCTGGCCATGTTGTGGAGCGAGGATCCCACGCAGAACCGCCGCGAGGGCCGATCGGCACTCTGGGATGTCGAACAGTGGCGTCATCAAAGTCAGAGCTTCGCAGACATGGCCACGTTCGATTCCGTGGGCACGACGTTGAGGGGTCCGGACGGCGAGGAACAGATCGTCGGCGTGAGCATCTCCCCCAACCTCCTTTCACTCCTCGGTGTCCAGCCCGTGCGGGGACGCAGTTTTTCGACCGAAGAAACCGAGGAGCAGAAACGGCTGGTCCTGATCAGTCATCGCTTCTGGCAGGCCCGTTTCGCGGGCGCAGACAGTGCGATCGGGGCGACTCTTGTGCTCAACGGGCTTGCTTCCGAGGTCATCGGCGTCCTCCCGGCTGATTTCCAGGTTGCGAGGGTCGACGCAGACGTATGGGTGCCGCACAAGACCAATCCGGCCGTGCGTGGTGGTCAAGTGTGGTTCGTCGTTGGACGGCTTCGACCGGCCGTCTCCTTCGATCAGGCCCAGGCGGAGATGAGCGCCGTCGCCCGCCGCCTCAACGATCAATTGCCGGCGACCGAAAGGAACCGGGGCATCACCGTCGTCCCGTTGACGCTGTACATGGTCGGACCGCAAACGCGATTGGCCCTGTGGATGCTCGGCGGCGCCGTATTTTGCGTGTTCCTCATCGCCGCGGCGAATGTCACGAGCCTGTCGCTGGCGCGCAGCGTCGCCCGCACGCGCGAGATGGCCGTGCGCGCTGCCCTTGGAGCGAGCACTGGACGGATCACGCGCCAGCTGCTGACCGAAGGCGTCCTGCTCGCTCTCGTTTCGGGCCTGATTGGCACACTGCTCGCTTTGTGGGGCATTCGCCTCGTACGGACCTTCGACCCTGGCACCTTGCCGCGCCTGAATGAGGTCGGCGTCGATCTCCGCGTGCTCGGATGGGCCGTGGCGATCTCGGTCCTCGGAGGGATCCTCGTGGGACTGGCGCCCGCGATTGCGACGGTGCGCCGCGACCTGCGTCCCTCCGGCGAAGAAGGTGGCAGAAGTGTGTCTGGCGGAGCCGCCACCGTCCGAATCCGCCGCGCCCTCGTGGTGGCGGAGTTTGCGCTGGCGATCGTTCTCCTGGTCGGCGCCGGGCTGCTCGTTCGAAGCTGGTGGCACGTCAACGACATCGAACCAGGATTCAGCGCTGGGCGGGTCCTCGTGATGGGCATCACTGCTCCGCCGGCCTTCACCGCTGCCGAGCAACGGACCGATCTGTACCACCGCGTCGTTGAACAGGTTCGAGCGGTGCCGGGTGTCGAGAGCACCGGCATCATCGACGATTTCTTCACTGGCAACCCCAGGGAACAGCTCCTCACCGTCGAACGGAACGACGGAACGACTTCCGAGCGCCTGGTGTTCACCAGAGACGAGATCAGCGCGGATTTCTTCACAACCCTCGGAACCCCGTTGCTCCGCGGTCGTTTCTTTTCGATCGGGGATCGGCCCGAAGCTTCGAGAGTCGCGATCATCAACGATGCGCTTGCCCGGCGCTCGTGGCCGGGGCAAGACCCGGTTGGCAGGAGGTTCAAGCTCGGTCCGCGCGATGCTGATGGACCGTGGTTCACCGTGGTGGGCCTGGTCGGCAACATGCGTCGGCAGGGGCTCGAGCGCGAAGCGCTCCCGCAGGTTTTCATGTCACTCACGCAGAATCCTGCTTCCCGGAACGTGGAGCTTTTCATACGAACCTCGTCGATCGACCCGTTGACGATGGCCGGGAGCATTCGGGCGGCCGTGCACCGTGTGGAGAAGGACGCGCCGATCCATGGTGTGGCGCCTCTGGAACAGCAGCTCGGAACCTATCTCGCGCAGCGTCGCTTTCAGACCTCGCTGCTGACCGGCTTCTCCATCGTGGCGCTGCTGATGGCTGCGGTCGGCATCTACGGCCTCATCCAGTACTCCATCGTGACGCGCACCCGGGAAATCGGCTTGCGCGTGGCCATCGGTGCCCAGCGCTTTGACATCTTCCGGATGGTCATCGGTGAGGGGCTGACGTTGAGCCTGACCGGTCTCGGGCTCGGACTCGCAGGCGCCTGGTGGCTCGGACGCGCGGGCTCGAGCCTGCTGTTCGGCGTGAGCGCCAGCGATCCGCTGACGTTCTCGGCCGTCTCGATCTTGCTGACGGCGGTCGCGGTTGCGGCCTGCTATTTCCCCGCGCGGCGGGCCATGAAAGTGGACCCGATCGTGGCATTGCGTGTGACCTGATCGTCGCCGTCACAGTCTCGTTCGTACGGTTTCGGCCTAAGCTGTCTTGCACATGAATGACAGACGGCTGAGACTCGGTGCGTTTGGCGTTGGCCGCATGGGCCAGGTTCATCTCGAGCACCTGATCGCGCTGCACCAGGCGGGCGAGATCGAATTCGTCGCAATCGGCGATCGGTTCGGGCCGACACTCTCGTCGGCGTCGCGTCTGCTCAACGAGCTCGGCGGGCGCGACCTGGCGAAGATCGCGCCGTTCGACGACCCGGACCGCATGGCGGCTACGGCGCGACTGGACGGCGTGATCATCGCGTCACGCACGGAGGACCACGCACGCGACAGTCTGGCCTTCATCCATCACGGCACGCCGGTGCTCGTCGAGAAACCCCTCGCCAACTCGATTGCCGAGGCCGCCGGCTTCTGCGAAGCGCTGGGCGGCCGCGCGAATCGCCTCGTGCAGGTCGGGTTTCAGCGGCACTTCGACGCGGCGGCGCGGACCGCCCTCCGCTGGGTCGCCGACGGCCACATCGGAACGCTCCAGCAGTCGCATCACGTCCTGCAGGACAAGAACCCGACCCCGGTCGGCTACCAGAGTTGCGGCATCACCGCCGACATGGCGATTCATCTGGTGTTCGAGGCGATGAGCGTGCACGGATTCGAGCTGCCCCGCTCGGTCCAGGCGCTGCGGTTCGCGGCGCCACACTATGACGATCGCGCCGGCGAGGGAGCGAACGTCGTTCACACCTTCTGCACCTGGAGGGATGGCTCGGTCGCACACCTCTGGGGATCGCGGATCAACAGCGCGGGATACGACAACGGCTTCAAGTTGATCGGGACCGGAGGGCGGATCGACGTCGGCGAATTCGTGGGAGATTTCGGCGTCATCACGGCACGGCTGTGGAGCGGCGCCGGCGATGAGCGCGGCAGGCAGATTGAGGATGCGACGTTTCCCATGACGCCGCCGTCAGCCCGGCATCCTGACTTCTACGCCCGGTACGCCACGGCCTACGCTGCCGAGCTCTCGGCCTTCGTCGATCGCCTCAAGAGCGGCGCGCCGTTCGATCTGGATTCAGAGCTCGGATGGAAAACCCTGTTCGTGGCCAACCTCGCCGAGGCGAGCTCGCGAGCAGGTGGGCGCCGATTCGATCTCGTGCAGCCGGACGGATCGGACATCGCGACCGTGGATGAGGCTGCCGCGTATGCGGGCGCGATTCCGTCCGTCGCTTGAGGATGCGTGGTAATGAGCAGGTCCGCCATCTTGCCACTCCGGGCGGCGGCCCGCCCTCAGCTCCAGTGCGAGCGACGAAATCGCGGAAAGTCGGTTCGGGCTGCCAATGGGGTGCCAGCCGGAACACACCTCATTTCGAGCACCAGTCCGACCTCATTCGGGCCGATCCGGATGATCGACATCGCAACGATTGGAAGCGCTGATACGAGCAACACCGACACCACGAGGTAGATCCCGAGCGTTGGCAGGGAGAAGTCGAACACGGCGGGGCCTCCAAGTGCCGACGGGGTTAGCTGACGGGCTCGAGGTTGGAGTTCCTCTATTCCGCGGTGGTGGAACGAGCCGCAGAAATTCGCCCCGTAGCGCGGGTATCGCGCCGGTGGTTCCCCCGTGGCGCCGGTGTACGGCGCCTTAGGCTGGGATCGGAATATACGCCTTTCCCAGGGAAATTCAATTCGTTGCGGGTCCCGAGGACCCGCGCTTCCCGGAATAATCGAAACTAGCCGCCGTGGCCGCGCTCGTATCTCTTGTAGGTCACCTTGGTGACGTTCGGGCTGCCGATGCGTCCGGGCACCGACGTTTCGACGACGAGATCGCCGCCCTCCATCGAGAACGTGCGCTTCTCTTCACCCGCTCCCGTCGTGGTGGTGACGACCATGGTGTTGCCAGCCCACATCGCTTTGGAGACCTGCTCGGTCGGCGCGCCGCCGCCGCGGCCGGCCAACGTGTTCCTGCTCACCGAACCATCGAGCTTGTAGGTGAGCTTCGCCGGCGCTGGCGCCGGGCCACGCGTGTATTCAACCGTCATCACCGTGGCGTTCTGCGTGACGGTCAGGTCCACCCCGGGTTCGGCCTGCCCGCCGCCAGGGGGCACCATCTTCCACTCGCCAGCGAAGCTCGGCTTCTCCTGCGCGGCCGCACCGGCCGCCATCAGGACGACCGCCGCCGCGCTCAGAACTGCTGTCACCCGTCGCATGTGTTGGCACTCCCTCATGAAATGCCTTCCGGCTGAAGCCGGAAGCCACACGTTCGCCTCTTGGTCAGTGTGGCTTCCGCCTTCAGGCGGAAGGCTGTGGCTGTCCTTACTCCGCGCGCAGCGCCGCCCATGGGTCGATCCGTGTCGCGCGGCGCGCGGGCAGCCACGCCGCCATCAGACCCACCGCCAGCAGCAGCAGCGTGACGGCCGTGAACACCAGCGGATCGGTCGGCGTGACCCCGAACAGGAACGTCTGCAGCACGCGCGTCACGCCGGCGGCCCCGGCGAGGCCGACGACGAGGCCGGCAGCGACGGTGCGGAGCGCGTGACTGAGCACGAGGCGGAGCACGTCGCGGCGAGTGGCGCCGAGCGCCATGCGCACGCCGATCTCGCGGCGCCGCTCGGTCACTGCATAAGCCATCAATCCGTAGAGGCCGCACGTCGCGATCAGCATCGCGGCCGTCGCGAACAGCCCCAGCAGCACCGTCCGGAAACGCGGTTGTGCCACCGACGCCGCCACGGCTTCGTCCATCGTCACCGTGCTCTGAATCGGCAGATCGGGCGCAGCGCGGCGAATTTCCGCGCGGATGCCTTCGGCCACGCCGGCGGGTGTCGCCGTGCGCGCGACGAACGACACGAATCGCACGAACCCGCTGCGGTCCTGCTGGAACGGTGCGTAGATCATCGGCTTCACGTCCTGATCGAGTCCCCTCTGGCGGACGTCCGCGACCACACCCACGACCGTCAGCCAGTCGCCGCGATCGTCCACACGCACGCGCCGGCCGAGCGCCTCGATCGAGCCGCCCGGAAAGTATTCGCGCGCGACGCGCTCGCTGACGATCGCGACTTTCGGCGCCGCCGCCGCGTCCTGTACGGTGAACTCCCGGCCCGCCAGCAGCGGAATCCCCATGGTCCGGAAATAATCCGCGTCGATCTTCGGCGTGCCGACAAAGAGTGTCGGCTTCTGCTGACCCTCGATCTCGAAGTCACCCTGGATGAACATCATGCCGAAGGGCACCGAGTTGATCACGCTCGCGGACGTCACGCCCGGGACCTGCCGGGCGCGATCGAGCACGTCGCGCGCGAATGCATGGATGCGGTCGGGCTCGCTGTAGAGCCGCTCGGGCAGCGTCACCTTGACGATTTGCAGGACGCCGTCGCGCCGGTTCGATTCGAAGCCGGGCGACACCGACGTGAGACGCACGAAGCTGTGAATCAGCAGGCCTGCGCCGATCAGGAGGACCAGCGTCATCGCGATTTGCGCCGCGACCAGCAGCGTCCTCAGCCGCTCGCCCTGACGGTCGCCGGTCGTGCGCACGGCTCCGGCGTGCAGCGAGAGGCCTTCGCCAAACGCGGCCCCACTGACGCGCAGCGCCGGCACGAGGCCGATCAGAAGCGTCGAGATGAGCGACAATCCGAGGCAGAACGCCATCACCCGCGCATCGATCACGATGCCGCCGAGGCGTGGCAGCACGGATTGCGGCACCAGCGGCAGCGTGACGCCGATCGCGAGCTGCGCGAGCAGCACGCCGAGCGCCGCGCCCAGCAGCGACAACACGACCGCCTCGGTCAGCAGCTGGCGCACGATCCGCCGGCGTCCCGCGCCGAGGGCCATGCGGACGGACAGTTCGCCGCGGCGCGCGCTGAGACGGGCCATCTGCAGGTTGGCCACGTTGACGCAGGCGATCAGCAGCACGAACGACACCGCGCCGAGCAGGATCAGCAGCAGCGTGCGCACCGAGTCGGTGCCGTAGTCCCGCAAGCCGGCCACGCGCGCGAGCATGCGGCCGGTTGCGGCGATGGCGCCGGCCTGCGCCACGGCGCCGACGGGCACGACCGACGGATCGTTCACCAGCGCCGTCAATTCCGCTTCCGCTCGTCCATGCGCCACGCCTGGCTTCATGCGGCCCAGCAGCCAGAGAAACGCACTCCTGCCGGGGTCATTGGGCCAGCGATTGGGCAGGAAGATCTCCGTTTCCGGCAGGGCGCCGAGCCGGGGGACCACCGGCCTGAAGCTGAAGTCCGGCGGCAGCACGCCGACGACGGTGCGGGGAAGCCCGTCGACGCTGATGGACTGTCCGACAATCGCCGGATCGGAATCGAGCCACGTGCGCCACAGCCGATCGCTGACAATCGCCGCGCGGTCGTCGTCTGGCGCAGAGGCGCCAGTGAGGAACGCGCGGCCGCGCGCCGGCGTGACGCCCAGAGTGGCGAAGAAACTCGGACTGACGTCGAGCGCGCCCACCTGCAGCGCCTCGCCGCGTCCGGTGAGCTGCGCGTTGATCGAGGTGTAAGCCGCGAGATGATCGAGCGTGGTGACGCTCTGGCGGAGCGCCTCATATGAAACGGGCGCCCAGGTGGTGAACGTCTTGACCCCCGCTTGGGTCTGCTGCGCCGACGAGATCATGATGAGGCGGTCGGGATCGGGATACGGCAGCGGCCGCCAGAGCACGCCGTAGGCGACGGAGAAGATCGCGGTGTTGAGGCCGATGCCGAGCGCAATCGTGGCGAGGGCGGTGAAGGTGAACGCCGGCGCGCGCCGCAGCAATCGCAGCGTGTGACGCACGTCCTGCGCGAAGGTTTCGAGCGTCGCGGAGAGGCTTCCGGTTGACGAGGCTGGAGTCGTTGGGCTGGTCACTGCTGCATCCTTGGATCGTGCCTGGGGTCGGCATACATGGGCGGGCAACCGCCATTGATGGCTCTCGGGCGCAGTTCGTAGTGCCAGGGCTCGTTCCTGTAGACCTGGCAGAGCCGATATTCGGCGCCATGCCTGGACAGCCACGCCGTGGCCCGGGATGGCCCGATGTCGACCGCGTGCCCCGACACATGAGAAGACGTGTCCGCGGTGGCCACCCATCGTGCAGCTTTCTCTTGCGAGCGGTACTTCCAGACTGCCTGAAGGTGTAGTCGTTCCTGATACTCCGGGGAGCGCCAACCACTGTTGATATGGATCTTGACCCCCTCCCTGGCGGCATCCTTTGCAGCCTGGCGGAGGGCGCGGAGGAGATCCGGATCGAGGTTGGCCACGGCCGGCCTTTCAGTATCGAACACCGTCAACCCGCGGCCCACGGCTCCGCCTGCCTCGCCACGTACCGCTGCCAGCAAGGGGCCGACCAACCGGTAAGTGACGGTGCCGATCAACGCCACGCCGACGAGCAGAAGGGCGGTAAGAACCGTCGGGCGGATACGGCTGGCGGCGGTTCCTCCCGGGGCGTTGCAGGCCACGGCCACTATTCAAGACCATGTGGCGTTGCCGGCACGTATGTGGTTTTCGATATGCTGACGATATGTGCTGGCTGGTAGAAGCCAGGGTGGGCTCGTAGAAGCCAGGGTGCCAGCGAGAGAGCGCAGCGACCGAGCCACGCGGGCGGAGCGGGGCATGTGGGGTCCTCGCGAGCCCCCGCCTTCGCGCGGAGCGCTTCGGCGAGGTCTCGCCGTAGCTTTAGCGGAGGGCGGAAGCGTGTAAGGGGGTCCGGGGGATAAAGTCCCCCGGAGATGTATGCGTGTGCTGATCGTTGAGGACGAACCCTTTCTGGCAGAAGCCATCCGCGATGGTCTGCGTCTGGCGGCGATCGCCGCCGACATCGCCGGTGACGGTGACACCGCGCTCGAACTGCTGAGCGTCAACGTCTACGACATCGCCGTCCTCGACCGCGACATCCCGGGCCCCTCCGGCGACGAGATCGCCAGACGCATCGTTGCTTCCGGGGCCTCCGGCAGCGGACCGCTGATCCTCATGCTCACGGCCGCCGACCGGCTCGACGACAAGGCATCCGGGTTCGAGCTCGGCGCCGACGATTACCTGACGAAGCCCTTCGAACTTCGGGAGCTCGTGCTCCGCCTCAGAGCACTCAACCGCCGGCGCGCCCACAACCGACCACCTGTGCGCGAGATCGGAGGCCTGCGCCTGGATCCGTTCCGCCGGGAGGTCTACCGCGACGGCCGCTACGTCGCCCTCACCCGGAAACAGTTCGCCGTGCTCGAGGTCCTCGTCGCGGCCGAAGGTGGGGTCGTCAGCGCCGAAGAGCTCCTGGAACGCGCGTGGGATGAGAACGCAGACCCGTTCACCAACGCCGTGCGTATCACCGTCTCGGCACTGCGCAAGCGGCTCGGCGAACCCTGGATCATCGCCACGGTCCCCGGCGTCGGCTACCGCATCGAGGCTCAACCCGATGCCGGGCGTGAGGGAGTGACGCGTGGATAGAGAGCCTGGGTTGAGCGTTCGCCTCAAGCTCACCCTGAGCTACGCCGGTTTCCTCATGGTGGCAGGTTTCCTCATGCTGGTGGCCGCGTGGTTCGCCGGCCAGCCAGGGCGATCGTTCGACTTCCTGCGATACGTGCCCGACGGTGTGATCAGCACGCTCGGTGCATTGGTGCCCGGGCACAGCGCGTTCCTGCTGCGCGCGTACGCTCCGGCCGCGGCCATCGCCCTGGCGTTCCTCCTGGTGTTCGGTCTCTTCGGGGGATGGTTTCTCGCCGGCCGCATGCTCGCTCCGCTGAGTCGCATCACAGACGCCACACGCATGGCCACGACTGGATCCCTCTCCCACCGCATCCGGCTACCGGGCCGCAGAGATGAGTTCCGCGAGCTCGCCGACGCCTTCGACACCATGCTCGAACGGGTCGAAGCCCATGTCGGCGAACAGCGGCGATTCGCAGCCAACGCCTCCCACGAACTGCGCACCCCACTGGCGATCACGCAGACACTGCTCGACGTCGCCCGCAACGATCCGAACCGCGACAGCGGCGAACTTGTCGACCGCCTCCACGTGATCAACACGCGAGCAATCGACCTCACAGAGGCACTGCTCCTGCTCAGCCGCGCCGACCAACGGTCCTTCGCCCGAGTGGAGGTCGACCTGTCCCTCATCGCCGAAGAAGCCACTGAAACGCTTCTCCCGCTCGCAGAAGCACGCGGCCTCACCATCGAGACCTCCGGCGACACGACCCCCACCATCGGCTCACACGCGCTGCTGCTGCAAATGACGACGAACCTCGTGCACAACGCCATCGTCCACAACCTGCCTGAACAGGGCACCGTGTGGGTCACGACGAGAGTTCAGCCCAAGACCGTGGTTCTCACGGTCGAGAACACCGGTGAGATGCTCGCGCCAGAGTTGATGTCCACGCTCGTCGAGCCGTTTCAGCGAGGCACCGAACGCATACGCACCGACCACGCCGGCGTCGGCCTCGGCCTGGCGATCGTCAAAAGCATCACCAAAGCACACGACGGAACCCTCACCCTCACCGCTCGCCCCGCTGGCGGGCTCCGCGTCACGGTGCAACTACCCGCTGCACCAGACACCGCAAGATGACGGTCGTTTCAACGAACCTTCGCGACCGCCGGCGGCGTCCACTGGCCGCGGGTGATCGCATCATCCGGCCAGTACGCCCGCACGTAGAGCGAGAAGTCGGCGTTCTCTGGCGACGGCAGCCAGTTGGCGCGCTCGACGGGATCGTTCGGCTCGTCCGCCTGCACGTAAATCGTGAGCGATCCGTCCGCGGCCTGCTGCAGATCCTTGTTCTTGGTGCCCACCGAGTAGCGCTTGATCGCGTTGGGCTCGAAGAAGTGGTGCCGGTTGTACATCGTGAGCGACCAGAAGCCCTTCACCGGCGGGAGCTGGCCGTTCGCGAACGTGACGGTGTAGCGATTGGCGCTCGTCAGCCGCTGCCCGGCCTCGTCCAGGTCCTGGTAGAAGTACTTCGTCTCCTGGGGTTTGTTGACGAGGATGTTCGACTTCCCGACGGCGGTGCGGGTGAAGTAGTCGGTGCCGAACGTCGCGCCGTTGTTGATGGTGGTCCAATTGTGGGGCAGCGGGATCCCGTAGTTGCGGAACTCGAAGAGCGGAGCCACCAGATCTTCGTCGGCCCGTTTCGCCTCGTCTATCATCGCCGCCTTCAGTGTCGGATTCTTCTGCGCCGCCGCGAGGAGCGCCCGCAAGGCGGCATATCGCGGCTCCTCGCCTGCCAGCGGCGTCGCATCATCGAGCAGCAACGGCAGCTGATCGAAGAACGTCTCGGGGAACACCCACTTCGTCTCGGCCCCGCGCATCACGGCAGAAAGTAGACCGGGTTGGGCAGCTTGAACGTCTTCTCCGCGTAGCCGCCGCGAAGGTCGCTCTCCTGATCGCCCATATTCAGAATGATGGTGTACCCCTGCTCAGCGAGTTTCCGCCGCTCCGGCGCCTTGAAATCGGCGGCACTCTCGAACGTCTTGCCCTCGGGCAAGAGGATGACGCCCGCGGGCCGGTAGCCTTCCTGGCGAAGGTTGCGTTCGGTCGCCTCACGCAGCTCGGGCGGGCGGCCGGTGATGAAGAAAACGGCGACGCCCAGCGCCTCCGCCCGACGCGCCAGTGCCAGCGTCGGCGCCAGTGCCTTCGACGTCGCCATTCCCTGCCAGGCGCGAATGCCGCAGGGGCCGTGCTCCAGGTCGCAGGGACCGGCCGTGATCCGTGACCATCCGTTCATCCGATAGGCGGGCCAGTTCGAGAGCGACGTCTCGTCGATGTCGAGCACGATCGCCGGTTTGCTCACGGCGCGCGCCCGCTTTTCCATGTACGCCTGCGCGCGCCTCACGACTGCGGCGAACTCCGTGTCGTACTGCCCCGAGCTGATGTAACGGGCGATCCCTGCTTGTGTGTCGTAGAGGCTCGGTATCGTGCCGGTAGAAGCGCAGGCCGCGCTCAGGCTCAGAAGAACGACGCTGAGCGCTTTCCCGCCGCTCATGCACGCCACGGTCATGCGGCTTCCTCATTCCGGGCGATGATCTCGGCCTGCTGATCGGGCGAGATGTCGACGAAATACGCCGAGTACCCGGCGATACGAACGACCAGGTCGCGTCACTCCGGCGATGACCGCGCCGACGCCCGGCACGTCCCCGCCTTCGGTCGTCACAGCGATGCGCCGCGTGCTGCCGCCCATCATCCCGACTACTTCCTGATCGGGTAGAGCAGCGCGACGCTGAAGCGCAGTTGAGTCGCCGCGACGCCGTCGGGCCGCTCCACGTTGTAGTAGTACTGCACTCCGAGCGACATCGGCCGGCCGTTGAAGGCGGTCGTCTTCGTGATGCCGATGCCCATCGGAACCGTCCACCGTTGCCCCTCTTCGGCGTCCCAGTTCGCGGTGATGAGAGGCGCAGTCGAGAGCGCCCATCCCTGGCCGAAGTTGTAGTTGACGAACCACTGAAACACGAACTGGTTCGTCTCGGGACTGCCCCCTTCGTCCGTCATCGGCCAGAACTGGCTGACCAGCCCGCCTATGACCCACGGTCCGTGCATCGTCAGCGCGACCCCGTCGAGGCCGGCCGCCCAGGTGCCGGTCCTGGCCGCGTCCGCGGTGGCGGTCGGCAGCGAGAACGCCGGGCCGACGCCCCAGATCAATTTGCCCGGCGACGAAGGCGTGAAGAACAGCTGCTGCTGGATGTCGGCGACGCCGCTGGAGCGCAGCCCTTCGGGCGCTGGAATACTGACGACCGGCACAATCGTGCGGGCGATCAGGTTCACTCGCGGCGTCACCTTGATCGGCATCACCGGCTGGAAGTTCAGGTTGAAGAACGTCCGATCCTCAAATCCCCCGCCGGTGTTGAAGTTGAACTGGAACGGCAGGCTGATGAGATCGCCGACCGGGTTCTGGCTCGCTTTCGCGAGCGCTGTCGCATCGTGTGTTTGTGCCGACAGACGCAGACCCACCAGGCTGACGAGAAGCGCGACACATGGGAGGAATCGGCTCGTTCCTGAACGCATTCGTGGCTCCGCGATTCCGCGCTCTGCTTGAGGTCATCGACAACTCGCCACGGCAGACTGCTTCGGCCGCGGCATTTCGTGGCCCGACAGACGACTCCCTTCACGACACCGCGGGTTTTTCGTTCAGAGAGCGCGAGTCGCGGAAGATCGATTTCGTTCAGAGCAGAAGGTGTGCCTGATTCGCGGCTCCGGCGGCCCGTTCACGCTGCAGCTCGCAGCGCGTGTCACCTTCCAGGTTCGGTGTGGCTTCCGGCTTTAGCCGGAAGGATGCGGGCCGCGCTCGGTCTCTCGTCAGTGAGGGAGGCTGCCCTGAGTGCCTTCAGGAGCGGGTTCGAGGATTCGCTTCAGCGTGGCTTCCACGTCCGCGGGCTTGAATCCGAACGGCCCGGCCGCGCTCTTATGGGCGATGGCGCCGTGTCGATCGATGACGTAGAGCCGATCTGGCCACGCCGTGTACGCACGTTCGACACGGTTGTCCGGTTCGTCAACGAGGGCGGGCAGCTCGATACCGAGCTTCGTGACGCACACGCCCGCCACCTGGTACCGCTCGTCTGCCGTCCTCGTCGTGGCCACCAGGACGTCATCCGTGAGATTGGCGGAGAGCTGCCAGGCGTCGATCGGGTGGGCTTCTTCGATGTACACCACATAGAACTCGACCCGATCCCGGTAGTCGCGATAAAGCCGATTGAGCGCAGGCACCGCCCGGCGAAATGGTGGTCAGGTGTAGCTGCCAAAGACCAGCACCACCGGACGGTGATCCCGATATGACGAGAGGGTCACGCGATCGCCCCCGCCACCGTGCCTCGGCAAGGTAAAGTCGGGCGCCTGGGCGCCTGGAGCCAGATCGCCGCGACGTGCCCACAGCCACATGCGCGGGGCGGGCAGCGCCCCCCAGACAAGTCCTGCGGGGACGCGTTTCATGAACTGTCCGAATCGCCCCGGCGTCTGCAGCATCGCCGTCAGGACCACGCCGAACAGCACCGCATAGGCGCCGGCGAGTCCGAGGACACCAAACAGGACCCACTTCATCACGCGTCTCGGATTGCGAACACGCATCGGCACGCTCCGCCGGTCACGCCCGATTCAACCGCTGAGCGGCCAGCGCGGTGCCGGCGATCCGCGCACGAATCTTTTCGAAGGCGGTATCGCGCGAGGTCGAGGCATCGTCGGCAAAGGGCGCGAAGCCGCAGTCATCGGTCGTCCCCAGCGATGCGAACGGGATGTACTCGCCTGCGAGCAGAACCCGGTCCCGCACCTGTTCCGCCGTTTCGACCCTGGGATTGATCGGATCGGTCACACCCACGAACACGACCTGATTCGGTTGGCGATGTTCGCGAACGATCGCGAGCACTCGCGCCGGATCCGGTTCGCCGGCGAGTTGAATGTAGAAACGGCCCGCCCGCAGCTGAAACAACCTGGGAAGGAGGCCGCCGTAGTCGATGTCGGCGCTGTGCGTGGAATCGCGATCGCCGCCCGGGCACGTATGAACACCGAGCCGGCGCTGCTCCTGTGCCGAGAACTGATCCAGGACGCGGTTATTGAGCGCAATGAACTGTTCCAGGAGCGCGCCGCTGGGATCGAGCTTGAGCGCGAGGCGCCCTTCGGTGAAGTCGACCTGCACACTGTCCGCGCCGCCATCGAGGCACTCGCGAATGTCGGCGACCGACTCGCTCACGAGGTCCGAGAGGAAGGTCTCACGCGGATACCCGGGGATCCCTGATTGCGGATAGAGCAAGCTCAGAGCGGACGCAGAAATGACGGCCTGCTTGACCGGCACGGTCGTCAGGCGTTTCGCGGCCGCAAGATAGGCTGACGCGTGCGTCGCATACCGAAACGGCCCCGTCGTCAGGCGTGGGAGTCGGCGCGTGTGCCCATCCTCGAACGGCACGATCACGCCGTCTGGCGCGAGGCCTGAGGCGCCGTCGAGCGGATAGGTCGCGAAGCTCGATTTCGTCTGTTCGCCGTCCGTGATGACCGGCGAACCCGTTTCCTCGAACCTGCGAATCGTGTCCCGGAGAGCTGTGTCCGCGATCTCGCCGAATTGCTCGTCGGAGAGCCGGCCCGCGTGCCTGTCGGCCCAGGCGGCGACGAGCTCCGCGGGTCGCGGGATGCTCCCGATCGGTTCAGTCGGTATGGACACGAGTCCTCCGGTGCGGAGCATCCTAGCCGCAGTCTGCGGGTCACGCACTACTGCGAATCGGTTAGTTGGTCATGTGCGCGCAATGGAACCCGACCGTGGTCAGTCCGCGACCCAGGTTTCGAGTTTCGATACGTCAATGCCGAGCGCACACTCCAACCGCGAGCAGACGAAGCTGCTCGCGCCCCGCCTGCCATCACCCGGCACGCGTTTGATCTTCATCTGCGGCTGCTGGCACCTCGGACATTGATGCTCCGCTGGCGCGGGGAGCTTCTCACTCGACACGATCGACCTCCTGCTGGGGAACGGCAAGATCGGCTATGATTACTGTTCCTGCTTTTCTGAGCCCTCGGCCGTTCGGCCCAGCCCTCACCAAAGCCTTTTGCGTGAGGGTCGCATGGCGATCGAGGTACCCGCCGTTGTACCGCCATTACAGCCGCGTCCAGTCACAACACGACCTGAATCCGCGGATTTCGACCGACGCTGGGCCTCCTGGCAGGCGAAGGGCACCGCCCACGATCGCGCCGTCCGGCGGAAGATCGCGGTTGCTGCGCCGATTCTGATCATTGTCGCGGTTGTCATCATTTACACGCTGCTGGGACGCTGACCGTCCCATCGGGAGCTCTATGCACTCATCGGATTCGAGAAGCGGCGCGGCGGGCCGGTCACGCCCCGTCGCGGCTGCGACGTCTCCAACGGTCTGTCCTGCATGTCAGTCGGCCGCGATTACAACGACGGCGCGAACCCCTGACGAGAACACGTATTGGCGCTGTGGCGGTTGCGGCGAGATCTGGAACGCCTCTCGACGCGAGGTCAGGCCGAACCAGGGTCGGCCATGGCGGTGAGCGCACGTGACCTCACCCGTGAGCTCGAGGAACTGATCGTGGCGTTGGATCGGCGAGTGCCGCACGTCGCCGACAGTGGAATCAGTCGTTCGCGACAGATAGCGTAAGGCTGGGATGGAGGCCCGGACCGTCACAGATCCGGGCTCTCCGCATCGCCGTAGAACGAGCCGTTATCTACCAGCGCGAGTCGCGCCGCTGCCGGCCACCACCGCCAAATCCGTCGCCGTTCGAGCGAGGCGCCATCGGTTTCGCTTCGTTGACCGTGAGGCTGCGTCCGCCGATTTCGTGCCGGTCGAGCTCGGCGATCGCGCGGCGTGCACCGTCGGCATCGCCCATCTCCACGAACGCGAATCCGCGCGCTTGCCCCGTCGCTCGATCGCGAATGATGTTGACGGTGCTCACCTGACCCTTGCCCTCGAAGAGGGTGTGCAAATCCGATTCGGTGATCTCGTACGGCAGGTTGCCGACGTACAGCTTGGTATTCATGCGTACTCCTGCATCTCGCGGATGCAACTCATCTGATGGCAGGCTCGAGCGGGATGCCCGGCGACGAAACGCAGGAGAGGCGAAGACGTTCGGATCTGATGCGGAGGGTCGATGGCGCGCTGTCAGAAAACTCGGGCGAGGATACCACAGCGCAGGACTTCAGGTACTGTGCCTGCCATGCGCTGTGCTTTCCTGGACGCATTCGCTGAATCTGACGGCTCCGACTAATCACAGTCCGATTAATCCGGACCGGCCGGAATCGCAAACGAGAACGTGGCGCCTGGGCCGTCGTTCGGCTCTGCCCAAAGGCGCCCCTGATGTTTCTCGATGATGGAGCGGCTCACAGACAATCCGATACCCATGCCCTCGACCTTCGTCGTGTAGAACGCATCGAAGAGTTTGTTGACGCTCTCAACGGCGAGGCCTACGCCAGTATCCCTGACAGTCACCCGTACGCGATCGTCGGCGTCGCACCCGGTTTTGATCAGCAACTGACGGGGCCGATCATCAACGGTCCTCATGGCGTCCAAGGCGTTGCGGAGCAGGTTCAGGACCACCTGCTGAAGCTGGGTGCGATCCCCGCTGATCATCGGCAGATCATCGGCGAACTCGGACTGGAGCACGACCCGGTTTCTCTGAAGGTCGTTGAGCGAGAGTGCCATGACTTCGCGTGTCACTTCATTCAAGTCGAGCGGCTCGAGCGTGAATTCCCTCTTGCTGAACAAGGCCCGCAAACGTGTGATCACATCCGCCGCACGATTGCCATCGCGCAACGTGCGCCTCGCAGTTTCACGAGCTCCATTCACATCGGGAGGATCTGCGGCCAGCATTCGCAGACATGTGCCGGCGTTCGTGATGATGCCGGAGAGCGGCTGGTTCACCTCATGAGCGATCGAAGCCGTCAACGCACTCCCGGTGGAGACTCGCGCGACATGAGCCAGCTCGGAACGCGCCCGGTCCAGGGCCTCTTCAGCCACTTTGCTGTCGGTCACGTCCTGGAGGGCTCCGATGAACAGGGGCCGTCCGGAGACCCGCTCGACGACGTGGGCCACCCCGCGCACATGCCTGATGGCACCTGGACGGCTCACGATGCGGAAGGCAAACGTGACGTTCTCGCCGGTCATGCCGCGCGCGATCACCGATTCAAAGGACGGCAGGTCTTCAGGATGGATGATGTCTCGAATCCTCTGTACGGACACCCTGGATCCGGGTTCGAAGTCGAAGATCCGAAAGGCCTCCTCAGACCAGTTGTGATCGTCGCCGACCAGGTCGGTGATGAAGCTGCCGGTGTGGCTGAGCCGCTGTCCATCGGCGAAGCTGTCGTAGGCTCGCCTGAGTTCCGTTTCCGCGCGCTTTCGTTCGTCGATATCGATCAGCAGGATGTACCAGCGGACGATGTGCTCGTTCGTGTCCCGAAGCGGAAACCCGCGAGATTGAAACCAACGGTAGATGCCATCAGACCGTCGAGCACGTGTTTCGAAGTCAAACGGGTCACCGGACGCGATCGAATCTCTAAAGAGCTCGACGACACGGGGAAGATCCTCGGGATGCAACATGTCGCTGCTGGCCCAATGCTTCTGCTCCTCCAACGTCCTGCCGAAGTACTCGAGCATCGGGCGGTTCACGAATTCGACTTCGCCGGCGGAATTACAGGTGGCGACCAATCCTGGAATGCTGTCTACGATCAGGCGCAGCTCACGCTCGCTCTCGCGCAGCGCGTCCTCGGCACGCTTGCGCTCGTCGATGTCGACCAGGACCACATACCATCGGCCAATAAGGCCGTTGGTGTCGCGCCAGGGAAGCCCCCGGACCTGACACCAACGGTAGATGCCGTCGAACCGCCGAATGCGCGCCTCGAAGTCGTAGGGATCGCCTGCCGCGATCGCCTGGGCAAACACCGGGCCGATGCGAGGCAGATCGTCCCCATGAACGGTCCCATTCGTGCCCCACTGCTTCATCGCCTCCAGCGGCTGCCCGCAGTATTCGACGAGCTCATGGTTGACGGCGGCGACTTCTCCCGCAGGTGTCAGGATGGCGACCAGGCCGGGAATGGTGTCCAGAATCAGAAGCGACCCGCCTTCGTCCTGGGCTTCTTCCGCCCTGCGACGCTCCGCAGCCTCCGCCGTCGACAGCATGTTGGCCGCGGCCGGTTCGCTCGTTCGCAGATCGACGCGTTCGCCTTGGGAATTTCGCGTCGGGTCGTTCGTCATGGTGCACGCCTCCCACGGGGAGCCGCCACATCCACCGTGTCGGCACAGGGTAGCGCATCGCCATGAAATCTGCGGTCTTCACCTCCCGCGATGGTCCGAGAGCTCGTAGTCGGGGAAAACACCCCCCGGGAACGATGTCAGAGCGCACGCCGACCTTACGTCTGTGCCGCGAGACCAGCTTCGATGTGGAGGGTGGCCTCTTTGGCTGCCTCGTCGGGGGTCTTCCCGCGCTCGCGCGCGATGACGTAGGCGGCGTACCAGCCGGACCAGTGGTGCTTCGGCGCTGTCGGCTCGTACGCGCCATGACCCTTCTCTGTTTCTTGCAAGAGCTCTGTCAGGCTTGCGACGTCCAGGCTGAGTCCTCGCCCGGGAAGCCGCGTCGTCACCTGCTGCAGCAGCCAGCGGTTGCCGTCGAGATCGCTGAAGGAGGCGTATGTGCCGTAGGACGGCAGCTTCGGGTCTGGACCCGGCACAGGACGATGCTCTCCGTCGAAGTGAAACACCTCACTCACATCGACCCCGTGCGCAATGAGCTCCTGGCGCGCGGCGTTCATGTCGGACACGACGAGGAACATTCCCTGGGCAGACCCCGGGACGGCCGTCGTGTTCAGATGAATCGAGCAAGGCGAGCCTGGAGGTGTCAGCTGCACCGCTCGAAAGTCCTTGCCGATCATGAAGTCGGCGTCGAGACGCCATCCCAATCCTTCGTAAAACGCCTTGGCGCGGTCAACGTCGGACACCGGGATGGGGATAGCCTCGAGTTTCAGATCGACGGGCGTGCTGGTACGAACGCCCGGGGCGGGATGCGGCTCAGTGCCGACTTGCGTACTGCTCATGATGTTCTCCTTTGCCTGTGACTTTTCGCTGCGATATGGGCACTCGCCCAGCGAGCTCACGCTCAACAACAGCCAGCGTCAGCCCGCTGCCGTGAAGACCGACGGCGTTCGCTTCGCCGGCGACGCCACCGCCAAGGCAGACGGACATCGACCTCCATACGCGAAGGATGCTTGTGCGACGGGTTCACCGTCCATTAGACCTTGGTATCGGTCCGAGGATTGACGATGGTTTCTATAAGGGGATCGGCCAAAAGGGCGATGCGGTGACAGCGGTAGTCAAGGCAACCGAGGTCATGATCGCCAGGCCCTGACGGCGTGACTGATAACGGAGTGGTGCGCCGAGATATCTGAAACGAATCCTGGTACCGCGTCGATGCCGGCCATTGGGTACGTACAAACGGTGAGAATCGGAAGCGAGCGCGTCAGCTCATCCCAGAGTCGCTCGAGTGCCAAGGCCGCTTCAGGACTTCCACGGCGCCACAGAACGACGGCCATCTCGCCGACGATCGTGAGGTGTGAGCAACTGCCGGCTGGCGAAGCCATTCGGGCCTTTTCAAGGACCGCGACCATCTCGACGACCGAGTCCAGGTCGAGCTCGCCGCTCTTCATGACTCGTGTCGCCGCTTCCTCGGCGCTGAAGGCCAGGTAGCGGCCTTGCGCGGCTAAGTCGGCAAGATCCCAGCCTCGCCTATTCATCCCGAGGGCGAGGGCATCACGATTCGACTCGATGAGGGCCGTCGCGACGGTGTCCCCGCGAGCGAAGGCCGTGCTCAGCACCCCAGCAGAGCCATCGAGCCAGGAACTCTCATCCCCATGAAACTGCACGGCGTGTGTATCCCTGCCCGTAGTCACCAGAGGTGCGAGCGACGGCAGAAACTGCCGTCCGGCGAGCGCGTAGCGCAACGCCGGGATCAGATCCGACCATGCGAGCGTTTTGAGCACGTAGCCCATCGCTCCAGATCCGATGGCCCTGGCGACGAAGCCGTCATCCTGATGCATCGTCAGGAACACAATCTTGGCCCGCGATCCGCACCGGTTCAGTTCCGCTGCCGTTTGAAAGCCGTCGAGGCCCGGCATCGAGATGTCCAGAACGACGACATCAGGGTCGAGACGAGGCACCGTCTCCAGAGCCTGGCGCCCGTTCGTCACTGTGGCCACAACCTCGAAGTCGCTCGCAAGCGTTCTCGAAATGGCCTTCAGAATCCCGGCGTCGTCGTCAGCCAGGAGAACTGTCGGTCGATCAGTGTCTCCTGCAGCCTTCGAAACGGGTGTTCGGATGCCTTCCACGGCACACGAGGATACGACAGGCACCTACCGGAATGCCCGTGGCGTTCGATACTGGAGGGTCAGAGTCGACGGTTGTCTGCCTCGGAACAGCCTGTAACTAACTGATTCTAAACGCACGGAGAGATGTCCTGAGCCCATTCCGCTGCACGTTGCTGATCTAAAGAAAGGAAAACTGTTTCGAGACGGCTGTCGCTGAGTATCAGACGAGCGCATCTGTGAAGTGGTGAGCGCTGCATCTACCTGGGCAGCACGAGCCGGGGCTGGAGCACCGGCCCGGGCGAACATGACTCGAGCCCGGCGAAATATGCCCGCACCTCTTTCCAGGATCCGACTCTCGTATAGCCGGTCTCTCCTGCATTGTGCGGCGCCGAGAACAACAGGGCCTGCCCCCTGAACCTCGTGAAGTGTCGTGGTCGATCGTCGATCAGGTAGTCGGCGTCAACGATCGTCTTGTCGCCGCAGAACACGATATGCGATGGCGGAATGAAGGGAAAGTGGCGCTGCAGCCAGCGGTACTTCGCGTCGAACGAGCAAGGGACGTCCATCGCGGCGGACGCGATGAACACCTCGTAACGGCCGGCAAGCTGGCGGACGACCTCCTGTCATGGTCTCGCTCGTGCGCGCCGGCCTCGGCGTCGCGCTCGTCCCGCGGTCCACAGCCCTGATCCGTCTTCCCGGCGTCCGCTTTCACGAGCTGGACATTCCCGAAGCCGCCTGGAATATCGCGCTCGCATGGCATCGGGATTCGGACCGCGTCCCGCTGGTGCGGCGGTTCATCGAAGCCGTTCCGCCCGCGTCCGGAAGGCACACCCGTGCGGCTCGCAGCGTCACCCCTCGCGCTTTATCCGCTCCCGCCGCGCACGTTCAGCGTCGCTCGGTGAATCGGGCACCGTGTCGCCGATCTTGATGTCGCCGGCGCGCTCGTAGTGTGCCCACGAGGCCGGTGGTCGATACCCGCGATCTGGTCGCCCGTCCGGCCTACGCCGATGTCTCCGAAAAGATCGTCAGGAGGAAACCGCTCGGATCGATGACCTCGAACGCGCGGCTCTTCCACTCCGTATCGTGAGGGTCCGACTTGAGCGTGATGCCCGCGTTCCTGGCCCGCCTGGCGATCTCGTCGACGTGACCTGTCGTCGTCGAGATGGCCAGGCGCACGCCGATGCCCTTCTTGCGGTCGCGCCCCTTCTTCCAATCGTCCTGGTTCAAGCCGATCTGGGTCCTGCCCGTTCGCAGCATCACACCGACCAGCGTCCCTTGCTCTTCCCACCGCTCGTCGATCGCGAAGCCGAGCGCCTCGTAAAAGGCGATGCTCTTCTGCAAATCGTCGACAGTCAACGTGGGAACGATAGCGCTGATCTGCACAGCTTCTTGCGTTGTCGCCACGATAGCCTCCTTCGGGTTCGCCGTGTTTCTTCTGCAGGCTATCGGGCCGCGCCCGGAACTTCAAGCGCGGCCGGGTGACCGCGCCGAGGTGTTGCTCGTCGGTTTCGATGGGCCTGTTCCGTGACCGACGCGCCATCCCCTGGACAAGAACGAGCAGCACGACCGGCGAACGCAAGCGCGAGTGCCGCTCATGGCTGCTGCCGGACGACTTCATAGTCGCCCCTCCGTGCGCCTTCGCGCACCACCCAGCCCGGAGCCGCCCTGAACGTCCATCCGTCTCCAGCGAACGTACCGTCATCACGTCGCACGGGGGCCGACACACGACGGGAGCTGCCATCGGTCGCAACCAGCACGCCTTTCTCCGCATCGAGCGTCCCCCACGGGCCTGACGCCTTGAAGGCGCCAAAGTACACGGTCCCACTTCCTTGAATCACCACCGCACCCGTGGAATTGGACCCGGCGCTGCCGTTTCCCGGCATCACGAGCACGGGACCGTCGATGAACTGCCGCCGCAACGCCGCGAGACGGTCCTGGCGCTGCTGCTCGCGCTGCTCCTCAGACCGCCGGATCTCAGCACCCCCATACCGCGCGGCCGACGCCGCGGCGTTGGCGGCCGGTTGAACGGAGAGCGCATTCATCAGGAGGGTGCCGATGTCGTCTGTGTTGCGCACTCGTGTCCTCCACCCGTCCGACGAGACATCGAGCAGAAGGCCATAGGCCGGAATCGTGGTGGACGGGAACGTCCGAAGGACGCTCTCCTGGGTCTCGGCCCCGCCCAGGAGTTGATCGATCGCGCTCGCGATCGCGTCGGCGGGAGATGACGCCGCGACCACGATGGCCGTGTAGTGTGGGAGACCTTCCATGATCTCCACCTTTCGCTCATCTTCGGCGCTGCCTGCGTACAGCGCGCGCCGCGCCTGGCGGAACGCGAGCGCGTCGCGAACGGCGTCCACACGCGCCGCTCCTGATTCGCGCAGCGCCCGCGCGAGCGCGCGCCACTCGAGCTTCAGCCAATACCGGCCGTCCATCGCGTCGACGTGTTCGTTCGGCGCCGCGAGTTGCATCAGGCCCAGGCCTGGCTGCACGCGGTGGAACATCTCGTGGATGAAGAGCTCCCTGCGGCTACGCGGTGATGCCAGGCCAGCGACGAAGTCCCAGCTGAACGACACCCACGTCGTCCCACCCCACTCGATCGGCGCGTTGACGAGTCCGAGCACCCGTGGCCAGGGTGCGTCCGGCGGCGGTTGGCTCGTGGCGAGCGTGTGCGTTCTCTGGTCGGCGATCACCAGTGGTGCGCAGAGTGACACGCCCCACAAACGACCGCCGTCGCGCTCGCAGAGCGCGCGGGCTTCCTTGAAGTACTCCTCCGCGAGCTGTTGATCGACCTGTGCCGCCGCCGGTGGCCTGTGGCCGAGAACCACGCAGGTCAGAACTGCCGCGCAGAAGGCTGATATCCGCACCGTCCTCCTCCCTGGCCGTTACCTACCTTGGCACGACCCACGTTCCGGCGACGCGGTCATGCGGTCCGCGCCCTGGATTCGCGATGGTCCACGCGGCGCCTGCCGCCATCAACGAGAACGCGAGACTGCCCACGACAACCGCCACGTCCGGAGACACTCGCGGCTCGCCGAACATCGGGACTCCGACACAGGCGATCCACGCGAGCGCCGGAGACCAGGCGACCAGGAACCGTATCGCCGATCGCGCCCGGCCAATCTCGTGGCCATCGCGCCTCACCACCGCATGCCGCAGGGCGCGCGTGACTAGACCGCCCGGCAGGGCCAGCACCGATATCAGACCGAACACGATCGAGACCAACACCGGGATGGATGCGAACCCGTTGGCGACAAAGCCCCGGAGCGCCTCGCTACCGGCGGGGAAGTTTGCGCCCAGGTTTGCGCTCTCGGCTGCCAACTCTTGAACCTGCGGCGCGACGATGGCGGAGGCACGAGCGAGCTGGTCGGGAGAGACCGCCGGATAGCGCGCGGCGATCTCCGCCGCGGTTCGTCTCCAGCCGAGAAACGGTTCAATCTGAGGAGTCTGTGTGTTCCAGAACTCGTCGCTCGTGAGCTGGGAGCCAAAATGCGCAGCCACATACTGCTCCGCCGCTTCGCGTTGCTCTCGAGTCTTGAACTCGGCATCGGCACTCGAGTCAGTGAGCCATGTCATCCACCTCATGAAATCGTTTCGCTGCCGGAACATGTTGCCGGCATCTCCCTGGAGGGATCTCGCGAACATGGGAAGCATCACGCTGACGATCAGGACAAGTGCGGCCACGGGCATCGCCGCCATCACGATCGGCACAGCACGACGAACGCCCGACGGACGGTTCGGTGTCGAGGCGAGACGCACGAGCTCCGTCTTGACGTCAGCGAGCGGTGGCGGCGCTCCGCTTGCGAGTCGGTTCAGGAGCTTCGTGCCCGACAGCGGCGCGATGGGCTCGGCGGTTGGCCTTAGAGCCCGCGCGGAGACGGCCGCCAGTAGCGCGACAGGACTGAGATGCTCGTCGGCATCCGATCCGGTCAGTTCTGGCCACGGAAAATCCAGCAGGACGAGGTGCCCGTCCGCCTTCTTCCAGACTTGAGCGAGAGCAGGCTGGAGGTCCATCCCTTCGCGAACGGAGGCGTCGAGTTCGATCGCGAGGCTCGTGAGCGAGCGATGCACTTCGGGCCAGCCGGATGTCGACGGCCCGGACAGCAGAGGCTCGCCCCTCGGCGCCTCGAACGCGTCCCAATTCTCCGTCGCCGATCGGCGTCCCGCGAGCCAGTACAGCCGCCCGGGCCGCGACGTGTCACGCCGTGCGGCCTCGACCGGCGGTGTTCCTGGAGGCACTTCGTGAATCCAGACATGACGGCGAAGGATTGGATCGATCCCGACGAACAATCGTCCGGCGCCGGTCTCACCGACCGTCG